>Ga0182740_1000813_pt1 | contig 25755 bp, 24 predicted proteins | sample eDN5th37CKraftBY_FD_128872 | JGI IMG/M metagenome (GOLD analysis project Ga0182740, IMG submission 128872) | Enriched backyard soil microbial communities from Emeryville, California, USA - eDNA 5th pass 37_C Kraft BY (version 2) (version 2) | ecosystem: Environmental > Terrestrial > Soil >...
CAGTACGCGCATCAAAGCCAACCTCGAAATCGATGTCGCGCGCAACATCATGATCGAGTCCGCGAGCTTTCCAGACCGCATCGAAGGCCGCATCTTGCCGTCCTCAATTCCCGGCCAGGAAAGTCGCGTCTACCGTGAGCCGCTGGGAGTCGTCGGCATCATCAGCCCGTGGAATTTTCCGCTGCATCTCACCATGCGATCCGTCGCCCCAGCGCTGGCATTGGGCAACGCCTGCGTCGTCAAACCGGCAAGCGACACGCCAGTCACCGGCGGTTTACTGATCGCACGCCTTTTCGAGGAAGCGGGCCTTCCGCCAGGGCTTCTCAATGTCGTCGTCGGCGCCGGAAGCGAAATCGGCGATTACTTCGTCGAACATCCCACGCCACGCCTGATTTCCTTCACCGGATCAACCGTCGTCGGCCGAGGCATCGGCAAGCTTGCCCATGGCGGCAAGTACATCAAGCGCGTCGCCCTCGAACTCGGCGGTAACGCGCCCCTCGTCGTACTTGGCGACGCCGACGTTGAACAGGCCGCGCACGCAGCAATCGTCGGCCGCTTTTTGCATCAGGGGCAGATCTGCATCAGCACCAATCGGGTGATCGTCGATTCAGAAATTCACGACCAGTTCGTCGAAGCCGTCGTCGAGCGTGCGCGAAAGCTCCAAGTTGGCAACCCCGACGATCCCCGGACGGCGATCGGTCCGATCATCAACAAATCGCAGCTCAATGGATTGGAGGAGAAGATCGAGAATGCGCGGCGAGATGGCGGCCGGCAGCTCGTCGGTGGGGACGCCCAGGGTCAAGTGCTGCCGCCGCATGTCTTCGACGGCATCAAGCCGAACTGGGACATCGCGGCTGAGGAAAGCTTCGGGCCGGTTCTGCCGATCCTCAAGGCGGAAGGTGAGCAGCAAGCGCTCGAACTCGCCAACGCCACCGGCTACGGGCTGACGAGTGCCGTCTTCACGCGCGACTACGAGCGCGGCCTGCACTTCGCGCGCAATATCGTCGCCGGCATGACGCACATCAACGATATGACGGTGGATGATCAGGCCAACGCGCCGTTCGGCGGCGAAAAAAACTCAGGCATAGGGCGGTTCAACGGCCGGTGGGCGATGGAAGAATTCACCAGCGCGCATTGGATTACGCTGCAATACAGAGGCCACCCATATCCGTTCTGATGATGCCCGATCAGAACTGGACCTGCGCCCCGAGAATGAAGCGGTTGACGTCGCCGTGGCCGTCCTCATCGAGGTTCTCGTGCGAGAACAGCGCCGAAAGAAGCGCGTCGTGCCCATCGATGATGAAGTTGGTGCCGACGGAATATTCAGCGATGTCCGGCCCGAAGTCATGATCGAATTCCTGGTAGCGGAACACGGGCTGGAATCTGCCGACACATACCTTCTTGTTGATCAGGTAGCTCGTCAGGATGAAGTAGGCATTGCCATCCGCGATCCCGTTTCCGCCGAATGCCGTCCGCGTATCGAGGCCTGAGCTATCGTAGATGTAGTACGCGCCTTCGATCGTGAAGACATCGTCGTTCCAAACCTTCTTCTGCATCAGCACGTCGACGTTGAAACCCGACCAGTCGGCAGACCGCGTGCCGTTCGACGCCGCATCGTTCTGGAATTGCCCGACGATGCCGACCGAGAGAACCTCCTTCTTGCCGTAGTAGTCGCTGGAGAAGGTATAATAGCCGGCCTCCTTGTCCCAGAAGTCATATTGGATGCGCCCTGCGAAGAGCGGTCCGTTCGCGTCTCGATTGAAGCAGGAGTTCTCGTCCGCCGTGCAGCCGAGGAAGCCGCCGAGCATGTACTTGAAATGGCCGATGTCCCCCCACACCGAGCCGCCGGTATCGCGCCCATCGAAGATGTTCGGATAGGCGCTGACAAACGGAAACTGCCAGGTGCCGAGATTGAAAGGCCCGTCGAGGTTCACGCGGTCGCTCGGCGGCAGCATGCGCCCGCCATAGAGGTTGAACTCGTCCATGAACTCGATGCGGCCCAGGGCATCGAGCGTTTGAATGCCCGTCGGGTTGCCGTGGCTGTCCTGGTCGATGTCAGTGTTGTACGTGAAGCCCACGTGCTTATTGGCCTGGCCCTGTATGTAAAGCCGGGCGCTGTTCAACTCCCAGCCTTCTTGCGTCGGATCCGCGAGGCCGACGTCCGAGATGTATTGGCCGCGAAGCCCGGCACCGATGCTGATCCAGGACTGCTGGTCCCACAGATTGAACCGCGCAAATTCCTGCGCGCCAGCGGGTGAACTGCCAAGGCACGCCACCGTACCGATGGCGGCAGCCACCCGTCGCGAATTGCCGAACATGAAGTCACCCTTAGCAAGGCTCCGCCGATCGCTCCGCGGCCAATATGAATTGAAAAATATCAATAAAATACAGAGACTTAACACTCAGGTGAACTGGCCGAAACTCGCAGGCGCCGGCACGAATATTGAGATCCGAAGAAGCAGGATTTGGCGGCCTGCTCTTAGGAATTCATTGATTTGAACAGTTCCCAAAAGCTCTGAAACGATTCGGCGCGCCCGAGAACTGGCCGTCCCAGATGCCCTGAAAAATACGTGCCTAGAATAACGTGCGCGCCTCACCTGCGAGGCCGCCAACCCTCCTGCCCAAAGTAGAGAGCCGCGACGCTTTGACGATGACGTGCGTTGTTCCGCCCCGATGTGCGTCTCGCAATTGACTTCCGCCTCGGCACAATTTACCTGACACCCCAATGCCCAGATGGCGGAATTGGTAGACGCACTGCTTTCAGGTAGCAGCGCTCACAAGGCGTGGAGGTTCGAGTCCTCTTCTGGGCACCATTTTCCCGTTCGCTGCAGTCCGCACGCGTTCATCGATTTCCAAAAATCCCTGAGAAAGCCCCCAAATACGGGATTTTTGCGCCTGTTGGCGCCTTTCGTTGTCCGTGGACGTCCGCCGCAATCCGCGCTAAAAGCGTGGGGAAATTGTGGGGACAGATGAATGTCTAACTCAAAGCGGCTGACCGCCCTTGAAGTCGCCCGGTTGACCAAGCCCGGCGCGTATGGCGACGGCCGCGGGCTCATGCTTCTCGTGAAGTCCTCCGGCACGCGGTCGTGGATTCTTCGTATCAGCTATAACGGCAAGCGCCGTGACTTTGGACTTGGTGGATACCCGGCCATTCCACTCAGCAAGGCGCGTGAGATCGCCGAGGAATATCGCCAAGCCATCCGCGAGGGTCGTGACCCGCTGGCACACAAGTTCAAGAAGCCTGAGCGTCAGACGTTCCGCGACGCGGCTGAAGCGACACTGACCGGCCTCGCCGGCGACAAGCTGGGTGAAAAGACCATCTCCCGGATGCGCGCGCGACTCGAGATGCACGCCTACCCCAAGCTCGGCCGCTTGGAGGTTCAGAGCATCGATGCCGATGTGCTCGCCGAAGCCCTGCGTCCCATCTGGACGGCGAAGCCCGAGACAGCCCGGCGGGTTCGCCAATACATAATCCGCGTCCTGCGCTTCGCTCGGCCCGATGGGCATTTGCTGGAAGGCGCGCTTGCCAAGGCCGTTACTGACCGACTCCCCGCGCAGAAAGATGGCGAGCATCACGCCGCGATGCCATATGCGGAACTACCTGCGTTCATGGCAAAGCTGTCGGCCAAAGAAAGCAAAGGCTCCCTCGCGCTCCGCTTCACCATCCTGAACGCGGCGCGCTCGGGCGAAACGCGAGGCGCGACTTGGAGCGAGATCGACCGAGAAAAGGCGGTCTGGGAAATTCCAGCCTCACGCATGAAGATGCGCAAAGCCCATCGAGTACCGCTTTCACCAGAAGCGCTCGCAGTCGTCGAAATGGCCGCCAAGTTCAGGCGCCCCGACAGCGACCTTCTGTTTCCATCGGATGCTGGCACGCCGCTCTCGGACATGACGCTGACGAAAATTTTGCGAGACATGAACCTGCCCTATCGCGTGCACGGAATGCGCTCGACCTTTGCAGACTGGCGAGCCGATGAGACCGACTACCCCGAGGAGATAGCCGAAGCCGCATTGGCGCATGAAGTTCCTGACGATGTGAAACGGGCGTATCGCCGAACGGACTTCTTTGATCGCCGGCGTGAGCTAATGCGCGATTGGGCCGCCTTCTGCATGAGCGAGACCGCGCCAGAGGCAACACAAGCCCATGCCGATCATCCGGAATTGCAGCCAATTCCTTTCAAGAGGGAAAAGGCCGCGCCCAAGCGCAAGAAAGGCATCGCCGTGAGCGTGCCCGGCCAAGCGGCAATCGATTTTTCCGAGTAGCGCAAGCGCGACGCACTATGCGGCGCCCCCAAGATCACGCATGATCGAAGCCGCGACTGTTGCCATCTCCGACGCATGCCAATCATTTTCGACTGCGCGCGCGAGGCGCTGAACCTTCCATGCGAGCGCATCCGGCGTCTCGGCACGCGCCGAGAGAAGATGTGTTTTCAGTGAGCGAAGCACGTCCTTCACTTCTTCCAACGGTGCACCAATGCGTTCACCATGTACTTCTTCCAGTGCGTCGAATGATGCGATGAGTGCTGCCGTCATGATTGCCTCCGGTTCGAAATGACCCGCGCGTCATGCCATGCGGGTCGCCGTTCGGCCGGAAATGATCAGTCTTTGGCTAAGAATCCGTGGCCGGAAAAATCCGTTGGCGTGACGGATTCTTCCGTCGCGAAAAGGGGGAAAACTATACGAGCTAAGCGTTGAGAATTCGCTGCGCCATTTCCTCGATTTCGCACGCAGCCGTGCGAGCGGCCGGCCGATCGGAATTGACAATGCGGCGCGCCACGGCGTCGGGATCACGACTGTCGAGAATTTCGATGGCGTATTCGTCCGGCGACGTACCAGCCGCAATAGCACGGGCAAGGTGGGCCTCGTCGGCGTCCATGGTCTTTGCCAGCCGTTGCAGACGTTCCTCGCGTGTGCCGCTGATGCCAGGAGCGGGGTTGCTGCGACGGGCCGGAGTCGAGCCCGCCGCAGCGTCGACGCGGGGCACGTCGAGAAAGGAAATGGGTAAGCCTAGGTCGGCTTCGAGCCGCGCGACGCGAGCCCGTTGCGTCGCCACGTTGGTCGCCGCGTATGGATTGAAACCTGCGAGCACCTGGGCCTCGGCATCGGCCAGCGCTTCGCGCGCCCGGTGAAGTTCAAGCATTCACCATCTCCTGCCGACGCGCTTCGATAATGGCAGCGCGGTCGTTTTGCGTGAGGCGCGCCACCTGATCCAGCGAGAGGCCGGTGCAGCGGGCCATGATCGTGTCAGAATCGGCGTTCTGAAGCTCGATCAGTTCCTCTGTTCGGAAGTTGCGCACGGAAACGAATTGTGTGGCGCCAACGCCCTTGAGACCGGAGTCGATCGGCCATTCGAGGCGGACTTGCACGCTCATGCGGATGCGCCTTCCCGCCAGTATGGGGTGCCACGCAGGTAACGCGGGCCGCCCGCCGTCTCCTGCGGCTTGCTGGTCGCGAGATGGACCGCCGCAGCCAGCGCCTCGTCATCAGAGAAGAAGTGCTGACCGACTTCCTCCAACTGCTCGCGGACGCGATCGGGCAGGCCGTCCAGCGGTGGACACGGAAGAAGGCGATAGCCGAAAACCCCCAGCGCGGCCTCGATGGCGCGGATGCTCGGGTATTTCTCATTTCGCCATGACTTGATCGTTTGGCGAAGTACAGACGAACGAAATTCCGTCTCTTCGTACGTCATTCCATTATCGCGCATTAGCTGGAAGAGTAGTCGCGCGAGAGGATGCGCATTCCGGGGAATCGTTATTCGTGACGGACGCACATATTCGGAAGGATTCGACATGCCGTCATAGTGGCCTATTCAGTCGCTACTGGCGGGACGGTTTCGGTGGCGTGTTTGAGACTGGCTTTCTATCGAAACAACCTGCACTTTCAGATTTTATATTTTTTTTGCGTCTCTTACCGCAATATTATTTCTCCGGTGGAAACAATGTTGAAATTTTTGGTCTTGGCTAGCGGGGTGTCGGGCTGGCGCGTTAACCCGCACCGGGTGGGGGCCGTGGGAGGACCCGCAGTATGGGCGGGGGTATGGCTTACCAGGCCACACGGGTCGCACGCGCAGTGCACGGCAGGCTGATTGATCCCGCTGGCACAACAGTTCCTGCGTCTGGCCGTGCCTGCATGTGCTAGCCCGACAAGCCTGTCGCTCAGTGAGTTGTGGGCGGAACCTCCGTCACTCATGGCAACGCTTGCGACTTTCGCGCCTAGTCTTATTAGAATCCAGCCATGACACCTACAGCAACCCGCCTGCAAATGCGTCTGGACGAGAGATACCTCTGGTTTCACAACCAGTGGTTTTTCAAGTGGCATTACATCGGGGGGTCATCGGTCGACATCGATACGTTTGACGGCCGACAAGCACACTACGGCGGAATCAAGTTCTCGGGATCACCGCGCGATGTCTATTGGTGGGCAATCGTTCGCGGCGCGAAAAAAGAGGTCATCGAGCAGTTCACTTGGGTCGAAGAAGCCGTGAGGAATTATTCTCCTGCAGTCGCGATTCAGGCGATCGACGAATGTGCGGGCGCGTTGATGAGCTTCGTTGGCAAGCTGCGTCGGACGGCAATCGAAAAGGACCGTATCCTGCGCGGTGACGGAATCAATTTCCCTCCAGAGCACGACTCCGGAAACTGGGAGGATGTGAGCAATCAGGCGATCGTCAAGCAGGCCGAAGCGCTGAAGGCCGCCCTATTTCCACCCGCCCCCGAAGCAATGCCACCCGCAGTGAAGGCGGACGTAACCGCATCTGCTGCACCGCGTGCCTACCAAGTGGCGCTCTCATTCGCCGGGGAGCAACGAGCCTATGTTCGAGAAGTTGCACGCCATCTCGTCGCTAGAGGCGTGGCCGTCTTCTACGACGAATTCGAAGCCACAAATTTGTGGGGCAAGGACGGCGTAGAATACTTCCACAAGGTTTTCACGGAAGATGCGCGGCATGCCGTCATGTTCATTTCGGAGGCCTATGTCGCCAAGAAGTGGACGAGGCATGAGCGCCGCTCGGCACTCAGCAGAGCCATCAACGCAGACGATGAATATCTCCTGCCCGTTCGTTTTGACGACACCCCGGTCGCTGGCGTTCCCGACACGCTGCAATATCTGCGAGCGGCAGACTTCAGCCCTGCCGCCCTGGCCGTGAAAATATGCGAGAAGCTTGGAATCGGCTCCGGGTCGGCGAAGGCATCGGATATTGCTCCGCCCGCCGCACATGCCACTGTCGGCGAGGTGACGTTCGACTACAGCGCTTATAATGGTCGTTTCTTGATCGGCTCAGGACCGTCCACGTTTGAGACGAAGTGGTCCAAGGCCAGCGACCAACGCATCCACCTCTACAATGATCCGCCATCCATTGAGGGTGTCGCGATTGCCAAGGGAGCGGTTGAAATTGCCGCCGTATCCAATGCATCGGCATTCGATTTTACCTCGAGCTCGCGATCACCTGCTGTTGGCGAAATCGCTATCCTGCGAAACTCGAATGGCTTTTATGCTGCGGTTCAAATCGTCGATATTCAGGACGACACTAGGGGCGCCTCCCAAGATTCCCTCACGTTTCGGTATGTCATTCAAACAGATGGCACTGCAGATTTCGGGCGACTTGAAGGCACTAAGTCGGCCAATCCGAGCGACACTGTGTCGGCTTAAGCGGGGGCCCCGCGCTCTGGCCATCGTTGGAATGCCGCTCATCGCCGCGCAGTAGATCGTACCATATCTCCCCCTCTATCACGATAGCGGGCCAGCTCCTCGCGGCCGCGCATTGCACTCATCGACTGAATATTGGCATGGCCCGAGCATGTGGTGGATCAACAGTTTGATGGCGAAAGCGGAAAGCGCCAGCTAAGCGGAGCACTTTTCCGCTTGGATTTCCCCATGGAATTCAACAGCGTATACTTGAAAAATCGTGTGTAAGCGGAAAATGGAAGGCCTAACCTTCTCCGATAAAAATGGCACCTGCTTATTGTGATGGATTCGCAATAAATCGGGAAAATATGTGTCTCTCCGCTTTCCGCTTAGATCATCATTTTTACCAAAAAAACTAAGTTTCTTGCGGGTTTCCGTAAGCGGAAAACTTCTCCGCTTAGTTCCGCCTTCTCCGCTTGGGACACGAGCCCTGCGAGTTGAGGTGCGCGTGCAAGCTGGCCACGGCAATAGCTTTCCACTTGGCGCCCCGCCCCCTATCCTTTTAGGAGGAGCCAAATCCTGCTAGAATCATGCATCGCTGGCTGCAACCAGCATGCGCCGGGGAGAGCCGTGGGCTACGATCGATCGACATTATCTGCGCTGACGCGTTTCTTTTCCTCCGCAGTGTTCCGGGAAATGGCAAAGAAGGGGCGTTCGCCGCTCTTCGGCCGTCTCATCAACCAAACGGATTTGTCACAAAAGTGCGGCCGGCACGCCAAGGTGGCAGACGCGTTCGACATGGCGTTTTCCATTCTGAAAAAATCCGGTCATCGGGACGAATACGTCTATCGGGTCGCGCTTGCACACAAAGTCCTGATGGGTAAGCACTCGCTCAAAACGGCGTCCATGCTCAATGAATTCCGAGCCGGTTCGTCCAGGGCGGATATTGTCATCCTGAACGGCACCGCTACGGTTTATGAAATCAAGTCTGAGAGGGACTCTCTCGCTCGGCTCGCAAACCAAGTCAGAAACTATCAGCGGGTGTTTGCGTCCGTAAACGTCATCGCTAGCGAGGGCCATGTGAAAGGCGTTCTCGACGTTGTTCCTGATGATGTCGGGGTGATGTGCCTGACGAGCCGATACAGAATTTCGACGATCCGCGATGCGATCGATGATCCTGAACGCGTCTGCCCTAGTGCGATATTTGAATCGCTTCGCGCAGCGGAAGCAGAGTCTGTTCTGAAAGCGCTAGGTGTCGCGATTCCGTCAGTGCCGAATACGCGCCGTCATGCAATGCTGCGCGAGTTCTTCTTGCAGCAGGACCCCGCCGGGGTACATGCCCAGATGGTGCGCACGTTGAAGCGGACGCGAAGCCTGTCGCTGCTAAGCGATTTAATTGACCAGCTTCCACGTTCGCTTCACGCTGCTGCTCTTTCGATTCCTCTAAGGCGCGCCGAGCATGACAGGCTAGCAGCAGCGGTGGGCACCCGGCTCGACGCAGCCATGGCGTGGGCATAGCGCCATATGTATCACCCATATTTTCGCGGAAAGCAGTTCGAACTCATTACGATTCGAGAGACGGCACCGATGCTTGCGGGGTCGGAGTTTGTCCCGATCATCGAGCCTGTCCGTGAGTCATTGGGCGGTCTTGAACGGACGCTTCAGGCCATCTGTGATGCCAATGCGAAGGCCATCGTTGTGGTGAACCCCTACCATGGGGATCACCAAGAAGACGGCGCCAGCATCACCAATCTTTTGCAGGCCGGTTATGTCGGAAATGAAGCGATCTCCGCCGGCATTCTCCTGCGTAACGACATGACGCTTGAAGACGCCACGTCGAAGTACGATGCCCATCATGACCATAATCCCACATTCATACATGCGGGCTTCACGGCGCAGAAGGCGCTAGCAGCTCACCTTGGCGACCACCTACCTACCTCTAGGCATGTCTTCATCGAAAGACATGCGGATATTCTTTATCGAAAGCACTTCGAAGCAGGCACCCGGATCTTGGTGCGCGACGGTTTCGAGCGCCGCAAAAATTCAGAATATCAGAAAAACTCGCCTGAAAAATTCTCCGAACTTCACGTCACGTTCGGCGACATGGGCATGGATGGGTTCGGAGATTTTCTGACGGTCGGTGACAGCTATTCGGAGACTGGTGGCCCGGCATATGCAGTGGCGATCCACCTCACTTACATCGACCCTGATCAAGATAATGTCATGTTCGTCTATCATTTCGTCTCGACGACAAATGACACTCCAGCTGACCCTGCCGGCAAGTTCGCACAAGCGCTCAAAAAGCTCATAGCCAAGCTCGATTCTGGCACGTCAAAGCTCGATAATACGCAAGCGATTCAGGAGCTGAGGGAGTTACATGCGAAGGGCCATTTCCCCGGCTTGGGCTATGTAAAAAAGCTTTCGATGAAACACCACATTGAAACGCTTGCCAACTATTTGGGCTGACGAATGGCCAGAAAGCGTTGCTGCCCTGAGTGCTTCGGAGACCGCGGGCTGACCAAGCAAATATTTCCCTTCCTCGGTCCGTCTCGGGGTAAATGCGATTATTGCGGGTCAACCGATGTCGATCTACTCAATCCGCAAGCGTTAGCCCCCTATTTTGGGCTCGTCGTCAATGTTTACGAACCTGACGAAGATGGTAAGCCGCTTGCGGAGTGGTTGAAGGATGATTGGGAACTATTTTCGCATCCCAAGATGGACCTAGCGAATGCCGCCTATTTGCTTGGCGATATACTCGATGATGGGCAGATTGTGCGCAAGAATTTCATCCCGTCACCCAGCTACAAAAGTGAAGGTTTAATTCAATGGGAAACGTTGCGCGATGAGATGATGTACCGAAACCGCTGGTTTCTGGATATGACCCTCGATACCGACCGTCTCAAGCAGCTTCTGCCGCATCTACCCGCTGACGATCTACCGCGCACATGGTTTCGCGCCCGCATCAGATCAGGCGACGAAATTTTTCCTATCGAGAAGATGAGCGCACCGCCCAAAAGGCTCGCTGCTCATGGTAGGGCAAATCCTGCCGGCATTCCATATCTTTACCTCGGCTCTCAACCGGACACCGCAGCAGCGGAGGTGAGGCCACACACCGGTGAAATAGCATGCGTTGCAGATTTCGCCATTCCCGAAATACAGGCTGTCGACTTGCGCGCACCGCGCAAGCTTGTTTCACCCTTCATTCTTGAGGACGCGAGCGATATCGGTCAGCTTCGGGCTGATCTTCCGTTTCTGGAACGGCTTGGCGATGAACTGACCAGGCCAGTGCTGCCCTCCGGGGCCGCGATCGATTACATCCCAAGCCAGTACCTCTGCGAGTTCATCAAGAAGAGCGGGTATGACGGCGTCGTCTATCGAAGCTCGGTGAGCAAAGGCTTCAACCTAGCGCTCTTCGATCCGGAGAAGGCGGAGGGCGGCACGGTATCCCTATACAATATCGAGCGCGTGACCGTGGAGGTAGCACAGTGCTGAACCATCGCTTGTGCGCGTCTATCAATACTCACCGCGCTCATCCGGCCGACGACAACGCACACGTCGCCCACCCCGCCCCCCAATAATCACCCAGACCTTCTCGACCGCCTCTAGCCGCTTGACCGCTGCCTCAACCGCACGATCGTCGCGCTTGCTAACGCCCTTTGCGCGCAGCAGGTCGCTCCATTTGATGCCTTCATCGCCAGCAGCGATAACGGCCCGTTCCACGTCTTTGACGATCTCTTCAAATTCACTGCCCGCCATCATCTCGCGGGCACCGGCCTCGATGGTTGCAATGGACGTGCGGACGACTTCAAACGCCCACTGGATATCGGTCGCCGTCACAGCAGGATCAGCCGGATTGCGGGAAAGAGCGCGAAGCGTCGCGATCTTTTGGGTTTGTTCGGCTGCACGTCCGGCAACACCACGGCGACCGGCATCAGCAGCATCATCCTCCCACGCTTCGACGGTCTCGATGGCCGCAATAGCCGCGTCATCAGCCCAACGGGCGAATTGCATGGGCGGCGCAGCGTTTGCCATGCGCGAGGCCGCGCCACTGAGATTTCCCGCCGCCGTAGCTGCCTCAGAGACAGCCCGCAACGCCTCCACTAGTGCCGGGGGAGGTGAGAGACGGGCGGGGTCGCGTTGGCGTGCACCTGCAATGCCAGCCCGGACGACCGTAAGGCGGTTCAGAAAGCCGTCGTCGAGGGTCTGTTGCGACATACCCTCGAAAAATCCTTCAGGAGTTGAAACGGCAAGCAGCGAGAGGGTCGGCGAGTGGATCGGTTCGGAAGCATTGTCGCGCTCGTCGCTCGCGCGTTGCTTGCCCGTCCATTCCGAGCCAGGCTGGGAACGAGGATAGACCTCAAGAAGGGCTTTCGCCGCCAGTCGGGCGAACGATGGTGCATTTCTGCCCATCATGGCTTGCGCTAGCTTTCCGAATTCGTCGAGCGGCATAAGTTGCGATGGTCGCGCGCGAAGCGACAACTCGATGGCCGCGTCCGACGAAAAGTCGCCCGGCCCAAGCAAATGCCGGAAGCCCGCGTCTGCTAGTAACTTTTTTGGAGCACCAAGCAGCGCATCCTTCCCCCCACCTGTTTCGCCGATTGCGACGATATAGAGATTAAGACCGAGGCCCGTGGGCGTTGCCCATCGACGTCCGAAAACGGCCGCGAGCGTCGCAAGGGCCGCTGGCTGAGCAAATTCTTTCACTGGCCGAAAAGCGAAGCGCTGCGACCAGCGTGCGATGTCTCCAAGCAAGCCTGGTTCGGCCGCAATGTCGAAAGCTTTCACCTCAACGGCGACAGACCGCTCAAGATTGGTCGAGCGGTTGAACCTCTCAATCTCCGCCTGAATCCCTGCCAACGCCGTTGCGTCGCCCCTCTTATCGGCGACTTCGGCCATGGCGCGGAGGCAGCGCATCGCCGCCTCATCGGCCGCTCTGCGGAAAGCAGCCTCGCGGGCTGGCTCGACAGGCGGATGAACGGGCCGTTGTGCCGCATCGAACGGATCGGAGCGGCGGGCATGCTCAGCTAGCCAAAGGTCTATTCCGGCTTCGGCCTCAACAGCTTCTGCGGCCTCTTCCGGCGTGGGCTCGCGCCACCCGGTATGATGGTCGCGAAGGGCCTGCTCTGCCTCAAACAGTGCCTCTTCGCGATCATCGATCGGGACGAACTCGGCAACAAGGTCCACAAGATCATCGGGCGTGATCCGTGTGGACTCTTCGCTTTTGTGTTCTGCGGTATCGCGCGCCGCCCGCTCGATGAGGTGCGTAAGCAGTCGCTCGCGGTTGTAAAAATCTGAAAGGTCGCGATCATCGTCGGCTTCAAACTGATCGCGCATGGCAGCGCGTGCGATATCGCGCTGACGTTCGCGCGCCGCTGCATCCATCGCCGCATCGAGCACGCGAGCCGCACGCACTGCAGCTGGACGTGCAGCGGCGCCAGACACACCGGGCGCGGGCCAGCACGGTAAATTGTCCGCCGCCTCCATCGCCAGCGCAAGCGGCCCGGTCCGGGCGAGATGGACAACTTGCCTAAATTGACGAGGGCCACGAAATGCGGCTCCCCTTACGTCTTGAAAAAGCATATTTGAAAAGTCCCGTGTATTTACCCGGCGTTGCCGCGCTGGGGTTGAGATTACAGGCCGCCGGGTTCGCGCTCGGCGGCCTTTTCACAAATGGCGAATATCCGCGCTGCAAAGCTTTCGTGCTGCGGCACCGGCTCACTTGAGGGCCAAGGCAACCGCAATGCGCGTCCATCGCGATGGCTGGCCACAACGTAGCTGCCGGAGCGGCGCAGGCGATGCTGGCGCCTCCCTCGGTCGAGGAACCACGTAACGTCCGGCTCGGCGTCTGGCGGGCATGGCGGGGTAAGCAAGCTGGCTAGGGCAATCACAGTGGGCAGCCTTCTAGATCGACCAGCTTGATGGCATCGAAGAAACGGGTCGGCATGCTGGGCGGGTCTTGCGACTCCTCACGGATAACATCGACCACCTGACGCGCCACACGGTCAGTCGCCTCAATGACGCGTCCGCCGATGTCGGTTGTCATGTTTGTCGCAAACCGGCGGCCATTTCCGTCGAACCATACCGTCTTGGGATCGTCCATGATCGCGGGACGGATGCGGCCGGGCTTGCTTCTCACAAGAAACTCCGCATCCGGAACGCCGGCCGCAGCGGCGCGCTCTCGATGCGCCTCCAGCTTATCAATTTTGGCTTTCAACTTCGTCGCATCGTTCGCGATCTCGTCGACCAGCGTCCGGAGCGATCTTGCCTCCTTTGTGGCGGCGGCGCGTTCGGCGGCCTTCTCTTTTTCATCGGCCTCGCGTTGCAGCCGGCCGATCTCCGCTCCCAGCCGCGACTCCCGCCCATCGAGCGTGGAGAGTTGGGCAGCGATCTCGATTTTTCTTTTCTCGGCCGCGAGCGCCCGAGTGGGTTCATCGAGCAGAAGCTCCGGCATTGCGGTGTCGATGTCAGAAAGCTCGCGCGAGAGTGCGGCGCGCTCGCCGGGGATCGCTGCAAGGTCGCGGTTCAATTCATCGAGCGTTCGTGCCCTCGCGGCGCGCGTTGGCTTCCAGCCCCTCATCGCGCGACTCCCATGCGGAAGTCGTCGATCTCATCGCGACGATATAGAAGGGAAGGCCCGTCCCGAACGGGGCGCGGGCCAAAGTCGGCGGATTTCCAGTTTCGCAGCGTGCGCGTAGTGACGCCGAGAAGTTCAGCGGCGCGCCGCTGGTTGACGTAGGCGGATGGAATGCCCATCTGAGTCTCCCGCCAGCGGGATGCCGGCATGGGCAGTAGTTTCCGCCACTAGCGGAAATTTGCAGGGTTGTTTCGGTGGACCTATTCCCGCGCCGATATAGCGTTGATGAAATAATCGGCGGATTTCCTACAGTTTTTACACGAAGGCGCGAACAGTTCATGCGCCGCGGGGCCAAATCTGGCGCAGCAGTCCATTGTATCCAAGCCGCCATCCTGGCATCAGACGTGGCACAAGAGCATTTGCACCATCAATCGAAGCTTCGGATGCCGAGTCGCCGCCGTCATTCGCGATGCGTCCTGCTAGAACATTGATGGGAATCGGCGGCCCCTGCATAATGATTAAATGGCGAACGCAACCGACAGCGCATGCAGCTTCTTAGAAAGCCTACAACGCTTCGATCTGGCAATGCTGTTGCGGCATTGCCGGGCGTCGGTCGAACAATTCGAAACCGCGCTAGATTGGTCTTTCGATTTGGAGGACGAAGCAATCATCATCCGCGCCCCGGTCCCAATCGGCGAAGCGTTGCAATCATTGCCGCAACAGGATCGCAAGCGGATTGCCGAAGCGATTTTGAGCGTTAGGCAAGGCGGTCGGCAGCATGAAGATTTCCGGGTCGAAACGACGGACGAAGCCAATGCAACTGGCGCGGTCGCATTGTTGTCGGAACTGTTGATCCACCGCGCGATGATGGTTTCGGTCGCAACCGGCGGATCGCGCATTCAGGACGTTGACGACTACTATCGCGCTCGCGAAGTCCGTATCCGTCAAGCCATCCCGGCGGGCGTCGCATATGCCAATCCTCACGCCGACCTGTGGGCATGGTTTCATCACTGGAAAGAACATTTCGGCACTTACGCCGAACGACGGCAATACGTTCGCCGGCTATTTGCTCCGGCGATCGAAGCCGTCGCAAAGCGATCGTCGTTGCCGTCGGAACCGCGTGAAGCAACAGGATGGGGGCGTGTTGACCGCGCGTTGTCGAAGGCACGGTCGCAGCTTGAAAGCGCATCTGCCGAAGAAGACTGCCAGGCTATCGGCCTGCTATGTCGCGAAGTCATCATATCGCTGGCGCAGGCGGTCTATGACCCTGCGATCCACCAATCGTTAGACGGCGTTCCGCCAAGCGAAACCGATGCAAACCGGATGCTTGAAGCGTATATCGGGCACGTATTCCCCGGCGCGAGCAACAAAGAAGTCCGGGCGCACCATCGCGCATCTCTGGCGTTGGCGCTGAACCTTCAGCATCGCCGAACCGCGACGCGGCAACTCGCCGCCCTTTGCGTCGAAGCAACCGCATCAACGACCGCCGTTGTGTCGATCATCGCGCGCAAGGGGAGCGCAGGAGCGTGATCTGGTACCGAGCATCCAACACCCGAAATTTGTCCGCCCGTAACGTTCATGTTGGGAAATTGTGGGGATAGAAAACAGAACATCGACAAAATTCGATAATTATTGTTGTATTGCAATGCCATATTTCGGAACCGTTCGAGTCCTCTTCTGGCACCATCCCCTCATTGATACCGCAGCAAAAATCACGCCTTCGGCCCGATTTCGCTGAAAATCGGCCGAACCGCCCCGCTGCCCTTGATGGACACAGACCCTTTCCAAGAAAGCGTGACAGGTAACGCTTTCCCAATATCGATCGGCACAACCGTGCCGGCCGCTTTGATACGTCGCTCGAAGAGCGACGCGCGCACCGCATATCCGCCGCCGGCGCAGATGCCGAGCGCACCTATACACTCCTTATCGACATACGTGAGCGTCGTCAGGAAATCGACGGTCGAACGGATATCCTCCACGCGTGCGGCCGGGTCTTCGACGCACCGCGGATCGCCACCGCTATCGCCTTGGTATGATGCGTCGCCAATCTATCCGGGATTATCAGGCGCTAGAACGTCGTGCTGGAAGCCGTGTTCTACGGCAACGCCTCAGGCTGCTCTCACCCGCGGCGTGAGGGGTAGTGTCTGCGGATCAGTCCTCGTCATGCCACAACTCATTGTGGCGCGCGTGGGACTCGAGATACGCGCCTTCCTTGTAGAACTTGTCGTAGAAGTCTGTGTCTATGTGCTGGGCTTGCGTGTAGAGGCCTGCACCCACCGGCGGGATCGTCGTCGGGAAGCGGCCGAAGCGCCCGAAGATATCCTGCACGAGCCCGATGAAGTACTTCACGACCTCTGGCGAAGGCGACGCGAGCGCTTTCTTTATTCTCGCATCGCGCGTAAAGGGTGACGGCCGGTCTGCACCGAACACACCGTCTTCACCGAATTTGCGCTCGAGGAACCGCTCGGCTGCATCCGCCATGCTTTTGGTGTATGGCGGGATCAACGGCTCAAAGAAGCCATCGAGACCCACCGGAATGGAGTCTTCGGGAACTTTGCTGTTGCGCTGATAGCGGAAGCCGAAGCCCGGCGTGCCTTGCTCCGCGTAGGCGCCGAGCAGGCTTGCCGAGTTGATGCCGGTATATAGCCAGCCGCCGAGCCCGATGGCCTGCAGCGCGAGCTGGATATTGTAGGCGGCGATGGTGATTTCGGATGTCGTATGCTTGAGGGCAACCGCTTCGATAACAGTGAGTGGAATAGCGCGCTTCTTATGGAGCACACCCTCCTTCAGGAGCGGCTTCGGCTTGCCGAAGGGCTTGCCCTCGGCATCCAACACGGGCGAACCCTCTCCGGTGTAAATCCAAAGGAGGTTGAGAAGTGTTTCGACCTGGTCGCTGATCGGCACAAAAAGGGTTGAGCCAGGTTTGTTGGCGACCCAGTGGTTGTGCGTGCCTATGTGCGGAAATTCCGCGGAAAGCTGCACGCGCTTGTCGCTGATCCGCACGATGTGCGGCTCAAGCCGCGCGACAAGCTCCTTGGGAGAGCTTACTTCGCGGATCGCAGTCGGGTCGAGATCACGGAATTTCGTAATGTATGAGCCGCTCTCGTCGGTGATCAGCAGCTCGGAACCGTACACTGCCGCGCCGCTCGGATAAGTCCTGCCGACGGGGCGAACGGGATAGTCGCAACCGTTGTCCTCGGCTCCGTGGGCCGCGTGCGGAATGCCGAGATTCCAGCCACTCACGCCTGCGCCGATGGCGATCAGAAGCGTGCGCTCGAAATCGCTGATCGTCTCGGGCGCGTGCTTGGAGCGGTAGGCGAATGGGCCGTCGGGTATTTCCATGCCGACGCCAAAGCGGCGCGACCGGCGCCCGAATAGCGCGTCCAACAGAGAGAACTTCTGAAATTCCCGCAACGCTGCGGCCTTCGGTGCACCAGTCTGCTTCTTAACGGGTCGCGGCTTACGAGACATCCGCTTCCTCAGCTACTGCACCCTGTGGAAGATACGGCGTCAGGATGTCATCGACATCAACCTGGACGAGATTGTTGAACAGGTTGGTCGCCACCATCAGCCCCGCGAACGCAACGAGATTGACGAGATCCCTCTCGGAGAAGCGCGCCTTCAGCGTCTTCCAAAGCGCAGGATCAATCGGTTGCGCGTGGCGCGCGGCAGCGTAGCCAAGCTGTACGATCGGTTCTTCCTCGGGCGTGATCTCGAACTTGTCCGGCGTCAGGCCAAGATCGGTGAGCGCTTTGCGGAAGTACGTGGTGCACAGCAGGCAATTGTTCGTGCTTGAAATCGCGTGGGCGTAAAGCACCGCCCCGCGCAAGCCGAGCAAGCTCTTCACCTCATTCCACAGCGGGTACCACTCCATGTAGGCGCGGTGGGCCGGAACAGAATGCAGCAAGGTGGCCTTCATGTTCGAAGGCTTGCCGCGCACTTCCTCTTCATGACGAAACGCTTCCTGGTTCTCAGGAAGCGCCTCGTCGTAGTTCAGTTTCGTGATGTAGCTCATATCGTCCTGTTCACTCCGCAGCCTGAAGCGCTTCTGCGTCCTGGCTCACAGCTCTAAACGTCTTCGTTACGGAAGCCAGCTCTTCCTTGGAATGGCGCCCGAGCCCGCACTCAGTCGAGATGCCGAACGACGGGAGTACCTTCGAGACGATCGCGATGCGCTTGCGAGCGGCTTCAACGCCATCGCTTGCATGCACGAGGCCGAGATAGAACTGCGTCTCTTTGCCGATGCGGAGGTTGGACAGAGCTTCCCAGTGCTTCGGCTCGTCCCAGATGCGCATCGTTGCGGCCTGGATGAAGTTGATCGGGCGATTGATCGCGCGCGCCAGCTCGTTCGAAACTTCGACGACCGTGCTGACATCCGGCGGTAGGATGTGACGGCCGTGATCCTTGTGGTTGTGGATCGGGCACTGGTCCTCATCGCCCATAAACGGTGAGGCGCCGAACTTCGAGTCGCCGTAGCAGAGATGATACCCGACGTCGACGTCAGCCGGCACCCAAGAGCTCACCTCAGCGATGGTGCTGTAAACAGCAGCTTTGTCCGGCAGTGGGTTCGGGAACCAGCCCTGGATGGTGACGAGTTCCGTCGGCAGATCCCACTGGATCGAGGCCTTCAGCCTTAGCCTTCTTGAAGAGCGGATAGGAGTCCGTCGCGAATTCCGCATACTCGAACTTCGGGAACGAGATGTCTTCTGGGCGCACGCCATCCTTGATCTTCACAAGCTTGCGGCCCACCGTGGCGGTGGCGTCGACGATGTCGAACGCGGGGTTCTCGAAGAAGTGACGCGACTGCGTCAGCACCCAGTTCTTGCGCTCGCCCGTCTCCCCATCCGGTACGCGCGTGACCCATGGCTGCAACTCGGATCCGATGAAGTCGAACACCTCATCGGCGTTGGCGAACGGCAGGCTGCCTGTCAGGTGGATGCCTTGGTAGCCGGTTCTGTTCGACATCTGATTGTTCCATCCCTTTTTTGGACATGCGTGGTCGCAGAGCGCGAGCGCACACGTGCGCTGCCCGGCTGGGACACTGCATGGTTCGATAAATGACAAGATCTGACCGGCTACGCTGCGTTACGAGCCGCAATTATCATTTGCTAATGAATGTTCAATAAGCGCCGATACGCGACGTGCTAAATAAGGAGTTCTCATTTGCTTATTCGCCAGCGATGACTTCGCGAACGTGATCATTCAACTTCTTATAAATGATCGTGGCGCTCTCGGCCTCCCCAATCGCCTCCGTATTTCTCCGGAGGTGATCGCCCGTTCGTTGTTCCGCCGAGGCATCCGAGCGGAATTACGCTGATCTTTGACCCTCACTAAATCCAAGCCTAGCGAGTGCACGCGATCGCAGTGACGCGGTCCGGCAGCATCCAAATGAGCACCTCTCTAGGGATTTTGAGCGATGCATAAAGCTTCAGCTGCAGTGGCCTTCTCCATCCTCACTCTCGCCTTCGCGACCACCGCGGAGGCTGCAGTGAGATGCGATGGGGATTTCGAGAACGTCAACGGAAGTTGGGTGGCAACGCGCACTTGCCAGCGCGCGGCGGCAGAACGCGTCGCAAACTCGGAGCACGAGCACATCACGCACCACACTGTTCGTGCGAACGACGAAACGCCCGATGAGTTCTGCCGCAAGCACGTGAACGACATCGAAACGGACACGTACTGCTCCAGCTATAACAATTGATGCCAAGACCGATGTGGTGGTGACGTGGAACATCGACCGAAGAGAATTGTCCTCGCCTGTCTGTTGTCCGTGGGGCTTGCGACATCAGCGCAAGCGAGGGCGCTCTGCGATGGCGATTTCGAGCTTACGCGTGAAGGTTGGATCGCGACCAGCCTCTGCCAATGGCGCGAAGCGGCCCGAGTTGCACACGAGCAGCATCGCCGTCTTACCGACAGCATTTCGTCCGACCGAGATGAGACGCCGGACGAATTCTGCCGCGGGAACAACGATATTCGCGTCTCGACGTTCTGCTCAGCTTACAAGGATTAAGTCGGCTCCCTGCCTGCACCACCCTGTAAGTGCCCCTGTTCGGCGCCGGAGGAAACGTGCCTTCCTTCGAGCCGGACGGCAATTCGGACGAGATCGACGATGTTGCGGGCCCCGGTCTTTTCCATCACCCACGCGCGGTAGGTTTCGACCGTGCGTGGACTGATCTTAAGCGCCAGCGCGATCTCCTTGTTGGAAAGCCCTTTGACGGCCAGATCCATGACCTGCTTCTGGCGATCGGAGAGCTCATTGATGCGGGCGGCGAGGCGCAAGGTCTCCTGCTCCTCATCGCGCTGGCTTTGCGTTTCTCCGATTGCGGCCGTAATGCTTGCGATCAACCGGTCAGGCGAGAACGGCTTTTCAATGAAGTCCCGCGCGCCCGCTTTGAGAGCCTCGACAGCCATCGCGATATCGCCGTGCCCCGTAATGAGGACCAGCGGAATCATCGGGCACATCTTTGCGAGTTCCTTCTGGAGCTCCAGGCCAGAAAGCCCCGGCATGCGGACGTCGCAAACGATGCACGACGGAAGCTCTTCGCCGTGCAACGTTGAAAGGAACTGCGTCGCAGAGAAGAAGGGGCTAACCCGAAACCCGTAATTTCTGAGTACGAGTGAGACGGAATCCCGAACCGGTTCATCGTCGTCTATGATGGCAACCGCTGCGGCTAGCGTCATTTCACGGCTTCCCTGTGGAATGAATCCAATCGTATACGGACGACAGCACCCTCGCTATCGTTTTCCAAAACGAGTTCGCCGCCGTGCCCTTCGACAATTGTCTGACTAAGCGACAGGCCGACGCCTAAGCCATCTCTTTTGCTCGATGAGCGAATGCCTGACTTGCGGAGGTCAAAGCCTGCCGGAAATCCGGGCCCGCGGTCCTTGATGACGATTTCGACCCGGTCAGAACCGGTATTGCTGGCGCTGATATGGATCACCCGCGCTCTTGCCGGCTCGTTTTCGCTCATCGCATCGGCGGCATTGGAAATGATGTTCATGAGCACCTGCTCGATCTGCAGGCGATCGACCGCAACGGTGCGAATGTCACGCGGAATCGCGACCTTCACCGCCGCGCCTGCCCTTGCAAGATTTGGCGCGAGAAGATCGAGCGCTTCCGTGACGAGAAGAGCGGGATGTTGTTCAGCGACTTGTCTGCGTCCCAGCCTGATGAGGTCGCGAAGGCTGCGGACCACCGCGGCGGTGCGATCGACTTGGCTCGCAACCTTGGTCGCGGCCTCGATGGCGAGTGAGCGATCGCCCTCCCCTTTCACCAGATAATCCTGCACCACACGCGAGTAGTTCGATATCGCTGTCAGAGGTTGATTGAGCTCGTGCGCGATGGCCGTCGTGACCTCGCCGGCGCTGCCGAGCCTGAAGATCTCGGAAACCGAGCCCTGATTGAGACGTAGCGTTTGTTCGATGCGGCGCCGTTCCGTGACAAGCCCGCCGATCGCAAGCCCCGTAAACGCGAGGACGAGCATCAATGACTGGTAGGTCGTCAGGCTTGCGGGTGGCGGGCCGGTCATCAGAAGCGCAATCAGGAGACCGATCTCAGTTCCAAGAAGCCCGTAAGTCGCGCCCTTGAGACCGTGGCGGAGAGAGATCCAGATGATCGGGAAGAACAAGACGTTGAACAGCCGGAAGTGGGGAAGATTGGCGAAACCGAACGCCAGAACGAGCGCTGCGACGATTGCAATTCCTTGAAACGCCGCTTCGAGCGTGAGCTTCGGCAGTTCCCTCTCGTTCGCCATGACCAGAGCGAAAGGTGCGATGATCGAGATGCCAATCAAGTCGCCGATGCCGTACCGGAAGATATTGTAGGCGATTTCTGAGGGCGGCAGGACGTCTGAGGCACGAAGCAGCAGTATCGAGGCGATGGCGACGAGCGCCGAACTCACAATCGCCGTTGCTTCGAGTGTAAGGATATCTTGCAGGCTTGTGAGCTTCACGTCGATGCGCCATCGCGATTGCTGCAACCAGCTGATCGCCAGCGCATATCCACCGCCGATGATGAGCGGCGACAGGAGCTGGGCGGCGAACGGAAGCTCTCTCAGGACGACATTCGACGCCGCAACAGCCAGAACCGGCCACGGCCAGAACTGTGCGCCAAACACCAGCAAGGCCGCAAATGCCAAGCCGATCTCCGGGCTCCACGACACGATGCCGAAGGATGGCGCGGAGGAGATAATGCTCAACCAGGCCAGGAGGACGTAGGCAGCGACGAAGGCAGGGCCGGTCAGCCAGATCGGAGCTGATTGTATACGGGCCATGCGATCGGCATACGCTGGTTCTGATACGACCTCTTGCGACATCGTTTCTCTCCTACGCCGCCGATCGGCCCGCCACTCCGTACGTCACCGGAGGCTCACCTACGGATGGTCCCTGAGATAAGCGCAACTGCCTGATTTTGGCGAAGGCACAATCCCTATACGCGCCGACGTCCTCGGCCCAATTCCAGATAAACATCCTTTAATAAATGCTCAGCTCTCGAAACATACCGAGATTAAAGAGGTTTGGATAAGTGAAAGACCACCGGGCGCGCGACAGCGAACCCTTCTTTCCCGGACCGAGGCAAGCTCAAGTCTTGCCCCGAGGCCGGGTCGCTTCAAAATCTGATCCCAATTTGGGCTCCGGCCCACCCGGGCACGAGCAGATATCGGCGCGGGTTCATTCTGCCCAGAGGACGGCCAGGATGTAACGGCGTGCGAACGGCCTCACGCCGCCAATGATGCTTGCCAAATCTTTATGATTTTTTGCCGAACACGGCGGATCCGTCCCAGAAAGCTTGTCTCATCTACTTTCTCAATATCCTCATCCGTCCGCCGAGGGGCAGGTTCAGAGATTGTGACAGGCTCCGGCGGCGCTATTGCAGCTGCGGGCTTAGGTGCCGGGGCAGAGGGAACGGCACCGTAGAAAGTCCGATCGAGATCGATCAGACCGGCTTTGCAAATGTCTGCGAGTTCAAAAAGAGGGCCGCCGGATAATTTCAAATCTAAACCGGTCATCTGCAGCACATGAGACGACGCGAGGTCCGAGTCATTGTGGGTTACAAAGTACCGTCTTGCACTATCCGACTTCGCGGCAAGCGCAGGTGCATCCATCCGGCTTACTTGCAGAAGAAGATCCTCCGACGAATTCCAAGTCCATTGATCGGGATCGGTGAAATCTATCGCTTGCGGGAGCAACGGCATCTCAGCGTTGTGATTCATGCTCGGGATGCCGCAGGACATCACCTCAATCGCAATTCTCGCCGAGCAAACTGGGAAAGGCGCCAGAAACAGATCAATCCCATTTTCCAAAAACGAGCCGCCAAGATCATCCGCCCAGGGAATGTGAATGAAGCGAGCCGGATCAATCCCGTTGCGGCTTAGCTCACTTTTGATCAAGGCCATGTATTCTTCGTTGAGCGGCCCGTAATGATAGTGCACACCGCCTGTCGTCGCGAGAACGTCAGAGATGATCCGGAAATAGGAAAATCGGTAGTCGTTCTCCACCTTGTATGGACGGGCTGCAGCCGACGCGGTCGTCAACCTGCCATTACGCAGCGGAACGTATGGATTTCGCTTGTACTTGTCGACAATGAAGGGGGGAACAAAGACGAACTTATCTGGGTCTATGCGACTGGCCAGAGCCTCGGCTTGGCTTCGCGTCTTGACGATTATCTTGTCGATGGAAGTGTTGTGAACGGCAAATGAGAGACCGTGATCATACACAAAATCCAAAATGATTTGGCCGCCGAGACCTCTTTGAAGCGAGGCGCTCAGAACCGCATCGTGATGCGTCACGAACGGATATATGCGGCCTGGAGCGGAGTGCCAAAGCTTATCGATCAGAGACTCGAGTTGCTTCGACGGCGGCGCCTTGGGATCAGCGGACCAATATTCGATTCGAGGGTCATTGAAATGCTCATCGATAATCGAGCGATCTGTGGCGATTCTTGAAGACGAAAAAATACTGATGTTGAAGCCAGCCTTCAGAAGTATCGCAATGAGCTCTTTGATTTCCTTGAAAATGCCTCCGCCGTCCGGAACGAGGCCGGAGACGAGGAACACCGCCCGCTTCTCGTCAAAACTGCGATGCGCGAGCCGGTAATCCTTACCGTACATCGTAAGCCGGCCCGCCAACTCACAAAGCTGATCGATAGCTTGAAATGAATACATGCCTTTGAAGGCCGCCGAGCGGACCTCCGGGACAAACACGCGCGATGCAGTCTTGCCGCAGAAGCTCAGCAATTGATCGAGCGACGCAGTCTTTCTACCCGCTATGCCGGCGGGTGAGGCCTGCCTGACGAAGTCAATTCGCTTTTGCAGTGCTCCATGCTCTTCCGACTCGGGGTCGGCCACAACATCATCGCGCAAGCACTCAAGACAGCCAATATTTATCTCGCTTCTCTCGTCGTGCTCCAAGCTGGACCAAAGACCGTTGCCATGGAAATTATAGAGGCTTGAGACGTCCGGTACATATCGGACCTTTAATTTGCTTTTGAATGCATGATAAAAGAAAAGCGCCGTATCGCCCCGCATAAACTTCTTAGCGAAATAATTTGGCAGCTCGGAGCCAATCTTCCTAAACAGATAAGAAGACGTGTGGCAGTAAATGCGGTTTGCTACGCAGTCTTTGTACGAGACGTCTCGCGGAACGATGTGAGGACTAACGAAAGCCAGTTTTTCCTCAGGATGCAAAATCGCAGAATTGTGCCCAATTGCGAAAAATTCGTCGTTGCCTTCCAGAAAGTCGACCTGTTTTTGAAGCTTGTCCCAAGAAACAAAGATATCGTCCCCATCAAGAACGTGAAAATACTTGCCGAGCGCAGCAGCGTACGCCCGCATCACCGAAACGCCCTTCCCGCAATTTTGCTCGTTGTTCAGAACTCGCAAATTTGAAAAGGAACGGTGATACGTTTCGACGATCGCGGACGTCTCGTCCGTCGAGCAGTCGTTTACAACAATGACCTCGAACTCAAAATTCGTACGTTGGAAGAGCGCTGACTCGAGCGCCTGGGCGACCGTCTTCTCCTCGTTGAACACTGGCATTAAAATCGAAACAAGAGGCCGACTAGCCTCTCCACGTGAAGTATCCACAACGTTGATCGCGTCGAAGTGCAAACTACTTTCCCCCAATGAGCCAGTCGACGATGGCTTAGGCCATATGTCATACTTGACCAACTCAGGGAAGCAAGCCTGCGAGGAGTACCCTTGCAGCAGCTTTGCGACATCGACGGGATGACCCACGAAGCCATTGAGCTGTGCGGACCCAAGCCGCGGGCGTCGGCTACCACTTAACGGACCCTGACGCGCCTTCAAAGCGGGCAGGCATCAACGCCAAATGAAGCTCACGAAAGCAAACTGTCGGCCGTTAGTTCAGGCGCCTTGACGAGCGGATGAGCGCGACCGCCAGCCAACCGACTTCGCCGCTTCATAGGTCGCAGACTGTTCCGAGATTTAGAAGTTGACTCAAATAGTACGCTTTTCTACTCGTACACATAAGATCGCGTCAGCTTTTCACGTAGCCAGCAGCACGCCAGCCAAGATTTCTGGGCGATCCCAGGGGATCGA
>Ga0182740_1000814_pt1 | contig 25754 bp, 27 predicted proteins | sample eDN5th37CKraftBY_FD_128872 | JGI IMG/M metagenome (GOLD analysis project Ga0182740, IMG submission 128872) | Enriched backyard soil microbial communities from Emeryville, California, USA - eDNA 5th pass 37_C Kraft BY (version 2) (version 2) | ecosystem: Environmental > Terrestrial > Soil >...
ACCTTGCTCACGCGCGACGGCGCCGTCGTGCATCCGAACTTCCAGCCGAAAGGAGCCGCGTAATGGGTGAGATGGCGGTTGTCGATCCGTTCGTATTCCGGCTCTCGATCTTCGTGCTGGCGGTCTTCGTCGGTTATTACGTCGTGTGGTCGGTCACGCCCGCGCTGCACACGCCGCTGATGTCGGTGACGAACGCGATTTCGTCGGTCATCGTCGTCGGTGCGCTGCTCGCGGTCGGCGTTTCGGTCGCGGGCGACGAGACGGCGACCTGGTGGGCGCGGGGCCTCGGCTTCGCGGCGCTGGTGCTCGCCTCGGTCAATATCTTCGGCGGCTTCCTCGTCACGCAGCGGATGCTCGCAATGTACCAGAAGAAAAAGAAGTGACGGCGGAGTAGATCATGACTGGCAATATCGTCGCGCTTCTTTACCTCGCCGCAGGCGTGCTGTTCATTCTCGCGCTGCGCGGCCTCTCCAATCCGGAAACGTCCCGTCAGGGCAACCGCTTCGGCATGATCGGCATGGCGATCGCGGTCGCAACGACGCTCGCCGCTTCGCCGCCCGCGGGCCCGATCGGCTGGGCGCTCGTCATCGGCGGCATCGCGGCCGGCGGCGCCATCGGCGCCGTTACCGCGCGCCGCATCTCGATGACGGCGATGCCCGAACTCGTCGCCGCCTTCCATTCGCTGGTCGGCATGGCGGCGGTGCTGGTCGCGGCCGGTGCGCTCTATGCGCCTTCGGCCTTCGGCATCGGAACTCCGGGCCACATCCACGGCCAGAGCATCATCGAGATGTCGCTTGGCGTCGCCATCGGCGCGCTGACCTTCACCGGCTCGGTGATCGCGTTCCTCAAGCTCTCCGGCCGCATGAGCGGCGCGCCGATCATCATTCCCGGCCGCCACTTCATCAATATCGCGCTCGGGCTTGCGCTGATCTTCTTCATCTACGGCTTCATGGTCTCCCAGAGCCATCTCGATTTCTGGATCATCACCGGCATCGCGCTTCTGTTGGGCGTTCTCATCATCATCCCGATCGGCGGCGCCGACATGCCGGTCGTGATCTCGATGCTGAATTCCTATTCGGGCTGGGCGGCGGCCGGCATCGGCTTCACGCTCGGCAACACCGCGCTGATCGTTACCGGCGCGCTGGTCGGCTCTTCCGGCGCGATTCTCTCGTACATCATGTGCAAGGGCATGAACCGGAGCTTCATCTCGGTCATCCTCGGCGGCTTCGGCGGCGAGACCGCCGGCCCCGGCGGCGGCAAAACCGAGACGCGGCCGGTCAAGCAGGGCTCGGCGGACGACGCGGCCTTCATCATGAAGAACGCCGAGAAGGTCATCATCGTGCCGGGCTACGGCATGGCGGTGGCGCAGGCGCAGCACGCGCTCCGCGAGATGGCCGACAAGCTCAAGGAGGAAGGCGTAGAAGTGAAATACGCCATTCATCCGGTCGCCGGCCGCATGCCCGGCCACATGAACGTGCTTCTCGCCGAAGCCAACGTGCCTTACGACGAAGTGTTCGAGCTGGAGGACATCAACTCGGAATTCGCGCAGGCGGACGTTGCCTTTGTCATCGGCGCGAATGACGTCACCAATCCGTCGGCCAAGACCGACCCGAAGTCGCCGATCTTCGGCATGCCGGTCCTGGACGTCGAGAAGGCAAAGACGGTGCTGTTCATCAAGCGCGGCATGGGCTCGGGCTATGCCGGCGTCGAGAACGAGTTGTTCTTCCGCGACAACACGATGATGCTGTTCGCCGACGCCAAGAAGATGGTCGAGAACATCGTCAAGGCGCTCTAGGCGCCTTCACCTTCGACATGATTGCAGATCGCCGGGCTTGTCCCGGCGATTTGCTTTGGAGCCTAGCCCCACGGGCCCTGCTGGGCCTTCGGCGCGGGGCCGGAGGGGGACGGCGGATCGCCCCAGGGATTGGGCTTGTCTTGCGAGCTTTCTTGGGAGCTTTCTTGCGAGCCTTCTTGCGGAATCTGCTGCTCGCGGGCGTCCATCTGCTCTTGTTCCTCGCCTTCCAGCGGCGGCAGCGCGATGGGGCCGGGGTCATGGCCGCCGGCGAGCGTGACGAGCTTATAGACGCGCGCGTCGATCGAGGGATGGGTCGCGAAGAGATCCGAAAATCCCGTGCGCGGATTGTCGATGCACATCTCCATGACGGCGGAGGGCGAACCCGGCAGTTCGCCGCGGTTCTCGATCTTGCGCAGCGCCGAGATCATCGCATCGGGATTCTTGGTGAGTTCGACGGCGCCGGCGTCGGCGAGATATTCGCGCGAGCGCGAGAGCGCGAGCCGCACCACGACCGAGAGAAGCCAGGCCACCATGATGAGGACAACCGCGATCAGGATCGCCGCAACGGCGCCGCCCTTCTTGTCGCTCGACGAGGACGACGAGCGGTAGCGAAGGCCGCCTTGGGTGAGCATGCGAAACAGCATCTCGCCGAAGAACGACACGACGCCGGCGATGACCATGGCGATCACCATCATGCGCACGTCGCCGTTGCGGATATGCGTCAGCTCATGGCCGAGTACGGCCTCAAGCTCCGCATCGTTGAGCCGGTCCATGAGGCCGGTCGTGACGGTGATCGAATATTGCCGCTGATTGAGGCCGGTCGCGAAAGCGTTGAGCGCGTCGCTTTGCATGATCTTGAGCCGCGGCATCGGGATGCCGCGCGCGACGCAAAGATTTTCGAGGAGGTTATAGAGCCGCGGTTCTTCCTTGCGCGTGACGGATTCCGAGCCTGTCATCGCGTCGATCATGGCCTGGTGGAAGTAGTAGGCGATGCCGATCCAGACGATCGCGCCGATGGTGGCGAACGGCACTGAGCGCCAGAAATCGTATTTCGCCACCCAGAGGATGCTGTTCAGCGAGAAGCCCGGATGCAGCCATGCTTCCGCGACGAGCGCGCCGGCAAAGACCAGCACATAGACGAGCAGGAACAGGCCCGCGAGCAGGAATGCCGAGCGGATCTTGTTGGCGCGGATATGCGAGTAGAGGCCGTAGGCCGCCATGCTCCGGTATCTCCGCTAGGGGCGGCGCGCGGCCGCCCCGGTGGCGTATCAGAACGATAGCGTCAGAACTTGACGGAAGGCGTCTCGCCCACGGTCGCGCGGGTTTCGCCGAGGTCGAAGAACGTCTTCTCGTGGAAGCCGAGCGTGGCGGCGAAGAGGGCCGCGGGGAAACGCTGAATGCCGGTGTTGTATTCCTGCACGGCATTGTTGAAGAAGCGGCGCGCGGCGGCGATCTTGTTTTCGAGATCGGAAAGTTCCGCCTGCAATTGCTGGAAGTTCGCGCTCGCTTTCAGATCGGGATAGGATTCGGCCAAAGCGAGCAGCCCGCGGATCGCGCCGGTAAGCTGGTTTTCGGCGGCGGCGACGTCGCCCGGCGACTTCGCACCCATCGCCGCGTTGCGGGCCTGAATCACCGCGTCGAGGGTGCCGCGTTCATGCGCCGCATAGCCTTTCACGGTTTCGACGAGGTTAGGTATCAGATCATGACGCTGCTTGAGCTGCACGTCGATGTCGGCGAAGGCCTGGTTGACGCGCTGCCGGAGCGTAACGAGGCCGTTGTAAACGAAGATCGCCGAGAGAATGAGAAAGCCGATAATTCCGAGAATGATCCAGCCCGAATTCGACATGAACATGCTCCCTCTGGCGCGCCGGCGGCGCGTGTTCCGTCACAACTAGCGCATAAATCGGTTATGCGCGCCATTCCCGCAAGGGCGAAATGATTAGGGCAAGATGAAAATTTTGACAGGTATTTTGCTGGCGATCGCAGCCACTTATCTGGCCATGGGGGGCGCCTTGTATTTCGGCCAGCGGGCATTGATGTATCGCCCGCCCGATACGATCGCCCGCACGCCCGCGAGCGAAGGCTTCCCCGAGGCCAGCACCATCCGCATCAAAACCAGCGACGGCGAGCAGCTCGTCGCCTGGTTCGCGCCGCCCAAGGATGGCAAGCCGATCGTGCTGTTCTTCCACGGCAATGCCGAAGTCCTCGCCTGGCGGGTCGAGCGCTTCAAGCGGCTGACGCAGGACGGCATCGGGCTGCTCGCGGTGTCGTTCCGCGGCTATGCGGGCTCGACCGGCTCGCCGAGCGAAGCGGGGCTGGTTGCCGATGGCGAGGCCGCCTATGCCTTCGCGGCCGCGCGCTATGCCGCCGGCCGGATCGCAGTGTGGGGCTATTCGCTCGGCAGCGGCGTCGCGGTGCAGCTCGCCGCGCGCCATCCGGTCGCCAAGCTCGTGCTGGAGGCGCCTTACACCTCGACGGCGGACATCGCCGCCGCGCGCTATCCGTTCATGCCGGTGCGCTGGCTGATGCTCGATCAGTTTCAGTCGATCGAGCACATCAAGGATGTGCATGCGCCGCTTTTGGTGCTGCACGGCGCCGAAGACCATGTGGTGCCGATCGCGCTCGGCGAGCGGTTATTCGCGGCGGCGAACGAGCCCAAGCGCTTCGTGCGCTTTGCGGGCGCCGGCCACGTCAACCTCGACCGCTACGGCGCAACCGAGGCCGTGCGGCAGTTCGTTTTGCAGTAGGCGCCGGTTTCTTGCGCGGCTGTTTGCCGGCGGGCTTGCCTTCGAACGTTTCCTCGACGCTCTTGATGACGCCGGTCTCGACGGCCGTGTAACCCGGCAGATCGACGATCGCCTGGTGAAATTCCTCGCCGCGCATCACGTCGAGAATGCGCTTCATCGGCGCGGTGTCGAGCAGCGATTTGCGGCAGACGAAAAAATAGTCCTCGGTGACGAGGTGGATGAAGTCGAGGCCGAACTGGCGCGCCGCCGCCTCGACGCCGAAGGAAACGTCGGCCATGCCGCTTGCGACATAGGCGGCGACCGCGGCGTGGGTGAATTCGATGCGCTCGTAGCCGGGGATCGCGGCGGGTTCGATGTCCTGCTGGCCGAGCAGGGTCTCGAACACTTCGCGGGTGCCCGAATGGGGCTCGCGGTTGACGAAGCGGATATCCGGCCGGAGAAGATCCTCGAGCGCACCGATGTTGAGCGGATTGCCGCGCTTGACCATCAATCCCATCTGGCGGGCGACGAGGCCGACGACGCAGTGAATGCGCGGGTCGAGCCATTCGCGGCCGGCCGCGGCGTGGATCGCGCGCGCCGGCCCGCGCGGCAGATGAAGGCCCGCGAGATCGCATTCGTCACGGCCGAGCGAGACGAGCGAGTTCTGGTTGCCGACATAGCGCAGATCGACGGTCATGCCCGGCGTGCGGTTGAGAATCTCGCGCAGCCTCGGCACGGCGAAGCCGTGGCTCGCATGGACGCGGATCACCGACGGCGTGCCGGGCAGGAACGGATTGAGTTCGCTGGTGAGCTCCTGCGAAAGATTTTCGAGCTGCGGCCCCAGACGGGCCTGCATGCGCTGACCGGCCCAGACGAGCTTCTCGCCGAAGGGCGTCAGCACGCTGCCTTTGCCCTTCTGGCGGCGGACGAGCGGCACGCCGAAAAATTCCGACCAGCGCGTCACGAGATTCCAGGCGTGCCGATAGGAGAGGCTGCTCTGGCGCGCGGCGCGGGTGAGCTTGCCGGTGTCGCGGATCTCCTTGAGGAAATCGAGCAGCACCACGGTCGATTGCGGGCTATCGCTTTTGCGGAAGCGGAAGATCGTTTCGATGTTAACACGAAGGGTCACAGCCTATGCACCTTCATTCATATACTGAAAGCTAGCTTGGGTTTTTCATATCATATTTTAGGGGAAATGATGCAGGCGTAGGTTTGAGCCTAGAAAATCAGTCAGAGGAATATGCACTGTTGTGCATATAGGTCGCCATGAACATCCATTTTGCCCAGAAAAAGCTCCTGATCGATGGACGGTTCGTTGCAGCGCAAACCGGCCGCAGCTTCGAGACAATCGATCCCTCGACCGAGGAAGTGATCTCGACGATCGCCGAAGCCGGAGAGGAAGATACCGACGTTGCCGTCGCCGCCGCGCGCCGCGCGCTCGAAGGGCCGTGGGGCAAAATGCGCGCCGCCGAGCGCGGCAAGATTCTCTATCGCTTTGCCGAGCTTCTCGAGCAGAACGGCGCCGAGGTCGCGGCGCTCGAAAGCCGCGACGCCGGCAAGCCGATCTCGGCGGTGATGCGTCAGGATCTTCCGGCTGCGATCGATACGCTGCGCTACTACGCGGGCTGGACCGACAAGATCAACGGCAATGTCATCCCGGCGCGGCCCGATGCGCTGACCTACACGATGCGCGAGCCGGTCGGCGTCGTCGGCGCCATCGTGCCGTGGAATTTCCCGCTGATGATCGGCATGTGGAAGATCGCGCCGGCGCTCGCCTGCGGCTGCACGATGGTGATGAAGCCCGCGGAGCTTACGCCGCTCTCGGCGCTTCGCATCGGGGAACTTGCGCTCGAGGCAGGGGTGCCGGCCGGTGTTCTCAATGTCTTGCCGGGACCGGGCCGCACCGTCGGCCAGCGCCTCGTCGAGCATCCCGGTGTCGACAAGGTGACCTTCACGGGCTCGCCTTCGGTCGGCCGCGGCATCCTCAAGGGCGCGGCCGGCAACTTCAAGCGCGTGACGCTGGAGCTCGGCGGCAAGTCGGCGAACATCATCTTCGACGACGCCGATCTCGATGCCGCGGTTCGCGCGGCGGCGGCGGGGATTTTCTTCAACACCGGCCAGGTGTGCTCGGCAGGCTCGCGGGTGCTCGCGCAGGCGAAGATTTACGACGAGGTCGTCGAGCGCCTTGCCATGCGCGCCAAAGCCATGCGCATCGGCTCGCCCGCCGACAAATCGACGGCGATGGGGCCGCTCGTTTCCGAGCTTCAGATGAAGCGTGTGCTCGATTACGTGACGATCGGCGTGAACGGCGGCGCCTCGCTCGTCACCGGCGGCGAACGGGTCGGCGATCGCGGCTTCTTCGTCAGCCCGGCGGTGTTCCGCGATGTCGAGCACGAGATGCGCATTTCGCAGGAGGAAATCTTCGGCCCGGTGGTGAGCGTCATCCGGTTCGAGGACGAGGCGGATGCGCTGCAAAAAGCCAACGGCACCAGCTTCAGCCTGGCCGCCGGCATCTGGAGCAAGGACATCGGCCGCGTGCAGCGCTTCGCGCGCGAGCTCAAGGCCGGCACGGTCTGGATCAACACTTACGGTTATACGGATGTGCGGCTGCCATGGGGCGGCGCGCGCGACTCGGGCTTCGGCCGCGAGCACGGCGACGCCGCGATCGAGAATTTCACCGAGCCGAAAACGGTCTGGATGAATCTGAACGTCTGAGATCGCTCGCCGGCAGGGCGGGCGGGTTTCCCCAACTAAAAACGCGGGTCTGAAAGGACCCGCGTTCTTTTTATTTGTGCTGTGAAGCTTGTTATTTGTGCCGTGAAGCTTGCGGTTTAGCGGCCGCCGAAGCCGCCGCCGCCACCGAAACCGCCGCCCGAGGGACGGCCCGCGCCGCCGCCGCGGCCGCCGCGGCCGGCACCGGCCTTGAGGGCGGGCTTCGGCTTCATCGGCAGCAGGCCTTCGCGCTGCAACTTCTTGCGCGCGAGCTTGCGGGCGCGGCGAACGGCTTCCGCCTTTTCGCGCGCCTTCTTCTCGGAGGGCTTCTCGTAGTGACCACGCAGCTTCATTTCGCGGAAAATGCCCTCGCGCTGCATCTTCTTCTTGAGCGCCTTGAGGGCCTGATCAACATTGTTGTCGCGAACGAGAACCTGCACGTGTTTTGCCTCTTTCCAAGCGAAATTGGGTTGGGGTCGGATATCCGGTGGCTCTCGCACGAAGGACGCACGGAAACCGGCCAGAGGCGGGCTGCCTACCAGACGCAGCCCGAAAAGTCCACTGGTTAAGGGGCGGGGATGGGTACCGGGGCCGTCCGGCGAGCCTCAGGCCCGCATGGTGGTCGAGGCCGCGACGTCGTTTTTGGGCAGGACGAGGGGCGGAAAGCAGGCATAGGCCTCGATCCGCCCATATACGTCATTGAGGATACAGTCGAAATTGAAGGCCGGGAACGTGCGCTTGAGTGCCGGTATGGTGATCGGCCGGGTATTCATCGGGAAACAGTGCTTGAGGAGCTTGCGGGCCCCGGCGGGGGATATGGCGTAGCCGCAGGTGCCGAAGCAGTTATTGAGCCGATAGACGCCGACGGCGGCCGCCGATTTCACGAAATCGCGCTGATTGGCCGGGCTCGGCTGGCGGGGCGTGAAGGCGATCGCCGAGCTCATGCCGCCGCCGATGGCGATATCGAGGATCGAGTCGGTGTTGTAGCCGAAGGTGAGGTAGTCCCAGCTATCGAGCGAAGCGAGAAGCGCGGGCAGTACCTTGTTGAAGTCGTCGCGGATCGCGGCGTCGTCCTCGAAGATCAGCACCGGCTCATTGAGCGCAACGACCCGTTGCCAGAGCGCCTGATGCGAGGCGGCGCAGCCGATCGAGCCGCGCGTGAATTTGAGGCCGGGGGCGGCGACCTTGAGCGCCGCGATCTCGCTTTCGGAAAGCGCCGCGCCGTCGCAGGCGGCATGGCGATTGAAGGCGATGCCGGAGCCGGCATTGAGCGCGAGGAAGCTCTCGAACTTCCGCGGCTCGCGATCGAGATTGATGACGAAGTTCTTCATGCAGAGCGGCTATGCGTTCGCGCGCTAGTGGCGTGTGGCGTGGGATGCTAGGGAAGCCCGCGATTCGATACAATCCTTGCGCTTTTTCCTTTTCGTCCTTTCCCTGGAGGCTCGCGCCGTCATGCGTATCACCGGCATCACCGACATCGTCGTTCCCATCAAGTCTTCGATCCGCAACGCCTATATCGATTTTTCGACCATGACGGCGAGCGTCGTTGCGATCCAGACCGATGTGGTGAAGGACGGCAAGCCGGTCGTCGGCTTCGGCTTCAATTCGAACGGCCGCTACTCCGAGCAGGGGCTGCTGCGCGAGCGCTTCATTCCGCGCCTCAAGGCGGCGGCGGAAAAAGACCTGCAGGACGAGCGCGGCATCATCGATCCCGCGAAGGCCTGGGCGGCGATGATGACCAACGAAAAGCCGGGCGGCCACGGCGAGCGCTCGGTCGCCGTCGGCATTCTCGACATGGCGATCTGGGATGCGGTGGCCAAGGCAGAAGGCTTGCCGCTCTGGAAGCTCTTGGCCAATCGTTACAACGGCGGCAAGGCCGACGAGACGGCGTGGGTATATGCCGCGGGCGGCTATTACTATCCCGGCGAGAGCGAGAAGAGTCTGCAGGACGAGATGAAGGGCTATCTCGACCGCGGCTATTCGACGGTGAAGATGAAGGTCGGCGGCGTGCCGCTGAAAGACGATCTCAGGCGGATCGAAGCGGTACTGAAAGTGCTCGGCGGCAACGGCGACAAGTTGTGCGTCGATGTCAACGGGCGTTTCGATCTCGATGAAGCGATTGCGTTTGGCGACGCCATCGCGCCGTACAAGCTGCACTGGTACGAGGAGCCGGTCGATCCGCTCGACTACCTGCTGCACGCGGCGCTCGCGACGCGCTACATGGGGCCGATCGCGACCGGCGAGAATCTGTTCTCGATGCAGGACGCGCGCAATCTCATCCGCCACGGCGGGCTGCGCGCGGACCGCGATTACCTGCAGATGGACCCGGCGCTCTCCTATGGCCTTGTCGAATATCTGCGCACGCTGCAAATGCTGCGCGACCATGGCTGGTCGCCGCGCCGCTGCATCCCCCATGGCGGGCATCAGTTCGCGCTCAATATCGCCGTCGGTCTCGGCATGGGCGGCAACGAATCCTATCCGCAGGTATTCGCGCCGTTCGGCGGCTTTGCCGACAATACGCCGGTCAGGGACAGCCGCGTGAAGATGCCCGATGCGCCGGGCATCGGCTTCGAGTTAAAGAACGATCTTTATGCAGTGATGAAGCCGATGGCGGCGGTCGCCGCATCCTGAGAGCGTCTCGAAGGATAGCCCTCATCGCTCGAGGCGCCGCAGGTGACTGCGGCGCTCCTCACCATCGAGAGTTCGCGGCCGTCCTTCTTTAATCCTCCGGCGTCACTTTGGTGACGTGGCCCATCTTGCGGCCCGGACGCGCCTCGCCCTTGCCGTAAACATGCACGGCGGTGTTGGGCAGGGCGACAAATTTCTTCCAGCTTTCGACTTCGTCGCCGATCAGATTGGTCATCTCGACCTGGCCGATGCGGTGCGGCCGGGCGAGCGGCCAGCCGGCGACGGCGCGGACGTGCTGCTCGAACTGGCTGACGGTGGCGCCGTCGATCGTCCAGTGCCCCGAATTGTGCACGCGCGGCGCGATCTCGTTGACGAGCAATTCGTGCTTGCCGTCCTTCGGCACCACGAACATTTCGACGGCCAGCACGCCGACATATTTCAGCTCGTCGGCGATCTTCCGGGCAATGGCGACGGCTTCCTTGGCGACCGCGGGCGTGATGTTCGCCGGCACCAGGGATTTGTGCAGGATGTGGTCGCGATGGATGTTCTCGGTCGGCTCGAAAGCGGAAAACGAGCCGTCGCGGCCGCGCGCGGCGACGACCGACACTTCGAGATCGAAATCGACGAAGCCTTCGAGAATTGCCGGAACCTCGCCGATCGCCTTCCAGGCCGCGGCGGGATCGCCGCCCTGGGAGATGACGGCCTGGCCCTTGCCGTCATAGCCGAGGCGGCGCGTCTTCATGACGGCGGGCGCCGGCACCTGCACGATCGCGACCGGCAGATCGACGTCTGAGGAAATCTCCGCATAGGGCGCGGTCTTGATCTCGAAATCGGTGAGGAAATGTTTTTCGGCGAGGCGATCCTGCGTCGTCGCCAGGATCGCGGGATCGGGCAGGACGGCTTTTTTGTTGGTGACGAGGAAGTCGGCGGTCTCGGCCGGGACGTTCTCGAATTCGAAGGTGATGACGTCGCAGCTGTCGGCAAAGCGCGTCAGCGCCGCTTCATCTTCATAGGAGGCGCAGGTCTTGGCGTAGGCAACGTCGAAGGCGCAGGAATTTTCCTCGGGCGAGAATATATGGCAGCGCAAGCCGAAGCGCGCCGCGGCGAGGGCGAGCATGCGCCCAAGCTGTCCGCCGCCAAGGATGCCGAGCGTCGAGCCCGGTTTCAAGATCGGGAAATCATTTGCCATGCGACTGTACTCAACGCTTCGTGTTTTTCTTGGCCCGCTTTCCGGGTTTGGTGTCCTGCGGGCGCTTGCCGATCGAAGCGGTCTGGCGCTGGCGGAAACTTTCCAGGCGCTTCGCGATCTTTGCATCCGACAGCGCGATGATGGAAGCCGCGAGCAGTGCGGCGTTGATCGCGCCGGGCTTGCCGATGGCGAGCGTGCCGACCGGAATGCCGGCGGGCATCTGCAAAATCGAGAGCAGGCTATCCTTGCCTTCCAGCGCCGAGGTCTTCATCGGCACGCCGAGCACCGGCAGCGTGGTGAGCGAAGCGGTCATGCCGGGAAGATGCGCGGCGCCTCCGGCGCCGGCAATCACCACTTTGTAGCCTTGCTTCCTGGCGGATTTCGCGAATTTGTAGAGACGATCAGGCGTGCGATGGGCCGAGACGATCAGCGGGTCGTGCGCGATGCCGAGCTCGTCGAGCGCGGCGGCGGCAAAGCGCATGACTTCCCAATCCGATTGGCTGCCCATGATGATCGCGACGGGCTTTTTAGCTGCCATTTTTTGAAATGCCCCACTGGCGCAGGAAAGCGCCGGATTATAGGAGTGGAGCCGGGCTGGCAAGCTTTGGCCGGGGAAGCCCGGCCGAATAGCTGCGATTCGGGGTTAACGGATGGCGGAGCGCGCGAAGGCGAGGAACAAAACAGGCGCGAAGCGGCGTCCGCGCCTCGCCGCCGAAGCTTCGCCGCGCGCGGCCGGGCAGAAGCCGGCCGGCAAGGCCGAAGGCGCGGGACGCTCGCTCGCCATGAAGCTCGCCGCCGAGATCGACGCGCTGAAAGCGCAGCTTACGGCGGAGCGGGCGAAGAATGCGGAACTCGAAACGCGGGTCGACGAGGATCCGCTGACGGGACTTCTGAACCGCCGCGGTTTTCTGAAAGCGCTGGAGCGCTCGCTCGCCTATGCGCGGCGCTACCGGACGAGCGCGGCGCTCCTGTTTCTCGATCTCGACGGCTTCAAGGCGGTGAACGACCGGCACGGCCACGCGGCGGGCGACTGGGTGCTCGGGCGTGTCGGGCGCATGCTCGCGGGCGCGGTGCGCGCCTCCGATGTCGCGGGCCGCGTCGGCGGCGACGAGTTCACGGTGATCCTGTGGAATCTCGACGAAGGACAGGCGCGGGCCAAGGCGCGCGCGCTCGAGGCGCTGATTTCAGGCTCGGATTTCTCGCAAGGCGGCAGGCGCTATGCGGTCGGGCTTTCCGCCGGTTTCACGATGCTTTCGGACAGCGACACCCCGGAAGCCGCGCTCGCCCGCGCCGACCAGGCGATGTATGCGCGGAAGCGCGAGCGAAAGAACGGCCGATAGATTTGCCGTTGTTTCCAGGTTTGCGCTTGCCTCTCACCCGGCTCGCATCTCGCTAGGCTTGACGCTCGCCACCCTCTCCCCCGTTTGCGGGGAGAGGGAAGAGCGCAGCGAAGCTGCGCGAAGGGTGAGGGGCAAGTTTCAGCGGAAAGTGAAGGTAGCGGCCTTATCGTCTCAAAAACGGCTTCATGCCCTCGCGGGCCAACTCATCGGCGCGCTCGTTCTCGTCATGGCCGACATGACCCTTCACCCAGTGCCAGCTCACGTGATGCTTGAGCGCGGCGGCTTCGAGGCGCTTCCACAATTCGACGTTCTTCACCGGCTCCTTGCTGGAAGTGCGCCACCCGTTTCTTTTCCAACCGTGGATCCATTTGGTGATGCCGTTCTTCACGTATTCAGAGTCGGTGTGCAATTCGGCGGGCGTGCCGTCGGGCAGGGATTCGAGCGCGGAAATCGCGGCCAGGAGTTCCATGCGATTGTTGGTGGTCGAAGCTTCGCCGCCCTTCATCTCGCGCAGCTCGGTGCCGTTGCGGATGATGGCGCCCCAGCCGCCGGGGCCGGGATTGCCGGAGCAGGCGCCGTCGGTGTGAATGATGACTTTGCTCATATTTCTTCTTCTTAAGCGGAGAGGCCGTATTCGCTCGCGCTTTTGATGCTGCGATGGAAGTTGAGTTTCTTCAGATATTCATTGGGGTCTTTCGGGCGGACGAGCGCGCCGGCCGGCACGTTCAGCCAGTCGATGGTGCGGGTCAGCAGAAAGCGGAGCGCCGCGCCGCGCGCCAGCATCGGCAGCGCCGCGATCTCCTTTGCCTCCAATTTCCTCACGGCGTTGTAGCCGGAGAGCAGCGCGCGGCCCTTGGTGACGTTGAACGAGCCATCGATTTCGAAGCACCAGGCGTTGAGACAAACGGCGACGTCGTAGGCGAGAAGATCGTTGCAGGCGAAATAGAAGTCGATCAGGCCCGAAAGGCGGCCGCGCAGAAAGAAGACGTTGTCGGGAAAGAGATCGGCATGGATGACGCTGGCCGGCAAATCCTTCGGCCAGTCTTTTGCAAGTGTTGCCGCTTCGTTTCGCAACAGCGCGGCAAGCCCCGGCGTAATCTCGTCGGCGCGCTTCTCGGCGGAGGCCGCAAGCTGCGGCCAGCTTGCAGCACCGAGGCCATTCTCGCGGCGGATGGCAAAACCATTGCCCGCGCGATGCAATTCGGCGAGCGCTTCGCCTAGCGCGCCGCAATGGCGCACGTCAGGGCGGCGGATCGACAGGCCTTCGAGGAAAGTGACGAGCGTCGCCGGCCGCCCGGCAAGCTCGCCGAGCGCGGCGCCCTGTTTGTTCTTCACCGGCTGCGGGCAGTTGATGCCGCGCGCGGCAAGGTGCTCCATCAGGCCGATGAAGAAGGGGAGATCTTCCCGCTTCACCCGCTTCTCATAGAGCGTCAGGATGAAATAGCCCCCGCTGGTGTGCAGAAGATAATTGGTGTTCTCGACGCCTTCGGCGATGCCCTTGAACGACATCATCTCGCCGAGATCGTAACCGGCGAGAAATTTGGCAAGTTCGTCCTCGCCGACTTCGGTATAGACCGCCATCCGCCTTACTCCGCCGCTGTAATTCGATGCGCGGCGCGCGCGCGATAGGCGTCGGCAAGGCGCTGCTCGCGCGGGAAGAAATCCTCGCCGGCAAGGCCCTCGGCCGCGAGCAGCCGCTCTTCGGTTTCGGCCTGGCGCTCGATCTTGCCGTTCGCGAGGATGTGCCGGACCTCGATGCCGCGCGCGGTAAGCTCGCGGGTGAGCCACAGCCAGCGATGGCAGTCGAGCGGGTCGCGCTCGGCGCACATCATCGCCGCCGGCTGTTTCCCGCTCTCCGCGATGAGGCGGCCGAGGCCATGCTCGAAGGCTTCCGGTGAAATCCTGCCGCGCGCCATGCCGCCGAGTTCCTTGCCGAGCCAGAGATAGCCGATGCCGCTTCGCGGCAAGGATTGCTCGAGCGCTTCACGGTTGAACTGCGGCGCATAGCGCGACTTCGGATAGGAGCGCACGTCCGCCAGCAATTTCACGCCCGCGCCCGCGAGCAGCGAAATGAAATGCTCGATCGTGTGGTTGGAATGGCCGATGGAAAACAGCATCGCTCACTCCGCCGCATCGGTGCGCAATTCGCGCGGCAGCGGGAAGAACACTTCCTCGGCGGGGCCGGACGCATTCTCGACCGCGACTTCATAGCGCCCGGCGAAGGCGTCGATGATTTCCTCGACCAGCACCTCGGGCGCCGAAGCACCGGCGGCAAGGCCGAGGCTCCCGATATTGCCGAAGATGCTCCAGTCGATATCGGCCGCGCGCTGGACGAGCGCGGTCTTCTCGCAGCCCGCGCGCTCGGCGACTTCGCGCAGGCGCTGCGAGTTCGAGCTGTTGGGCGCGCCGACGACGATCATGGCATCGACCTGCGGCGCGACGCGCTTCACCGCTTCCTGGCGGTTGGTCGTGGCGTAGCAGATGTCTTCCTTGTGCGGCGCGACGATCGCCGGGAAGCGCTCGCGCAAAATTCCGACGATCTCGGCGGTGTCGTCGAGCGAGAGCGTGGTCTGCGTGACGTAAGCAAGGTTCGAGGCATCTTTCGGCTGGAAAGAGCGCGCCTGCTCCGCCGTCTCGATGAGCACGACCGCGCCTTCGGGCAATTGCCCCATGGTGCCGATCACCTCGGGATGGCCGGCGTGACCGATCAGCACGATGTCGCGGCCGCGCTTGAAATGCGCCATCGCCTCGCGATGGACTTTGGTGACGAGCGGGCAGGTGGCGTCGATGGCGAAGAGATTGCGGCGGCTCGCGTCCTCGGGCACGGCTTTCGGCACGCCATGCGCCGAGAAGATCACCGGGCGCGAGGTGTCGGGAACCTCGTCGAGCTCCTCGACGAAGACCGCGCCCTTCCGGCGCAGCGATTCCACGACGTATTTGTTGTGCACGATTTCGTGACGGACATAGACCGGGGCGCCATATTTCTCGAGGGCGCGCTCGACGGCGTCGATCGCCCGCACCACGCCCGCGCAAAAGCCCCGCGGCGCGCATAAAAGCACGCGGAGCGGCGGTTTGGCGGGACGGGTTTCTTTTAGCGGCATGATTGCTTCCGGGCCTTTCCCACCTTATATAACGGGCATCCCCGGTGAATTCGAGGATTACCGAGGCTCCGTCCCGAAAAGACGGCCGGAGCACGAAAACCCATATCAAAAGCCGTTTTGCGAGATTTAGCCATGGCTGACACCGTTTTGATGCCGAAGGCCACCGCCGTCTGGCTGGTCGAGAATACGACGCTGACCTTCGACCAGATCGCCGAATTTTGCCGGCTGCACCCGCTCGAGGTGAAGGGCATCGCCGACGGCGAAGTCGCACAGGGCATCAAGGGCCTCGACCCGGTGACCTCGAACCAGCTCACCCGCAACGAAATCGAGGCGGGCGAGAAGGATGCGAACCACAAGCTCAAGCGTCTCGTGTCGAGCGTCGTGGTGCCGGAGCCGAAGACCCGCAAGAAGGGCCCGCGCTATACGCCGGTCTCGAAGCGGCAGGATCGGCCGAACGCCATTTTGTGGCTGGTGCGCAACCATCCCGAACTCAAGGACGCGCAGATCATGCGCCTCGTCGGCACGACGAAATCGACGATCGAATCCGTGCGCAACCGCACGCACTGGAACGCCGCGACCTTGCAGCCGCTCGATCCGGTGACGCTCGGCCTTACGTCGCAGCTCGATCTCGATCGCGAAGTTTCGCGCGCCGCCAAGGAAAAGCCGGTGAAGCAGGAATCGCACTCGACGCTGCTGCCGGCCTCCGAGACGACGGCGCGGGCGGAAGCCGCCGCCGCCGCGCAGCGCGAGGAAGACACCGCGCGCCCCAAGAAGGAAGCGCCGGTCGATATCGAATCGGTGTTCGCCAAGCTCGGCGGCTCGAAGAAGAGCGAATAGTTTTTCGCCGATGTTCTTTAACAATGCCCGGTCTTGTGCCGGGCATTTTTATTTTAGCGCTTCGTCGTCCACCGGCACGGTGTAATTGAGCGCGAGCCTGCCGCCGTCGACGTAGATGATCTCGCCGGTGATGTAGCTTGCATCGTTCGATGCGAGAAACGCGGCGGCGCTTGCGATTTCTTCAGGCTGGCCGAAGCGGCCGAGCGGCGTGCGGGAATATACGTTTCTCCTGTGCTCCTGGTTCTTGACGGCGCTGTTCAGCATGCGGGTCATGATCGAGCCGGGCCCAATCGCATTCACCCGGATGCCATAAGGTGCAAGCGCAAGCGCCGTGGCGCGCGTCAGTTGCAGAATGCCGCCTTTCGACGCGGTGTAAGCCACAAGTTGGGGAATGGCGACGGTCGAATTGATCGAAGCCATATTCACGATCGCGCCCGGTCTCTTTTTCGCTTTCGTCTGCGCGACCATTTTCCGCGCGACGGACTGGCTTACGAGGAATGCGCCCTTGAGGTTGACGCGCAGGATGTCGTCGAACTGTTCTTCGCTCAGGTCGAGAAATTCCGCGCCGATGCAAATCCCCGCATTGTTCACGAGGATGTCGATATCGCCGGTGAAGGCTTTCGCGGCTGCGGTAACGAGCCGGGAAACGTCCTTGGACTGGCCGACGTCGCAGCGGACGAAGCGCGCGGCATCTCCCAGCTTCTCCGCGGCGCGCGCGCCTTCCTGCTCGTCGATATCGGCGATCAATACCTTCGCGCCTTCGTCAACGAAGCGCCGGGCGCAGGCAAAGCCGATGCCGCGTGCGGCACCGGTGATGATGGCGACCTTGTCCTTAAGCCGGGTCATGGCGGGAGTTTACCTTCTCCCGCGGTTCGGCGGGAGAGGGTTTCCGCGTCATGCGGCCTTGCGCATCAGCGAGGCGAGATAGCCTTTTTGGTTTTGCACGAAAGCGGCGAGCAGGGCCGGATATTCGGCGCTGACGGCTTTTTGCACCGATGGCCGCGCCATCAACGCTTTCCGCCAGGCCGCAATTTCAGGCAGATCCCTGAAGATGCCGTGATCGAGCAATTTGTCGATGAGGTCGAAATAGCGAAAGACCGGCGCAAAGACCGCATCGACCAGCGAGAAAGCGCCGCCGTCGAACCACGGGCCTTTGATCTCGCCTTCGAGACGGACGAATTTTTCGCGCAGCGCCTTGATCCTGCTTTCGACCGCGGCACGGTCGGGCGAGGTCTCGACGACCCAGAGATCGGAGAGAATGGAGGAGCCGAACTCGATCCAGGCGCGGTGTTGCGCGCGGCGGAGTGCGTCTTTCGGGTGGAGAACAGGCGGCTGGGTTTCCTCGAGATATTCCAGGATGACGGCCGATTCGAAGATCGGCTGATCGTTATCCAGAAGCACCGGCACCTTGGCGAGCGGCGAGAGCTTCAGAAACCAGTCGGGCTTGTTGGCAAGGTCGATGTCCTTGCGTTCGAACGGCACGCCTTTTTCGGCAAGGGCGATCGCGGCGCGCTGCACATAGGGGCAGAGCTTGTGGCTGATGAGGGTCAGAGGCATGGCGGGTCCTTTTTTAGATGCATTTGCATATTCCTGGGCGATATAGATGCAAATGCATATATCTGTCAAGCTTGATGTAACTGCATGAAAATCCGAGACTGCCGCCATGAGCGATTCCAATCTCAACCCCGCCATCGAAACGGCCTGGGTCTATCTCGTCCGCGCCGGCGAGGCCGTGGTTTCGGCGGTGGAAGGCGACGTGAAGGCGGCGGGCGCGCCGCCGCTCGCCTGGTACGACGTTGTGCTCGAGCTTTCGCGGGCGGGCCGCGAGGCGGGCTTGCGGCAGAACGAGCTCGAGCGGCGGCTCCTTTTCAAACAGTACAATCTCTCGCGGCTTCTCGACCGGCTCGAGGAAGCGAAATATGTCGAGCGCAAGCCGTGCCCCGAAGACGGCCGCGGCTATGTCGTGACGGTGACGGCGGCGGGACGGCAATTCCAGAAGCGCGTCTGGCCGGTCTATCGCGAGGCGATTGCCCGCCGCTTCGAGGGCAGGCTGACAAACAAAGAGGCGGCCGAACTCGGCCGCCTCCTGAAAAAATTGACCGGCGCTAGCGGCGCGGAATAGCGATCAGCCGGCAGCCAACCCGCGGCTTTTCAGCGTCGCCTTGATCTCGTCGAGAATTGCCGGGTCGTCGATCGTCGCCGGCGTCGTCCACGGCTGGCTGTCGGCGATCTTCTTCATGGTGCCGCGCAGGACCTTGCCGGAGCGCGTCTTCGGCAGCCGCGCTACGACCATGGCGAGCTTGAAGGCGGCGACGGGGCCGATTTTTTCGCGCACCAGCGCGACGATTTCCTTCTCGATTTCCTCGGGCGGACGGTTGACGCCGGCCTTCAGCACGACGAAGCCGCACGGCACTTCGCCCTTGAGCGAATCCGCAACGCCGATCACGGCGCATTCGGCGACGTCGGGATGCGAGGACAGCACTTCTTCCATGCCGCCGGTCGAGAGGCGATGGCCCGCGACATTGATGATGTCGTCGGTGCGGCCCATGATGAAGATGTAACCGTCTTCGTCCTTGTAGCCGGCGTCGGCGGTTTTGTAGTAGCCGGGGAATTCGGCGAGGTAGCTTTCCTTGAAGCGCTCGTCCTGATGCCACAGCGTCGGCAGGCAGCCGGGCGGCAGCGGCAATTTCACGACGATCGAGCCCATGGTGCCCGGCGCGACTTCCTTGTTCTGCTCGTCGACGACGCGCACGTCATAGCCCGGCACGGGGACGGTGGGCGATCCGTATTTCACCGGCAGCGGGCCGAGGCCCATCATGTTCGAGACCATCGGCCAGCCGGATTCGGTCTGCCACCAGTGGTCGATCACCGGCACCTTGAGGATGTTCTCCGCCCACTGGATCGTGTCGGGGTCGGCGCGTTCGCCGGCGAGGAACAGGATGCGGAATTTCGACATGTCCTTGCCGGCGAGGAGTTTGCCTTGCGGGTCTTCCTTCTTGATGGCGCGGAACGCCGTCGGCGCGGTGAACAGCGAGACGACGCCGTGCTCGGCGATGAGGCGCCAGAAGGCGCCGGCGTCGGGCGTGCCGACCGGCTTGCCTTCATAAAGAATGGACGTGCAGCCGTGAAACAGCGGCGCATAGACGATGTAGGAGTGGCCGACGACCCAGCCGATATCCGAGCCCGACCACCAGGTTTCGCCGGGGTTGACGTCGAAGACGGCTTTCATCGACCACTTGAGCGCGACGAGATGGCCGCCGTGCTCGCGCACGACGCCTTTCGGCACGCCGGTCGTGCCGGATGTGTAGATGATATAGAGCGGGTCGGTCGCAAGGCACGGCACGCAATCGGAAGCTTTCTTGTCGCGGATGGCGTTGGCGCGCAGCCTTGCCCAGTCGTGGTCGAAGCCCGCATTCATCTGCGCTTCCTGCTGCGGCCGTTGCAGGAGAATGACGCCGTTCGGCTTGAACCTGGCAAGGCGGATCGCTTCGTCGAGCAGCGGCTTGTAGGCGACGATGCGGCCCGGCTCGACGCCGCAGGAGGCGGAGAGCACGAGCTTGGGCTTGGCGTCGTCGATGCGGGTCGCAAGCTCCTTTGCCGCGAAGCCGCCGAAGACGACGGAGTGGACGGCGCCGATGCGCGCGCAGGCCAGCATCGCAATCAGGGCTTCGGGCACCATCGGCATATAGATGATGACGCGATCGCCCTTCTCGATGCCGAAGTCCCGGAGCACGGCGCCGAAGGTTTTCACCTCGTCGAGCAGCTCGTTGTAGGTGATCTTGCGCTTGGTATTGGTGACGGGGCTGTCATAGATGAAAGCCGCCTGTTCGCCGCGGCCGGCCTTCACATGGCGGTCAACCGCGTTCCAGCAGGTGTTGCAGATGCCGTCGGTGAACCAGCGGCCGTAGATGCCGGCCTTGGGATCGAACACCGTTTTGGGCTTCTCGATCCAGTCGATGGCCTCGGCCTGCTCGCCCCAGAAACCCACCGGATCGCGCAGCGAGCGCGCATAGATTTCCGGGTACTGACTTTTCACCTTGCTATCCACGGCATTTCTCCCTTCGTCATACCCGCAGCCGCCGCCGCGGGCGGCCGCAAAGCTGACGGTATATGTTTCCGGGCAATTTTTTCGCTTGCGGGCGCGCTTTGCAAGCCTTGCGTCCTTAGCCCTTTTGCCATGCGCGCGGCGGGCTGGCTCCCAGCCGGGCATTCGCCTAAAGGAAGATGCCTACCGAAAGACCCTTTCCCGTGCCCTCCGACCCGATTTTTTATTTCACGGCCATCGTCGCCGTTACATTTCTTGGTCTTGCCAAAGGCGGGTTCACCGGGGTCGGCATGATCGCAACGCCGCTTCTCTCGCTGGTCATTCCGCCGTTCCAGGCGATCGCGATCGTGCTGCCGATCCTTCTGGTGCAGGACATTCTCTCGATCGGGATCTACTGGCGCGACTGGGACAAGTGGAACGTCGGGGTGCTGACAGCCGGTGCCGTGCTTGGCGTCGCGGCGGGCTGGGGCCTCTCGGCGACGATTTCCGAGGCGCAGGTGAAGCTCGTGATCGGCGTGATCGCGTCCGGCTTCGTGCTGAGCTACTGGTTTTTGCCAAAGCCGAAAAAGGAGCCGGGCCGGCCGAAGGCGGTTCTGGGCATTTTCTGGGGCGGGGTCTCGGCCTTTACCAGCACGCTCTCGCATGCCGGGGGCCCGCCGTTCTCGATCTATGTGCTGCCGCAGCGGATGTCGAAGATGCGGTTCGTCGGCACCTCGACGATCTTCTTCGCGCTGGTGAACTGGATGAAGCTCGTGCCGTTCTTCGCGCTCGGCATGTACTCCACCGACAATCTGAAGACCTCGGCGGTGCTCATTCCGCTGGCGATCGCGACCAATTTTCTCGGCGTCTGGCTGGTCAAGATCACGCCGACAGAGCGTTTCTACCGCATCGCCTATGTGCTGGTGTTCCTGATCGGCGTGGCTTTGATCGAAAGCGGTATGCGGGAGATGTTCTTCGCCGCTTGAGCGGGTCTTTCGGGAGCGCTAGCGTGGCGGCCGTTATGGATGGGGAAGTGCCTTGAAGAACAGTGCGTACGATATCGACCTCGATAAAAATCCCGCCAATTATCAGCCGCTGACGCCGCTCACCTATCTGGAGCGCGCGGCCGCCGTGTTTCCCGATCATGTCGCGGTCATTCACGGCAAGCTCAGGCGCAATTACCGCGAATTCCACCAGCGCGCGATGCGGCTCGCCTCGGCGCTCGAAAAGCGCGGGATAGCGCGCGGCGATACCGTCGCGGTGATGCTCGCCAATACACCGGCGATGCTGGAGTGCCACTACGGCGTGCCGATGACGGGCGCGGTGCTCAATACGCTCAACACGCGGCTCGATGCGCCGATCATCGCGTTCTCGCTTGATCACGGCGAAGCCAAGGTGGTGATCGTCGATCGCGAATTCTCGAAGGTCATGAAGGATGCGCTCGCGCGCGCCAAGGTAAAGCCGCTCGTCATCGACTATGACGACCCGGAGTTTACGGGCGAGGGGACGCGGCTCGGCTCGCTCGAATACGAGGATCTTCTGAAAGAGGGCGAAGCGCATTACGCGCGCAAGCATCCGCTCGACGAATGGGACGCGATTTCGCTGAACTACACGTCGGGCACCACCGGCGATCCCAAGGGCGTCGTCTATCATCATCGCGGCGCGGCGCTGCTTGCCGTGGGAAATGTGCTGACCTGCCAAATGGTCAAGCATCCGGTCTATCTGTGGTCGCTGCCGATGTTTCATTGCAACGGCTGGTGCTTTCCGTGGACGGTTTCGGTCGTCGCGGGCACGCATGTCTGCATGCGGCAGGTGCGCGCGAGGGCGATGTTCGATCTGATCGCCGAGCACAAGGTGACGCATCTTTGTGGCGCGCCGATCGTGATGTCGACGCTGCTCAACGCCCCGGCGGATGAGAAGAAGCCGCTGCCGCATGTCGTCGAGTTTTTCACGGCGGCGGCGCCGCCGCCGGAAGCCGTGCTCGCCGCCATGAAAGGCGCGGGCTTCAACGTCACGCATCTTTACGGCCTGACCGAAACCTACGGCCCCGCCGCGGTGAACGACTGGCATGAAGAGTGGGACAGGCTCGATGGCGCGGCGCAGGCGGCGAAGAAGGCGCGCCAGGGCGTCACCATCGTGCCGCTCGACGGCATGGACATCATCGACCCCGACACCATGAAGCCGGTGCCGCGCGACGCCGAAACGATGGGCGAGGTGATGTTCCAGGGCAACGTCGTGATGAAGGGCTATCTCAAGAACAAGGCCGCGACCGAGAAGGCGTTTGCCGGCGGCTGGTTTCACTCGGGCGATCTCGGCGTCATGCACCCGGACGGCTACATCCAGATCAAGGATCGCTCGAAAGACATCATCATCTCGGGCGGCGAGAATATTTCCTCGATCGAGGTCGAGGACGCGCTCTATCGCCATCCGGCGGTGCAGGCGGCGGCGGTCGTCGCGAAAGCCGACGACAAGTGGGGCGAGACGCCGTGCGCGTTCATCGAGCTTAAGCCCGGCAAGCAGGCGAGCGCCGAGGATCTCATGGCGCATTGCCGCAGCAATCTTGCGAGCTTCAAGTGCCCGAAGCACATCGTCTTCGTGGAATTGCCGAAAACTTCGACCGGCAAGATCCAGAAGTTCAAGCTGCGCGAGATGACGCGGGATATCTGAAGCGAAACGGCACGGCCCGTCTAGTTCGAGGACGCCACGGATTCCGGCGCGGGCTTTTTCTTGCCGAGGAACGATTGACGGAGCGCTTTTCTGAACGGCACCTCGAAACGGTGAAAGCTCAGAAGCGCTGCCGCGATCAGCGCGGCAAGAAACAGCAGCATCGTCCCGGGTGAACGGAATAGCGCCGGTTCATATGTGCCGCCGAAAAGGGTGACGGCAAAGATGACGGCGAGCTGCAGCGGATAATGCAGGAGATATGTCGAATAGCTGATGTCGCCCAAAAAGGAGAATGGCGCCATCACCCGATGCAAGGCGCCATCCAGAAAGACGAGGCAGCAAACCAGCACGGCGAAGAAGCCCGTGTAGAGCGCGTAGCCTGCCGTTTCGATATTCGTTGTCAGCGGCCCCGCCGATACGCTGCTCGCGGAGCGAGGCATGAAAACGAGCGCTGCCAGCAACAGCACCGCCGCGCCATAGAGCTCCGGCTTCCATCGCTCGCGCCGGCGGCGTTGCGTATAAAACCAGGCGAGGGCGCCGCCCAGGAAGAAGCACCAAAGGCCGCGGCCGATCGTCATATGGGTGCCGTCATGGACCAGCCACAGGCCCGCCGCCGCGATGGCGAGAAGGCTGAAGATGTTTACCGGCACATAACGAAGCAGGACAAAGAAAATAATATAAAGCAGCGCCTCGATCGACAGCGACCATGACGGAGGATTGAACGGCACCACGTCCAGCGAAGGGATGAAGCTCCAGTTCTGAATGAACAGGAGGTTCGCGAGGAAATGCCAGCCGTCGAGATTTTCGCGATACAGAACGAAGCGATCGAATTGCAGGAATAAAACGGCCTGCAGCACGATCGTCAAAATCAGGGTCGCGTAGTGCAGCGGCGCGAGGCGGGAAAATCGCAATACCAGGAATTGCCGCGCCGTCACTTCGCCGCCGGAAACCGTCCTTGCGTATTTGATGAAGAAGATCGCGCCTGACAGAACGAAAAAGAAATCGGCGCCGAGCCAGCCCTTGTCGTAAACCGGCGCAAGCAAGCCGAGCAGCGGAAAGTTCTCCGGCGGCGCGCCGTATTCCGTGACGTAGAAGAAAAGCGGCCAGTGATAGAGAACGACGCAGATCGCGGCGAGCCCGCGCGCAACATCCAGTGTGACAAGCCTGTCATCCATCGTCATGAAAATCTGACCGCGTCTGCTTTCGTATCACGAGAATAGCGGCTCGCGCCGTTCGATGAACGAGACGAAAAAACCCGCGCCGGAGACGCGGGTTTTTTGTTGTACCGGGAGTGCGTGCCGTTTAACGGCCGTATTGGCCGGTCGCCTCGTTCCACCAGTAGAGCAGCCCGCAAGTCCAGGCTTCCTGCTGGGTCAATTCCTTGTGGCGTTTCCAGTTCTTGACCATCGCGGCCGTCACCACGCCGCCCGGGCAAGCCATGATCCACCATGCGGTGCCGGTGTGAACGCCGCCCGATGTGCCGGGCGGCGGCGGCTGCGTGATGATCGCCGAAGCAGTGAACGAGCTCATAGCGAACGCCGCTACGAGGAGAATCGTTGCGACTTTTTTCATATCCGGTAGCCCCTTTGCCGACCTGTGAAGCCGATTGAGAAAACTGCTCGATATGCGAAGGAAACTAATCTAGCCGGTTTTTTTCCCGTGTGAAAATGATCACACAACCCGCGTTTTTTTCAACGGGGCTGTGTGCTTTCAGCGAGTAGTTTCGCTTATTTTTTCCCGGCTTACGTATCCGGTTACCTGTATGTCAGTGAGCGGCTTTGTGCCTTGCGACCTTATGGCGCTTTTTCGCCTTGTGGTTTTTGACGTTCTTCTGGTCCTGATTGAGCATCAGGCCGCAGGTCGCGGCTTCCGTCGCCGTCAGTTCGCGCTGCTGTTGCGCATTCGCGATCAGCGCGGCGACGATGATGCCGACGCCGCAAACCTGCGCGGATGCCGCAACCGGTGTAAAGGCGATCGCGAGCGCGACCGGAATCGCAAGCCATTTCGTTTTCATATTCCCCCCAGTGGGTTTTGGCCCATGCCGAAGCGGCAAGGTGTGCCCGGCGGAAGGCTAGGAAAGATGATCGCGCCTCGCAATGGCCGACTCACAGATACGAAAAACCCGTGCCGCGTGCGGCACGGGCTGTTCGATCATGCAGCGGGAATTCAGCGGCCGTATTCGCCGGTCGCTTCGTTCCAGAAGTAGCCGAGGCCGCAGCTCCAGGCTTCCGGCGCGGTGAGTTCCTGCTGGTGCTTGAAGTTCTTCGCCAGCGCCGCCGTCACTGTGCCGGCAGCGCAGCCGATGATGGTCCACACCACGCCTTCCGCGCCGTGTCCGCCGCCGCCATGCGACTTGTGCGGCTTCATGTGCGGCTTGTACGGGAATTTGTGGGGGAATTTATGCACGAATTTATGCGGGAATTTGAACTTGTGAAGACCCGCATGTTTCGGGAAGTGCTTGAAGCCGTACGGCTTGGTGAACTTGCCACCGAATTTGCCGCCAAACTTGCCGTAGCTCTTGCCCGAAAACTTGTATGAGTGTTTCAGCGACTTCGAGCCGTGGTAGCTGTTATATTTCTGGCCACCCTTGGTGTAGCTCTTGCTGCCGTATTTGCTCGAACCCTTGTTCGAAGAGTACTGGTTCGAGCCGTGCTGATTTGAGTAGTTCTTCGAGTTGTAACTCTTCGAGTTGTAGCTCTTCGAATTATAGTTCTTCGAATTGCTGTTCGAGGAGTGCT
>Ga0182740_1000815_pt1 | contig 25746 bp, 27 predicted proteins | sample eDN5th37CKraftBY_FD_128872 | JGI IMG/M metagenome (GOLD analysis project Ga0182740, IMG submission 128872) | Enriched backyard soil microbial communities from Emeryville, California, USA - eDNA 5th pass 37_C Kraft BY (version 2) (version 2) | ecosystem: Environmental > Terrestrial > Soil >...
ACACCGAACGACGCCGACAGCGCGCCCACCAACTGGGTGCCGCCGCCGAGATCCTCGGCCATCGACGGGGTCAGCGTGATCGACGGGTCCGAGGCGAATCCGACCGTCGACACCGCGAGCAGCGCCAGCAGCAGTGGGCGGTCGCGCCACACGTGGCGCAACGCCGCGCGCACGCGGTAGTCGCCGTCGGGGTCGAGCTTCGGCCGCGTCGGGAACGTCACCAGCACCAGGAAGACCGCGAAGATGACGTGCAGGCCCGCGCTGATGGCGAAGCCCGCGGCCGCGCCGAGATGGGCGGCCAGGTAGGCGCCGATGGGCGGGCCGAGGATACGGCCGATGGTCATCGGAATGCTGTTGAGCGCCATGGCGGTTGCCAGCTCGCCCTCGCGGATCAGGTTCGGCACCACCGACTGCATGGCCGGGCCGCCGATGACGAACCCGAAGCCGACGAGCGTCGCGCCCACCAGCACCGGCACCGCGACCGCGTTGCCGGTCAGATCGGGTGCGAGCGCCATCCATGCCGCGGTCGAACCCGAGCCCGCGATACACATCAGCCGGCCCAGCAGGATCTGCCGGGCCGGGTTGCCCACGTCGGCCCACTTGCCGCTGGTGGGGCTCAGGATCAGCTGGGGGAGGAATTGCGCGACGCCGACCATGCCGACCATGACGGCCGACCGTGTGGCGTCGTACATGACGATGGCCGCGACGATGCCGTGCGTCCACACCGCGACGACCGAGAAGATCTTGCCCCAGAACAACGCCCCGAACACCGGGTCGAACATGAGGCGCAGCGCGTTGCGGGGACGTGCGGGGGCGTCTGCCGTCATGAACACACCCCGCGCTCGAAGTCGGTGACCAACCGCTCGAGGAGGCCGACGAGTGTGTCGACGTCTTCGGCCGGCCAGTCGGCCACCGTCTCGGCGACCATCTGCCTGCGTCGTCCGGTGACCTCCGACAGGGCCTTGCGGCCGACGTCGGTGAGGACCAATACGCAGCGGCGCTGGTCGTCAGGGGACAGGGTCTTGGTCAGCAGTCCCGCGGCGACGACGTTGGCCACCGAGCGGCTGGCGGTCGAGTGCTCGACGGCCATGTACTCGGCGACCTCACCGATCGAGGCGCCCTGCCCGGTCTTCTCTTTCTGCTCCACGGCGCGCAGCACGCGCAGCGTCGAGAGGCTGGGAACGCTTCCGGTGTCGTCGATCAGGCGGCGTCGCCAACCCGGTCGCTGCCGGACCGTGTGGACGCGTACGAGGAGCTCGTCGAGTTCGTTGTAGCGCGGCACTAAACATGCATAGCACATACATATATCTGCGAGCCAACCGCTGCCGAGCGTGCAATCTCATCCGCCTGGGGCGGCGAGTTGCGTATGAAACCGCACGGTCGGCGAAAAAGAACTAGGAGCCGAACTCGGCCGCCAAACCGTCGATGCCCGCGCGGATGGCGGTGACGGCGTCGGCGCGGGCCTTGAGCTTGCTCGCGACGTGCGCGTTGGTGTGCAGGGCCGCGGCCTTGGTGGCCACCTGCTGCGCGCGGTCGAGGACCTCGTCGGGTTCGACGATCTCGTCGAGCCAGCCTGCCGAGATGGCGGCGTCACCGGAGAACACGGCCGCCATGCTGATGGCCCGCTGGAATGCCGCGCGCGTCAACCGCATCCGCATGATCTCGATCGCGGCGATGGGCAGCGTCATACCGATGGCCACCTCGTTGGCCTGGCAGCGCGACCGGGGCGACCCGACGCGGTGATCGCCGGAGAGCAGCAGGAAAGAACCCATCGCGATCGCGGGCCCGGTGGCGGCCATGATCACCGGCACCGGGAAGGTCAGGCAGCGCACGGCGAGTTCGAACCCGCCGGTGAGCATCCCCAGCGCGGCGGCGGCATCGCCCGAGGCGAACACGCTGAGGTCGAAGCCCCCGCTGAACACCTTCGAGTTCCCGGCCAACACAAGGGCTTTCACCTCACCGCTGCCCGCGGCGAGCGACGCCTGGTCGAGCGCGTCGTTGATCGCGGCCTGCATGTCCGGCGACAGCGCGTTGGCTTTGCCGTCGTCCAGCGTCACCGTGGCGACGTTCCCGTTCAGTGCGTAGCTCACCAGGCTGCTCATTGGACAGATGCTACGAGTCAGTCGGCTCGGTGGCGGCGGCCGGTACGCACCGGTGGGTTGATCAGGTCGGTCTCGGGATCGTCGTCGTCGAAATCGTCGTCGTCCTCGTCATCGTCGGTGATCTCGTACCGACTGCGCCACCGCTCACGGACCTCGTTGCCCAGCGCCTTGACCCGGTTGATCTCGGTGCGCAGGGTCTGCTCGTCGGTTTCCTTTGCCGCGTACTGGTAGTAGGCGAGCACGGCCCGCAACAGCTCGAGCTTCTGCTTCTCCTGACGGGCGCGGTCGTGCGTGGTGAGCAGTTCCATGCGGTCGACCGGGGGCAGGGTCGCCCAGTCCAGCACCGCGGTGTTGCGGAACTTCCTGCCGCTGGGTTTGCCGTTCTCGGGCGGCTCGTCGTAATACGTGATGGCCCCGTCGAACCGCGACGCGATGGCCTCGCCGAGCTGCTTGCGGTCCAGCGCCGAGTCCCACACGATGCGCCACTCCTGGTTCGGCGCGAGGTACGGGATCTCGGCGGGCAGGTTCAGCGGCGTGATGTCGACGAAATTGTCGTCGTAGGAGCTCTCGTACTTGCCCACGGTCGGCGGGTTGGCGAACTCGAACCGCAGCCCGTACGCGGGCCGCTGCCCGTAGTTGCGGACGACGAGTTCGACCAGATGCCAGTCAGAACTGCTGGGCTCCATGAACATCGAGACGTTCGGCTGGGTGAGCTCGGCCCGCCGCTCCTTGGCCTTCAGATATTGACGCCACGCATAGACGAGAGCGATGACGGTGACGGCGAGCGCCACCCACGCTGCGAGCGCAGTCCACGTGCCCGGGTCGAACTCAGCCAACTCGCGCCCCCGATCCGCGATTGAGTCGAATATCCCCACCAAGGGCTTATATCACGGATGTCGCGGGCAGGCACCGGTCCCGCTCAGCAAACTTTGCTCAGGACGCGACGGCGGTCAGCTCCTCGCGCGTGGCTTCCTCGGTTGCTGGGGTGTGCGATATGGCGGACGCCAGACGTTCGCCGCGCGCCGACCATTCGGTGTCTGCCCACTCGATGCGAGCAGGGAAACGGCGCCAGTACTTGGGGTGCGAGCGCAGGTACACGCCGACGCTCGCGTGCACGCTGGCGTCGAACGGCAACCGGCGGATCCCGACAGTCGGTGACGACCCGGCCAGGGCCTCGACATCGCCGGGGGCGAAATCACGTTCGCGCGCAGGCAATCCCGCGGCGACCGCGCCGTCGAGCACCCAGTCCAGTGCGATCTCGGCCAGCGGCGCGCACGCACCGTGGCCGCCGGTCACATCGCAGTGCGATCCGCGGAACCACACCTCGTCGAGTCGCGCGTCGTGGTGCATCACGCGGTGCGGAGCGTCGATCGCGACCGCGTGGCGGCCGTGCTCGACGTTGGTGAGCAGACCCGGTTCGCCGTGTGTGCCGGGGATCGCGGTGGCGTCCCACAGTCCCAAGAACCGCACTAGCACGGACGACGTACCGTCGCCGAGCAGGCCGGCGGTCACGGAGCTGACGCGGTGCCAGTCCGAGATGGTGCGCGGGGTGCGTGGGAGCACGTACGTCGAAAGCGCGTAGTCCACGAGGCCGAGAGGATCGTCGAATGTGGCGGGCACCAGTCCGACGGTGCCGAGCAGATTCGCGAGTTCACCCGCCAGGTGGCCGCCCGTGCCCGCGCCGAAGAGGAAGATCCGGTCACCGGGTTTCCACGCGTCGCGCAGGAAGTTGTACGCCTCGACCACCGCGGTGCGCGCCTCGGAGACGGCAGTGACGCGGCGGTAGACGGGGAGCTTGCGCGCGCAGTGGTACCAGGTCAGTGCAGCGGAGTCGTCCAGCAAAGCCAACAGCGCCTTGATGTTGGTATCGGCGCCCGATGCGGACTGTTCACCCGACTGGTCGAAGCAGAGCGCGATGTTCTTCATGGCGACCCCCCGCCAAACCGACAACTAGCTTGCAGGTTTCAGTTTGCCGGATAACACGGGCAGCTGTCTTGCGTATTGCGCTACTCGAAAATACTTCTGCGACGGATTCTTGCGCAGGCAATCGAATGAACAACGAAATCCGTGGCTACGGATTGATCAGACGGGGTAATTGGTCCCTCATCCGCGCGATCGTCCGGTGGATTCCGCAACAGCCCGTCTGAATGCGCCATCGGGCAGTGGGTTCATCCGCCCATCAGCATGCGCCACTGGTCGAGGTTCGACGCGCGATACACGTAGTTGCTGCGCTTCACTTCCTCAAGCGGCGCGCTCGGCTCGGCCGAGTACCAGTGGCCCGGGTAGACCGTCGGGTCGCCGGGCAGCTTGGCCAGCGCCTGCAGGCTGCGGAACATGTCGTCGACATTGCCGCCAGGAAAGTCGGTGCGACCACACCCCTCGAGAAACAGAGTGTCACCCGCGACGAGTCGGCCGTCGACCAGGAAGCACTGGCTGCCCGGCGTGTGACCGGGCGTGTGCAGAAGCTCGATGTCGATCGCTCCGACGCTGATCGTGTCGCCGTGCTCGTGGGCCGACAGCTCGCTGCGTGCGATACCGGTGACCTGCGAGACCCAGTCGGCCTCGTGGGAGTTGACGTGCACCGGCACGCTGCGGTGTTCGAGCAGTTCGGCAACACCCTTGAGGGTGAAGCCCATCATCGATCCGCCCACGTGGTCGGGGTGGTGGTGGGTGATCAGCACGCCCGCGAGTTGCATGCCGTCGGCCTCGAGCGTGGCGGCGAGCTCGTCGGCCGCATATGCCGGGTCGACCACGACGGCCTCGCCGGTCTCGCGGTCGCCGATGAAGTAGGCGAAGTTGCGCATCTGCTGCGCGATCGGGTCGGTGCCCGCGAAGTCGCGGCCCGACAGCAGTTGGCGGAAATAGAAGCGGTCGTTCGCTGCGGGGTCAGACGTGCGCTCAGCCATGCCGCAAGAGTATTGACAGGCCTGCGCACCATGAACCCGCAGGTCTAAAAACCGCACGTCATCACGTGTTTAACCGCACACGCCAAAAACTCGCATCAGTTATGCGGAATTTATTAGCGTCAGCTCATGCACCTGACCCGCTTCACCGACCTGGGGCTGCGCACGCTGATGCTGCTGTCGGCGGGCGAATCGCAGGACCAGCGGGTCACGACGCGGACCATCGCCAGAAGCGCCAACGCATCCGAGCACCACGTCGCCAAGGCCGTCTCGAAGCTGGTCGAGATGGGCATGGTCCACGCGCGGCGCGGACGCGTCGGCGGACTCGAACTCACCGAGGCCGGCCGCACCGCGTCGATCGGCCGGCTGGTGCGCGAGCTGGAAGGCGACCGCGAGGTCATCGAGTGCGGCGGCGACGCACCGTGCCCGCTGATCGCGGCATGCCGGCTGCGTCGCGCACTGGCCGACGCCAAAGAGGCCTTCTACCGCGAACTCGACCGTTACACGGTCACCGATCTGACCGGCGGGCCCAGCCTGCCGATCGTGCTGCAACTCACCGCAGCGCAACCCGCCACCGAAAGGAACCCCTGATGACCGTCACCACGCCCGAGCCCGCCGACGTACGCGTTGACCTCGAGCCTGAGCACGCCGAGATCGTCTCGGCGACACTGCCTCTCATCGGAGCGAACATCGACGCGATCACCTCGGAGTTCTACCGGCGGCTGTTCACCAACCACCCCGAACTGCTGCGCAACCTGTTCAACCGCGGCAATCAGGCCCAAGGTGCACAGCAGCGCGCGCTCGCGGCCTCGATCGCGACATTCGCCAAGCACCTCGTAGACCCGGACCTGCCGCATCCCGCGGCACTGCTGTCACGCATCGGCCACAAGCACGCGTCGCTCGGGGTGACCGCCGAGCAGTACCCGATCGTGCACGACAACCTGTTCGCCGCGATCGTGGCGGTGCTGGGTGCCGACACCGTCACGCCCGAGGTCGCGGCGGCCTGGGACCGGGTGTTCTGGATCATGGCCGACACGCTGATCGCCCTGGAGCGCAACCTGTACGACGAGGCCGGCGTCGAACCCGGTGACGTGTACCGCAGGCTGCGTGTGGTCGGCCGCGTCGACGACCCGTCCGGCGCCGTGCTGGTCACCGTCCGCGCCGCCGAACCCGTGAACTTCCTTCCGGGGCAGTATGTTTCGGTGGGCGTGACGCTGCCCGACGGGGCGCGTCAGCTGCGCCAGTACAGCCTGGTCAGCGTCGCCGGGTCCACCGACCTGACGTTCGCGGTCAAGCCCGTCGAGGCGACCGCGACGCAGCCCGCGGGTGAGGTGTCCAACTGGATCAGGGACAACGTCTGCGTCGGCGACCTGCTCGACGTCACGCTGCCGTTCGGCGACCTGCACACCGACGACCTCTCGACCGGCCCGGTGATGCTCATCTCGGCAGGTATCGGGATCACCCCGATGATCGGCATCCTCGAGCACCTGGCCGCCGAGCGCCCGGACGCGCATGTGCGGGTGCTGCACGCCGACCGCAGCGACACCGCCCATCCGCTGCGCGAGCGTCAGCGTGAACTCGTCGACGCGCTGCCCGAGGCGTCGCTCGACATCTGGTACGAGGACGGCGTGACCGCGGGCCTGCCGGGCGTGCATGCCGGGCTGCTCGACCTCGACGGCATCGAGCTGCCCGTCGAGCCTCAGATCTACCTGTGCGGTGGCGCCGGATTCGTCGACGCGGTGCGCGGTCAACTGGCCGCCCGCGGGGTGCCCGCCGAGCGCGTGCACTGCGAGCTCTTCGCGCCCAACGACTGGCTGCTCGATTAGATCTGTGCAGGTCAAAGCCCCTTTGGCGGCCGCGTCAACCCGCGGTTTGGTGCGGCCGCCAGGGAGGCTGTACCCTCTTTAAGGCCCCGCGGCGAGAGTCGCGGGACTGAAGTAGGTAGGCCCCCTTAGCTCAGTCGGCAGAGCGTTTCCATGGTAAGGAAAAGGTCAACGGTTCGATTCCGTTAGGGGGCTCGGTGGACGTGCGGCGGACCGCCGCCTGTGTCTATCGGGGCGGTGTAGCTCAGCTGGTTAGAGCGCACGACTCATAATCGTGAGGTCGGGGGATCGAGCCCCCCCACCGCTACAGGACGAACAAGAACCGTGAAAGAGAGCAGTCGACGTGGCCTCCAGTACTGACGTACGGCCCAAGATCACCTTGGCGTGCGAGGTGTGCAAGCACCGGAACTACATCACGAAGAAGAATCGCCGCAACGATCCCGACCGGCTCGAGATCAAGAAGTTCTGCCCGAACTGCGGAACCCATCAGCCGCACAAAGAGTCGCGGTAGCCCAACGCCAGTGGCTCTGTCGTCGAAAATCGTCGGGATGCATTACCGGTATCCCGATTTTTATGAAGTCGGCCGGGAGAAGATCCGCGAGCATGCCCTCGCGATCAAGAACGACGAGACGTACTTCTACAACGAAGACGCGGCCGCGGAGCTGGGCCATGACGCCCTGCCCGCGCCACTCACTTTCATCTGCATCTTCGGCTATCAGGCGCAGTCCGCGTTCTTCGATCACGCCGACATCGGCGTGCGTGAGGCCAAGATCGTCCAGGTCGACCAGGAACTGAAGTTCTTCAAGCCGATCAAGGCCGGTGACCGTTTGTACTGCGACGTCTACGTCCACGCGGTTCGACGCGCGCACGGCACCGACATCATCGTGACCAAGAACATAATCACCAACGACGCTGGTGAGATTGTCCAGGAGGCCTACACGACCCTCGCCGGGCGTGCGGGCGACGGAGAAGAGGGTTTTTCTGATGGCTCTGCGTGAGTTCAGTTCGGTCAAGGTCGGGGACACCCTGCCGGAAAGAGTCATCACGCTGACTCGCGGAGATCTGGTCAACTACGCCGGCGTCTCCGGCGACCTCAACCCGATCCACTGGGACGACGAGATCGCCAAGCAGGTCGGTCTCGACACCGCGATCGCACACGGCATGCTGACCATGGGCCTCGGCGGCGGCTACGTCACCTCCTGGGTGGGCGACCCCGCCGCGGTCACCGAGTACAACGTGCGGTTCACCGCCGTGGTGCCGGTTCCCAACGACGGTGTCGGCGCGGAGATCACCTTCAACGGCCGGGTCAAGTCCGTCGATGCCGAGGAGAAGCTGGTCACCATCGCGATCTCGGCCACCGCCGGCGGCAAGAAGATCTTCGGGCGCGCCGTCGCCACCGCACGACTCGCCTAGGAGGCCGGTATGGCGCTCAAGACTGACATCAAGGGAATGGTCTGGAAGTACCCGGACCCGTTCCTCATCGGGCGCGAGCAGATCCGCCAGTACGCCAAGGCCGTCAAGGCCATGGACCCGGCCAGCCACGACGAGGCCGCGGCCGCCGAACTCGGGCACCCCGCGCTGGTCGCACCCCTGACCTTCGCGTCGACCCTGGCACTGCTGGTGCAGCAGCACTTCTTCATGCACGTCGACGTCGGCATGCAGACCATGCAGATCGTGCAGGTGGACCAGAAGTTCATCTACCACAAGCCGCTGCTGGCCGGCGATCAGCTGCACGCGGTCATGGAGATCATGTCGCACGAGGAGCGCTTCGGCGCCGACATCGTCGTCACCCGCAACATCTGCACCAACGACGACGGTGAGGTCGTGCTCGAGGCCTACACCACCCTCATGGGCCACGAGGGCGACAACTCCATCTCGGTCAAGTGGGACCCGGAAACCGGCCAGGTGATCCGCAAGGCCATCGGTGAGTGAACGGGGTTGACGAGGCGATTAGTAGTTGACACCCACGCCGGGGTACACTCGGCACTCGGGGTTTTTCCCATTTCAGCGCGCTTCCGTTCCGCTCCGCAAAGCGAACGGGGAGCGCGCGAATTGTGTGAGCCCTGACCATGATGTGATGACAGTGCCAACATGTCGTCGCTGAAGGGGCGTAGCTCAATTGGCAGAGCAGCGGTCTCCAAAACCGCAGGTTGCAGGTTCAAGTCCTGTCGCCCCTGCTCAAACTGAATACTGGACAGTGTGTGGACACTGGAAGGTGACCTGGACGAACCAGTCCGCTATGAAGAGGAACGGAGTATGCGGTGAGCGACGAGCGCGAAGGTGCCGGCTCCGCAGACGACACGGGCACGGACACTGACGGCACTGGTGAGACCCGCGGACAGACCGCGGTGGTGACCCGGCCGCTGCGGCCGACCGGAAAGCGGGCACGTCGCGGCGTGGCCGAGAGCACAGACGAGCCCGAGACCGCCGCCGAGGCAGCTGCCGCCGTCGAGGCGGGCGGTAAGGCGAAGAAGGTCAAGAAGGACGCCTCCGGACCTTCGCGGAACCCGATCATGTTCGTCGTCAACTACCTCAAGCAGGTTGTTGCCGAACTCCGCAAGGTGATCTGGCCGAACCGTAAGCAGATGGTCAGCTACACCACGGTGGTGCTGGTCTTCCTGGTGTTCATGGTGGCGCTGATCGCCGGCGCGGACTACGGACTGGCGCGACTGGTGTCGCTGGTGTTCGGCACCTGACCGAGATTTGAGAGAGGACTGACAACGTGACCACGTTCGACGGCGACGAGACGTTCGCCGACGAGACCGCTGAGTCTGAGGCCGTCGAAGCTGCCGAGACCACCGAGTCTGAGGCCGTTGAGTCTGACGCGGCCGAAACCGAGGGCGCCGACGCTGCCGAGGAGGCCGGCGAGGCTGCCGAGGCTGCCGAGGCTGCCGAGGCTTCGGAGGGTGCCGAGGCTTCGGAGGGTGTCGAATCTTCGGAGGGCGAGGGCGAGGCCTCTCCCGCCGACGAGGATGAGGACCCGGCCGTCGCGCTCAAGAAGGAGCTGCGCCTCAAGCCCGGCGACTGGTACGTCATCCACTCCTACGCCGGTTACGAGAACAAGGTGAAGGCCAACCTCGAGACCCGCGTGCAGAACCTGGATGTGGGCGACTACATCTTCCAGGTCGAGGTGCCCACCGAAGAGGTCACCGAGATCAAGAACGGCCAGCGCAAGCAGGTCAACCGCAAGGTGCTGCCGGGCTACATCCTGGTGCGCATGGAGCTCAACGACGAGTCGTGGGGCGCGGTGCGCAACACCCCGGGTGTGACCGGATTCGTCGGCGCCACCTCGCGTCCGTCGCCGCTGTCGCTCGACGACGTCGTCAAGTTCCTGCTGCCGCAGGGCGCGGCGAAGAAGCCCGGCAAGGCCGCGGCCGCCGCTGCGTCCGCCGCCTCCACCGAGGCCACGCTGGAGCGTCCCGAGATCCTCGTCGACTTCGAGGTCGGCGAGTCGGTCACCGTCATGGACGGCCCGTTCGCGACGCTGCCCGCCTCGATCAGCGAGGTCAACGCCGAGCAGCAGAAGCTCAAGGTGCTGGTGTCGATCTTCGGTCGCGAGACGCCGGTCGAACTGACCTTCAACCAGGTCGCAAAGATTTAGCCGGTTCACGGCTAGAAACAAGGGGCGCTTCGCGCCCTTGGATGAGCAAGGTAAAGGAACAACACGGATGGCCCCGAAGAAGAAGGTCGCCGGGCTGATCAAGCTGCAGATCCAGGCTGGACAGGCAAACCCCGCCCCGCCGGTCGGTCCTGCGCTCGGCCAGCACGGCGTCAACATCATGGAGTTCTGCAAGGCGTACAACGCCGCGACCGAGTCGCAGCGCGGAAACGTCATCCCCGTGGAGATCACCGTCTACGAGGACCGCAGCTTCACTTTCGCCCTGAAGACCCCGCCCGCCGCCAAGCTGCTGCTCAAGGCCGCTGGTGTGCAGAAGGGCTCGGGCGAGCCGCACAAGACCAAGGTTGCCAAGGTGACCTGGGATCAGGTGCGCGAGATCGCCGAGACCAAGAAGGCAGATCTCAACGCCAACGACATCGACGCCGCAGCCAAGATCATCGCCGGCACCGCCCGGTCGATGGGCATCACGGTCGAGTAAGACATTTCCGTGGGAGGGCTGGCTTCGGCCCGCACCACGACTCCAACGACACGATTGGACTCACAATGAGCAAGAACAGCAAGGCATACCGCGAGGCCGCGGAGAAGGTCGACCGGACCAAGCTCTACACGCCGCTGGAAGCCGCGAAACTGGCCAAGGAGACCTCCTCCAAGAAGCAGGACGCCACCGTCGAGGTTGCCATCCGCCTCGGCGTCGACCCCCGCAAGGCCGACCAGATGGTCCGCGGCACCGTGAACCTGCCCCACGGCACCGGTAAGACCGCGCGCGTCGCGGTGTTCGCCGTCGGTGAGAAGGCCGAGCAGGCCCAGGCCGCAGGCGCCGACATCGTCGGCAGCGACGACCTGATCGAGAAGATCCAGGGCGGCTTCCTGGACTTCGACGCCGCGATCGCCACACCGGACCAGATGGCCAAGGTCGGCCGTATCGCCCGCGTGCTCGGCCCGCGTGGCCTGATGCCGAACCCCAAGACCGGCACCGTCACCCCCGATGTGGCCAAGGCTGTGCAGGACATCAAGGGCGGCAAGATCAACTTCCGCGTCGACAAGCAGGCCAACCTGCACTTCATCATCGGCAAGGCGTCGTTCGACGAGACCAAGCTGGCCGAGAACTACGGCGCGGCGCTCGACGAGGTTCTGCGCGCCAAGCCGTCGTCGTCCAAGGGCCGTTACCTCAAGAAGGTGACCGTCTCGACGACCACCGGCCCGGGCATCCCGGTCGACCCCTCGGTCACCCGGAACTTCACCGAGGCCTGATCTCTTTCCGCGAGTTCACTCGCGAAGAACTGCCCCTCTTCTTCGGAAGAGGGGCAGTTCTTCTTTTGGGCGGTCAGTTTGCCGCCGTTGCGGATTCACATTCGGCGAGCCGACGACGCAGGAACGCCGCGGCCGGTTCGTTGATCGCGTGGTGCTCCAGAGCGACGCCATACCAGTGGATTGCCTCGCCGGTGCGCCCGGCGCGACGCAACAGATCCGCGCGTATCACCGCGACGGTGTTGCTCCTGGCGAGCAGAGGATCGTCGGCGACCTCGTCGAGCGCCGCCAGGCCCGCCGCGTGACCGTCGCGAAAGCCGATGGCCAGCGCACGATTTGCGCGGACGACGGGGGAGTCGGCCTGCTGCAGCAGACGGTCGTAGGCCAGGCAGATCGTGGACCAGTCGGTGGCCTGCCAGCCGGGTGCGGTGGCGTGCACGGCCGCGATCACGGCCTGCGGCAGATAGGGACCTGTCGCCCCCTCGGCGAGGCGCAGCTGATCCAGACCGCGCGCGATCCGGCCGCGATCCCACCGGGTACGGTCCTGCTCGTCGAGCGGGATGAGGGCGCCGGTGTGGTCGGTGCGGGTGCTCCGTCGCGAATCGTGAAGCAGCACAAGCGCTGACAACGCATGCGCGTCGCGGTCGTCGGGCAGCAGCGCGCACAGTTCTGCGGCCAGGCGCACACCCTCGTCGCACAGTTCGTCGCGGATCGCCGAAGGGCCCGCCGTGGACCAGTAGCCCTCGGTGAACACCGAATAGATGCACGCGAGCACGTGCGGGGTGCGCTCGGGCAGCAGTTCGGCCGGCGGAACGCGCAGCGGGATGTTGGCCTTGCGAATCTTGTTCTTGGCCCGCGTGATCCGCTGCCGTACCGCGGTCTCCGACTGCAACAGCGCACGCGCGATCTCGGCCGCGGTGAGCCCGGAGATCAGCCGCAGGGTCAGCGCGAGTTGTGAGGCCCGGTCCAGTGCGGGGTGCGCGCACGTGAACATCATGCGCAGTTGGTCGTCGCGTACCGGGTGCAGCTCGGTGTCGGCGCGTGCTGTCATGTCCTCGTACACCGCGGCGTATTCCCTTCCGGTGCGCTGGGATTCACGTCGCAGCCGGTCCAGGGCACGGTTGCGGGCGACGGTGGTGAGCCAGGCGCCCGGATTGTCAGGCAGCCCGTCGGCCCACGCCTGCACGGCGTGCGCACAGGCCTCCTGGACAGCGTCTTCGGCGAGCGCGAGATCACCCGACCAGCGCGCGATCGTCGCGACCGTAGGCCCCCACTCCCGCCGGAAGACGCTGTCCAGCTCGGCCATCGGCGACCTACAGGCCCGATACACCGGCAAGTTGGCGCAACTCCACGGCCGAGGCCGGCAACATCGACGCGAGTTTGACCGCCTCATCGCGGTCCGGGGCGCGCAACACGTAGAAGCCGTTGGCGACCTCGGCGCCTTCGATGTACGGCCCGTCGGTGATCATCACCTCGCCGTCGCGCACACGCACCGTGGTGGCGGTCGACGGCGGATGCAACGGCGCCCCGGCGAGCGTCCGGTCACCGATGGTGCTGCTGAGTTCGACGTGCCGGCCCGCGAGTTCGTTCCACTCGTCGGTGCCCGGGGTGCGGGTGTTCTCCGGCGGTTCGAGAAGCAGCGCCAGCCAGTCGTTGCCGATGGGCTGCGTGGGCGCCTGGAAGTGCACGATCGGCCAGATCTCGACGGCACCGAACGCGGCCACGGGGATCTCACGGGCCAGCGCCAGTGCGTCGTCCAGATTGTCCGCTTCGAGTACGTAGTAGCCGCACGCGATCTCAGAGGCCTCGGCGAACGGGCCGTCGGTGACCACCGGCGCGTCGGGACCGCCCTCGATACGCACGGCGCGCGCGCCAGGCGCGAGCGTGTCACCGGCCAGCAGCGCCGAGGCCGCCTTGGCATGGAACGCCTGGAACGCCGCGAAACCCTCGGCGGCCTTCTCGGGCGTGCGCTGGTTCTCGTTGCTCTTCATCAGGGCGAAGTAGAGCATTGTCGTCGTCTCCTCCGGTCAGGAGCGGAACCCTGTCGGTTCCACTCTCTACCTGTGCGACGAACGGCACCCGCTCAATGCGACAACTTTCTCCTGCCGAGTTTCTCCTGCCGAGCAGACAAATTTACTTCTGCAGCGTGAACTGGTGGACGCTGATGTGGCCCGAGGCGAAGTACTTCTGGCAGCCGTTGAGGTACTTGTCGTAGCGGTCGTAGACCTCTTGGCCCTGGATCGCGATGGCCTCGTCCTTGTTCGCCTCGAGCGCGTCGGCCCAGATCTTGAGCGTGCGGACGTAGTGCGGGCCGATCTCCTGCAGCTGGGTGAGCTTGAAGCCGGCCTCGATCGCCTTCTCCTGCTCCATGACCACTGACGGCAGACGGCCGCCGGGGAAGATCTCGGTCATGATGAAGCGCGCGAACCGGGCGTCCTCGAATGTCATGTGCAGGCCGAGCTTCTGGCCTTCGCGCAGGTCGAACCCGGTGATGTTGTGCAGCAGCATGACGCCGTCGTCGGGCAGCGCGTTGTAGGCCATGTCGAAGAACGCGGGATAGCGCTCGAATCCGAAGTGCTCGAAGGCGCCGATCGACACGATGCGGTCGACCTTCTCGTCGAACTCTTCCCAGCCCTGCAGGCGGACCTCCAGCTTGCGGTCGGTGGGCACCTTGGACAGCTTTTCGATGGCGTATTCACGCTGTTCACCGCTGAGCGTCAGGCCGATGACGTTGACGTCGTACTTCTCGGCCGCGCGGGCCATGCAGGCGCCCCAGCCGCAACCGATGTCGAGCAGTGTCATGCCGGGTTCCAGGCCGAGCTTGCCGAGCGCGAGGTCGAACTTCGCGATCTGGGCCTCGTCGCCCGTCATGTCGTCGCGCTCGAAATAACCGCACGTGTAGCCCATGGTGGGGCCCAGGAACAGCTCGTAAAACTCGTTCGAAATGTCGTAGATCGACTGCAGTTCTTCGTATTTGGGTGTCAATTTAGACATATATCGAATTGCTCCAAGCCTCAGTGGTCACCCCGCCGAGTCGCCAGCCTACAGTAGGAACCCGCAGGTGAGACTCGACTCGCGTCAGAAAAACCGGGCAAATAAAATTGTCTCGAATGATCAAGAAATATCGATGGTGGGCCTGCAATTATCGTGTCGGGGCAGGTCCCGCATAGCGAATCTGAAGAGCCGCTACTTCGCCAGGGTGAACTGGTTGACGTCGATATAGCCGACGCGGAACGCGTTGGCGCAACCCGTGAGGTAGTGCATGTACCGGTCGTAGACCTCCTGCGACTGGATTCGCACAGCATCGTCGTGGTGGGATTCGAGCGCGGCGGCCCACATGTCCAGCGTGCGGGCGTAATGCAGTTGCAGCGACTGCCTGCGTTCCAGCGTGAACGACGCGCGGGTCGCGTGGTCGATCACCATGTCGACGGTCGGCAGCCGCCCACCGGGGAAGATCTCGGTGACGATGAACCTGATGAACCGCGCCATCTCGAAGGTCAGCGGCACACCCAGCTCCTGCGCGTGCTTCGGGTGGATGCCCGTGATGGTGTGCAACAGCATCACGCCGTCGTCGGGTAGCACGCGATGCGCGAACCGGAAGAAGTCGTCGTACCGCTCGTGACCGAAATGCTCGAACGCTCCGATCGACACGATGCGGTCCACCGGTTCGTCGAACTCCTCCCAGCCCGCGAGCAGCACGCGCTTGGTGCGGGGACTGGATGACTCGGAGAAGCGGCGCGCGACGTGCGCCTGCTGATTGCGGCTCAGTGTCAGCCCGACGACGTTGACGTCATAGCGCTCGAGTGCGCGCAACATCGTTGCACCCCAACCGCATCCGACATCGAGCAGGGTCATCCCCGGCTGCAGGCCCAGCTTGCCCAGCGACAGGTCGATCTTGGCGAGCTGGGCTTCTTCCAGCGTCATGTCGTCGCGCTCGAAGTACGCGCAGCTGTAGGTTCTCGACGGGTCGAGGGACAGCGCGAAGAAGTCGTCCGACAGGTCGTAATGCGCCTGGACCTCGTCGAAGTGTGGTTGTAGCTTTCCGGGCTGCTTGGTCACTGACGTGCACCTCTCGGCGGAGAAACCGGGGGGGCAGCACCGAACCCCCGTTGGCTCGACCGTCCCCCCAGACTGTTGCACAGCGTAGACCGGGGTACCGCCGGCGGGCGAGTGCTCAGCGGCGATCCGGTACGGAAACGCGCCGAAAATGTTGCGACAGCAACGAAATCGGGCCGGTGATCAACCCACCACGGCAAAGTTTGTCTTGAGCTCGCCGACGACCTCGTCCCACACCGGCTCGGGAAGTTCGTGACCCATCCCGTCGATGAGCACCATGCGCGCACCCCGGATCGCATTGGCGACCGCGCGTCCACCCGACGGTGGCATGAGCCGGTCGGCGCGTCCGTGGATCACCACGGTGGGTGCGGTGACGCGTTCGTTGTGATGACGCAGGCTGCCGCTGCCCAGGATCGCGGCGAAATGGCGGGCGATGCCTGCGGGGTAGTACGCGCGGTCGTACAGTTCGGCGGCCTCGGCCCGGATCTCCTCTTCGGAGCGCGGGTACGCCGGGCTGCCGTTCAGCCTGCTGAGTCGAACGGCGTTGTCCAGCACGGCATCTCGTGACGCGTCGGCAGGCGGTCCGGTGATCAGCGACAACAGCTGTCTGATTCCGGGCGGTGGGAGGAGCGCCTGGTTGTTGCTGGAGAAGATCACCCCGAGGGTCTCGGTGCGGGCCGCGTGCTGCGACGCGAACACCTGGGCGATCATGCCGCCCATGGACCCACCGACGATGTGCGCGCGGTCGATCTCCAAGTGGTCGAGCAGGGCCGCAGCGTCGTCGGCCATGTCCTCGAGCGTGTACACCGCGGGGCTGCGCTTACCGAGGAACGAGCGCGCCATCCGCAACGCGAGCGGCGAATCGACACGCTGCCCCGACAGTTTCGTCGACAGGCCGACGTCGCGGTTGTCGAACCGGATGACGCGCAACCCCTGATCGACGAGTTTCTCGCAGAACTCGGTACGCCACATCAGCATCTGCGCACCCAGACCCATGATCAACAGGACCGCAGGATCGCCGGGATCACCCATGTCCTCGTAGAAGAGGTCGATCGGGTGGTCGGCGTCGCCGGCGCGCGCGAGCCCGGTGCGGGTCTGCATCAGGCCTTGTCCCCGCTGGGCGCCTGCGTCTCGGTTCCGGTCTCGGGGATGTCTGGGATCTCGTTGACGTCGTCGATATCCTTGTGCTCCCGGCTCACCTCGACCATGAAGTTGGCGAAGTAACCGGTGAGCTGCGGATCGCTCATCATCTGCCACTTGGGCGCGAGCAACTTCATGTAGCGCTCGACGTAGAGGAACTGCTTGCCGATCAGCACGAGTTCGCGGGGCAGCTTGACGTCGTAGGCGTCGGCCAGGGCCGAGAGCTGCCTGCCGATCTCGGCGTAGGACATGTCGCCGAGCGACTTCATGGTCAGCGGCGTGGCGAACGCCTCGAGGTCCTTGGCGGCCTGGCCCTCGGGTTTGACGGTGCCGACCGCGCCCATCAGCACCACGATCTTGCCCGCCGCGGCGTGGTCCTTCTTGACCAGCAGGGCGTGCACCAGTTCACGCAGCAGCCAGCGCGTGCGCGGATCGATGCGGCCCATGATGCCGAAGTCGAAGAACACGATCTTGCCGTCGTCGTCGACGTAGAGGTTGCCCGCGTGCAGGTCGCCGTGGAACAGGCCGTGCCGCAGGCCGCCCTCGAACACGCTGAACAGCAGGGCCTTGACCAGTTCGGTGCCGTCGAAACCCTTCTTGCGGATCGCGGCCACGTCGTCGATGCGCACACCGGTGATGCGTTCCATGGTCAGCACGCGCTCGCTGGTCAGGTCCCAGTACACCGTGGGGACGCGGATGTTGGCACCCAGCGGCGAGGCGTGCATGTGCGCCACCCAGGCGTCCATCGACTGGGCCTCGAGCCGGAAGTCGAGTTCCTCGGCGAGGTTGTCGGCGAAGTCGGCGACGACGTCCTGCGCGCTCAACCGCTGACCCAGCTTGGCGAATTCGACCAGACGTGCGCCGCGCTTGAGGATCTGCAGGTCGGCGGCCACGCGCCGCCGGATGCCCGGGCGCTGGATCTTGACGACGACCTCCTCGCCGCTGTGCAGCGTGGCGTAGTGGACCTGCGCGATGGAGGCCGAGGCGAACGGCGTGTCGTCGAACGTCTTGAACAGCTTGTGCGGATCGTCACCGAGTTCCTCGCGGATCAGCTTCTGCACCTCGTCCGGGTTCGCCGGAGGCACCCGATCCAGCAGGCCGCGGAACTCGCGGCTCAGCGGTTCGCCGAAGGCGCCGGGGCTCGACGCGATGATCTGCCCGAACTTGACGTAGGTGGGTCCCAGGTCGGAGAAGGTCTTGGGAACCTGCTTGACGATCTTCTGCTGAAGAGATCCGCGGCCGAAGATGTTGGCCGCGACGCGGGCCCCGGTGCGGGTGATCTGCCATCCGGTCGCGCCGATGCGCGCGGCCTCGGCCGGGAGCGGCACGCGGTCCAGCCTGGCCACCTCGCGATGCTTGGTTTTCGCCGGCGTAGTGCTCATGTTTGCAGTGTCTCAAAGCCCGGGGTGCGGCCAAAAATGCCTGTGCCGTGCATCACACCGCGATTCACACCGATGCGAAGCTCTTCTCGACCTCGTCACGGCTCAACATCGGGTCGGTGCCGGGGACGTACGTGGGCCACGTGTGCGGCGCCAGATCGGGGTCGATGCCGTCGGCCACCCGCTCCTGGGCCTGCTTGAACTCGGGCGTCGGGCCCGTCGTGAACTCCAGTCCGTTGATGATGGACCACACCAGGCTGCGCCGTGCCGTGCGTTCGATGATGTTGGGCGACTTGTGCTGGCTCAACTCCATGGCCCACTTGGGCATGGTGTCGCGGATGGCCCAGTCGATCGCGGCCTGTGGCATCGGCAGGTTCGCGCCCGTGGCCATTGACGCGCCGTGGGTCAGCGCGAGGCGGGGCAGGTAGGACTCGAGGCAGTCGAGCGTCTCGGCCTTGGTGGTCGGCAGGTCGGTGCCGCCGAGCGCCTGCCCGACGCGCACGAACTCACCGTAGTATTTGTCGATCTTCTTGCCGCGCAACGGTTGTGGGTGATACAGCTCGTGGGCCGTCGCGAGACCCCAGACCACCGTCGCGTAGTTCCAGCGCAGCCAGTCCGGATCGTCGGCGTCATACGTCGCGCCGTCGGGGCGCACGCCCTTGATGGTGTGGTGCATGGCGCGCACGGTCTTGGCCAGGCGCTCAGCGGTCTCGGTGGATCCGTACGCGGTGCCGATGAAGAACGCGATCGAGTGCCCGAGGCGCACCGCGGCGCCCGCGGGATCGATCTTCGGGACCGCGACGCCGTTCTCGTCGCGCTCCACCAGGCGCGAGTGGTGCATGCCCATCCAGTAGATGGAGGGGTCGAGCCTTTCCATGTAGGCCGCGCACTGCAGGCCGAAGATCAGCGCGTGCAGGTGCGAGTGGACGTGCCACACCGCGCTGCCCGGCCCGAACCAGCCCGGATCCCCCTTGGGTTCGGCGAACTGCATACCGCGGAAATAGTTCCTGCGGATGTCCTTGTCGAACTTCTGGTTGAGCCACTGTCCGACGAACTCGTGCGGCATGAACACCGGCGTGCTCCCTCATGCAGATCTGGTCACGGCTGTAACCAACCATACATTTTGGATACGGGTGTGACCAGACATACGCTGTAGCCGTGACGATCCCGACCCGATGGGCCGGCGTTCCACTGACGGACCGCCGCGCCGAGCGCCGTGCGCTGCTGGTCGACGCGGCGTTCCGGCTGTTCGGCGACGGCGGCGAGACCGCGTTGTCGGTGCGGTCGGTGTGCCGCGAGTGCGGCCTGAACACGCGGTACTTCTACGAGAGCTTCGCCGACACCGACGATCTCATCGGCGCGGTGTACGACGAGGTCAGCGCCCTGCTGGCGGCCGACGTCGAAGCCGCGATGGAAGGCGCCGGGAACTCGCTGCGGGCCAGGACCCGCGCGGGCATCGCCGCGGTGCTCGGTTTCAGTTCCGCCGATCCGCGGCGCGGACGTGTGCTGTTCACCGACGCCAGGGCCAACCCGGTGCTGGCCCAGCGTCGCGCCGTGACCCAGGACCTGCTGCGCGAGGCCGTGCTCAGCGAGGGTGGGCGGCTCAATCCGGGCTCGGACCCGATTGCCGCCCAGGTCGGTGCGGCCATGTACACCGGTGCCATGGCCGAACTCGCCCAGCAGTGGCTGGCCGGCAACCTGGGCGACGACCTCGACGCCGTCGTCGACCACGCGCTGCGACTGGTCCTGGGGCGCTGACCGGCTACGCCGTCGGCGCCGACGCGCTGGGCCGCCAGCGCCTGATCCAGTCGGTCTCGGGCCACTCCTCGGCCGCGGCCATCAACTCGTACATCGTGGCCCGGTCGATCGACTCGCGGATGATGTCGGCGTGCCCGGCGTGCCTGCTGAGTTCCTCGATGAGGTGCATGACCACCCAACGCACCGTCCAGTGGTCGATGTCGGCGGGGAACCACGGCACGTTGCGGGGGACGGGCACCGGGGCGTCGAGATCCTTCTCGGCGAAAACCCTGAGTGTTTCGGCGTTCTGGGCCTTGAGGGCGTCGAGGAGGTCCGCGATGGTCTCGTCGTCGCGCATCGAGTACTGATCGGCGTACTCGGCCATCTGCTCCTCCATCGGGCGTGGATCCGGTGGCGGCGAATCGGGCGCGTACGTGGCACGGTCGGTCCAGCCTTTCTGCACCCCGGCCGCGTGCTTGACCAGGCCGCCGATCGACAGCGCGCTCACCGACGGCGTCGACCGCGCCTGTTCGTCGGTCAGGCCGTAGGCCGCGGCGAAGAACGCGTTCTGCTGGAACTCGAGGAAGTTGATCAGGGTCTGTCGTTCGTCGGCGGCGGGCGGTGGCATACCGGGCATGTGTTCAGTTCTCCTCTGCGGTGTTGTTGGTGTGTGCGTAAAGATCACGGATACAGGCGATTTCGGCGCCATGGTGGATCACTTCCCGGTTGATGTGCAGCACCAGCTCACTCATCGGATGGTCTGCCCATGGACCCTCGGCCGGCCCGACCGGGCGCTGCAGATCATCCTCGCTCAACGCGCGTACCCCGGTGATCCAATTGCGGTAGGCGTCGTCGAGTTGTTCGAGCGCGGTCTTTGCGTCGGTGGCGTACGGCCACGTCTGGTAGTCGGCGGGCGGACCGCCGAAGTGTGAATGGTTGCGCATCGCGAGGACGCCGACGATGACATGAGCGAGCCGCCACGCGATGGTGGTGAACGGTGTGGGCTGCGGCTCGGGGTAGCTGAAATCGATGGAGCCGTCGGCGTGCACCGTCCAGCAGCCCGGAACCGGCTGCCAGAAGTATTCGTCATCGGTGAGGCCGTCCAGTCGCGGGCGCAGCTGGTGGGTCCAGTGGAAATCCAGCTGGTCGGCAATCAGGTCGATGTCCATGTGACCCACCCTGACAGGCATATAGGACAGTTCCGGTCCTAAAAGTGCGGCAGACTTGTCGCATGGCGCGCACCGTCGACACCACCGGCCGAGTGGTCCAGCTGCTGGGGCTGCTGCAGTCCCGCCGTGTGTGGACCGGTGAGGAACTCGCCGAGCGGCTCGGCGTCACGGGGCGCAGTGTGCGACGCGACATCGAGCGCCTGCGTGAACTCGGCTATCCGGTGCATGCGAGCAAAGGGCAGGGCGGCGGTTACCAACTGGGCGCCGGAATGGCGTTGCCGCCGCTGCTGCTCGACCCCGACGAGGCCGTCGCCATGGCGGTCTGCCTGCGGCTGGCGGCCGGGGGAAGCGTCGCGGGCGTGGGCGAGGCGGCACTGCGGGCCCTGTCCAAGCTCGACCAGGTCATGCCGGCGCGGCTGCGGTCCCAGGTCGCGGCCATCCACGACGCCACCGTGACGTTGGGGCCCAACGCCACCGACACCGCGGTGGCACCCGACGTGCTGATGACACTGGCCCGCGCGTGCCGCGACCGCGAGCACGTCAGCACCGGCTACACCGATCTGCGCGGCAATCAGACCCAACGGCGACTGGAGCCCTACCAACTCGTCACCACCGGCAGGCGCTGGTACCTGATGGCCTACGACCGTGACCGCGAGGACTGGCGCAGCCTGCGGCTCGACCGGATGTCGGATGTCCGTGCGACCGGCACCACCTTCACCGCGCGCCCCGCACCGGACGCCGCGGCCTACGTCGGCCGCGCGATCAGCGCCTCGGCGTACCCCTACGTCGCGCGGGTACGCTACTTCGCCCCGGAAAAGGTTGTCGCGCAGCGGTTTCCGCCGGGTACGGCGACGTTCGAACCGGACGGTCCCGACGCCTGCATCGTCACTTCGGGCGCCGAGTACCCCGAACAGCTCGCGATGTACTTCGCCACCGTCGGCCACGACTTCGAGGTGCTTGAACCGGCCGAGGTGATCGACGCCGTCGGTGCCATGGCCGACCGGTTGCGCCGCGCCGTCAGGTGATCCCGAGCCGGTCGGTGAGCACCAGGAACGCCACCGCGAAATCGTTGCCCGCGGTCGCGGTGCGCACGGTGTCCCAGTCGACACGTTCACGCACCGCACGTGCAGCGGGCAGCAACGACGCGAAATCGCAATGGTGTTCGTTGAGCGAGCTCAATTTCTCGGCGATCACGAGCGTCGGCGTCAGCACTGGCATCCGGATCGCGCACACGTCGAGCACCTCGACCGTGGCCAGCGTCGCCGAATCCACGGGCACCCCGTTGAGCTGATAGAGCACGTCGACCATGGCGTCGTCGGCGGTGTAGGCCTTGAACAGCCAGTCCTCCGGGGTGCGGACCACGCGGAAACCGGCCTTCTGCAGTGTCACCTCGGCGGCCTCGGCGTCGGTCTGGGTCACCACGAAGTCGACGTCGTGAACGGGTTCCGGCGCGCCGTACGCCCACAGGGCGTAGCTGCCCGCGAGCGCGAAGTCCGGGCCGTGCGTCTTGAACGCCGAGGCCGCGCGTTTCAGCGCGTCGCGCAGGCTCTCGTTGCGACCGAGCTCGTGTTCGACCACGTCCCGTCCCGACTGTCAGCGTGTCTGGTCCGTCCAGATGGGTATCAGGTACCCATGCGGGTGGCCACTTTCAACATCTTGCACGGACGTAGTGTCCACGAGGGCAGCGTCGACCTGGGCAAGCTCGGCGCCGCGGTCGCCGAACTGGATCCCGACATCCTCGGTCTCCAGGAGGTGGACCTGGACCAGCCGCGTTCCGGCAAGGCCGATCTGACCGCGGTCGCGGCCGAGGCCATGGGCGCGGTCTATCACCGGTTCGTCGCCGCGATCTCCGGGACGCCGGGTGCCACGTGGATGGCCGCGACCGGCCGTGAACAACCCGGCACCGCGGCGTACGGGATCGCGCTGCTGTCGCGGTTCCCGGTGGAGAACTGGCAGGTGGTGCGGTTACCGCGGATCCCGACGCGGTTCCCCATGTATCTGTCGGCGGTCAAGCGCGTGCAGATCGTGCACGAGGAACCCCGCGCAGCCGTCGTCGCGCGTATCGACACGCCGCTGGGCTGTATGAGCGTCGCCAACACCCATCTGTCGTTCGTGCCCGGATGGAACCGCATCCAACTGCGCCACCTGGTGCGCGACCTGAAAGGTTTCCCCGGGCCACGCCTGCTGATGGGCGATCTCAACATGGGGCCGGGGCAGCCCGCGCGGTGGCGTGCGCTCGGATCGGCGCTGACCTTCCCGGCCGACGCGCCCGAGCGCCAGCTCGACCACGTGCTCACCGACGATCACATGCTGGAGGTCGAGTCGTGCAGCGCGCCGTGCCTGCCGATCTCCGACCACCGCGCGCTGGTGGTCGACATCGCGGAATGACGCCGTAGGGTTTTGAGATGCACGTCACATCCGCGGAGTCGACGGAGCGGTACACCGGACCGGCCGAGGAGCCACGTCAGTTGGTGGCGGTGACCTACCGGGGGTGCACGCAGCCGTCCATCATCACGGTCGAGGGCGACGGCATCTCGGGTTCGGCGCGGATCGATCCCGGGGACGGTGTGGTCGAGGTGCCGGTGGACGTCGAACGGCCCGTGCCCGGCGAGATCCGGCGTGCACACGCCTCGGGTCTCGGTTTCGATTTCACGGTGGCCGAACCCGGCTGGACGATGTACATGATCAGCCACTTCCACTACGACCCGGTGTGGTGGAACACCCAGGCCGCCTACACCAGTGTGTGGACCGAGGACCCGCCCGGGCAGTGCAGGCAGACCCACGGCTTCGACTTGGTGCGTGCGCATCTCGAAATGGCGCGCCGGGAACCGGAATACAAGTTCGTGCTGGCCGAGGTCGACTACCTCAAACCGTACTGGGACGCCCATCCCGAGGACCGTGCCGACCTGCGCCGGTTCATCGCCTCTGGTCGTGTCGAGATCATGGGCGGGACCTACAACGAACCCAACACCAACCTCACGAGCCCCGAGACGGCGATCCGGAACTTCGTGCACGGCATGGGTTTCCAGCGCGACATCCTGGGCGCGACCCCGGCCACCGCGTGGCAGCTCGACGTGTTCGGCCACGACCCGCAGTTCCCCGGTATGGCGGCCGACGCCGGTCTCACGTCGAGCTCGTGGGCGCGCGGCCCGCACCACCAGTGGGGGCCGATGCAGAACGACGGGGATCCCGAACGCATGCAGTTCTGCAGCGAATTCGAGTGGATCGCGCCGTCGGGCCGCGGACTGCTGACCCATTACATGCCCGCGCACTATTCGGCCGGGTGGTGGATGGATACGTCGGCGTCGCTCGCCGAGGCCGAGGACGCCACGTACACATTGTTCACCAAGCTCAAGCGCGTCGCGTTGACCCGCAACGTCCTGCTGCCCGTCGGCACCGACTACACACCGCCCAACAAGTGGGTCACCGAGATCCACCGGGACTGGAACGCGCGCTACGTGTGGCCGAAGTTCGTGTGTGCGTTGCCTTCCGAGTTCTTCACCGCGGTGCGCGCCGAGCTCGACGAGCGTGGCATCACGCCGTCACCGCAGACCCGCGACATGAACCCGATCTACACCGGCAAGGACGTCTCCTACATCGACACCAAGCAGGCCAACCGTGCCGCCGAGGACGCCGTGCTGGACGCCGAACGGTTCGCGGTGTTCGCCGGGTTGCTCGGCGGGGCGGACTATCCGCAGGCTGCGCTGGCCAAGGCGTGGGTGCAATTGGCCTACGGCGCGCACCACGACGCGATCACCGGATCCGAGTCCGATCAGGTGTACCTCGACCTGCTGACCGGCTGGCGCGACGCGTGGGAGCTGGGCACGACCGCGCGTTCGGCCGCCCTGCAGCTGTTGTCGGAAGCCGTCGATGGATCGATCGTGGTGTGGAATGCGGTGGCGCACAGCCGCACCGACGTCGTCACGATGCACCTGGACCGCCCGTTTCCCGGCGCGTTGCTGGACACCGACGGCAACGTGGTGCCCGTCGTGGTCGAGCATGACGGCTTGACCGTGAGCTGGCTCGCCCGCGATGTGCCGTCGCTCGGGTGGCGTTCGTACCGGCTGGCCGACGGTGCCGGGGGCGGGTGGTCGCCGGTGCTGGGGGACGCGATCTCGAACGAACGCTATCGGTTGCGTGTCGATGCCGCGCGCGGCGGTGGGGTGACATCGCTGGTGCGCGACGGGCGGCAACTGATCGCCGGCGGCGGTGTGGGCAACGAGCTTGCGGTGTACGACGAATACTCCGCACACCCGCAGGCTGGTGAGGGCCCGTGGCATCTGCTGCCGAAGGGCCCGGTGGTGTGCTCGTCGGCGGCCCCTGCCGATCAAGTCCGGTGTTACCGCAGCGCGGTGGGCCAACGGGTGGTGGTGCGCGGGCGCATCGGTGACCTGCTGCGCTACACCCAGACCATCACGCTGTGGAACGGGCTGGATCGCGTCGACTGCCGCACCGTCGTCGACGAATTCACCGGCGAGGACCGGTTGTTGCGGTTGCGCTGGCCCTGTCCGGTGCCGGGTGCGTTGCCGGTCAGTGAGGTCGGTGATGCCGTGATCGGTCGCGGGTTCGG
>Ga0182740_1000816_pt1 | contig 25734 bp, 15 predicted proteins | sample eDN5th37CKraftBY_FD_128872 | JGI IMG/M metagenome (GOLD analysis project Ga0182740, IMG submission 128872) | Enriched backyard soil microbial communities from Emeryville, California, USA - eDNA 5th pass 37_C Kraft BY (version 2) (version 2) | ecosystem: Environmental > Terrestrial > Soil >...
CCAAGTACGTCGGCGTGTGGTGGTCGCTGCACCTTGAAACCGAGACCTGGGCCACCGGCCCGAAGCACGGTGCGACCACCGAAAACACCAAACGCTACATCGACTTCGCCGCCGCCAACGGCTTCCGCGGCGTGCTGGTGGAGGGCTGGAACCCCGGTTGGGACGGCAACTGGTTCGCCGACGGCGGGGGCTTCGACTTCACCCGCCCGACCGCCGATTTCGACCTGCCCGCACTGGCCCGCTACGGCGCCGGCAAGGGCGTGCACCTGATCGGCCACCACGAAACCGCCTGCGCGGTCAGCCACTACGAGCGCCAGCTGCCGGCCGCGCTGGCGCTGTATGCGCGCAACGGCGTGGACGTGGTCAAGACCGGCTACGTCTGCGACGCCGGCGACATCCAGCGCCAGGACGAGGCCGGTGGCCCGGTCCGGCGCGAATGGCACGAAGGCCAATGGATGAGCAACCACCACCTGCGCGTGCTGCGGCAGGCGGCGGCCCGGCACATCGCCATCAACTCGCACGAACCGATCAAGGACACCGGCCTGCGCCGCACCTACCCCAACTGGGTGTCGCGCGAAGGCGCGCGCGGCATGGAGTTCGCCGCCTGGGGCAACCCGCCCAACCCGCCGGAGCATGAAGCCACCCTCGCCTTCACCCGCATGCTGGCCGGGCCGATGGACTTCACCCCCGGCATCGTCAGCCTGAAGGGCCGCAATGGCCAGCCGCTGCGCAGCACCCTGGCCAAGCAGCTGGCGCTGTACGTGGTGCTGTACAGCCCGATCCAGATGGTGGCCGACCTGCCCGAGCACTACGCGCAGCATCCCGACGCCTTCCAGTTCATCAAGGACGTGGCGGTGGACTGGGAGGAAAGCCACGTGCTGGATGGCGAGGTCGGCGAATACGTGACCTTCGCACGCAAGGCGCGCGGCAGCGGCGAATGGTTCCTCGGCAGCGTCGGCGACGACCACCCGCACGCACTGGACACGCCGCTGTCCTTCCTCGACCCCGGCCGCCGCTACCGCGCCGAGATCTACCGCGATGGCGACGGCGCCAACTGGCGGGACAACCCGTTCGCCTTCGCCCGCGAAACCCGCGAAGTCGGCAATGGCGACCGCATCACCCTGAAGCTGGCGCCGGGCGGCGGCGCGGCGATTCGTTTCGTGCCGCTGGATTGACACCACGGCACAGATACAAAGCCCTTCTCCCATCGGGAGAGGGGTTGGGGTGAGGGGCAACGGAGTCATGAGGGTTCAACCATCTGGACTGCGTTCGCCCCTCATCCGTCCTTCGGGCACCTTCTCCCGAAGGGAGAAGGGATAAAAGCAGCGCACCGCGCTACCAAGCCTTATCGCAAGCGGACAGATTGTGCCGACCAACCGTCGGCACCCACTGGGTTCACCCCACTCGTAGATGCGGGGCTTGCCCCGCATTGAAGCCTTCCCGGCCAAGCCCCGTGCCGGGCAAGCCCGGCACCTACGCGGGGGATTGATCTTCCCCGCCATCAAGCGCAGAAGTTTTTCATCGCCTTTCCATCACCGTGCAATGTGCGGCATGGCCCCGCGATGACAAGCACCACCGTTGCCATCGTTGTCATCGCCGGCTTTCGCCATGCCGGCGCATTGAATACGTATGCAGGCAGGCTCCCCGGCGATGCCCGCTGATTACCATGCATCTCAGTCGCAAACAGGCCTAGCGCATCGGCGACAGACAGCCCGGCACACGCGCCGGGCGCATGAAAACAGACAACCAAGCGACATCACCTGGGAGAGGGGAGAATGTTGAACAGCAAGCGCAATCTGTTGAGCGTGGCACTCGCGTCGGCAATCACGCTGACCATCGCCAACGCACAGGCACAAGACGCCGCCGGCGACACCGCGGCCACCGACAAGGCCGCGGCGGTCGACCTGGAGACGGTGACCGTCACCGGCATCCGCCGTGGCATCGAGAGCGCGATCTCGGTCAAGCGCGATTCCAGCTCCATCGTCGAGGCCGTGTCGGCCGAGGACATCGGCAAGCTGCCGGACGTGTCCATCGCCGAATCCATCGCCCGCCTGCCCGGCCTGGCCGCCCAGCGCGTGGCCGGCCGCGCGCAGGTCATCAGCGTGCGCGGCCTGTCGCCCGACTTCGCCACCACCCTGCTCAACGGCCGCGAGATGGTCAGCACCGGCGACAACCGCAGCGTCGAGTTCGACCAGTACCCGTCCGAGCTGATCAGCGGCGTCACCGTGTACAAGACCCCCGACGCCGGTCTGGTCGGCCAGGGCCTGTCCGGCACCCTGGACATGCAGACCGTGCGCCCGCTCAGCTACGGCGAGCGCGTCATCGCCGTCAGCGGCCGCTACCAGAAGAACTCGCTGGGCGAAGCGGCCGGCGTCGATCCCTACGGCAACCGCTTCAACGTCAGCTTCGTCGACAAGTTCGCCGACGACACCATCGGCGTGGCCATCGGCTACTCGCATTCGGACATGGCCAAGCAGGAGAACCAGGTCGGCCTGTACGAGCCGTGGCAGGCCATCGGCGACGGCTGGCGCCCGGGCGTGGACGAAGGCACCTTCTACTCCGACGGCATCAAGGCGCTGCGCCGCACCGGCAACGCCAAGCGCGACGGCGTGATGGCGACCCTGCAGTTCCGCCCGAACAATGCCTGGACCAGCACGCTCGACGCCTTCTACACCAAGGCCAAGGAATACGACACCGCCAACCAGCTGGAAATCCACCTGGGCGACTACAACGGCGGCTACGACCGGCTCAACGTGACCGACGTGGTGGTCAACGACAACGGCAGCTTCGTCAGTGGCGTGGCGCACAACGTCTACCCGCTGGTGCGCGGCATGTACAACCACCGCGAGGACGAGATCAAGGCGTTCGGCTGGAACAACGAATTCAACATCGGCGACGCGCGCCTGACCGCCGACGTCAGCTGGTCCAAGGCCGAGCGCGACGAAATCAACCTCGAGAACAACCTGCAGCTGCTGCCCGCTCCGCAGCTGGATTCGGTGGCGCTCAACTTCACCGGCGGCAACTTCCCGCAGTTCACGCCGGGCTTTGATTATTCGGACTACAGCAAGCTGTACCTGACCAACACCATCTACGGCTCGGGCTACGGCAAGACCCCGCACGTGGACGACGAATTGAAGGGTGTCAAGCTGGCGGTCAACTTCCCGGCGCCGGACGGCTTCGACTGGTTCTCCGACATCGACGTGGGCTTCAACTACGCCGACCGCAGCAAGAACAAGACCCAGGCCGAAGGCAACATCAACCTCGGCGCGCAGGGCGAGACCAGCATCGGTCCGGAATTCCAGTACAAGCCGGTCAACCTCGGCTTCGCCGGCGTCGGCTACATCCCGGCGTGGAACGTGCCGGCCGCCGTCGCCCAGTACATGACCTTCAACCCGACCACCGCCGAGAGCTACCTGATTCCCAAGCAGTGGACCGTGGACGAGGAGATCGCCACCGTGTTCCTGCGCGCCAACATCAACACCCAGATCGGCTCGGTGCCGGTGCGCGGCAACGTCGGCATCCAGGGCCAGCGCGTGGACCAGTCCTCGCAGTCCAACTACTGGGACGACTCGCAGCCGGTGGGCAGCCAGGTCATTCCGATCGACGAGGGCAGCAAGTACTTCGAGTTCCTGCCCAGCCTGAACCTGGCCTTCGAGCTGCCGGCCGACAACACCGTGCGCTTCGCACTGGCCCGGCAGGCGGCGCGCCCGCGCGTGGACGAGCTGCGCGCCTCGATGGAATTCGGCATGGACACTAGCCGGGGCAAGCCCGGCGCCAGCGGCGGCAACCCGCACCTGAAGCCGTGGCTGGCCAACGCGGTGGACCTGTCGTGGGAAAAATACTTCGGCAACAAGGCCTACGTGGCCGCCGCGGTGTTCTACAAGGACCTGAAGACCTACATCTACACCGAGACCCGCGATGGCTACGACTTCACCGACCAGGTGGCGGCATGGCTGAAGGTGCCCGCCAATGAAGCGCAGCTGCAGATTCCCGCGCAGATGACCGGCAACTACAGCGCGCCGTTCAACGGCAGCGGCGGCAGCCTGCGCGGCGCGGAACTGACCGCTTCGCTGCCGCTGGACCTGTTCACCGACGCCCTGCGCGGCTTCGGCGTGGTGGCCAGTGCCAGCTTCAACGACAGCAGCATCAGCATCCCGCCGGACCCGGCCACCACCTCCAGCGTCGGCAGCGACCCGATCATGCTGCCGGGCCTGTCCAAGCGCGTGTACAACTTCACCGCCTACTACGAGAACAGTGGCTTTGAGGTGCGGTTGAACCAGCGCAAGCGTTCGGACTTCATCGGCGAGATCGGCAACTTCGACGGCGCCCGCACCCTGCGCTACGTCAAGGGCGAGAACGTGCTGGACGCGCAGGTCGGCTACAACTTCGGCGACGGCACCGCGCTCAAGGGCCTGAGCCTGTTCCTGCAGGCCAGCAACCTGACCAACTCCAAGTACGAGACCTACGCCGGCACCAAGGACCGGCCGCTGGAAACCGTGGAGTGGGGCCGCAGCTACCAGGTCGGCGTGAACTACAAGTTCTGATCCGGGCGCCGGTCGTTCCGCAACACCCAGGCCCGCTGCTCACGCAGCGGGCTTTTTCGTGGGCGCGCTTCCGGTAGTGCCGGCCGCTGCCCAACAAGCATGTCGGCAGGTGCCGGTGGGGGCCGACCGTTGGTCGGCACCCCGCCCAATCAACGACAGGGCGCTCTCGTAGATGCGGGGCTTGCCCCGCATGGGGCGTTCCCGATACATGCCCCCCTCCCCTCGGGGCGAGGCCACACGGCTTGCACGCCGCTGGCGTGGGCCGGGGCGCGGAGCGGGGGGTTGGGGTGAGGGGCAATGGAGTCACGATGGTTCAACCATCATGGACTCCGCTCGCCCCTCATCCGCCCTTCGGGCACCTTCTCCCGAAGGAAGAAGGGAAAATCAGTACCGGGCAAGCCCGGCACCTACGGCAGGCTTCTCCAAACAAAAAGGGCGGAGATTGCTCTCCGCCCTTGCTTCATCACCAGCGAACCAATCAGCCGCGCCGCGCGCAATACACCGCGTGCGCTGGCAACACCAGCTCAGCATCTTCCACCTGCCCCGCCACCGGACCGGGCAGTTCCAATGCCTGCCACGCACCTGTCGGCAACGCATGCCGCACCGGCGCGGTGGAAAGATTGAACGCCAGCAACAAGGTTTCCCCGTCCAGCGAGCGCTCGAACATCAGCACCGGCTCGGTACTGTCGAGGAAGCGGATGTCGCCCCTCACCAGCGCCGGCTGCGTCCTGCGCCATGCCATGAACGCACGGAAAGCATGCAGCACCGAACCTTCGTCCGCCTCCTGCGCCTGCACCGACGATGCGCGATGCTCGGCCGGGATCGGCAGCCACGGCTTGCCGCTGCTGAAGCCGGACCGTTCCGCGCCGGTCCACGGCATCGGCGTGCGGCAGCCATCGCGGCCCTTGAAGTTCGGCCAGAAGGTGATGCCGTAGGGATCCTGCAAGGCCTCGAACGGCACCTCGGCCTCGCCCAGCCCCAGCTCTTCGCCTTGATAGATGCACACCGAACCGCGCAACGAACACACCAGCGCGGCCAGCATCTTCGCCATCGCCGGGTCGGCCGGTGCGCCGCCCCAGCGCGTCACCGCGCGCTGCACGTCGTGGTTGGACACCGCCCAGCACGGCCAGCCGTCGAGCATGGTCGCTTCCAGCTTCTCCACCGTGGAACGGATGTAGCCGGCGCTGTAGTCGTCCACCAGCAGCTCGAAGCTGTAGCCCATGTGCAGGCGGCCCGGCGCGGTGTATTCGGCGGTGGTCGCCAGCGAATCCTCGGAGGAGATCTCGCCCAGCGTCACCGCGCCGGGGTACCGGTCCAGCAGCGCGCGCAGGCGCTCGAGGAAACCGATGTTCTCCGGCCGGGTGTTGTTGTAGTAGTGGTACTGGAACGCATACGGGTTGTCCGGGCTGAAGCCGCGGCCGACGCGCTCGCTCTCCGGCTTGGCCGGGTTGTCGCGCAGCTGCGCGTCGTGGAAGCAGAAGTTGATCGAATCCAGGCGGAAGCCATCGACGCCGCGGTCCAGCCAGAACTTCACGTAGTCCAGCGTCGCCTGCTGCACCGCCGGGTTGTGGAAGTTCAGGTCCGGCTGCGAGGACAGGAAGTTGTGCAGGTAGTACTGGCGGCGGCGCGGCTCCCAGCGCCACGCCACGCCACCGAAGATCGACAGCCAGTTGTTCGGTGGCGTGCCGTCCTCGCGTGCGTCGGCCCACACGTACCAATCGGCCCTGGGATTGTCGCGGCTCTCGCGGCTTTCCCTGAACCACGCGTGGTCCACCGAGGTGTGGCTGAACACCTGGTCGATCATCACCTTCAGGCCCAGCGCATGCGCCTTGGCCAGCAGCCGGTCGAAGTCGTCCAACGTGCCGAACAGCGGATCGACGTCGCGCTGGTCGGCGATGTCGTAGCCGAAGTCGGCCATCGGCGACTTGAAGAACGGCGACACCCAGATCGCGTCCACGCCCAGCGAGGCGACGTAGTCGAGCCGGTCGATGATGCCCGGTAGGTCGCCGACGCCATCGCCGTCGGTATCCAGGAAGCTGCGCGGGTAGATCTGGTAGATGACGGCGCCCCGCCACCAGGGAGTGTTGGACATCGAGCGCCCCTCCGGGCTGTGCGTGCCCGCGGCGGGGCATGGATGAACCTCGCCAGCTTAGCGGCGGCCCTTCCGCCGTGGAGCGCAGTGCATACGTATTCACGGCGAAACCGGCCGATCCTGCCCCCGTCGGCGGCACCGCCTATAATCCGCCGACCCCCCTCGACGCCACCGCATGAGCACCGCCGAAGACCGCCGCCCCGCGCTGGGCCTGCCCGCCATCCAGACCCTCGCCGCCGCGGACATGGCCGCCGTCGATGCGCTGATCCGCCGCCGCCTGTCCTCGGACGTGGTGCTGATCAACCAGATCGCCGACCACATCATCTCCGCCGGCGGCAAGCGCCTGCGGCCGATGCTGGTGATGCTGGCCGGCCATGCCGCCGGCAACTGCGGCGCCGACCACCACCAGCTGGCCGCGATCATCGAGTTCATCCATACCTCCACCTTGCTGCACGACGACGTGGTCGACGAATCCGACCTGCGCCGCGGCCGCAGCACCGCCAACGCGCTGTGGGGCAACGCGCCGAGCGTGCTGGTGGGCGACTTCCTGTATTCGCGCAGCTTCCAGCTGATGGTGGAGCTGAACCGGATGGAGGTCATGCAGATCCTCGCCGACACCACCAACCGCATCGCCGAGGGCGAAGTGCTGCAACTGCTGCACGTCCACAACCCGGACACCGACGAGGCCGCCTACCTGCGGGTGATCGAGCGCAAGACCGCGGTGCTGTTCGCCGCCGGCACGCGGTTGGGCGCGCTGGCCGCCGGTTCGGGCGAGGCCGTGCAACAGCAGCTGTACGACTACGGCATGGCGCTGGGCTACGCCTTCCAGATCGCCGACGACGTGCTGGACTACTCGGCCAATGCCGAGGACCTGGGCAAGAACCTCGGCGACGACCTCGCCGAAGGCAAGGCCACGCTGCCGCTGATCCACGCGATGGCGCACTCCGATGCCACTGTCCGCGAGCGCCTGCGCGAGATCGTGCAGGACGGCGACGCCGATGCGATGCCGGAAGTGCTGGCCGCCATCCACGCCACCGGTGGGCTGGAGTACAGCCGCAAGCGCGCGATGGAGTACGCCGATGCCGCCGAACGCGCACTGGACGGCCTGCCGGAAAGCGAGGCGGTCGCCGCGCTGCGCGGGCTGGCGCGCTACGCGGTCGCGCGCGATCACTGAGCTGCCTGTCTCCGTAGATGCGGGGCTTGCCCCGCATGAAGCATTACTGGGGAAGTCCCCATGCGGGGCAAGCCCCGCATCTACGGTTGACGCTCAATCGCCCAGGCGTTCTTCCAGGAAGTCGCCCAGCATCTTCCACGCCCGCTTCGCCGCGCGCGGGTCGTACATGCAGCCCGGCGGGCTGTTGGCGTCGGATTCGGCGAAGCAGTGCACCGCACCGCTGAAGTTGACGAACTGCCAGTCGGCGCCGGCCGCGTCCATCTCGCTGCCGAATCCGGCGATGTCCTCGGCGCTCACGCCACGGTCGGCCGCGCCGTTGAGTACCAGCATCGGTACCTTGCCACTGTCCGCCGCGGCCGGCATCGGTGAAGCCAGGCCACCGTGCAGGCTGACCACGCCCGCCAGCGGCAGGCCGGCGCGCGCCATCTCCAGCACCGTGCTGCCGCCGAAGCAGAAGCCGACCGCGGCGATGCGCGTGGCATCCAGCGGGGCGGTGCCGGCCTGCGCCTTCAACGCATCCAGTGCAGCCTCGGCACGCGCACGCAGGCGGGCGCGGTCCTTCAACAATGGCTGCGCCGCCGCGGCAGCCTCGTCGTTGTCCTTCGGCCGCAGCTGGCTGCCATAGACGTCGGCCACCAGCACCACATAGTCGTCGCCGGCGATCTGCGCGGCCTTGTCGATGGCCGAGGCATTCACCCCGCGCCAGTTCGGCACCATCACCACGCCGGGGCGGCGGGCGTCGCCGGCGTCGTCGTAGACCAGCACGCCGCTGTAGCTGGCCCCGTCCAGTTGCCACTCCACCGGGCGCTGCTGCATCTTCGCCAGCGCCGGCATCGCCGCCGACAGGCACAGCGCCATCACCGCCAGTTGCCATTTCCGCATCGCACGCATGGGACCGCTCCGGTTGGGGAATGGAGCGAGTCTATGCCGCATCGGCGGCGGCGGCATCCCGCGTCGGGGGCGTAGCCCCGACACGAGACGTGGAACGACCCAGCCCGCTCCGTCGTCAGGCGATGCCCAGCCCCGGGATCGCGCTGATGTCGTCGGGATCGAAGCCGGCCAGTTCGGCGAAGTGGCGGCCGCGCGCGACGTAATCCCGGTACGCACCGAAGCTGGGGGCGCCCGGCGACAGCAGCACCACCCCGCCCTGCGTACCTAGCGCGGTGCGGGCCAATTGCACCGCCTGCGGCAGGTCGGCGGCCGCATGCAGGCCGAAACGGCCCGCATCGGCCAGCGGTTCCAGCAATTCATGAATGCGCGGGCCGTTGGCCCCCATCGTCACGATCTCCACCGGCGCGTTGCCGCGCATGTGCTCGGCGAAATCGTGCCAGTCCAAACCGCGGTCGTGGCCGCCGACCAGCAGCGCGATGCGCTGCCCGGCGAAGCAGTCCAGCGCCGCCAGCGTGGCGTGCGGGGTGGTGCTGATCGAGTCGTTGACCCAGCGCAGGCCGTCGCGCCCGCCCAGCACCTGCAGGCGGTTGGGCAGCGGGCGGAACGACTGCGCCGCCGGCGCCAGCGCCACCGCGTCCAGCCCCAGCGCTTCCAGCGCCGCCAGCACCGCGCACAGGTTGCCGCGGTTGTGGCGGCCCGGCAGCGGCGTGCCAGATGTGTCGAACACCGCCTGCGCGCCGCGGTACACGACTTCGCCGACCATGTGCCAGCCCTCGGGCTGGTTGAACCACACGATCTCGCTGTGCGGCAGGCGCAGGCCGCGCAGGTGTTCGTCGGCGGCGTTGAGCACCGCCACCCGCGGGTGGCCTGCGGTCACCAGCGACAGCTTGTCGTCGATGTAGCGCCGTTCGCTGCCGTGCCAGTCCAGGTGTTCGGGAAAGAGGTTGAGCACGACCGCCACGTCCGGGCGCGCGCCGCTGCGCGCGACCTCGCCGGTCTGGTAGCTGGACAGTTCCACCGCCCAGTAGTCCGGCGCCTGCGGCGAATCCAGCACCTCCAGCAGCGGCAGGCCGATGTTGCCGGCCAGCGCGGTGCGGTGCCCGGCCGCGCGCAGCAGGTGCGCCAGCAGCGAGGTGGTGGTGCTCTTGCCCTTGGTGCCGGTGACGCACACGGTGTCGCGCAGGTTGCCAGCGGCATCGGCATGCTCGCCGAACCACAGCGAGGTGCCGCCGATGAACTGCGTGCCCCGCGCCGCCGCGGCCAGTGCCTCGGGCTTGTACGGGCTGATGCCCGGCGACTTCACCACCACGTCGAAACGCGACAGCGCTGCACCGGTGGCGGCGGTTTCCACCCGCAGCACATCGCCTACCTCGGCGCGGACGCCCGCGGCTTCCGCCTCCGGGCAGAACAGCGTCAGCGGCAGGCCGGGCAGGCGCGCGCGCAGCGCGTGGAAAGCGGCGCGACCTTCGCGGCCCCAGCCCCACAGCGCGACGCGCCTGCCTTCAAGCTGCGAAATTCGCACGCAGGCGCTCCCACAACGCCGCCGGGATGCGGTGCTCGCCTTCGATGGCCAGCAGCGGCTCGATCCGCAGCTCGTCCGCCGCCAGGGTCGGCTGGATCAGGCTGGCGAAACGCTTGACCAGCACGTCCTCCTTCCATTCCGGGCGGGTGGCCAGCGTCGCCAGCGCCGCGCGCGACTCCCTGCCCTCGCCTACGCATTCGAACGGCTTGTGGTCCTGGAATTCCAGCAACGCATCGAAACCGGCGGCCTGCGCCTCGTCGTCCAGCAGGTTGCGGCCGAAGATGCGCACCAGCCGGGTCTTGGGCATGAACGGCGCCAGCGCCAGGAACACGAAGTGGCACTTCGGGCACACCCCGCACCAGCGGTTCACCGGCCGCTCGCCGAGGATGTGGAAGTTGCGGTTGCAGCTGGAGAAATGGGTGTCGTAGTAATCGGTCCTGGCGAACTGGCGCGCCACCGCCAGCTCCGACAGCGGCCGCAGCAGCGAGTAGTAATGCAGGTCGGCGGCGATGTGCCGCTGCACGTGCTCGCCGAAGGCCTGCTCGAACGCCCAGCCCTTGGACCACTGGTGGTTGACCTCGCCGGTGCCGGCGATCTGGCTGCCGTAGCTGGCCGAGCGCTCGTTGGAGAACACCACCTGGTCCACACCCTGCACCAGCGCGGCCAGCACCATGATCGCCGAGTTCACCGCGGTCACCGGAATGTGGCCGTTCCACGCGCCCTGCCGGTTCAACTCGAACAGCTCCGGCGCCAGCGTGCGGCCGATGTTGAGCATCGGCAGGCCGGTGCGCTCGGCGCAGGCGCGGATCAGCTGCGAGCCGCCGATCCAGGTGACGGTCTCGCCGACGCCGGCATGGCGCAGCGCCTCGATGCTGACCAGCGAATCCTTGCCGCCGCCGATGGCGACCAGCGCGTGTTCGCGCAGGCCGAGTACGGGGGCCTTGCACCCCTCTCCCTCCGGGGCGAGGTGATCTGTTTGCGAACCACTGGTTCGCAGATCATCGCGCGCCCTCGCGTCAGCGCGAGGGCTGGGGCGCGGAGCGGGGGTTGGGGGTGAGGGTTCGACGGAAGCAGTATTGGCAAGCGCACCCTCACCCCTCCCCCTCTCCCGGAGGGGGAGGGACTCAACCACCGGCAGCTTGAAGCGCCCGCGCAGGTTCAGGCCATTGCGATAGGCGAACTCGCCCAGCCCGTTGAGGTACACCGTCTCCACCAGCGCGGCGGTATCGGCGTCGATGGCGTAGCCGTCGATGACCACCTGCTCCGGCACCGCCGCCTTGTAATAGCTCACGCCGGCGATCAGGTGCAGCAACCGCAACGCCCGCTGCACCGCCGCCTCACGCTCGCCATCGAGCTGGAACGGCGCACCCGGCACGGTGACGGTTTCGGTCATCTCCGGGCCGTCGTCGAAGGCGTACACCAGCCGCGCCACGCCGGTATCCGCGGCGAAGTCGCAGCGGACGAAGCGGAAGCGGGAAACCTGGTTCTTGTCAAAAGCTGTCATGGCGTATCCGAATCAAGCGAACCGCGGCGCGCGGGCGCGGCGGCAAGGGGCATGCGGGGGGCGGGCGTCACGCATCGTCGATGACGTCCTCGCGCGGCAGGGCGCGGTGGTTGTAGCGGCTGGCCATGCTGTAGCCGTAGGCGCCGGCATCGGCGATCAGCATCACGTCGGCCGGCGCGGTGGTGGACGGCAGCTTCACCCGCTGCGCGAACACGTCGCTGGATTCGCAGATCGGGCCGACCACGCTGAAATCCACGTCGCGCGCATCGTCCAGCCGCGACAGGTTGGCGATGTCGTGCCAGGCGTCGTACAGCGCCGGGCGCAGCAGCGCGTTCATGCCGGCATCCAGGCCGACGCGGCGCACGCCGTCCTTCTCCACCACCTGCGTGGCCCGCGCCAGCAGCACGCCGGCCTCGGCCACCATGAAGCGGCCCGGCTCGATCGCCAGCCGGAACGCCGGGTGCACCGCCTTGATCTCGGCCAGGCCCACGGCCCACGCCTCCAGGTCGAACGGCTCGTCGTCGTCGCTGTACGGCACCGGCAGGCCGCCACCGATGTCGAGGATTTCCACGCTGCCGATGCGCCGCGCGAAACCGGCCATCTCGTCCACCATCTGCTTCCAGTGGCTGCTGTTCTCGATGCCGCTGCCGAGGTGGGCGTGGACGCCGGTGATGCGGATGTCCAGCGCGCGCGCGGCGGCGATGAACTCGTCCACGCGCTGCGCCGACAGGCCGAACTTGGCGTCCTTGCCGCCGGTGTTGACCTTCTTGTGGTGGCCGTCGCCGTGGCCCAGGTCGATGCGCAGCCACAGCGCGCGGCCGCGGAACACCTCCGGCCAGTGGTGCAGCAGCTCGACGTTGTCGACGGTGACGTTGGCACCGCGTGCCAGCACCGCCTCGTATTCGCCGATCGGCGCGAAGCTCGGGGTGAACAGCACGCGTGCCGGGTCGAAGTCCGGCAGCGCGGCGAACACGTGCTCCACCTCGCCCAGCGACACGCATTCCAGGCCGAAGCCCTCCGCCGCCAACGCGCGCAGGATGGCCGGGTGCGGGTTGGCCTTGATCGCGTAGAAACGGCGGTCGATGGCGCCGATCGCCTGCAGCTGGCGGGCGCGCTCGCGCACCGTGGGCAGGTCGTAGACGTAGGCCGGCGTGCCCTGCGCGGCCAGTTCCAGCAGTCGCCGTCGCTTCGCCGGCGCCTGCCACCACGGCACCGGCCGCGGGCGGACGGCGCCGTTGATCTCGCGCCAACGCGGGCCGAACACCTGCTCCTCGTACACCGGCATCGCGCCGCTTTCGATCAGCTCGTCGTGCAGGATCGGCAGCAGCCCGTCGGCATCGGCCTCGTCGATGACGAAGGTCAGGTTCAGGTCGTTGGACGACTGCGAAATCATGTGCACGCGCTCCTTGCCGAACGTGGCCCACACGTCCGAGAGCTTGTGCAGCAGCGAGCGCATGCCGCGCCCGACCAGGGTGATGGCCGCGCACGGCACGATCACCTTGACCTTGCAGATTTCCGACAGGTCGGCCGACAGCGCCGCCAGCACGTCGGTGCTGACCAGGTTCTCCGACGGGTCCAGCGACACGGTGACGTTGGTTTCGGCCGAGCCGATCAGGTCCACCGACAGGCCGTGCCTGCGGAACAGGTCGAACACGTCGGCGAGGAAGCCGACCTGCTGCCACATGCCGATGCCTTCCATCGACACCAGCACGATGCCGTTGCGGCGGCTGATGGCCTTCACCCCCGGCACCGGCTCGGCGCTGCCGTCGATGCTGGTGCCGGGCAGGTGCGAGCGCTCGGTGTCGAGGATCGCCATCGGCACGCCGGCGTCGCGGCACGGCTTGATCGAGCGCGGGTGCAGCACCTTGGCGCCGGTGGTGGCGATTTCCTGCGCTTCGTAATAATCCAGCCGGGTCAGCAGGCGCGCGTCCGGCACGTCCCTGGGGTTGGCGCTGAACATGCCCGGCACGTCGGTCCAGATTTCCACCCGGCTGGCACCGAGCAGCGCGCCGAAGTAGGCCGCCGAAGTGTCCGAGCCGCCGCGGCCGAGGACGGCGGTGCCGCCGTCGCCGTGGCGGGCGATGAAGCCCTGCGAGATCAGCATGCGCGTGGGCTGCGCCGAGAAGCGCTGCCGGAAACCGGCCTCGCCCTGCCACTGGCAGTTCACCGACAGCCGCTGCGACCATTCGGTCTGGTTCGGCGCCGGCGGCAGCGCGTGCAACCAGTCGCGCGCGTCCATCCAGCCGAAATCCAGGCCGGTGCTGCGCAGGTAGGCGGCACCGATGGTCGAGGACAGCAGTTCGCCCTGGCCCAGCACCTCGGCCTGCCAGTCCAGCGGGCGGCGGGCCGCGCGCGGGTCGTCCAGCAGCGCCTGCAATGCAGCCAGCCGCTCGGCCAGCACATCGATGCCCAGCTCCAGCTCGGCAAGGAATTCATTGTGGCGGGCGACCAGCGCGGCCACCCGCTCACGGCTGTCGGCGGCGCCATCGGCAATGGCGGTCAGCTCGTTGGTCACGCCCGACAGCGCGGACACCACCACCAGCACCCGGCCACCGGTTTCGTCCGCACGTTTTTTCGCCAGTTCCCCGATCGTGTTCCAACGATGACGACGCGACACCGAGGTGCCACCGAACTTCAGGACGATCCAGCGATCGACGAGGGGGGAAACGGACATTGGCGTGGGGATTCACAGTGGGGGAAAGACCCGGCGGGCGGGCGGAACCACCGATTCTATGCCAAGCCCGGCCCCGCGGCGGCGCCGATTTCGAGCTGCGGCGGCGGCCGGCTATGCTGGCCCTCCCCCACAGCCCGCCATCGCCATGAGCCAACGCCGTTTCCTGCAACTGGACGTCTTCGCCGCCCGCCCCGGCAGCGGCAACCCGCTGGCGGTGATTCCCGATGCCGAGGGGCTGGACGCTGCCGCCATGCAGGCCATCGCCGCGTGGCTGGACCTGTCCGAAACCGTGTTCTTCCTGCCGCCGGATGACAGCGCCGATTACCGCATCCGCATCTTCACCCCGAAGATGGAGTTGCCCTTCGCCGGCCACCCCAGCGTCGGCGCGGCGTGGGCGGCGGTGGAACTGGGGCTGGCCACGCCGGTCGATGGCCGGCTGGTGCAGCAATGCGCCGCCGGCCTGTTGCCGGTGCGGGTGCAGGGCGGCGGCCGCTTCCGCCTGCTGCACGTGCGCAGCCCGCAGGCGGTTCAACGTGAAATCGCCGCACCGGAACTGCCGCCCGGGCTGACCGCGCTGGCCCAACCTGCATCGCAGGCACGGCTCTTGAACAACGGCCCGGACTGGTGGCTGCTGGAAGCGGCCGACGAAACCGCGCTGCGCCGTTACACGCCGGAGCTGGCGGCCATCGCCGCCCTGCCCGCCGGCGGCAAGCTCGCCGCCTTTGCCCCCGCCGCGCGCCCGGACGTGGGCTACCAGTACGTGGTGCGCGCCTTCGCTCCCGGCGTGGGCATCAACGAAGACCCGGTGACCGGCAGCGCCAACGCGCTGGTCGCCGCGCATCTGCTGGCGCAGGGCCGGCTCACACCGGGGCAGCAGTACCGCGCCAGCCAGGGCCGCGAGCGTGGCCGCAACGGCGAGGTCCACGTGCAGGTGGACGAGGAAGGTCACATCTGGATCGGTGGCGAGGTGCAGCCGGTGATCGACGGCCAGATCGACTGGTAATGCTGCTTCCTTCTCCCTTTGGGGTGAAGGCATGTTGCTTGCGAGCCATTGGCTCGCACATGCCTGAACGCCCGGCGCGCTGCGCCGGGCCGGGGCGCGGAGCGAGGTGCCCCGAAGGGGCGGATGAGGGTACGGGCAAAGCCTCGTGCAGTTGAACATTGCGAGGGCTTCGTCCCGTACCCTCACCCCAACCCCTCTCCCGACGGGAGAGGGGCTTTTATCTCCCCCCTCCCCGCACGCAACGGAAAATCCCATGACCACCCGCCGCTTCCTGCAACTGGACGTCTTCGCCCCGCGCCCCGGCACCGGCAATCCACTGGCCGTGGTGCTCGACGCCGAAGGCTTGGACGATGCCGCCATGCAGGCCATCGCCCGCTGGACCCGCCTGCCGGAAACCACCTTCGTCTTCGCCCCCACCGCGCCGGGCAGCAGCTACCGCATCCGCATGTTCGCGCCGCAGAAGGAAGTGCCGTTCGCCGGCCACCCCAGCGTCGGCAGCGCCCACGCGGTGCTCGAATGCGGGCAGGCCGCGCCGGTCGATGGCCTGCTGGTGCAGGACGGCATCGCCGGGCAACTGCCGTTGCGCGTGGATGAACGCGATGGCGTGCGCAGCATCGCCATCCGCACCCCGCGCGCGGCGGTGGCGGAAATCGTGGAAGCCGGCGACGCGCGCCTGCACCCGGCCATCGCCGGCTGGCCGCTGGGTCCGCTGCCGCCGGTGCTGATGGACGGCGGCCGCCGCTGGTGGCTGGTGGAACTGGCCGACGAGGCCGCGCTGCGCGCGCTGGCCCCGGACTGGGACGCCATCGCCACGCTGGCCGAGGCCTCCGGTGCGATGGGCGTGTTCGCCCATGCCCGCGCCAGCGGCCAGCCTTACGATCTGGCCGTGCGCGCCTTCGTCGGCAACGGTCGCCGCTTCGAGGACGCGGCTTCAGGCGCGGCCAACGCCGTGCTGGCCGCATGGCTGGACGAACGCAACGCCCTGCCCGGCAGCGGCAAGCGCTACACCGCCAGCCAGGGCCGCGAGGTCGGCCACGATGCGCTGCTGGAACTGCACATCGACGAACAGGGCGAAGTGTGGTCCGGCGGGCAGGTGCAGACGGTGATTCGCGGAACCATCGACTGGTAGGCCGGTCACAACGGGACTCCGCACTGTCCCGCAAGGAATTCCATGCACCGCTGGTTCCTGTTGCTGCTCCTGTTCTGCACGCCCGCCTTCGCCGCACCACCCGGACCAGCGCCGCCGCAGCGCATCCTGTTCGTCGGCAACAGCCTGACCTATGTCGGCAACCTGCCGGCCACGTTCGCCGCGATGGCCAATGCCAACGGGCATGCCGTCCACGCCGCGATGATCGTCGAAGGGGGGGCGACGCTCGACCAGCGCGTCGCCGATGGCTCCGTGCAACGGGCGCTGGCCGACTACAAGCCGGCGGTGCTCGTGCTGCAGGAACGCGGCGGCGACCTGCTGTGCATGCCTATGGAAGAGGCCTGCTTCCAGTCGGCCCAAGCGATACAGGCCCTCGCCCAAGCCGGCCGCACTGCCGGCGCCAGGGTGGTGCTGCTGGGCAGCTATCAGGCGCATCCACGCGCCTCGGCCGAACTGGTCGAGAAGGAAGCCGCCGCAGCGGAACAGGCCGGCATTGCCTACGTCGAGATTTCCGAGAGCCTGCGCCGGCTTTCCGGCGAAGCACCGGCGCTTGCGTGGTACCACGCCGATGGCATGCACCCCGGCCCGGCGCTGACCCTGCTGGATGCCATCCAGCTGCATCGCACGCTGTTCGGTGTGATTCCCGCGCAGGGCTTTGACGTTGCCGCGCCGATCTACACGACGAGCAGCGGGCTGCACGCCGAATTGCGCGAGGCCGATGCGGCGGCACCACGACCGGATACGCCGCAGGGCATCCACTACGACGGCACGATGCTCGGACAATTCAATTCGATGCTGGATTCCAGCGGCAAATAGCGTCGGGTAGATGCGGGGCTCGCCCCGCATGGGGCATTCCCGGGAAAGCCCGTGCCGGGCAAGCCCGGCACCTACGGGATCAGCGCGAGGCGCGCAGCGCCTGCTGCTCCACCAGCGTCAGCGCCACGTTGTCGCGCAGGTAGGCCGGCTGCACCAGCTCCGGGGCGATGCCTTCGCCGCGCATGAAAGCCGGCACCGCGATCTTCAGAACGTCCGCAGCGCGCGGCAACGCCTGCACGTCGAGGGACGAGAGGCGTGATTGCAGGCGAGTGGCAAGCAGGCCATCGGCGGCGGCGAAGCCGGTACCCACGCCGGCCCAGCGGCCGCCGTCGTCGGGCAGGTGCAGCACCTCCGGGGCGATCACCACCTCGCTGTCCTGCACCTGCATCAGGCCATCTGCGTCGCGCAGGCAGCGCGCGGCATAGACCTCGCCCATGCGCGCGTCGATGCAGGCCAACACCTGCGTTGCATCCTCCGGCGCCTGCATCGCCAGCGTCCGCAGGGTGGACACCGGCAGAAGCGGTCGGTCCAGCGCCAGGGCGATGCCCTGGGCGATGGCGATGGCCAGGCGCACGCCGGTGAACGCGCCGGGGCCGCGGCCGAGGGCGATGGCATCCAGCTGCGCGCGGGCGATGCCGGCCTCGGCCAGCAACGCTTCGGCCCACGGCAGCATCAGTTCGGCATGCCTTCGCGGCGCCACCTCGAAGCGTTCCAGCACCTGCCCATCGACGTACAGGGCGACGGAGCAGGCTTCGGTGGCGGTTTCGAGGGCGAGCAGGTTCATGGGGCGCAATGCAGGAATACAGGGCGCAAGGGTAGCACCCTGCTTGCGCTCCTCCCTTGTGGGAACAGGGGTAGGTCGGGGCTACGCCCCCGACGCCGATTGCCCGTATCGTCGGGGGCGTAGCCCCGACCTACCCCTCGCCCGTAGGAAGAGGTGCGTTGAAGAATTCGCACACATCGGCCAGTTCACGGGTGCGCCGGAACGGCGGCAGCGAGTCGAGGAACACGCGGCCGTAGCCGCGGCTGAGCAGGCGCGGATCGCACAGCACCAGCACGCCACGGTCGCTCTCGCTGCGGATCAGCCGGCCCACGCCCTGCTTCAGCGCGATCACCGCCTGCGGCAACTGCTCGTCGCGGAACGGATTGCCGCCGCTGCGGCGGATGGCGTCCAGCCTTGCCTCGTACACCGGGTCGTCCGGCGCGGCGAACGGCAGCTTGTCGATCACCACCACGCTCAGCGCGTCGCCGACCACATCCACGCCTTCGCGGAAGCTGGCCGAACCGAGCAGCACGCCATTGCCCGATTCGCGGAAGCGCTGCAGCAGGCTGGCGCGCGGCGCTTCGCCCTGCACGAACAGCGGCCACGGGCCACCACGCAGGGCCTCGGCCGCCTCGCGCAGCGCGCGGTGCGAGGCGAACAGCAGGAAGGCGCGGCCCTGCGAGGCCTCCAGCACCGGGCGCAGGGTGGCGATCAGCGCCGCGCCGAAGCCGCGCGACGCCGGGTCGGGCAGGTTCTGCGGCAGGTAGCACAATGCCTGCCGCTGCCAGTCGAATGGGCTGGGCTGCACCAGCGTGTCCGGGTCGTCCAGCCCCAGCCGCGCGGCCAGATGCCCGAAACCGCCATCGACGGTGAGCGTGGCCGAGGTGAACACCCACGCCGCCTGCGAGCGCTGGCGGTGTTCGCGCAGCGGGCCTGACACGTCCAGCGGCGTGCACTGGCAGCGGAAGCCGCGCGGGGTCAGTTCGTACCAGAGGACTTCAGGGAACGGGGAATCGGGCACGGAGAATGACGCATCCGTGGACAACAACCACTCCGTTTCTTCCACTCCCCGTTCCCCGTTCCCCGTTCCCTGCCCTTCATCCAGCCAGCGCGCCAGCCGCGACGCGCCTTCGCGCGCCCGCGCATGGCAGGCATCCAGCCCCGGCGAGGCCTCGCGCACGCCGGCCAGCGCGTCGCGCAACTGCATCAGCGCCGCCGACAGCGCGTCGAAGCCGTCGGCCACCGCCGGCAGCGCCAATGCGCGCCATTGCGTGCCGCGCGGCGGCAATTGCTCCATCGCCGCGCGCAGCTCGCGCAGGGCCAGTTCCAGCGTCGCCGCCGGCTGCTGCAACGCCGCCTGCGCGCCGGCCACGCTGCGGCATTCGCTCAGGCAATCGCGCGCCAGTTCCTGCCACGGGCGCATGCCGAAGCCCTCGCCGAAGAAGTTGGCGGCCAGTTCCGGCAGTTGGTGGGCCTCGTCGATGACGAATGCCTGCGCGCCGGGCAGGATCTCGCCGAAGCCCTCCTGCTTGAGCGCCAGGTCGGCCAGCAGCAGGTGGTGGTTGACCACGACGAGGTCGGCCTCCTGCGCGCGCTGCCGCGCCTGCACCACGAAGCAGTCGCTCCAGAACGGGCAATCGCTGCCGAGGCAGTTGTCCACGGTCGAAGTGACCATCGGCAGCAGCGGCGAGTCGTCGGCCAGTCCGTCCAGTTCGGCGATGTCGCCGTAGCGGGTGCGCCCGCTCCAGGCGACGATGCGCTGGAACTGCGCGGCCTGCTCGGGGGAATGGAAGCGCGGTTCGCCGCGCGCCTGGTCCAGCCGGTAGCGGCACAGGTAGTTGGCCCGCCCCTTCAGCAGGGCGCTGCGCAGGCCGACGCCGAGCGCGGCGCGCACCCGCGGCAGGTCGCGGTGGTAGAGCTGGTCCTGCAACGCGCGGGTGCCGGTGCTGACGATGGTCTTCAGCCCGGACAGCAGTGCCGGCACCAGGTAGGCAAAGGTCTTGCCGGTGCCGGTGCCGGCCTCGGCCAGCAGCACTTCGCGCTGCTGCAGGGCATCGGCGATCGCCTCGGCCAGCCGCAGCTGCGCCGGGCGCGGGGTGAAGGCATCGAGCTGCGCGGCGAGCGCGCCGCCTTCGCTCAGGGCTTCACGGCTGGCGGCGGCTAGTTGCATGGGAAAACCGGGAACGGGGACGCGGGGAAACGGGAAGGAACGATCATCGGCGACCGCAGGGCCACGAGGCGAGCGATCGCTTCCATTCCCCGTTCCCTGTTCCCCATTCCCCGCCTTCGATCAATACCGGATGATCCCCGGCACGGTGCAGCCCTCGATCTGCGCGTGTGCCGACACCGCGTTTTCCTTCTCGGCACGCGCCAGGTGCGCCTGCTCGATGGTCGCCCAATGGCGGCGGCACAGCGGGCCGGTGCGCGAGCCCAGCGCCACCGCCTTGCGCGCCAGCGTTTCCGCGCGCGGCCAGTCGCCCTGCAGCAGCGCGATTTCCGCGCGTTCCTGCAACACCGCCGGGTCGCCATCCACCAGCAGCAATGCCTGGTTCAGCGCGTCGGCGGCACCGGCCAGGTCGCCGGCCTCGCGGTGGGCGTTGGCGGTTTCGCGCAGGTCGTCCACCTGCGGGTCGCGCAGCGGCTGCACCGACAATTCCTTGTCGTCGGCGCCGGCCGCGGCCTGTACCGCGGCCAGCCTCTGCGCGGGCGTGGTGGCGTCCACTGCCGCCCGCGAGGCGGGCGGTGCACTGGTGCAGGCGCTGAACAGCAGGGAGACGGCCGTGGCGGCCAAGGCGAAGCGGATCGGGGAAAGGGCATTCATGCGAGCATTATCGCGCGGGCGCGTCTGAAGGCGGGGTGGACGCCGGTTCCGGTTCCTTGCGGTCCAGCCCGAACCAACTGCGCCAGCCACCGCTCTGCTGCGCTTCCTCCTCCGGCGCGGCCGGCGGCGCGCACGGCGCATAGGCCGGGGCGAAACCGGCCACGAACGGGAATCGGCGCGCGCCGGGACAGTCCGCATCGGTGCTGCCCACGCCTTCGGCGGCCACGTACTGCCAGTCCAGGCCCTTGTTGTTCACCCGCAGCGGCGCACTCGGCAGGCTGCGGAAGATACCCGCCCACACCCGCATCGCGGCGGTGGCGCCGTACAGGCCGGCCTGCTCGTTCTGGTCGTTGCCCATCCAGATCACCGCCAGGTGGTCGCCGGTATAACCGGCGTACCAGCTGTCGCGGCCGTCGTTGGTGGTACCGGTCTTGCCAGCCGGCTGCAACCGGCCCAGGCCATCGGCATTGAGCCCCGCCGCGGTACCGCTGGACACCACCTGCTGCAGCGCCACGCTGATCAGGTTGGCGGCGATCGAGTCGCCCTCCTGCGCCGGCGCCGGGTCCTTGTCGTAGCGCTTGAGCAGCTTGCCCTGCGCGTCGACCACGCCGCGCACCGCGTGCAATGGCTGGATTTCGCCGCCGGAGGCAAGGAACTGGTACAGCTGTGCCATGCCGTAGGGACTCTGGTCGGTCGAGCCGAGGATCACCGCCGGATTGGCCTCGGCCTTGAGCCCGGCCAGCACGTGGATCAGCTGGGTCAGCCGCTCGGGCCCGATCTGCATGCCCACCCGCACCGTGGCCTGATTGTAGGAACGGGCCAGCGCATCGACCAGCCGCACCGTGCCGTGGCTGCGGTTGTCGGCATTGCCCGGCGACCAGTTGCGGCCGCGGCCGAGCTTCACCGTGACCGGGGTGTCCTCGACCCATGACGCCAGCGACCAGCGGTCCGGCTGCGCCAGCGCCAGCAGGTAGACGAACGGCTTGAGCAGCGAGCCCACCGGGCGCTGCGCCTCGATGGCGCGGTTGAAGCCAGGCTCGGCGACGTCGCGGCTGCCGACCACGGCCAGCACGTCGCCGTTGTGCACGTCGGTCACCACCAGCCCGGCCTGCAGCTCGGGCCGGCGCTTGTTCTCCAGCGACTTGATGGTGCTGGCCACCGCGCCCTCGGCATAGGCCTGCGCCGACGGCGACATGCCGGTGAACACGTTCAGGCCGGCGCCCTGCAGCGCGCTTTCCGGGTAGTCGTGGCCGAGCTGGCGGCGCACCAGGTCGATGTAGGCAGGGAAACGGTTGGCAGCCACCAGCCCCGGCACCTTCGGCACGCCCAGCGGCGCCTTCAACGCACGCTGGTATTCGGCATCGTCGACCAGCCCGTTCTCGTGCAGCTTGCCCAGCACGAAGTTGCGCCGGTCCAGCGCGCGCTCGGGGTTGCGGCGCGGGTCGTAGTACGAGGGGCCCTTCACCAGCCCGATCAGCAACGCCACCTGCTCGGTGGTCAGCGAATCCAGGTCGCGCCCGAACCAGAACTCGGCGCCGGAGGCCACGCCGTGGATCGCCTGGCTGCCGCGCTGCCCGAGGTACACCTGGTTGAGGTAGGCCTCCAGGATCACCGGCTTGTCGTAGCGCGCCTCCATGATCAGCGCGTACAGCACCTCGTTGAACTTGCGGGTGACGGTCTGCTCCTTGCCGATGCCAAGCAGGCCGCTCCGCGCCAGCTGCTGGGTCAGCGTGCTCGCACCTTGGCGGACCTTGCCGCCGGAGCGCAGCGTCACCCACACCGCACGCGCGATGCCGCTCAGGTCGATGCCGTGGTGGCGGTTGAAATCCTTGTCCTCCACCGCCTGCAGGCCGGTGACCAGCAGCTCGGGCACCTCGGCGATGCGCACCAGCCGGCGCTCCTCCTGCTTCTGCCCGTACAGGGTGGCGATGCGCGCCGGGTCCAGCCGCGCCGTCTTCAGCGGCTTGCGCTCGGCGCCGTCGCGCAGCGAGGCCACCCGCCCGCCGGACACCGCCACTTCCACCTGCCGCGGCGCCACGCGGCCATCGACATCGACGTAGCCGCGGCTGGAGATGGTGAAGCGCCCCCCCTGCGCCAGGTAGGTGCCGGGACTCCTGCCGGTGCCGTCGTCGCGGTAGCCGGAAGCGGCCAGCTCGGTCTTCAGCGTGTCCACGTCCATCGCCACGCCCGGGGCCAGCACCAGCGGCCGTGCATAGACGCGGGTGGGGATCTGCCAGCGCAGTTGCCCGAAGCGCTGGGTCACCTGCGAGTTCAGGTAGACGGTATAGGGGATCAGGAAGCCCAGCCCGAGGGCAACGGCGGCCATGCCCCAGGTGATCGACCGGTTGCGCCAGAGCGCGCGGCGGTCGCTGGTATCGTCGTCCAGTTCGTCGGAATCGTAGCGTCGCGGCACGGGGATGCGAGAATGTAGGTTCAGGCGAGTCTAACGCAGCCCCGCGCCCCGGCAGGGCCGCACGCCCTCCCCCGCTTAAGCTGGAGTTCCACCGGAATGTCGATGTCGCTGGCCGACGCGCGCTACCACCTCGACCGCGTCACCGGCCTGATCCGCCGCAGCCTGTCCAGCCTGCACACCCGCGGCTGGCGCGCCACCCTGCACCGGATCGGCGTGCACCTGCGACGGCAGCCGCCGCCGCGCCGTGAACCGCTGTTCGTCCCGGCCGCCACCCCGTTCGCGCCTTTTGCCGTGCCTGCCAGCGAGCGGCCGCAGGCCAGCATCGTCATCCCGGTCTACAACCAGTGCCGGCACACGCTGGCCTGCCTGCGCGCGCTGGCGGCCTACCCGCCGGCGGCGGCCTGCGAGGTCCTCGTGATCGACGACGGCAGCAGCGACGAAACCGCACAATGGCTGCCGCAGGTCGAGGGCCTGCGCTACCACGTGCGGGAGCAAAACGGCGGCTTCATCGCCGCCTGCAACGACGGCCTGCGACTGGCACGCGGCGACTACGTGGTGCTGCTGAACAACGACACGGTGCCGCAGCCGGGCTGGCTGGACGCGCTGCTGGACACCTTCGCAAGCGTGCCCGACGCCGGGCTGGTCGGCGCGCAGCTGCTGTACCCGGACGGGCGCCTGCAGGAATCGGGCGGCGTGGTGTTCGCCGACGGCAGCTGCTGGAGCTACGGCCGCTTCGAATCGGCCGAGGACCCGCGCTACGCCAGCCTGCGCGACGCCGACTACTGTTCCGGCGCGGCGCTGGCGATCCCGCGCGCGCTGTTCGCCGGACTGGGCGGCTTCGACACGCGCTACGCGCCGGCTTATTACGAGGACACCGACCTGGCGTTCCAGGTTCGCGCCAGCGGCCGCCGGGTGCTGGTGCAGCCGGCCAGCCGCGTGGTGCACGACGAGGGCACCAGCAACGGCACCGACACCAACAGCGGCGTCAAGGCCTGGCAGGTCCGCAACCGGCAGGTGTTCGCCGACAAGTGGCGCGACGCGCTGGCGCGGCAACTGCCGGTGGGCAGCGTGCCCTCGCCCGCGCGGCTGCATCGCGGCCAGCGGCAGGTCCTGATCGTCGACGAGGTGGTGCCGCAGCCCGACCGCGATTCGGCCTCGCTGCGCCAGTTCAACCTGATCCGCATGCTGCTGGCCGGCGGCGCGCACGTGGTGTTCCTGCCCACCCGCGGCCTGCATGGCGGCGCGGCCACCGAGGCCCTGCAGGCGCTGGGCGTGGAGGTATGGCATGCGCCGTTCCTCGGCGGCGTGGGCAGTTGGCTGCGCGAGCACGGCCGGCGCTTCCGGGTGGCGATGCCGGTGCGCCACCACGTCGCCCGCGAATGCCTGCCGCTGCTGCGCCGGCATGCGCCGCAGGCGCGCATCGTGTTCGACACGGTGGACCTCCATTACCTGCGCGAACGTCGTGGCGCCGAACTGGCTGGCGACCCGCGTCTGCTGCGCGCCGCCGAGCGCACCCGCGCCAGCGAACTGGAGGTGATGGCGGCCACCGACGTCACCCTGCTGGTCAGTGCCGCGGAGAAGGAGCAGCTTGCCGTCGATGCGCCACGGGTCGAAGTGGAGCTGCTGTCCAACCTCCATGAAGTGGCCGGCCACGGCCGTGACTGGACGCAACGGCACGACCTGGTGTTCGTCGGCGGCTTCCGCCACCCGCCGAACCTCGACGCGATGCAGTGGTTCATCGGCGAGGTATTTCCGCTGGTCCGCGCACGGCTGCCGGACATCCGCTTCCACTGCATCGGCGCCGACGTGCCCGACGGCCTGCTGGCGCTGGCGGCCACCCGACCGGGCGTGCAGGTGCACGGCTACGTGCCGGACGTGGTGCCGTGGATGGAGGGCTGCCGCATCGCGGTGGCGCCGCTGCGTTTCGGCGCCGGGGTGAAGGGCAAGGTCAACCTGAGCATGGCCCATGGCCAGCCGGTGGTGGCCACCGCCTGCGCGGTGGAGGGCATGTACCTGCACGACGGGCAGGACGTGCTGGTCGCCGACGATGCCGAGGCGTTCGCCGATGCGGTGGTGCGGCTGCACGATGACGAAGCCTTGTGGCGGCAGCTGTCCGGCAACGGCCTGCGCAACATCGCCCGGCACTTCTCGATGGAGGCCGCGCGCGACACCGTGGCGCGGGTGTTCCTGAACTAGCGCCCCGCGCTGCGCAGGCGTTCGGCGAAGGCCGGCAGCTCCGGCGTCGCCGGGTCCAGTCCGCGCGCCTGTTCCAGCGCCCTTGCCGCGAACCCGACATCGCCCGCCCCCAGCCGCTCGCTGCCGACCGCAAGCCAGCGCTGGGCAAGGCGGCGGCGCGCGGCGGGCAGGCCG
>Ga0182740_1000817_pt1 | contig 25693 bp, 25 predicted proteins | sample eDN5th37CKraftBY_FD_128872 | JGI IMG/M metagenome (GOLD analysis project Ga0182740, IMG submission 128872) | Enriched backyard soil microbial communities from Emeryville, California, USA - eDNA 5th pass 37_C Kraft BY (version 2) (version 2) | ecosystem: Environmental > Terrestrial > Soil >...
GCCGACGGGGCGACGGGGCGACGGGGCGACCAAATTAACCTTTCGTTAACCCTATTTCACAGGTTTGCCCTTATTTTTCAGTGTCTTCGCCGCAGTCCCATCGCATCCTTGCCGGGATCGAATCGGAATGTGTGAGCGTCGCGGCTTTGAGGATTCGCCCGCGACGGAGCAATGTCATGTCGCGCCAGTGGGTTCAGGAGATCGGATTTGAGGCTCGGCCGAGCCGGCGGATGCGCCGCGCCCGGCAGCCTATCGTTTTCGTCCAGTTCATCGCCACCGTGGCGCTCGCGATTTCAACCCTCGTCGCCGCGACCGCCGTTTCCATGGGGCGCGCCCGGGCCGACGCGGCCATGCTGGCGACCTCGGATGCGCGCTGGGTCTGGGTCGCCGCCGGTCTCGTTCTCCTTGCCGCAACCGCGGTCCACCTCCTGATGTGCCGACGCGCGAGCCACTGAGCTTCCTGCCTGCGACGCCTCGCCCCAGCGGAACGCGATCACGCCTCCGTGCATTCCGCTTGCAATCGCAGGCGCCGCTTCCACCTTCCCATGATCCGGCAGGATGACCGGGCGGTTACCTTGCCGGTTCCTTTCATCATGGGAGTTTTCATGATTCGCTCCGTCACGACCGCCACCATGTGTCTTGGCGTTATCAGCGCGGCCTGCGTGCCGGCACTGGCGCAGAAGCCCGAACAGGTGAAATCGTCGGCCGGCCCCATCGCCGTTGAAACAGTGGCCCGGCTCAGCAGCCCATGGGGCCTCGCCTTCCTGCCGGACGGGAAAATGCTGGTGACGGAACGGCTCGGCCAAATGAAGCTCGTGAGCCGGGACGGCAAGACCTCCGACATCGGCGGCGTGCCGAAGGTCCGCTCCCAGGGCCAGGGCGGCCTGCTCGACATCGTGCCGGACCGCGCCTTCGCCGAGAACCGCACGCTCTATATCTGCTACGCGGAGGAAATGTCCGGCGGCGGGCGCACGACCATGGCCAGCGCCAAGCTCGCCGATGGCGCAACTGCCCTGTCGGACCTGAAAGTCATCTTCCGGCAGGACGGCCCGCCAACGACCGGCAACCATTACGGCTGCCGCATCGTGCAGGGCCGGGACGGCAACCTGTTCCTCGGCATGGGCGACCATTCCACCCATCGCAACGAGGCGCAGAATCTCGCCAATCACCTCGGCAAGATCGTTCGCGTCCGGCCCGATGGCTCGGTGCCGGACGACAATCCCTTCGTGAAGACCAAGGACGCAAAGCCCGAGATCTGGAGCTATGGCCACCGCAACATCCAGGGCGCCACGCTTGATCCGGACACCGGCGCGCTATGGGCGACGGAGCACGGCCCGCGCGGCGGCGACGAACTCAACCGCGTCGAGGCCGGCAAGAACTACGGCTGGCCGGTGATCGGCTTCGGCATGAACTACGACGGCAGCCCGGCCCACCAGAGCACAGCGAAAGAGGGCATGGAGCAGCCGGTGAAACAGTGGACGCCGGTGATCGCCGCCTCCGGCCTCGCCTTCTACCAGGGCGACCTGTTCCCGAAATGGAAGGGCCAGCTCTTTGCCGGCGGGCTCGCCGGCAAGACGCTCGTGCGCCTCGCCCTGAATGACGGCAAGGTGGCCGACGAGGAGCGGCTGCTGGGCGAACTGAACGAGCGCATCCGCGACGTCCGCTCCGGGCCGGACGGCGCCATCTGGCTGCTGACGGACGGGCCTTCAGGCCGCCTGCTGCGCCTCACCCCGGCGGGCTGATCCCGCCTCGGGCCGGCTGACGACACCCCCGCAACGGGTCATTGCGGTCCGCGGGCTCCGCACGCCATAGTGCGGACATGAAGGGAAGATATCGATCGGCCTTCCCTGTCGCCATTTTCCGACCCGCGCCGCGACGAAGGCCGCGAGGCCGATTCTCATTCGCGAGCGCGTCGCCCATGTTCGCCTTTTTCGAGCGCCTGCTCGCCCCCACCGCCGCGCCGGAACGGCCCGAGCCTCCGGCCGGGCTGATCGCCTTCTACTGGCACTTTGCCCGGCAGGCCAAAGGGCTGTTTGCCGGGCTGTTCGCTGCCGGTCTGGTGGTGGCGGTGCTGGACACCACCGTCCCGATCTTCATCGGGCGCGTGGTGACGCTGATCACATCGCAAAAGTCCGAGGAGATGTTCGCACAATCCTGGCACATCCTGCTCGGCATGGCCTTCGTCCTGCTGGTGCTGCGGCCGGCCGCGATGACGATTCAGAACATCATCAACAATCAGGCCATCGCCGGAAACTTCTCCAATCTGGTCCGCTGGCAGAGCCACTGGCATGTCGTGCGCCAGTCCTGGCCGTTCTTCCAGAACGACTTCGCCGGGCGCATCTCCAACCGCGTGATGCAGACCGGCCCGGCGGTGCGCGAGAGCCTCGTCGCGACCATCACCAGCGTCTGGTACATCATTGTCTATGGCGCCACCGCGACCGTCCTGCTCGGACAGGCCGACCCTTGGCTCGCGCTGCCGATCGCGGTGTGGTTCGTCGCCTATGTGAGCCTGCTGCGCGTCTTCGTGCCCCGCATGCGCGACCGCTCCAAGGCGATGTCGGAAGCGCGCTCGCTGCTGAGCGGGCGCATCGTCGACAGCTACACCAACATCCTGACCGTGAAGCTGTTCGCCCGCGCCGTGCAGGAGGACGACTACGTACGCGACGCGATGGAGAGCCATACTCGCATCTTCAACGCCTCGATGCGACTCAACACGCTGTTCTCGCTGTTTCTCGTGGTGCTCAACGCGCTGCTGGTGATCGGCACCGCGACAACCGCTCTGTGGCTGTGGACCCGCGGCCATGTCGGCGTCGGCGTCGTGGCGATGACCCTGCCGATGGCATGGCAGATCGTCAGCATGTCCGGCTGGGTGGCGTGGCAGATCACCGCCATCTTCGAGAATGTCGGCGTGGTGCAGGAAGGCATGATGACCATCGCCCAGCCCATCGCGCTGACCGACCGGCCCGGCGCGGGCGAACTGAAAGTCGCGAAGGGCGAGATCGTGTTCGACCATGTCGGCTTCGGCTATGGCCGCGATCGGCCCGTGATCGACGACCTGTCGCTGACGGTCCGGCCGGGCGAGAAGATCGGCATCGTCGGCCGGTCCGGCGCGGGCAAGTCCACGCTGGTCAACCTCATGCTGCGGTTCTTCGATACGGAGAGCGGCCGCATCCTGATCGACGGGCAGGATATCTCGGCCGTCACGCAGGAAAGCCTGCGCGCCGCGATTTCGATGGTGACGCAGGACACCTCGCTGCTGCACCGCTCGATCCGCGACAACATCCGCTACGGGCGCGCCTCCGCCTCCGACGCCGAAATCCGCGAGGCCGCGCGCAAGGCCCATGCCGATGATTTCATCGCCGGCCTCGAGGACTGGCGCGACCGCCACGGCTTCGACGCGCATGTCGGCGAGCGCGGCGTGAAGCTCTCCGGCGGCCAGCGCCAGCGCATCGCGATCGCCCGGGTGATCCTGAAGGACGCTCCCATCCTCGTGCTGGACGAGGCGACGTCAGCGCTCGACAGCGAGGTGGAGGCCGCGATCCAGTCCAGCCTCGACACGCTGATGACCGGCAAGACCGTGATCGCCATCGCGCACCGGCTGTCCACCATCGCCCGGATGGACCGGCTCGTGGTCATCGACCACGGCCGCATCGTGGAGGAAGGCTCCCATGCCGACCTGCTGCGCAGGGACGGACATTATGCGGCGCTGTGGCGACGCCAGTCCGGCGGCTTCCTCGATGCCGGCGAGGCGGAGAACGAGCGCGAAGCGGCGGAATGATCCCGCCGCCCCCGCCTCACCATTTCTGGAACACCAGCGCCGCGCCGGCCGCGATCAATGCGAAGCCGAGCAGGTGGTTCCAGCCAAGGCTCTCCTTCAGATAGACCACCGAGAACACGGCGAAGACCGCCAGCGTGATGACCTCCTGCATGGTCTTGAGCTGCGCCGCCGAATAGACGCTGCTGCCCAGCCGGTTGGCCGGCACGGCAAGGCAGTATTCAAACAGCGCGATGCCCCAACTGACGAGAATGACCCAGCCGAGCGGCGTCTCCTTGAACCGGAGATGGCCATACCAGGCGAAGGTCATGAACACGTTGGAGGCCAGCAGGAGCACGACGGGCGCCACGAACGGAGAGGCGATCAGATTGGTCATGGAGGATTCAACTCGCGTCAGGGGCCGCCGGCCCGCGCCGGCTTCCACGAAACCTGGTTGCAGATTCGGCAGGATGGCGGTTCGCGCACCTTAGCCGAACTCGCGGGGGGCGGTTGCCCGCAAGCACCAGTTCGGGGCATGATAGCCCTTCGGGGGAAATCATCACGGATCGTCATGCCTATCACACTGTCTCGCGCCCGTTTTCTCCGCTCCGGCCTGGCGGCCGCTGCAACACTCGCACTGCCTGCCGTGGCCCGCGGCCAGCACGGCACGCCGCTCAATCTCCGCAACATGACGCCGACAATTCAGGATGCGGAGCCGGGCCAGGTTCCAAAGCCCGGCAGCGCGCTACCGGAAATCTACCGCCGCCAGATGGTGCTGTACCGGACCGACCAGCCGCCGGGGACGATCATCGTCGATACGCCGGAGCGCTTCCTCTATCTCATCCAGCCGGGAGGACTCGCACTGCGCTACGGCATCCGGGTCGGCCGCGACGGCTTCACCTGGTCCGGCATGCAGCGGATCAGCCGCAAGGCCGAATGGCCGGATTGGACCCCGCCGGCCGAAATGATCCAGCGCCAACCCTATCTTCCACGCTTCATGGCCGGCGGCCCCGGCAACCCCATGGGATCCCGCGCGCTCTATCTTGGCCAGACGATCTACCGCATCCACGGCACCAATGCGCCCGAAACCATCGGCCACGCCGTCTCGTCCGGCTGCTTCGGCCTGGAGAACGAAGAGATTGTCGACCTGTATAACCGCGTCCCGGTCGGCACCCGCGTCATCGTCAATCACTGACCGGCTGAACCCGGCGGCAATCCTTAGGAAACGATCATGGAGTTTCGCAATCTCGGCCGCTCCGGCCTCCGGGTCTCGGTGGTCGGTCTCGGCTGCAACAATTTCGGCGGCCGCAGCGACCTCGAAGACGCGCGCAAGGTGGTGCACAAGGCGCTGGATGTCGGCATCAATTTCTTCGACACCGCCGACAGCTATGCCCGCGGCAACCGTGGCGGCTCCGAAAAGATCCTCGGCGAAATCTTCAAGAGCAACCGCCGCGACGTGGTGATCGCCACGAAATTCGCGCTGCCGATGGACGACGAGGGCAAGAAGAAAGGCGCCTCCCGCCGTTACATCATGAACGCGGTGGAGGACAGCCTGAAGCGGCTGAATACCGACTATATCGACCTCTATCAGCAGCACCGCATGGACCCGCTGACTCCCATCGAGGAAACCCTGCGCGCGCTGGACGATCTCGTGCGCCAGGGCAAGGTGCGCTACATCGGCTGTTCGAATTTCAGCGCCTGGCGCATGGTCGAGGCGCAATGGACCGCGCGCCAGAACGGCCTGAACGCCTTCGTCTCGTGCCAGGACGAATACAGCCTGATCGTCCGCTATATCGAGAAGGAACTGATGCCGGCGATGCAGGAATACGGCCTCGGCCTGCTGCCGTATTTCCCGCTGGCGAGCGGGCTTCTCACGGGCAAATACAAGCGCGGACAGGCCGCCAGCGAAGGCCGCCTCGCCGGCCCCGGCGAATTGACCGACCGCTATATCAACGACGCCGCGTTCGATTTCACCGAAGCGCTGGAAGCCTTCGCCAAGGAGCGGGGCCACACGCTGCTTGAACTCGCCTTCTCGTGGCTCGCGTCCACCGCGCCCGTCACCAGCGTCATCGCCGGCGCGACGCGGCCGGAACAGATCGAGCAGAACGCCAAAGCCGCGTCGTGGAAACTCTCCGCCGACGAACTCGCCGGCGTCGAAGCCATCCGCCAGCGCATGAAGGTGCTGGACCCGCACTGAGGGTCTTGCGATATTCTCGTCAAAGGGCCGGCCGCGCCAGCGGACCGGCCCTTTTCTTTGCTGTCCACACATCCGGCCATGCGCCGGCAGCACGCATCATCAGGCGCAACGTCGGCCGTAGCGCAGCTTGAGGCCGATGATGGTGAGGATCAGCGCCAACGTGATGGCGTTGGCGCCGATCAGCGGGCCGTTCATCAGCATCACGCCATAGACCAGCCAGAGCGTGATCCTAAAGCGTGTTTGGCGCGTTTTCTTAACGCGAACCGGTGCCCACTTCGCTCGAAAACGCTATAGCGCGAAAGCCAGCGTCGCCGTGCGCGAGATCGCGGCGGTTTCCCGCGTGCGGATGATCTTCAGCGCCTGCGGAATCCAGCAGCCGGTCGTCAGCATCGCGGCAACGGCGCCGATGAGATCGGGCGACAGCACATTCATGGCAGAGCGGATTCTTGAATGCGCCCGGTCGCATCCACGTCCCAGCGGCCACTGTCGCACGGCTCGTCCCGGCATCGCGCCGCCAGCCAGTCCGCCATCAGCACCGCAACGGCCGGCCCCAGCGCGGCGGACGGCACGCCGCCGATGCCATGCCGCGCATCCTGATAGACCACCAGCCGTTTCGGTCCTCCCAGCGCGCGGAACAGCCGCTCGGTGTGAACGAGCGGGGAGAGTTCGTCGGCTTCCCCGGCAAGGCACAGATACGGCATGGCGATCTTGTCCGCATGTCCCTCCCAGGTCATGGTCTGCCGGAACCGGTCGAAGGCGTCTTCGTCGCGGATGTCGGCCATATACATGAACCGCTGCTTGAAGGTCGGCGACGCCTCCTGAAAGATCGTCTGGAAGCCCGGTTCGTGGCAGACCTGAGAGACCGCGCAGGCCCGCAGGCGCGGCTCGCCCGCCGCGGCAATGGTCGCGAAGAAAGAGCCGAAGCTGCGGCCGGAAATGCAGATGCGATCCGGGTCGATCTCGGGACGCTGCGCCAGCCAGTCATAGGCGGCGCTGCCTGTCTGTTCCCATCCCGCCATGGTGAAGGGAATGCCGAGCACGGGGCTTTCATATTGTCCCGGCCCGTCCAGCGAGAGCACGGCAAAGCCGCGATTGAGAAAGGTATCGCCATAGAGCGCGACCGCGCCTTCCTTGAAGCTGTCCATTCCGGGAATCGAGATCACGGCCGGAAGGCGGCCGCCGGTATATCCCGACGGCAGATGCAGCCAGGCCGGCAACTTCCGGTCTCCCAGCGGAATCCATGCCGCTTCCACGCGCCGGTCCGCCAGCCGCGCATAAGCCGCGTAGCATTCCCGCTTGCGCGCGTTGAGCCAGAGATTGCGCTCGTCGTTGCGATCGATCGGCCATTGCGCCGCGCCCCAATGGATCGCGGCCATGAAATAATTGTCGCGCGCCGTCACGGCCTCGCCGCCGCGTTCGGCCGTTTCCGCCCTCGCCTCGCGCCGCCGCGCCGCCCATTCGAACGCTGGCGAACAGTCCGCGAATTTCTTCACCCGCAAACGGATGGCGGTGAAATCCGCGGCGGCCTCGGGGCCCATCGGCGCGCTGAGATACAGCGAACGCGGCTGGTCCCAGTCGATCCCATTGGCCTGGATGATGTTGTCGATCAGCCAGCGCTGTTCGATCCAGCGCCGGCTTTGCGGTCTTTGTTCGCTCACGCGCCACTCCCTGTTTGCTGCCGTCGTCCGGCAGCCAGCCTTATGCTGCTACGCTGACGGCATGACAGGCGCGCGGTCAATCCGTCCGGCCGCCATGCGGAACCGGTTCAGAAAGTGGTCTTGAGCTTGAGGTGGTCGAGCCGGTTCATCGAGGGCACGGAAATCCGCTGCTTCTCGCCCGCGCGCACCACATCGACGGGGATCGGGTCTCCTGCTTTGCCGGCCGCCCAGATCTCGCGATAAAGCGCGGCCCGGTCCGAGGCCCGCTTGCCGCCGACGCCGGCAATGACATCGCCCTTCTGAAGCCCCGCCTTCTGGGCCGGACTGTCCGGTGTGACGCGGCCCAGCACGACCGCGCCACCGACCTCGTTGACCGAGATGCCCAGCCACGGCCGCGGCGGCGCCGAGGAGTGACCCTCGGCGATCAGGTCGGCGAGGATCGGCGGCAGCAGGTCGATCGGCAGATACACATTCCCCGGCGCACGGCCGCCCTTGCCCAGCGCGTCGCTCACGATGAGCGAGCCGAGCCCGACCAGCTTGCCATCGCGGCTGATGAGGGCCGCGCCGCTCCAGAGATTGTGGGCCGGCGTCGTGAAGAAGGCATCCTCGACGAGATATTCCCAGTTGCCGACGAATTCGCGGCGCGATGCGACCATGGCCGGCGCGACACCCGCCATGCCGCCATAGCTCGCGGCCAGCACCGGCTCGCGCTCCTTGATCGCCGCCGATTTCCCGATCGGCATCGGCTTCACTTTCAGCGGCTCCAGCGCGCGCAGCAGGCCGAAGCCGGTGTCGTTGTCATAGCCGACCACCGTGGCCGGAACCTTGCGGCCATCGTTGGTGATGACGTCGGCCGCATAGGCCTCCACCATCAGATAGCCGATGGTGAGGATGAGCCCGCTATCGTCGATCACGACGCCGGAACCGTCCCGCTCCCGCCCGAGATTTTCGACCGTGCGGGCGTCGGGGTTGATGCTGGTGCGGACCCGCACGACGGCGGACAGCAATTCTTCGAGATTGAGGTGGGGAGCCACGCCAGCGGCGGGCGGCGCCGCCTTTCCCGTCGCCGGAGGGCTGCCCTGCTGCGCCATGGCGGCAGGAGGGACGGCCATGACAGCAAGGGCCATGACAGCCATGACAGCGGCAATCATGGCGAAAGCGGCCGCCCGTCCCGCTGCCGGGCCGGGCCGCAGCCGAGGCCAACCCTTCGCCGCATCGCGCATCTGGTCCGCTCCTCTGACCCGACTCCCGCCCTGCCGAAGCTTGGTGCATGGCAGCAGCATGTCAAGGAAACGCGAGGACAAGCTCCCGTGAACACAGATGGTTGCAACGGGCTGGTATCGCAGCACCCGGTACCTACATGAAAACACGACCCGTCCTTCCGCGGCGGCTGCCGGAGCATCGACGCCGCCGATGAGCAACCTCCTCACCGACACCCTCGAACAGGCCCGGCTGACCGCGCGGGCACTGGTGGAGTTCGGGGACGGGCTCATCAACCCGACCCTGCGGCTTGGCGTCACCGGCATGTCCGGCGCGGGAAAGACGGTATTCCTCACGGCGCTGGTGAACGCCCTGACCGCCGGCGGGCGCTTTCCGGTGTTCGAGGCGCTGGCCAGCGGACGGCTCGCCCGCGCGCGGCTGGCGCCGCAGCCGGACGACGATATTCCCCGCTTCGAATACGAGCGACATCTGCGCGCGCTGACCGACGAGCGGCGATGGCCCGAGTCGACCCGGCAGATCAGCGAGCTGCGGCTCGTCATCGACTATCAGTCCCGCAACCGCGCGCTGCGGACCCTGACGCTGGATATCGTGGACTATCCCGGCGAATGGCTGCTGGACCTGCCCTTGCTGACGACCGACTACGACGACTGGTCCCGGGAGACGCTGGCGCTGGCGCAGCGCCATCCCCGCGCGGCCGTTTCCGCGCCGTGGCGCGCCCATCTCGCCACCATGGACCCGCTCGCCCCGGCGGACGAACTCGCCGTGGTGACGTCCGCGGAGTTGTTCACGGCCTATCTGCGCGCCTGCCGGGACGAGCGCTACGCCATGAGCATGCTGCCGCCCGGCCGCTTCCTGATGCCCGGCGACCTCGCCGGATCTCCGGCCCTGACCTTCGCGCCGCTGGCCCTGCCGGACGGCGGCGAAGCGCCGAAAGGCTCGGTCTGGGCCATGATGCGGCGGCGCTTCGAAGCCTATAAATCCGTGGTGGTGCGGCCGTTCTTCCGCGAGCATTTCGCCCGGCTGGACCGGCAGATCGTCGTGGTGGACGCGCTCGCCGCTTTCAATGCGGGGCCGGAGGCGCTGCGGGATTTGGAAGGCGCTCTCGCTTCCATCCTCGCCTGTTTCCGCGTCGGGCGGCGCACGATCCTCGGCAGCATGTTCAACCCCAAGATCGAGAAGATCCTGTTCGCGGCCACCAAGGCCGACCATCTCCACCACATCAACCATGACCGGCTGGAAGCCATCGTCCGGCGCATGGTGATGCGCGCCGCCGAACGGGCGGAATTCGCGGGCAGCGAAGTGGATGTCATCGCGCTGGCGGCCGTCCGCGCCACGCGCGAGGCCACCGTGCGGCGGGACGGCGAGAGCCTCGCCACCATCGTCGGCGTGCCCGCAGCCGGGCAGACGCTGGGGACCGAGACCTTCGACGGCGAAGCCGAGGTCGCGCTTTTCCCCGGCGACCTGCCCGCCGACGCGGCAGCATTGTTCGACCAGGCGGGCAAGAGCGCCTTTCAGGGCTTGAGCGACACCACCGCGCAGGAGGCCGATTACCGCTTCCTGAAACTGCGGCCGCCGAAAATCCAGCGCGACGGCGACGGCAGCGTCATCCTGCCCCACATCCGGCTCGACCGCGCGCTTCAGTTCCTGATGGGAGACCGGCTGCAATGACCACTGGCCCCTCTCCCCGCCGGCCGGCGGCCTTCCGGCTGGACGATCCGGACGTCACGGTTTCCGCGGAGGATCAGGCCACCGGCCGAAACCGGAGCGGCACGACGATCCTGCTCGCGCCGGAGCCGGAGCCTTCGCTTCCCGTCGCGACCGCCTTCCTCCCGCCCCCGCGACGCTTCCGCTGGGGCCGGATGTTCTGGATCGCGCTGGGCGGCCTCGTGTCGCTCGCCATCGGCCTCGGCGTCGCGCAACTCATCGAAAGCCTGTTCGCGCGCAGCGCAAGCCTCGGCTGGCTCGGGGCGGGGCTTGCCGCGCTGACAGCGCTGGCGTTGGTCGTCGTCATCGGCCGCGAGGTCCGTAGCCTGATGAAGCTTGCCGCCGTCGAGAGCCTGCGCGAGCGCGCCGCCGCCGTCATCGCCAGCGACGACCGCGATGCCGGCCGCGCCGTGCTGCGCGACCTGCTGAAGCTGTTTCACAACGCGCCGGCGATGGCGCGCAGCCGCACCAATCTCGAAGCCCATCTCGACGAGATCATCGACGGCGCGGACCTGATCCGGCTCGCCGAACGCGAACTGATGTCGCCGCTGGACCGCGAGGCGCGCCGGCTCGTCAGCGCCGCCGCCAAGCGCGTCTCCGTCGTCACCGCCGTCAGTCCCCGCGCGGCGGTGGATATGCTGTTCGTGCTCATCAGCGCCGCGCAGATGATCCGCCGCCTCGCCCAGCTCTATGGCGCGCGCCCCGGCACGCTCGGCCTGATCCGGCTGATCCGGCTGGTGATCTCCCATCTCGCGGTCACGGGCAGTATGGCGGTGGGGGACAGCCTGCTCCAGCAGGTCGTCGGCCAGGGCCTCGCGGCGCGGCTGTCCGCGCGTCTTGGCGAAGGGGTGCTCAACGGCTTGCTGACCGCTCGGCTCGGCCTCGCCGCCATCGACATGACCCGCCCCATGCCCTTCGTTGCGTTGCCGCGGCCCGCCCTGAGCGATCTGGCGGGTGACCTGCTGCGGCGGAGCGAGGACCCCGCCGCAACAGGCAAGCCGGCCCGTCCCGACGAGGACACGGACCGGCCGCCGGCCTGAACGGCGTTACCTGCTATTTGTTCTTGGGCAGTTGCGCGATCTCGACATAGCTCTCCCATGCCTTGACGCTGTCCGCGAGGAACTTCTGCGCCTCATCCGGCGAACTGATGAAAGGTTCTGCACCGTTGTCGTTGAGGAACTTCACCGCCTCGTCCGTCGCCAGAATCTGGTTGAACCAGCCGTTGAGCTTGTCGACGATCGGCCGTGGCGTTCCCTGCGCCACGCCGGCCGCCCACCAGCCGGTGAGGTCCATGTCGAGGCCGAGACTCTTGAAGGTCGGCACCCCCGGCAGCGACTTCATCGCCTCCGGCGTGCTCAGCGCCAGGATACGGATCGCGCCCTTGCGCTGCTGCGACAGCGCCAGCAGCGGATCGATCATCACATAGTCGATCTGGCCGCCATCGAGATCCCGCAGGCTGTCACCATTCGACCGGTAGTTCACCAGCGTCACGTTGAGGCCGGCAACCTTCTTGAACATCTCGCCCGTGATCGTGCCGGACGTGGAGGATGTGCCGTATTTGGCCTCACCCTTGGCCTTCAGCGCCTTGATGAGATCGGGCAGGGTCTTGTGTTCGCTCTTGGACGAGACCACGAGCAGCGTGCCCTGACGGTTGATGGTTCCGACCAGTTGCACATCCTTGATGACATCCACGGCCGAATTATAGAGATGCATATTGCCGGCCATGCCGCTGCCGGCATGGACCAGCACGGTGTAGCCGTTCGGCTTGGAGCGGGCGACATATTCGGTCGCGATATTGCCGGTCGCGCCGGGCTTGTTCTCCACAACGACCGTCGCGCCGGAGAGCTTGGACACCCGGTCCGCGAAGAAGCGCACGATGACATCGGCGCCGCTGCCCACGGTGTAGCCTGAAATGAAGTGGATGTTGTCGTTGGGATAGTTCTGCTGCGCACCGGCGGATGAAAGGCCAACACCCCCGGCTATGAGAAATCCAAGTAACGCCCCTTTCAATTTCCCTATCCGTCTCATGCGCTCCCTCCTTCATATTGTTGATAGGCAATAATCCCTTGCATGCACCCTAAAAAGTTCTAAATCAAGAACGAATGCGTAGCTGGGTTGAGGAGACGATCTGTGGCTGAGCCAATCGCAAAACTACTGGCTCAGGAGGCCATCGCCTGCCGGTTCGAGCATCTGCCGTCGGAAGCCATTCATCAGGCCAAGCGGCTGCTGCTGGACACCTTGGCCTGCGCCATCGGCGCTTATGCCGATGAGCCGTGCCGCATCGTGCGCGATATCGCGAAGGAGACCCAGGCCCTTCCGGATGCCACGCTGATCGGCGAAACGGCGAAAGTCTCGGTTGCGGCGGCGATCATCGCCAACGAATCCATGGTCCGCTATCTCGATTTCAACGACGTTCTGTATTTTCCGAAAAGCCCCGGCAAAATCGGCGGCGCCCATCCCAGCGACGCGATACCCGCCGTGCTGGCGCTGGGCGAGAAACACCGTCTCAGTGGACGCGCGGCGATCGAAGCCATGGTCGCCGCCTATGATGTCGTCGGCCGCATCGTCGACGCCATGGCGGAAGGGCTTTCGACCAACGGCTTCCATAACGGCTGCGTGATGCCTTACGCCGGCGCGGTCATCGCGGGAAAATATCTGGGGCTCACCGCGGAGCAACTGACCCACGCCATGGGCATCGGCGGCTCCACCGCCGTTGCGCTCGGTGTCAACGACGCCGAAGGCGAGGAATACAACAACACCAAGAACATCACCGATGGTCTGATGGTGGAGCGCGGGGTCTATGCGGCGCTGCTCGCGCAGCGCGGCTTCACGGGGCCCGAACGCATCATCGAAGGCAACAAGGGCTTCGCCCATTCGGTGCTGCGCGGGACGCAGAACTACATCGTCAAGCCGCGGCCCAATCAGCCTTATATCCTGCAAGCCCGCACGAAATACTATCCCACGGAATCCACCAACCAGGGCCATCTCGCCGCCACCGGCCTGCTGGTCAACGAACACGACCTGCGCCCGGATGATATCGACACCATCACCCTGCGCATGAGCAAGCGGACGGTGGAGCACAATGGCGATCCCGCCAAGAAATATCCCAACAACAAGGAGACCGCCGATCACAGCGCCTATTTCATCACCGCGCTGGGCATCGTGACGCGCGGCCGGGTCACGCCGGCGTCCTTCAACGATGCGGCCTATCGCGACCCGACCATCCTCGAACTCACGGACAAGGTCATTCTGGAGCACGTTCCGGAATTCGACCCCATCCCGCCGGCGGCGGAGGTCGAGATCCGCACAAAGGATGGGCGTGTGCTCACAAAGCGCGTGGACCATCCCAAAGGGAATGCAAACAACCGGATGACCGATGACGACATCCGGCAGAAATTCATCGACTGCGCCGATGGCCGCATGTCGGACGACCAGATCGAGCGCGTCGTCGATGCCTGTTTCAATTTCGAAAAGCTGGCGGATATCGGCGAACTGATGCCGCTGCTCGCGCTCGATGCCGAGGCATAGAGCGACCGATAACAAAACGGCCCCGGGGAGCGGCGCTCCCCGAGGCCGTCAGGACATCCGTCCACTCAGTTCTCGGTGACGCCGGCCTGCTTCACATAGTCCTTGTAGTCGGCATTGGCCTTGAGATACATCGCCTGCCCTTCGTCCGGCGACACGATGAACGGCACGCCGCCGGCGGAAGCCAGGAATTTGCGAGTTTCTTCCGTGGCGAGGATTTCGTTGAACCACTTGTTCAGCTTGTCCACGATCGGCCGCGGCGTCGCGGCGGGCACCATGGTCGAGAACCAGCTCCGCATGTCCATGTCCGGCACGCCGCCCTCGATCATCGTCGGCACATCCGGGCTGATCGGCATCCGTTCGCTGGAGCTGATGCCGAGAATCCGCAGACGTCCCTCGCGCTCCTGCGCCATCGCGAAAGTCGGGTCGACCACGGCATAATCGAGCGCGCCGCTGTTCAGATCGTTCATGTATTGCGCTGCCGTGCGATACTGGACGATGCTGGCGGTGAGACCGGTTCTGATCCTGTAGAGCTCGCCGACGATCTGCGCAAAGATATTGGAGACGCCGTAGCTCGCGGCCGCTCCCTTCTTTTTCATCAGGGCGGTCAGTTCGGGAAGCGTCTTCGCCGGGCTGTTCGGCGCCACCGCGATCATGAAAGCCTGGCTCTGCACGTTCGAGACCACCTGCATGTCCTGCGCCTTGAACGGCGGATTCTTCAGGCGGTTCAGGTTGGCGGCGATCGTGTTCGCGCCATGGAGATAGATCGTGTAGCCATCCGGCTTGGAGCGCGCGACATATTCAGCCGCGATATTTCCCGATGCGCCCGCCTTGTTCTCGACGATCACCGAAACCGGCACTTTCTTGGCCAACTGATCGGCAAAGTAGCGCACGATGACGTCCGCCCCGCTGCCCGGCGGCAATGCGCAGATGAGCGTGATGTTATGGGTGGGGTATTCGTCTGCGGCCGTGGCCGGTCCGGCAAGGCCAACGGACGCGACCGCCACTGCCAGCGCGGCGGCGAGATGGATACGCAATCGTCTCATAGTCGCTCCCTCCTGATGCCCTGTGCGGGCTTTCAACGTTTTTCCGACCGCTCCAGCGGCCGCAACGTCACGACCTCTCCCAGCGTCGCATAGTTCGGGCCACCCAGACGGGCGACCGGCTTCAGCTCCGCCGTCTCTATTTTGCCATTGCGCATCAGCCCGTCCCGGATGCGAAACTGCAGCACCTCGCCGATCATGAGATACGTGTTGCGCGCACCAAACTGGAGATGCTGGTCCAGGCGGCATTCCATCTGCACGGGGCAGCGGCGGATGCCGGGCGGCTTGACCGAAAGACTTTCAACGGTTTCGAGGCCCAACAACTCGGCCTCGCTGACCTCGGGAGGATGCTCCACCGCGCTCTCATGAACCTCGTTGAGCAGGGCCATATCCGCGATGTTCACGACAAACTCGCCTGTCGCGAGAATGTTGTTGGCCGTGTCCTTATAGGTCGTCCCCTTGCGCCCCATGCTGACGGCGAGCATCGGCGGCTTGGCCGAGACAAAGGTGAAGTGGCTGAACGGCGCGAGATTGAGAATGCCGTCCTGGGACAAGGTCGAGACCCAGGCCACCGGCCGCGGCACCACCACGCCGGTCAGGAGACGATAAGCTTCTTCCGCGCTCAGCCCGGCGGCGTCGATATCCATGTTAACGTCCGCCCTCGGTCATTTTATTGACTTTGTCATATAACATAATCCAGGCCCGCCGCAAGGTGTCACAACGACGCTTTCAGATCGGGTCGGCGGCCGCGACACAGGCCGCGGCAAATTCCGCAACGGCCGGGCCGAGCTGGTCGCGCGGCAGACCGAGATGCAGCATTCCCGAGAGATGATTGTGCCCGAGAAGCTGGAGCAGCGGAGGCAGCGCCCGCCGTTTGGCGAATGCGGCGTCGATCAGACCCAAAGCCTGGCGCTGGAAATGGGACGGGTCATGCTCCGCTATTCCCACCAGCCACGGAATGCCGCATTCGAGCAGCCGGGCCTGGGACGAGCGTTCCGCGAACAGGGCAGCGTTGCTGCCGTAATAGGCCGCCGAAACCGCTTTCGGATTCGCAGCAATTAGATCGTAGACGCCGGACAGCAGCACCGCACCGCGGACACCCGCATCCTTCAGCCGGGCCTCATGCAGCGCCAGCGCGGCGGCCACATGGGCCGCGCCGGCGGACTGTCCGAGCAACAGAATATGGTCGATCCCCAGGGCGGCTGCCTGTCCGGACAGCCACTCCGCGGCGGCAGCCACGTCGTCCGCGCCCGCCGGCCACGGCGCACCGGGCGCGAGTCGGTAGGTCATGTTGACACCGACAAAGCCCTGGCGGACGGCCCACACTCCCACGTTGTCGTAGAACGGGCTGCCGGGCTTGGACTTGTCGCCACCGACGAACCCGCCCCCATGGACGAAAAGAACGGCCGTGCGCCGGACGGACGGTGCTTCAGGCCGGAAGAGATCGAGCCTATGGCGCGCATCCGCGCCATAGGCCGCATCACGGGTGATCAGGACATCCCCCGGCGCGACTGCATGCAGCGGCGCATAGATCGCCGTCGTCTTGTCCAGCAGTTCGGCCGTGAGCGCGCTTCCCAACGCAGCGACAGCGCGCCGCGCCGCATCAAGCCCGGTGTCGTCGAGGCCGTTGCCGTTCATGAGGTCTCTTTCGCAAGTAGCGCCGCGACGCGGTCGATCAGATCCTTTTTCATGACCTTGCCGGAGCCGGTCAGCGGAAACGTGTCGAAGAAGATCACGTTCTTCGGCCGCTTGTGCGGCGCGAACCGGGCCCGGCAATAGGCCAGCACATCGGCTTCCGTTATCTCTCCGGTTGCGACGAGGCAGGCGACGACGCGCTCACCCCACTCCACATCCGGCACGCCGATGACGGCGGCCTCGGTCACGCCGGGATATTGCACCAGCAGCGGCTCGATCTCGGCGGGATACACGTTGAGGCCGCCGGTGCGGATCATGTCCCGCTTGCGGCCGCGCAGATAGAGATAGCCGGCGTCGTCCTTCTCGGCGAGATCGCCGGTCAGCAGCCAGCCGTCGCGCAGCACCTTGGCGGTTTCCTCGGGCCGCTCCCAATATCCGCCGAACACCGTCGGCCCCCGGATGGCCAGTTCACCCACCGTGTTAGGCGGGAGCGGCCGCATGTTCTCGTCCATACATTCAATCTGATGCAGGCGGCCGGGGCGGCCGTTGGAATGCCCCGGCTTGTAGTCCGGATCGGCGGCGACGCGGCGGAATTCCGCCGGCGTCTTGAAGGTCACGAGACCGCCCGCCTCGGAGGACGCATAGCCGGCCGTGATCCCGCCTTTGAACGTGCCCTGCGCATAGATCGGGACCAGCGAGCCGAGCTGGTTGATGCCGTGAAGGATGCGGATGGACGACAGGTCGCGCTGCGGAAAGGACGGATGCGCGCTGATGCGCCGCGCCATCCAGTCCATCGCCGCGGCATGGGTGACGCGCTCGCTCTCCACGAGGTCGAGATATTTTCCAGCATCGAACTGCGGCAGCACCACCATCCGTATGCCTTTGAAGACATACATCGTCAGCAGCGACACCGCCATGCCAGCGGCGAAGGGCTGGGCGATCAGGCCGACATCGTCGTCGCGCAACGGCGTTTCGATCTGCACGGCGACGGACGCCATCGTAAAATTGACATGGCTGCGGACGCAGCCCTTCGGCGTGCCGGTGGTGCCGCTGGTGAACTTGACCGTCAGCGGCGCGGAAGGATCGACATCGACGCCGGGATCGTCCGCTGGCGCGGCGGCGCGCAGGGTGGCGAAATCCATCGGCAGGCCATGGTCCGCCCCGAAACCGATCGCCGCCTCGACGCTCGGAACCTTGTCCGCCACCTCGCGCCACAGGCCGGCCGCCGCCGTCTCCACGATGGCGAAGCGGGCACGCAACGTATTGGCGATGAAGGTCACATCCGCCCCGGTCAGGGTCGGCATCACCGGCGCGCTGATGCAGCCAATGCGGGCCAGCGCATAATAAGTCTCGATGAAAGCCACCGAGTTCTGCATCAGCAGGATGACCCGGTCGCCCGGTTGCGCGCCCAACGCCAACAACGCATTGGCGACGCGATTCACGCCTGCGTCGAGGTCACGCCACGAAAAGCGGCTGCCTTCGAAAAGCAGCGCCTCGCTGTCGCCCTGGGTCACCGCCTGATATCTGAGCGCCCCGTCCAGCCGCATCGCACCATATCCACCATCAAAGCCGGATTCCGGCTGTTCAGCCGACCGTCATCCGCCGCTTCTTCAACACTCCGCCACGGTCCACCCGCGTGCGCAACACTTCAAGCTCCCAGTCGGTCGGCGGCGTCGTTTCCGGCACGTTGTCGGGAATGACCAGTTCGAAGCCGGTATTCTCGACCACCTCCTCCACGGTGTGGCCGGGATGGACGGAGACGAGACGCATGCGATGATCGTCCTCGGTGAAGTCGCAGACGCAGATCGGGCTCCACACGAGCTGCGGCCCATCGCGGCCGTTCAGCGTCTCGAAGCGCTCGTTCCCGCCGTTCATCCAGCCGGCGGCGCTGCGATAATCCACACGCTCGACGAAAATCTTCTTGTTGTGATGCTCGACGTAAAGGTTGTTGGGGCCGGAGCAGAGCCACAGCGTGCCGACCGTTCCGGGGCCGCGCACCTTCATCTTCGGATACGGCCCGCCGATGCCGATCATGTTGATGTTGCCGTATTTGTCGATCTGCAAGCCGCCATAGCCGGCGCCCCCGCGCGAGATGCGGTCGCCCTCATAACGGCCCTTGGTGCCGTTATCGACCACGTCCGCGAGCAGGATCTTGCACTCCGCATGGTGGCTCGCGCGCGGGTCCCAGGTGCTGATCGGCAGCGTGTCGAACTTGCTGTTGTAGACGCCGGCGCCGCCCGAAAACAGCCAGAGATTGGGAGCGACGGTGAGCTGCGCGAGCCGGCTCGCCGCCAGCGACACAACCTGATTGGCGCCGCCGCTGCCGAGCAGCTCGCGATCGCCGCCGCAATAGCGGGCGATGAGGATGGCCATGAATTCGGCCGTCGAATAGCGGTCCGTTCCGGGAGTTGCGATTTGTGACATGATCTTGTTTCCCCGGATATCAGATGCCGGACAGCATGCGGCGCAGCGCGGTGGTGCGCGGCAGCCCGCCGATGCGTTCGAGATAGTCCATGTGGTCCTTCGGGCCGAAGACGAAGCGCTCAAGGTATTCCTCGGCCTTGCCGTTCTTCACGAGGTCCAGATAGAGCTTGAGGTGATCCTCATCGACCGCATAGGAGCCGGACGAGAATGTCGGATGCGCGCCATAAGGCACATGCACGACATGGTCCACCCAGAGGCCCGGAATGGTGGTCTTGGCAGGATCGCGGGTGATGACGTCCTCGCCGACGATCTCGTCCGCCTGCACGATGACCAGATCGGCCGCCTTGGCCTTGTCGCGCTCCTGCCCGGTGCCGCCCCAGCACTGCGCGTTGCCGTAGGCATCCGCCGCCTGGGCATGCATGATGAAGACATCGGACTTCAGCGGCGGGATGGCATAGACCTCGCGGCCGCTGAAGGGGTCCACGACCTTCTTAAGTTCCGGATTGAGTTCCGGGATCGACAGCGCCTCGTAGAGATACTGCACCGGCGCGAAGGGCCGCCCGCCGGCCGCCGCCTGGGTGCCGAGAATGATGAAGGGCTCGTCGGCCTCGACGATATCCAGCGAGCCATCGGCCGCCGCTTTCCGGAAGGCCGGCGCGAGGCCGAGATATTCGAAGCCGACATAGGACAGGTACAGCTTCTTCAGCATCCCGGCCGCGATCGGCAGATCAGCGGCGATCGACGCCGTCACCGGCGGGATCATCGTCATGTCCTTCGCGCCGGCCTTGATGGCGGCGCGGATCAGCGCCATCGCCGCATCCGCCGAATGGGACCCCGCGAGCGACACCGTGCGCTTCGATGCGATGATGCGGCCGGCTTCGTCCAGCGGGATGATCTTGCTGCGCCGCTCCAGCTTCTCCGGCGCCTGCGCGTCGAGCGGGATCATGTGCTTGTAGTGTCTGGCGGAGCTATCGCCCATAGTAATTCCTGCAAGATGCGATTCTGCTGAAAACTGGGAATTCAGTTATATGACTTTGTCATGCAAGTCAACAAGGTCCGCCTGCCCTGCGCAGGTGGCGGCATGAGCACCAGAAACGCCTCTGTCCCGGTGGCGGCCGCTGACGGTGATTCAGACGACACCCGTCCGCATGTCACCGAATTGTTTGCGCAGAAGCTCGCCAGCCTCAACCGCGCTCTGGACCGACAGGCGGAGGAGGCCGTGGCGGCCCGAACCGACATGTCGCTGCTGGAATGCCGTGTGCTCGGCTATGTGGCCGCCCATGCGCCCGTGGCGGTGAGCGATCTCGCCAACGGCATGTTTCTCGATGGCGGACAGACCAGCCGTCTGGCCTCCCGGCTGGTCAGCCTCGGCTATGTCCGCCGCGACCGCAACGCGGAGGATCAGCGCAGCACGTTGCTCTCGCTGACACGGGAAGGCACCGAAGCCTATCGGCGCATGCAGCGCAGCGTCCTGAACTGGAACAGGATCCTGATGGAACAGATTCCATCGGCGGATTTCGAGGCCGCGAATCGCGTGATCGACAGCCTCACGGCCTTCGTGGCCCGCCCGGCCAAGCTCTGAACCCCGCGATCTGAACTGCCGGCGGATGTGGCGCACGTCGCGGCATCCCGGCCATCCGCATCCGGCGCGGATATGACTGTCCGCGCCTTTCCTCGATCCCCGGGGGCGCCCCCAAAGCCCTTATCCTTGCTGCCGCGGCAGGATGTGGCCCGGCGACGACCGTATCCACACCCGCCATGCGGCTTGTCGCATCTCCCGCTGCTCCATCCGGCATACAGCCACGCAGCGAACGGCCGATCAGGAATCGTCCCGCAGCACCTTCCAGTAAAGATGCATCGTCAGCGGAGCCGAAAAGGCAAGAAGGGCAATGGCGACCGCATAGGCGCTCGTCTTCGCCAGCCAGTCCGGAATGGCTTCCACTGCGGTGAGACCCCACATGAATGCGAAGATCAGCCCGACGGTCGGCAGGACCAGAATTGCAATAAACGCGACGACGACGCCGATCGCAAAGCCCTTGGGCGCATTGGGGTCCGCATCCGCCGGCCGGGTGAAAGCTTCAGTGAAATAGCTGATCATAACACGCTCCCGCATTGTTGACCGGCCTCCCTGCATACGACCCTCCAGTCAGGATCGTGAGAAGCCGTCCGTTGCGCGGGACTCTAGAGAGGCAAGCTTACATCTGCCTGACGGCGTCCTCGGAGGTTCCATTCGCCAGACAATGACGAAGCGGGAACTCGCCCGGTCAGGCTGCGGGCCGTAAGCAGCCACAGTCCGCCGACAGCCCCGGCGCATGTGCTTGGAACGAAGCGAGGCAGATCGCCTCTCCTCAGGCCACCGCGCGCGGCGCGTCGACCGGACGGAAATGCAGATTGAACACCGCACCGCCGCCGGGCCTGTCCTCGACATCCACGCGGCCGCCATGCGCCTCGACGATACGCTTCACGATGGCCAGCCCGAGGCCCGCACCGGGGGTGCTGCCACCATCTCCACGCCAGAACCGCCGAAAAATCCGCTCGCGGTCCGCGGGAGGAATACCCAATCCGCGATCGAGGATGCTGATCACACCACTCTCCTCCACCGCGATCTCCACGCCGGTGCCGGCCGGCGTGTGATTGAGCGCATTTTCGCAAAGGTTGCGGACCGCACGGCGCAGCATTTCCGGATTCCCATGCACAACGGTGCTCCGGTCCGACCGGCTCAGTTCGATCATCCGCCCCTGCGCCAGCGCGAGCGGCGCAAATGCTGTGACCACATCGGCACACACCTCGTTTAGCTCCGCGCGCTCTTCCGGCGCCACCATGATCGTATCGAGATCGGCCGCTTCGAGGAGCTGGCTCACCAGCCGGCTCATATTGCTGACGTCTCTCAGCAGTATCCGGGCGGTCGCGCGATCCGGCAGGGTGTCGATACGTGTCCGCAGGATCGTCAGAGGCGTCCGCAGTTCGTGCGCCGCATCCGCCGCGAACTCGCGCTGCGCGCGATAGCCCTCCTCAAGGCGGTCCAGCGCATGGTTCACGGCAATCACCAGCGGCAGAACCTCCTGCGGAAGCCCGCTCATCGGCAGCCGCACATCGAATTGCATGGGGCTGATGTCGCGCGCCTGTTCCGAAGCCTGCATGAGAGGCTTCATCGCATGCCGCACGATCAGGATCGCTGCCGCCAGAAGCAGCAGAAGTATCGGCAACGTGATCCAGCCGACCTTTTGCAGGAATTGCGCAGTGACATCGTCGAGCAGCACGTCGCGATGGGCCAGATCCTCGCCGAGTTGAACCCAGATGGTCTGCCCCTCGATCTCCTTGCGGATGCTGGCGCCTTCGATCACGCTGTCGCCATGCCTGGCCTCAAGCAGCAGCACATCCCCGCTGCCTTCCGCAGCGGCTTCCTCCAGCATCTCCGGGTCGAGCGGAAACACCGGCTTCTGCTCAGGATTCGATGAAAAGAGAACGTTTCCCGCGGCATCCATCACGGCATAGGTGTAGCGTCCGTAAGAGACGGAAAACAGGTGGACCAAACCATCGGGCAGATTGAGCGTCAGGCGGCCATCGGGCTGGAAGGCGAGATGTCGCGCCAGCCATTCCGCCTGCTCCCGGATGGCCCGGTGATGCAGCGTGCGGACCGCTGAGCTCATGAACATGTAGAGGACGAGCGGCATTACCGTGGCGGTGACGACCACTGCAACGACATGCAAAAAAATGATGCGTCCGGTGATCGACCTCGGCCAGAGCACGTCAAACATCCTCGGCCATGACATATCCGACCCCGCGCATCGTATGGATCTTCACGCGAGCGCCTGCATTGGCGAGCTGCTTGCGCAGCCGATGGACATAGACTTCCACCGCGTTCGAGGAGATATCCTCGAAGCCGAACATATGATCTTCCACAAGGCGGCGGGAAACCACCGCCCCCTTCCTGCGCATGAGCAGCTCCAGGACAGCGGCCTCCCGCGCCGACAGATGGCAGGGCGCGCCGTCCACGAAGGTCTGACGGCTCTGCGTTTCGAACGTGACATTCGCCAGGCTCAGGGAACTGCCGAGCAGTTGCCCCGGCCGCCGCAGCAGCGCCTCGACACGCGCCACGAGTTCGTCCAGCGCGAAGGGCTTCACCAGATAGTCGTCGGCGCCCGTTCGCAACCCCTCGACGCGGTCGCGGACGCCGCCGCGGGCCGTCAACACCAGCACGGGGACAGGATTGCGACGCTGTCGCAGATCCTGAAGCACAGTCAGCCCGTCATCGTCCGGCAGCCCGAGATCCAGAATCACGACCGCATAATGGGTGGAGACCAGCGCTGCTTTCGCCTCGTCGGCCTGCCCGACGATATCGGAATCATAGCCAGCCGTTTTCAGCCCGCCCGCCAGCAGTTGCGCCAGTTCATTGTTGTCTTCGACGATCAGCAGTCTCATGTGACACCAGGCATTTGCCCTGCATCATGGACATTCCGGAGACACATGACAAAGCTTTCGCGCGTTGCATGGCCTGCGGGCGCGATCCTGTAAGTTTCACGTAAGAATTCAGATCGATCTTCACGCCTGCCATTGGGGCAAGGTGATCGGCGAGGTGAGCCTTGTGCCTCACATGCCAGCGCAGCCGATGCCGGCGGACCTGTTCCCCGCAGGCTACACCGCCGCGCAACGCACGCCGTGCCCCGTGCAAGGCCCCGATCCAAGACGCTTCAAGTCCGCCTGCATTTATCTGTTCGACGTGCCCGGTTCCCCGCGCTAGCATGACGGAGCATTTGAAAAAGAACCCGGAGGAAAAAATGGTCGGCAATCTCGCGGCATCCCAAGCTGTTGCGGCCAACCGGTTGCAGGCAGTGAATCCTCCCGGCGTCAGCTCCTCTCCGGTTTATTCTCACGCTATCATCGCACCCGCAGGTGGCCGCACGGTCTATGTCTCGGGGCAGCTCGGGATCGATCCGGAAGGACGGATCGTCTCGGGCTATACAGCCCAGGTCAAACAGGCCTATGCCAATCTGGCCGCCGTGCTGGCTGGCGCCGGCGCAAGGCCCGAAGACGTGGTCAAGCTCACGGTTCTCATCGTGGATCACGGGGAGGAGAAGCTGGCTCCCCTTCGCGAAGCGTCCGCAGCCCTGTTCGGCAGCCATCTGCCCGCGAGCACGCTGCATCCGGTTCCGCGGCTCGCGCGGGAGGGTCTGCTGTTCGAGGTCGAGGCCATCGCCGTCATTCCGGAGTGAAATCCCACATTCCACCGGACCGCCGATGGCCGGTCGGCGGGAACGCTCAGGCCACGCCAGGCGATGGAAATCGCTTATGAGGGATCTCCCTCCGTCAGCGAAAATTCCGCTGCCACCGTTCTGGACACGGGAGAATCCAGCCTCTATAACCCACGCGCTTTCCTCTTCCGTCCTCCGCGGCGGAAGCCGGCGCCCAGGTAGCTCAGTTGGTAGAGCATGCGACTGAAAATCGCAGTGTCGGTGGTTCGATCCCGCCCCTGGGCACCATAGCCTGATCGGCTCTCAATCTTTTCAGATACTTAGAAGCCAAAAGTGCCCAACGGATACGCACCACCGTTCAAGGTTGGGCAATTCCGTTCTCGGTATGGCCGACCTATAGTCCGCTCAGATCGGCCGGTACATCCCCATAGCTGCCCAGGACCTCGGCGTCGCCGAACTCGCCCAACTGCGGATCGCCAGTCCGGCCGAACGCGACCGCCCCGACATACTTCGGATCCCGAGCCATAGCTTCGGCGCGCCGGATCGCCTGTGTGGCGCTCTGGCATTCCGTGGCCTCGGCGGGGGCCGGGCCATCCTCGGAATCCACGAATGGGAGCGCGACGTAATAGGTGACCGACATGGAGCCTCCACTGAGGCTTGAAGTGTGAGAACAAATTCGGAACATCGTCAAGAGGCGACCAAGACGTCCCAACGCGATCCAAAATTTCCGAGTCACCGCAACCATTTGTCCCGAAAGGAATCATCAAAGGCCGATTGTTGCGTACCGGAGTATTTCCATGGCGCCGCGTCCCTACTGGAAGGGCTATCTGAAGCTTTCCCTGGTCTCCTGCCCCATCGCCCTGTTTCCCGTCGCCTCGAGCACGGAGCGCGTGTCCTTTCGCCAGATCAACAAGCTGACAGGCAATCGCCTCCGCCAGCAGCTTGTCGACGAAGTGACTCGCGAGCCCGTCGAGAGCCAGGACAAAGGCAAGGGCTACGAGGTCGCCAAGGACACCTACGTCCAGATCGAGGACGAGGAACTGGAGGCGATCGAGATCGAGAGCAGTCACACAGTTGAGATCGACAGTTTCGTGCCGCGTGTCCAGATCGACGAGCGCTACATCGACAACCCGTACTACATCGCCCCGAATGACACGGTCGGCCAGGATGCTTACGCTGTGATCCGCGACGCCATGAAGGGCAAGGAGATGGTGGCACTCGGGCGGGTCGTCCTCAACAAGCGCGAGCGCGTGATGATGCTCATGCCATGGGGCAAGGGCATCCTGGGCACGTCTCTCCGATATCCCTATGAGGTGCGCGACGAAGGCGCCTACTTCGAC
>Ga0182740_1000819_pt1 | contig 25572 bp, 24 predicted proteins | sample eDN5th37CKraftBY_FD_128872 | JGI IMG/M metagenome (GOLD analysis project Ga0182740, IMG submission 128872) | Enriched backyard soil microbial communities from Emeryville, California, USA - eDNA 5th pass 37_C Kraft BY (version 2) (version 2) | ecosystem: Environmental > Terrestrial > Soil >...
CACTGCCGCCTGCTGATAGGCCCGGGCGATCGGCGAATCCTGCAATTCGGCAGGGAGCGTATTGGCGGTTACCGGAGCGTAGGCGGAAACAGGGCTTTCCTGTGCGGCTTCCTGCGAAAAGGACGGGGTCGCCAGGGCCAAAAGGCCGGCCGCAAGAAAAGCATGCCGCATCAGATCCGCTCCGCTCGTTGGCGATGGGGCGTTGTGTCGGCCAAACAAGGCGACTTTCGGGCATTCCCGTGGCAGCGTAAAAATGGAACCGGCGGTGCGCGCGCCGCACTCAGCCCTGTTCGGGCGCAACGGCGACGCCCGCACCGAGAAAATCCCCCGAAAATCGGGCCGCGGCCTTCAGGCGCGCTTCGTCCAGAATCGTCAGAACATTGGCCCGCAGCGTGATCAGGCCATCCGCCCGCATCTGCTGAAGCGTGCGGTTCACATGCACCACGGAGAGGCCCACCGCGTCTCCGAGATCGGCCTGCGTCATCGGAAATTCGAACCGTCCCTCCCGGACGGCGCCGATGGCTTGCAGGCGATGCGTCAGCTCGCAGAACAGATGGGCGACCCGCTCATAGGGCGAGCGGCGGCCAAGGCTCGCGATCCACTCCCGATGGATCGCGGCATCGAGCACGGTTTCGCGCCACAGCCGCCGCAGCAGCGCCGGCGACAATTCGCAAAGATGATCGATGGTCTTGCGCGGGAAGGATGCGACCCTGCACGGCGTCAGCGTGGCGACGCTATGGTCCATGCTGTCCATGACCAGAAGCTGAAGATCGCAGATATCGCCGGGAATGAGAAAAGCCAGGATCTGCCGCCTGCCGCCGGACAGAAGCTTGTAGCGGCAGGCGAAGCCTTCGAGAAGCACCGTGCTGTCCGTCGGCCGCTCGCCATCGCGGACGATGTCATGCCTGGCCGGCACGTGACGAAAACGGCGGAGCGCATCTTCCAAAACGGTTCGCTCGGACGGCGCAAGGGCGGCCGCTTCGCCAAGCCGATGAAATAGAGCATTGGTCACTGCGACGGCCAGACCCGTTGAAAATCCGGGTCGGGGTTACGCGAGTTCAGAACCCCACGCTTTAACATTCGTTATAATGCGTTGCTCCAGGCGGGCATCCCGACAAAATTTTTTGCGGGACATGCGAGATTTCCCGCAGGAGATAGCCGGGAGCGATCCGGCGTCCGAACCTCCTCGCGTCGCAAGCCCTCATACGGCGAAGGGCCGGCCCACCACGGGCCAGCCCTCGCTTCGGCTCACCACCCCTTTATTTATAGATGCGCTTGGCGATCTCGATCAGCTCGTTCTGCCGGTCCGGATCGGTCGTGCCGAGCAGCTTGGCTTCCGAGGTGCGCCGTGTTTCCTCCGGCAGCTTGTCGGTAATGCCGTCCAGCACCACGCCATGGCCTTCCTTCGCATAGATCGACTGCGCCTCCTCCGACTGGAGGAAGTCGATATAGAGCTTCGCCGCGTTCGGGTGCGGCGCGTTCTTCATCAGCACGTTGCCATAAAGCACGTAAGGCACGCCTTCCGGCGGGATCACCGCCTTCACCGGCAGGCCCTTCAGGCTGGCGGTGTCGGTCAAGATGAACGGCATGTAGATCGCGTATTCCCCGCGCGCGACACGGCGCTGGGATTCGCGCTGGTCGCGGGTCATCACCGGCGCGTTGGCCGCGACCTTGGTGTGAAAGGCTTCGCCGCCGAGCTTGTCATAGGTCGCGAAGAACCACAGGAAGCCGCCGCCCACCGCGCGGGTGTCGTCCGCGAGGATCTTGCCCTTCCATTTCGGATCGGTGAGGTCGTTCCAGGTCTTCGGCTCCTCGCCGGCCTTCACCAGGTTGGTGTTGACGAGGATGCCATAGGGAATGCTCATCACCGCCGCCATCGGCACCTTGAGGTTGAACTCCTTCTTGATCTTGGCGCGCGCCGGCGTCTCCGGCAGCGGCGCGACGGTCTTGTCCTGCTGGTCATAGAGCTTGGTCTGGCCCTCGCTCGTGAACATCACATCGGCGGCGTAACGCCCGGCCGCCTGTTCCACGCGGGCGCGTTCGCGGATCTCGCTGGCGCGCGCTTCGAGGATCTCAACGGCGATGCCGTATTTGGCGGTGAAGGCGTTGGCGATGGCGCGCGTGCTCGGCTGGCCGACAAAGGCCGTGTAGAGCACCAGCCGGCCTTCCTTCTTGCCGTCCGCGATCACCTTGTCCCAGTCCGACTGGGCCTGCGCGCCATGCGAGACGACGGCGGCAGCAAGCAGCGCGGCGACGCTGGCCAAGCGGCGGACGACGCCGCGCGCGCCTTCCGCTGAAAGCGAAAATGCCATGATGTTCCTCCCGAGACAGCAGCCTGATTATGATCCGCGGCTTGCCGCCAACTCTCGCATGGCGTGCGGGACAGGATCAAGGACGCCGCGCGCCCGCCGCGATCATGGCTCGGCGGACGTCGCCGCCGCCACATCGTCCGCGGCCGGGCCGACATCCGCGATGCCGAGCACCGTCAGTGCGGCCGGCCTGATCCCGTAGCGCAGCGGCAGCCGCGCGCGGGCGAGTTCGCCATCTGTCGCGATCCATGTGCGCTGGCGGCTCCGGTCGATTATCAGTTCCCGGGCGGTGAAACTGCGGATGCCGGGATTGTCGCGCCACGCCCCGGTCAGCAGGTCGGCGCTGGCCTTGAGCCGCGCCAGCGCCCCCTTGTCTTCCACGATATGGATTTCCAGTTCGCCTGCATCGAGCCGCGGCCGGCGCCAGTCAGCGCCGAAGCGATTGTTGGTGACGAGAACCGCCAGCGCCTCCACGCGCTCGCTGCGGCCGTCCGCCTCCAGATCGATCGTGAAGCGTCCGCTGCGCCGGATCGCCCGCAACGCCGCGACCATGACGCTCGCCATGCGGCCGAGCGGGTGGCCGCGAGTCTCCTCCCGCGCCCGCGCCATCTGGCTGAAGAAGCCGAGACCAGACAGCGAATGGAACGGCCGCCCATTCAGGCTGGCAAGGTCCACCCGGCGCGGCTGCGCCTCATGCAACGCCACGATGGCGTCCTCAACGCCCGCCGGCATTCCAAGATCGCGGGCGAACAGATTAACGGTGCCGAAGGGCAGCACGCCGAGCGTCTTGCCGGCTTCAGCGAAAATTCCGGCTGCACAGTTCACGCTGCCGTCACCGCCGCCGATCACCACGGTGTCGAAGTCCGACGCGGCCGCCGCCATCAGCTCGGCGCGGATGCGCTTCGGCTCGATCATGCGGATCTCGACCGTGCGGCCGTCCCGCTCCAGCGCCTTCAGCGCATCGCGAATCCGCGCCGCACCGACATCGTGCATCGTGCCGGCGCGGGAATTGAGCAGGGCGAGCAATCGGGACATGAACGGAGCTTGATCTGCGCGAGAGCGCAAATCAACGCCGGCCCCCGTCAAAGGTTCAGGCCGTGCGGCGTGAATTCTGCCGGCCGAAGCCCTGCTGCGGCGACTGTCCGCCCGCCGCGCGACTGGCGAAGCCGGCCTGGAACACATCGGTGAATTCCGCGCCGACCTCATAGCCCAGCCGCCAGACCACGCGGCATTCCCGCCGGTCGGTGGCCGCGCCCGAAAGCATGAGGATGAAGCTGTCCGGCACGGCGAATGTCTCGCTGTGGAGGCGGACGCCGGTATCGGAAATGTCGGTGACGAGGCAGTCCCGTGGCAGGGAGCCGGCGCCGCAGTGAATCTTGGCATGCCGGTCGATGCGGTGACGAGCGGCGCGGCGGCGATCGTTCATGAACGGACTGCTGGTCCCTGCCCTGCACGGCCGTTCTGGCCGCGCGCGGACCATGCCCGAAAAGGTTTGCTGCACTGCGAACGCAACCGCTCGGATTTTCGCGGCCATTGATGCAAATATGAGTCAATGGCCGCGGATGTCCGGTTCGCCCGGAGGCGCGGCGCGTCAGAGGTCCTTCAGCTTCGGCATCACTTCCGTGGAGAAGAGTTGCAGCGAGCGCAGCGCATCCGGCAGACTCATGGTGCCGAAGAACATATAGGCGAGCAGATAATTGATGCCGAGCTCGCCGACCTGCTTCTCGATCTCCGCCAGCACCGTGGACGGGCTGCCGACGATGGCGGTGCCTTCCTTGATGCTGTCCTCCAGCGTCGCCGCATGGGGAATGTTGAGCCGCGCGGCAAGGTCCGAGCCGACATTGAGGTTTTTCAGATAGTTCAGGTTGCCGTGCAGATGCGCCAGCGCGGGACCTGCGATGCGGCGCGCCTCCTCGTCGGTATCCGCCACCACGATGTTGCGGGAGATGCCGATGGCGCAGCCGCCCTTGAACTCCGCCTTGGGCTGGGCGACGCCGCCGCGCTTGGCCAGCGCCTCGCGGAAGGCGTCGATATTCACCTTCGCGCGCGCCGTCGGGCCGTTGGAGGCGAAGTGCATGCCTTCCTGCCCCGCGAAGGTCGAGCCGGTGGTGTTGGACGAGCCGTACCAGAAGGCCGGCATCGGCTGCTGCAACGGCCGCAGCGGCATCGGCACGTCCTTGTAGGTGTAATACTTGCCCTCATAGCTGAACTTGTCGCCGGACAGGCCGGTCTTGAGGCAGCGATAGGCGTCCTCGAAGATCTCGCGGGAGTCCTCGTGGTTGATCTTGTGATAGTTCAGCTCGAACGGCGAGACGCCGCGGCCGACGCCCAGCTCCATGCGGCCATGGCTGAGATGGTCCAGCATGCAGACCTCCTCGATCAGCCGAAGCGGCGAATAGAGCGGCAGCAGATAGACCATCGGTCCGAACCGCATGCGCTTGGTCAGCCGCGCCAGCGCGCCCATATAAACGCCGGGCACCGGCACCATGTTCAGCGGCGTGGCGTGATGCTCGGCGAGATGCAGGCAGTAGAAGCCGGCCTCGTCAGCCGCGACCGCGAAAGTCAGGCGCTCGTCGAAAGTGGTGTGGATCGGACGGTCCGCGCGCTCGATATGGTCGAAAAGCCCAACTTGCATGGTCGTTCACACCCTCGTCTTGGCGGCAGGCGGCCGCTTCCTTCTGGCTGCCTGCCAATGGCACAGATCGCGCGACGCGGAAAGATGCGGCGAGAATGCCTTGACCGCGCACGCCGCAGGGCTCCGCGGTCACATGCGCACCGTCATCTATCCGGCTTCTGCGCAAAGCTGCGCACGCAAGGTTCACCCAAGGCCCCGCGCAAGAACATCTCGCAGGCATGACAAAGGCCCCGACGCGGACTGGCGCCAGGTGCGGGCGGGCCGCCCTGCCCTTCTTCAAGGGCGAGGGCGCGCGGGACGCCGGGCTCCGTCGCCGGGTTTCCCCGGCACCGGACCCACGGACCTCGGCGCCTCGCGGCACCGAGGCTTGCCGAAGTGAGTAGAGCCGCAAGTCCGCCGGAATGGCCGGCGCCCCGCGCGCGGTGTTCGGCTGACCGTCTGACTGGAGCCCCCGATGGACGGACCTTTTTATCCATCGCTGGTGCATAGCGGCTGGCCGTGCGGGAATCCGTCAGACGCGCCGACCGGAAACGTGCATGCGTCTTGCGCACGCGCCCGGCCACCGCATCCCGCCCCGCGTCTCATGACGCTGATCAGACGCCCCTCGCTAACGAGGCGGGATGATTGAGGCTTAACTGATTATAGGAATAAAGTCAAGGAATATTTTCTTTTTTTCGATACTGATCGCTTTTCGCGCCGTCATGGCCGGGCTCGTCCCGGCCATCTCGCTTAGCAGAGCGATGTCTTCATAATCCTGGCATGAGCCACGTCAGGTGCTTCTACTCTGCCACGAAGTCCTCATAGAGATCACGCCAGGCGGGGTTTGCATCGAAAATCAGTCGTGTCTTCCAGGCTCGCGGCCAATGCTTGATGTTCTTCTCGCGCTGCAAGGCAAGTCCGACTTCCTCGTAACTCTCGAAATAGACAAGCTGCTTCAAACCATATCGTTTGGTGAAGCCATCAACAGACCCACAGCGATGTTCGTCGATACGGCGGACCAGATCACTGGTGACGCCGACATAAAGTGGGCCGCCGGGGCGGCTCGTGAGGAAATAAACGTAGTATTCCCGCATGAGCGGGATGCTAACGGACTTCCAGATACAGACAAGCGGTCCGACAGCTTACGAGATCGCGAGGCATGCGCATCAGCGTGGACCGTGCCGTTATTTTCGGAAGGAAGCGCATTTGCCTTCCTTGCGGAGATCACCGGGACAAGCCCGGTGATGACAGACAGTAGAACTCGGGCGCGCCGCGAAACGGGTCGTGAAGAAAGCCGACAAGCTGGCCTAAGGCCTCACTCCGGCACGATCCGCACCGCGCCCTTGGCGGCGCTGGAGGCAAACGCCGCATAGGCGCGCAGGGCCGTCGTGACGCGGCGGGTGCGCTTCTCGGCGGGCTTCCAGCCTAGCTCTTCCTGCTGGGCGCGGCGATGCGCGAGTTCGCCATCATCCACCGCGAGATGGATGGTGCGGTTCGGAATGTCGATCTCGATCAGGTCGCCCTCGCGGACGAGGCCGATCAGCCCGCCCTCCGCCGCTTCCGGCGAGATATGGCCGATGGAGAGGCCCGAGGTGCCGCCGGAGAAGCGCCCGTCGGTGATGAGCGCACAGTCCGCGCCCAGGCCCTTCGATTTCAGATAGCTGGTCGGATACAGCATCTCCTGCATGCCGGGGCCGCCGCGCGGGCCTTCATAGCGGATCACGACCACATCGCCGGCCTTGATCTTGTTGGTGAGGATCGCCTGCACGCTGGCGTCCTGGCTCTCGAACACGCGCGCGGGGCCGGCGAACTTCAGGATGCTATCGTCCACGCCTGCCGTCTTCACGATGCAGCCGTCCAGCGCGACATTGCCGTAAAGCACCGCAAGGCCGCCGTCCTGCGAGAACGGATGCTGCGCATTGCGGATGACGCCGTTCTCGCGGTCGTCATCGAGTTCCTTCCAGCGCCGGTCCTGACTGAAGGCCACCTGCGTCGGCACGCCGCCGGGGGCGGCGCGGTAGAAGTTCTTCACTGTCTCGCTCGATGTCTGGACGATGTCCCATTGCGCCAGCGCGTCCGCCAGCGAGGCGGCATGAACCACCGGCAAATCACGGTTGATGAGGCCGGCGCGGTCCAGCTCGCCGAGGATCGCCATGATGCCGCCGGCGCGATGGACATCCTCCATATGCACGTTGGCGATGGCCGGCGCGACCTTGCACAGCACCGGCACGCGGCGCGACAGCCGGTCGATATCCGCCATGGTGAAGTCCAGCTCCGCCTCGTGAGCGGCGGCCAGCAGATGCAGCACCGTGTTGGTGGAGCCGCCCATGGAGATATCCAGCGTCATCGCATTCTCGAAGGCGCCGAAGCTGGCGATCCGGCGCGGCAGCACGCTCTCGTCGTCCTGCTCGTAATACCGGCGGGCAAGATCGACGATCAGATGACCGGCCTCGACGAACAGGCGCTTGCGGTCCGCATGGGTCGCCAGCACGGAGCCATTGCCCGGCAGGGCGAGGCCCAATGCCTCGGTCAGACAGTTCATGGAATTGGCGGTGAACATGCCGGAGCACGACCCGCAGGTCGGACAGGCCGAGCGCTCGATCACGGCGACATCCGCATCGCTGACCGCATCATCGGCGGCCGCGACCATGGCGTCGATCAGGTCGAGCGACTGGGTCTTGCCGTTCAGCACGACCTTGCCGGCCTCCATCGGCCCGCCGGAGACGAACACCACCGGGATGTTCAGCCGCATGGCCGCCATCAGCATGCCGGGGGTGATCTTGTCGCAATTGGAGATGCAGACCATCGCGTCGGCGCAATGGGCGTTGACCATATATTCGACGGCGTCGGCGATGACTTCGCGGGACGGCAGCGAATACAGCATGCCGTCATGGCCCATGGCGATGCCGTCATCCACCGCGATAGTGTTGAACTCCTTGGCGACGCCGCCGGCAGCCTCGATCTCGCGCGCGACGAGCTGGCCGAGGTCCTTCAGGTGGACATGGCCGGGCACGAACTGGGTGAAGGAATTCACCACCGCGATTATCGGCTTGCCGAAATCAGCGTCCTTCATGCCGGTAGCGCGCCACAGGCCGCGGGCGCCGGCCATGTTGCGGCCGTGGGTGGAGGTGCGGGAGCGATAGGCAGGCATGGGCGCGATCCAGAAACGTCGTATCAGGGGCATATATGGTGGAATGCGCCGTATTCTATGGCGCATTTTGGCCCCGCACCCAAGCCTTTCCGCAGAATCGCTCTAAATTGCGCGGTCACGCGCCCTCCCCCGGATACAGGCATTGCCCGCCCCCCTTCGCCTGCGCGGCGAAACGTGGTGTAACCCCCGCGGGCCGCCGCAGCGGCGGCGAGACAATCGAGGAGACGAGAATGGCCAAGGCTTACTGGGTGTCGGTTTACCGGTCGGTGTCGGACGAAGCGGCGCTGGCGGCATATGCCAAGCTGGCGACCCCGGCGATCACCGAAGGCGGCGGCAAGTTCCTCGCCCGCGGGCTGCCGGCCAAGGTCTACGAGAACGGCGTCAATCAGCGCACGGTGATCGTGGAATTCGAGAGCGTGGAAGCCGCCGTCGCCACCCACGACAGCCCCGGCTATCAGGCCGCACTGAAGGCGCTGGGCAACGGCGCGGACCGCGAGATCCGCATCGTCGAAGGGGCCTGACAGCATCGCCGCGCCGGGGCGGCGTTCGCGCCGCTCCGGCACACCGGCTTTGCATCGCGGCGCAGGGGGGCCTATATGCGTCCCACGCCAGCGTAACAGCGTCCGGCCTCACCCGCCTCCCGACAGCACCCCGCGCCTGCCGCCAACCCGGACGAGCCGACGCCCTGCCGCGCCGTGCGGATGCCGCGCAGAGATTTAAGGATCAGACCATGGCCAGGAAGCCCGGCACCCGCTCCGAATTCGTGCTGTTCAACGTGATCTACGAGGACGGCAGCCAGCGCTCCAACCGCAAGGTGCCGGCCGATGTGCTCGGCGGGCTGGACGGCGACGAACCGGCCCGCGCCGTGCTCGAGGAGCAGGACCGCACCATCGCGGAAAAGTCCGGCCTGCCGCCGCTGAAGATCAAGGAGATCAGGCGCGCCGACGGCAAGTGAGCCGCCGCCTGTGCTCAGCCCGGCAGGTCGAACACCCGGCCCTGGTTCTGCTCGATGATCTGGCGGCCCTTGGCGAGCGTGAATTCAGACGCATCCTCCAGCGAGGCGAAACGGTCCGCCCGGATGAAGCGATGCTCGCGCAGCACGCCATCCACCTCCTTCACGATGACGCCGGCGGTCTGATACTGGCCGCCTTCCTTGAAGGGCATGGCGCGGATGACATAACCCTCGTGCTCCATCTCCCGCGTGACCGCCGGAGCGGACCCGCCGCCATCTCCGCCACCACCGAACAGCCGCTTCCAGAATGACATCTCACACCTCCGTGGTGAAAAGTGCCACGGGACGCCGCCTGCTTCAACGGCGGCATCACGCCCGCGCGGGCGGACGGGCGCATCGGCCAGAAAAGATTGGCGGACAAAAAATAGCAGACAAAAAAATGGCGGACCCGGGCGGTCCGCCATCAGCCATTTCAGAATCGACGCTCCTGCATGCCGGCGGCACGAGGGCATCCCATGATGCCGGACCGCATCAGCGGCAGCGGCGCACCGTGCGATGGATCACGCGACCGCCCGGCGTGACGACGCGCTCGCGCACCATGCGGCAGGGCCGGTGCATCTGCGGAGCACAGCGCCGCACCGTGCGATGCACCACCCGGCCGTTGCGGAGCCTGACGCGCTCGCGGACCATGCGGCACTGCACATCCTCCAGCATCGACGGCGCGGCGATGCCTGTCACACCAAGAACCGGCGCGGCGGTGATGGCATGGGCGGCCTGGGGAGCGGTGAGCAGCGCGCCGAACATGGCAGCCGCGATCAGAGCAGTCGAACGTAGATTCATCGGTCCTCTCTCCTTTTCCGATCCCCCCACGCGCTCTAGCGTGTTCACGGAAACGAGGCAAGACGCCGCAGGTTCCGCACCGGGACCGGAGGATCGCCGCAGCAGCGGATTCGCGGCATGCCCCGTGGGGCTATCCGCTGCGGCGCGATGCGGACTTCTTGACGCCGGTCATGAACACGACAGGCATAGGATCGGTGCTTCCCTCGCCAAATCGAAGACCGCGCAACCCATGTGCTATCAGTCGCGCAGCTTATCCGCGAAATAGACCAGCGTCTGGCGGTAGATGGTCGAGCGGTTCCACTCGCGCATCACGTCGAAATTCGGCGTGCCTTCATTGAAGGGGGCACCCGCGCGCCAGCCGTTCACCTTCAGGAGATTGGCGGTCGAGTGCAGCACATCGGGAATGCTGTGGCGCAGGTCGACATGGCCGTTGCCGTCCGCATCGACGCCATATTTGATGTAGGACGACGGCAGGAACTGGGTCTGGCCGATCTCGCCGGCATAAGCGCCGAGCATGTCCCGCACCGGCAGATCGCCGCGCTGGACGATCTGCAACGCGGCGAACAATTCGCCTTGAAACAGCTCGGTGCGGCGACAGTCATGGGCCAGCGTCGCCAGCGTGCGGATCACCGGCAGCTTGCCCATGTCGGCGCCGTTGTCGGTTTCCATGGTCCAGATCGCCATGACGAGCTGGCGCGGCACGCCATAGCGCTGCTCGATGCTCGACAGCAGGCCCGCATGGCGCTGCATCAGCGTCTTGGCGCGCTTGATGCGCGCGGGGCTGACGCGGCTCGCGGCATATTGCTCGAAAGTGCGGCGGAAGGTGCCGCGCTGGCGGCGGTCGAATTCCATCACCTTGGGATCGTGGGTAACGCTGCCGAGCGTCGCCTGGATGGTCTGGGCCGAGATGCCGCGCGCCTGCGCCTCGCGGGAGAATTCCGCGATGAAGCCGCGGAAGTCCCCGCCGCATTGCGCGGCATGGGCCGGAAGGCCGAAAGCCAGAACCAGGGTGACAGCGGTGAGCGCGCGCATAAGCATCTGAAATCACTCTCCTTCGGAAACCTGAAGCATGATCCCGAAAAGTGGGAACCGGTTTTCGGGCAAGATCATGCTCAAACAAAAAGCATGATCCCGAAAATGCCTGTCCCCGGACCTGATCCGGGGATGGGAACCGGCTTCAGACAGGATCATGCTCAAACTAAAGATATAACCGAAGGGTCTGATTCAACGAAATTGGACCTGACCCTGGCAGACTTGACCCGCATGTTAGGCCCGGCGACATGGCGACGCCAGATACAGCGGCCCTTGGCCGCCATCCGAAAGGCCGACTCATTGAAAGGTCCGGCCCGTTTCAGAAAGCCTGGCCCGGCGCGCGGCCCTGCAACCTGTCGAGCGGCACGACGATATCGATGCACAGGCCGTCATCCTCCTGCCGGCGCGACAGCCGGCCACCGAACTGCCCTTCGACCACCGTCGTGAGCATTCTGGAACCGAAGCCGCCCCCATTTGCTACGGGCGGCGACCCGGTCATGCCGATTTCCTTCCAGCGGACCGCAAGGTCAGCGCCGACGGTGCGGATATCGAGGCGGAGCGCGCCGCCCTCCCGCGCGAGCGCGCCGTATTTGGCGGCGTTGGTCGCAAGCTCGTGGAACACCAGCGTCAGCGGCGTGACCGCGGCGGTGTCGATCTGCGGATCATCGCCGGCCACGATCACGCGCGAACGGGCCGCCCCGGCATAAGGCTCCAGCAGCGCGCCGAGCAGCGCATGAAGGCACACCGCAGCCGGGCGGCCGAAGGCCGGCCCGCGTCCGTGGATGAGGTCATGGGCGCGCCCCAGCGCATGAAACCGCTGGTGAAGCTCCTCCGCAAAATCGCGCATCTGCGGATGATCCCGCACCGAAAGCGAGATCAGCGCATCCGCCATCGAGAAGATGTTCTTGATCCGGTGATCCAGTTCCTGCGCCACCACCTCGGCAAGACGCAGGGCATCCTGCAAGTCGCGTTCGGAGCGGCGCAGCCGACGCTCCACGCCGAGGCGCGCGGTCGTTTCGGTCACAAGGATCACGGCGCCGAGATAACGGCCGTCGGCCTCGATGAGCGGCGCGAAGGCAAGATCGAACCACGCCTTCGTCGCGACGCCGCCCCGGTTGAGCCGCAGCGGCTGATCCTCGAAACGCGGCGCCTCGCCGGACGCGCAGCGGGCGATGACGTTGCGATAGAACGCCTCGGCATGGGGCAATATGTCGAAGATCGACCGCCCCAGCGGCTCGCCTTCCATCGTGCCGAAAACCTCGCGGAGCGGATCGTTGAAAAGCAGCCAGCCCTGATCGCCGACGATGATGCCCATCGGCGCGGGGGCGCACAGCATGACACGCACGGCGCCCTTCAGCGCTTCCGGCCAGGTCTCCATGGCGCCCAGCGGCGACGCAGCCCAGTCGATGGCGCTGATGCGTCCCGGCATGACCTTGCCCTGGAGATACGGACCCGCTTCGCACGCGGGGGCGAACAGCATGGACATCGGAACACACTCGATTACCGACCTGATCTTGTCCGGTGTAGGCCATGATTACTACAACTATCAATTGAATTTAATTGATGAAGTTAATCCACAGCGTGTAGAATTCCCGTTCACATCGACTTTAGATTGCATTGCCGGCTGCGCGGATGGGTGTTTTGCGGACGCTGTCCTTCAGAGCCTGCCTTCAGAACATGCGGGAAATGTTGCGCAGAACGAGACAGGGCCTTCTCACGTCGCCGTGGAGAAGGCCCTGTTGAAGCAAGAAACGATCCGCCGGCCGGCGGATCAGTTGTCGAGGAAGCTCCGCAGCTTGCGGCTGCGCGAGGGATGCTTGAGCTTGCGCAGAGCCTTGGCTTCGATCTGGCGGATGCGCTCGCGCGTCACCGAGAACTGCTGGCCGACCTCCTCAAGCGTGTGGTCGGTGTTCATGCCGATGCCGAAGCGCATGCGCAGCACGCGCTCCTCGCGCGGCGTCAAAGACGCCAGCACCCGCGTGGTGGTCTCGCGCAGGTTGCTCTGGATCGCGGCGTCGATCGGAAGCACCGCGTTCTTGTCCTCGATGAAGTCGCCGAGGTGGGAATCCTCCTCGTCGCCGATGGGCGTCTCCAGCGACAGCGGCTCCTTGGCGATCTTGAGGACCTTGCGCACCTTCTCCAGCGGCATGCCGAGCTTCTCGGCCAGTTCCTCCGGCGTCGGCTCGCGGCCGATCTCGTTGAGCATCTGCCGGCTCGTGCGCACGATCTTGTTGATCGTCTCGATCATGTGCACGGGGATGCGGATGGTGCGGGCCTGATCCGCGATCGAGCGGGTGATGGCCTGCCGGATCCACCAGGTCGCATAGGTCGAGAACTTGTAGCCGCGACGATACTCGAACTTGTCGACCGCCTTCATCAGGCCGATGTTGCCTTCCTGGATCAGGTCGAGGAATTGCAGGCCGCGGTTGGTGTATTTCTTGGCGATGGAGATGACGAGGCGCAGGTTCGCCTCCACCATTTCCTTCTTGGCCTGACGCGCTTCGCGCTCGCCCTTCTGCACCATGTGGACGAGCTTGCGGAATTCGCCGATCTCAAGCCCGGTGAGGCTCGCCATCGACTGAATCTCGCCGCGCAGCTCCTTGATCCGGTCCTTCTCCTTGGCGACGAAATTCTTCCAGCCCTTGGCGGAGAGTTTCGACACCCGGTTGAGCCATTGCGGCGAGAGTTCCGAACCCTGATAGTTCCGCAGGAAATCGTCGCGGGCGACGCCGTGGCTTTCGGACAGGCGCATCAGCCGGCCTTCATAGCCGACCAGCTTCTTGTTGATGTCGTAAAGCTGCTCGACCAGCGCGTCGATGCGCTGCTGGTTCAGCCGCAGCACCTTCACATCGCCGATGATCTCGTCCTTGAGCTTCTTGTATTTGCGCTCCTGGGCGGGCGAGAGCGTCTCGTTCTGGAGACGGTTCTCGATATCCTGCTCCTGGAGGCGGCGCAGCTTCTTGTAGTTGTCGGCGACATTGTCGAAGGTCTCCAGCACCTTCGGCTTCAGTTCGGCCTCAAGGGCCGCGAGCGACATGGAATTCTCCATGTCGTCGTCATCCATGTCGCCCTCGGCGGTTTCGGCATTGTCGGCCTCGCCGGCCTTGAACGGCGTCGCGGAGGCCGGCGCGGTCGCGGGCGCCGCGGTCTGCGGTGCGCCGCTCATGCCAGGAACAGGCTGGCCGTCCGGGCCGACGGCAGCGTTCTTGGCGTCCGGCCCGGCATAGGTCGCTTCGAGATCGATGATGTCGCGCAGGAAGACCTTGCCGTTGTTAATCTCGTCGCGCCAGATGATGATGGCCTGGAAGGTCAGCGGGCTTTCGCAGAGTCCTGCGATCATCGCCTCGCGGCCGGCCTCGATGCGCTTGGCGATGGCGATCTCGCCCTCGCGGGAGAGCAGTTCCACCGAGCCCATCTCGCGCAGATACATCCGCACCGGATCGTCGGTCCGCTCGGAAGAGGGCGTCTTCTCCGTCTTGGTGGTCAGCGCGCCGCGCTGGACCTCGACGAGGTCGCCCTCGCTCTCCTCCTCTTCCTCCTCGCGCTCGCCTTCCTCGGTCTCGGCCTCCTCGTTCTCGACGACGTTGATGCCCATCTCGTTGAGCATCGCGAACACATCCTCGATCTGGTCCGAGGATACTTCCTCGGACGGGAGCACCGCGTTGATCTCCTCATGGGTGACGAAGCCGCGCTTCTTGGCGAGCTTGATCATCCGCTTGACGGCGGCATCGGTGAGGTCGAGCAGGGGCAGCGGAGATTCCGGCGCGTCCGGCGCGTCCTTTTCGGGAGCCTCGTCCTTCACCGCCGCTTTGGTCTTGATCGCCATCCGCTTCTCCTGGACACCGCTGTCCATTTCCATCGCACTCCCCAGGCCGGCCGGGAGACGCACCTGACGCCGCCGGCCTGCCGGATGCCCGAAGGGCAGAGCCGCTTTCGCGACACTGCCCCGAATCACCCCGCCAATCTCGCGAAGCCGGTTTAAGGCCCGCTTAACCCTGATGAACCGCCCGCGTTACCGCATGAAACAGCGGTCCGGGACCGGTTTTTCGCGGCATGGCTGCCGCTCTCGTTCTGTTCTAGTCAGCGCAACCGGCGAGTCGAGTCCAAAAGAGGCCAAGAATTCCAGCCCGGTCCGCGCATCATCCCGATTTCGGTCCGGCCTGCCGGGCTCCGCCGGCCATCCTTCAGAAGACGCGCACGGACCGGCCGGACGAGGCACCGAAACCCTCGATCAGCGCCTCGGCCCCATCCAAGGCGGCCAGACGCTGCTTCACATCGGTGAGCCAAGCGAAATGGGCCTCGCTCGGCTCTCCTCCCAGAGCCTGTTCAGCCTCCCGGAGCTCCTTAGTTAGGGAATGCGACTGGTTATGCAAGGAGACGAGCTGTTTCCAGGTGGTCTCCACGTCGTCCGGCGCGGCATCCGGCCGGGCGCCGAACACGGCGGCCGTGGTGATCGCCGCCGCGATCCGGTCGAGCGCATCGGCAAAGCCCCGGCGGCGCAGTTCGGCCGCCAGCCGCTCCGGCTCGGCCGCGCCGTCGTGCACGGTGCTGTCATGGGCCGCGATGTCGACCAGTGCGGCCTTCAGCCGCTCCGCCTCGCCGTGGCGGAACTCCAGCGCCGACACCTGCTCCAGATGGTCGTGCAGCAGCCACGGATGATGCAGCACGATCTGGAGAATGAGCGCCTCGCGCGGCGGCACCGCGACCCGGTAGCCTCGGTGGAGGGAACTGGCCGCCAGTTGCGGGCTCGCCACCATATAGGGCTCGCCAGCCGCCAGCGGCTCGCCGAAGGCCCCCGGACGGCCGCCCCGGCCGCCGCCCTGCCCGCGCATCGGGGCTGCGCCGCGACCGGGCATCCAGCCCTGCATCCCGCGGCCGGACGCTGGCCCCCCGCCCATTCCATAGGGCCGGCGACCGGACGGCCGCTCCCCGCCGAACAGCCGCCGCAGCCGCTCGTCGAGGTCCTGCCGGTAATGCCGACGCACCGTCTCGTCGCCGATGCCGGCGACGACCTCCGCCAGCCGCGCCTCCAGCGCCGCCCGGCGCTCCGGCGTGGTGAAAGCGCCCTGGGCGGTTTCGCGCAGCCACAGCATCTCGGCCATTGGCCGAGCGCCCTTCAGCACCGCGTCGATGGCGGCCCGGCCGCCGGAACGGGCAAGATCGTCCGGGTCCTGACCGTCCGGCAGGGCCGCGAAGGACAGGCTCTTGCCCGGCTTCAGCAACGGCAGCGCCGTATCCACCGCGCGATAGGCGGCCCGGCGGCCCGCGCCATCGCCGTCAAAACAGAGCACCGGCTCGTCGGTCATCTTCCAGAGCAGGCTGAGCTGATCCGGCGTCAGCGCCGTGCCGAGCGGGGCGACCGCGCCCTCGACGCCGCAGGCGACCATGGCGATGACATCGACATAGCCCTCCACCGCGACCACCGGCGCGCCCTTGTGGGCGGCGGCGCGGGCGGCGGCGCCGTTGTAGAGATTGGCGCCCTTGTGAAAGAGCGGCGTCTCCGGCGAATTGAGATATTTGGCGGCGACGTCCTTCTCCAGCGCGCGGCCACCGAAGGCGATCAGCCGCCCGCGCATGTCGGTGATCGGAAACATCACCCGGTCGCGGAAGCGGTCGTAAGGAACCGGAATGTCGTCGCCGGCGACCAGCAGGCCGGCCTCGACCATGTCCTCCACCGGCACGCCATGGGAACCCAGATGCTCCTTGAGGGCGAAGCGCTCCGGCGGCGCATAACCGATGCGGAATTTCTGCTGGAGCGGACCGTCGAGGCCGCGGTCCGCCAGATAGCCCCGCGCCTTCGCACCGGCCCGAGCCGCGAGGGTCTGCTGGAAGAATTCCGCGGCGAGATTGACCACCTCATGGAGGGTGCGCCGGCGGCGGTCCTGCGCCTCGGCCCGTTCGGACACCTGCGGCAGCGCCATGCCGGCCTGCTGTGCCAGCCGCTCCACCGCTTCGGGGAAGGTGCAGCCTTCGGTCGCCATCAGGAAATCGAAGATCGAACCGTTGCGCCCGGACGAGAAGTCGAACCACATGCCCTTTTCGTCATTCACGTAGAAAGACGGCGTGCGCTCCTTATTGAACGGCGACAGGCCGCGCCATTCCCGCCCCGCCTTCTTCAGCGCCACGCGCTTGCCCACCACCTCGGAGGTGGAAAGGCGCGAACGCAGTTCGTCGAGGAATTCCGGGGTGAAGCGCATGGGAGTCTTATAGCCGGACAGGAGCGCGCCGTCCGTCTCCTTTATCTGCGGCTGCGATTCGGGCGCGGCGGAGGCGATTTTCGGCTGGCTTGTCCCGGCTATTCACAGTCGCTCCGGCCATTCGCCGGAACCGTCAGCCCTTGAGCCGGTCGCGCAGCCGGCTTTCCTGCTCGCGCAGTTCCGGCGTCATCGCATCGCCGAAATCCTCCGTTTCGTAGAACGGGCGGATTTCGAGTTCGCTCGGGCCCGGCATCGGATTGGGGCAGCGTTTCGCCCATTCGACAGCCTCGGCCATGTCCCTGACCTCCCAGATCCAGTAGCCGGCCACAAGCTCGCGCGTCGCGGCGAAGGGACCGTCGATGACTGTTCGCTCCGGCCCGTCGAAGGCGATGCGCTTGCCCTCCTTCGACGGCTTGAGACCGTCGCCGGACAGCATGACGCCGGCCTTCACCAGTTCCTCGTTGAAGCGGCCCATGGCCCGGAACATTTCGGTCATTTCCGGTCCCGGCGGGAGCCCGGCTTCGGAATCCCCGGTGGCCTTGACCAGCACCATCACGCGCATCGTCTCTCTCCTTCGGTTGCGGGAGAGCCCGGACGGCCTTCCCGGAAATCAACGGCCGGAGAGTCTTTTCCCTGTTTGCGGCGCTGTTGCGACGTTTGCGGCGCTGTTGCGACCCCGGTCAGCACTCCGGCAAGGCGTCGCCCCAGTCCGCGCGGCGGGCAAGCTTGAATGCCGCGCCGTCGCGGCGGGTGAACAGCGTCTCCGTCACGGTTCCGTCCGGCCGGCAGAGCTTGAGCATGACGCGGCCGCTGCCGACGCGCGGCGGCGCCAGCACGCGGGATGCGGACGAGGTCGCCGATTCGCGCGCGACCGCCAGATAGCTGAATTTCTCGTCTTCCCAAGGCACCTCCGCGCCCTTGGCCTGCCGGTGCAGCCGCGAGCGCGCGACCCGGCGGGAGAAATGACACCAGTCCGGCGCCGCGACCGGGCACGGCGCCTGATGCGGGCATGGCGCGACGACGTGAGCGCCTGCGGCGATCAGAATATCCCGCGCGGCGAGGATGCGCCGCCAGCCGGCCGGCGTGCCGGGCTCAACGATCACCAGCATTCCGGCGGTGAGGTCCCACAGCCGGGCGATCAGCCGGTCGCGCACCTCCGGCGCGAGCTCGTCCAGCACATAGCCCAGCGTCACCAGATCGCGCGGCGGCCCGCAGTCCGGCAGGCCGGCGGCGATATCCCCCGCCCGCCATGTCACGTTGGACGTCACGCCGGGCAGACCCGCCGAAAGGCGTTCGCCGGCCGCACGGATGGACGCGCTGGCCTCGACCAGCAGCGCATCATCCATTCCGGACCAGACCGCGCGGGCCGCCCATAGGGCCGAGCCCGGTCCAGCGCCGACATCAAGCAGGCTGCGCGGCGCGAAATCCGGCAACGCTTCCGCCGCGGCATCGAGGCTCGCATGGAGCGTCGCATAGGTCGCCGGCAGGCGGGTCGCGAGATAGGCCCGCGCCGCGAGATCATCCGCAAGATGAAGCCGGCCGTCCCGGATCTCGGCGCGGTAACGCCGCGACAGCGTCGCCGCCGCATCGGCAAGGTCCGCGAGCGGCACGCCGTCCAACAGGGCATCGACCCCGGCACGCAGAGCGGGCGGCAGTTCCATCCTCAGATCACCTGATCACCGCGTCACCATCCGGCTCATCGTCCGCGGGTGAGCGCAAGGCCGATGCCACCAGCAATCGGCACCACGATGCAGGCGGCGACATAGGCGAGATAGAGATGCAGCGACATCGGTGCGGTTCCACGGGGCGGGTGGACCGGTTATAGCAAACCAAACCCAATCGGGAGGGGGCGGAATGGCAGACAGGACTTTCGTGCTGGTCCATGGCGCATGGCACGGCGGCTGGTGCTGGCAGCGGGTGGCGGAACGCCTGACGGCGCAGGGGCATGTGATTCATGCACCGACGCTGGCCGGGGTTGCGGAGCGCGCCCATCTCGCGGAGCAGAACGAGATCACGCTGGACAGCCAGATCGCGGAAATCGTCGATTTCGTCCGCGACAACGACCTGCGCGACATCGTGCTGGTCGGCCATTCGTACGGCGGTTTCGTCGTTTCCGGCGCGGCGGAACAGGTGGAAGACCGCATCGCGACGATCGTGATGCTCGACGCCTTCGTGCCCGAGAACGGCAAGGCGCTGGTGGATTATACCGCGCCGGCCGCGAGCGCGGCCATGCGCGAACTGGTCGCCGCCGGCGCACGGGTCGCCCCGCCGATCCCCCCGGCGATATTCCGCGTGAACGAGGCCGACCGCGCATGGGTGGAGGCGATGTGCACGCCGCATCCGATCCGCTGCTTCGTCGATCCGGCGCGGCTCACCGGCGCGCGCGAGCGCATCGCCCGCAAGGTCTATATCCGCGCGAGCGACTATCCGAGCGCGCCGTTCGACGCCGCGAAGGAGCGCCTCGCCGCCGACCCGTCATGGATCATCCATGGCATCGCCTGCGGACATGACGTGATGGTGGACAAGCCGGACGAACTGGCCGAGGCGCTGGTGCGGCTGACATAGCTCAGGCGCGCCTTCGAAGTTTTCCCTATGCTCAGGCGCGCCTTCACGGCTTTTGTTTTGTTCAGGCGCTCAGGCGCGCCTTCAAGATTTTCGTCCTGTTCAGGCGCTCAGGCGCGCCTTCACCTGCGCGCTGGCCTTGCCGAAATCCATCCGGCCGGCATGGCGGCCGCGCAGCAGGGCAATGACCTTGCCCATGTCCTTCATGCCCGCCGCGCCGGTCTCGGCCACGGCGGCCTCGATGGCGGCGGCCACTTCGGCCTCCGACATCTGCTGCGGCAGATAGGTCTGGATCACGGCGATCTCGTCGCGCTCCTGCTGGGCCAGTTCCGCGCGCCCGCCCCTGTCGTAAAGCTCGACGGATTCCTGCCGCTGCTTGATCATCTTCTGCAACAGCCCGAGCAGGTCCTCGTCGCCCAGCGGCGGCTTGCCCTGCCCGCGCGCCTCGATATCGGCATTCTTGATGGCGGCATTCACCAGCCGCAGCGTGCCCACACGGCGCTGGTCGCCAGCCTTCATGGCTTCTTTCACGGCGGCATTGATATCGTCGCGCAGCACGGCTCTCTCCTCAGACACATCAGCATGGAACCGGACGCGCCGCCCCCGGTTTAAATCGGCAGGCAGCGGTGCAAACAGCGGTGTGCAGCCCTCGCAAGGCGCATTCCTGCGCATTCCCACCCTTGCCATCGGTTCCGGAATACGCAAGTAAGTCTCGCATGACCGCCACGCAAGCAAAACCCGACGGCTCCCTCTGGGCCGAACCCAAAGCCACGGCCGTGCTCGTTCTGGCGGACGGAACGGTGCTGGAAGGCATCGGCCTCGGCGCCACGGGGCAGGCGGTCGGCGAGGTCTGTTTCAACACCGCGATGACCGGCTATCAGGAAATCCTGACCGACCCGTCATACACCGGGCAGATCATCACCTTCACTTTTCCCCATATCGGCAATGTCGGCACAAACGGCGAAGACTTCGAGTCCGCCAACATGGCGTCCGCTGGGGCGCGGGGCGTTATTCTTCACAGCGCCATCACCAGCCCGTCGAGCTGGCGCAACAGCCGCGATCTCGACTCCTGGCTGAAAGCGCGGGGCATCGTCGGCCTCGCCGGCCTCGACACCCGGGCGCTGACGGCGCTGATCCGCACCTGCGGCACGCCCAATGCCGTCATCGCCCACGATCCGGACGGCAAATTCGACCTCCCGGCCCTGAAGGCGGAGGCGAAAGCCTGGCCGGGGCTGGAGGGCATGGACCTCGTGCCCATGGTCACCTCCGCGCAGCGGTTCGACTGGGACGAGACGTCGTGGGAATTCGGCAAGGGCCATGGCCGGCAGGAGAACCCGGAATTCCACGTCGTGGCCATCGACTACGGCGTGAAGCGCAACATTCTGCGGCTGCTGGCCGATGTCGGCGCCAAGGTCACGGTCGTTCCCGCCACGGCCTCCACCGAGGACATTCTGGCGCTTGGGCCGGACGGCATCTTCCTTTCCAACGGCCCCGGCGACCCGGCGGCGACGGGCGAATATGCCGTGCCGGTGATCCGCGGTCTGATCGACGCCGGCCTGCCGACCTTCGGCATCTGCCTCGGCCACCAGATTCTCGGTCTGGCGCTGGGCGCCGCCACGAAGAAGATGCATCAGGGCCACCACGGCGCGAACCACCCGGTGAAGGACCTGACCACCGGCAAGGTCGAGATCACCTCGATGAATCACGGCTTCGCGGTGGACAAGGACAGCCTGCCCGCCAATGTCGAGCAGACCCATGTCTCGCTGTTCGACGGCTCCAATTGCGGGCTGGCACTCAAGGACAGGCCGGTATTTTCCGTGCAGTACCACCCCGAGGCGTCGCCCGGCCCGCGGGACAGCCACTATCTGTTCGAGCGCTTCGCCGCTCTCGTCCGCGCCCACAAGGCCGCACGGGCCTGACGGCGGATATCGGGGAGGCCGATCCGATGACCTCGACCACCCCGGCCGCTCCGCTCACCTTCCGCTTCGCCGACGATGGCCGGGTGCCGAACAACCCGACGCTCCCCTTCGTCGCCTGGCGCCATGCGCTCGATCTCGGCGGCACGGACGAGCCGGCCGGCCGGATCGAGGCCACTTTCGCCGCCGCCGGCTGGGGCCGGATGTGGCGCGACGGCATTTATTCCTTCATCCATTATCATTCCATGATTCACGAGGCCCTCGGCGTCGCCCGCGGCACGGCGCAGGTGCGCTTCGGCGGCGACAGCGGCGAAATCCTGGCTCTCGCGGCTGGCGATGTCTGCGTGCTGCCCGCCGGAACGGGGCATCAATGCCTGTCCGCTTCGGACGATTTTCTCGTGGTCGGGGCCTATCCGCCCACCGGGACCTACGACCTGTGCCGGGCGGGCTCCGACGAGATCGTCCGGGCGCGCCGGACCATTCCTCAGGTGCCGTTGCCGGACCTCGACCCGGTCACCGCCGGGCCTGCGCCCCTGCTAGACCTGTGGCGGCCCTAGGTTTCGGCCTTGGGTCCGGCCCTGCCGGATCGAGCCCCCGGGGGGCAGGCGTTTTCGGGGTCATGCTCCGGAAACCCCGCCCTTACCGGGCTCCCGCTCATCTGTTATTCATCCCTGCCGACTTATAGGCGAGCCGGCCATCACTCTGCGAGAGGCGCCGGTAGCCCCATGGGCGCGTGGATTTCCTATTTCGATTCCGACCATTCCATCTACGTCAACGACCGCCATCGCGATGTCCATAACGCGCTGATCGCCTCGGACATCCGCGGCTATGTGCCGGGGCCGGACGCCGTGGTGCTGGACTATGGCTGCGGCGATGCGCTCCATGCCGACCATGTCGCCGCCGCCGCCGGACGGCTGATCCTGAGCGATGCCGGCCCGCGGCTGCTGGAGGCGCTGGCCGCCCGCTTCGCCGGCAATCCCAAAATCGAGGTCCGCAGCGCCGAGGCGCTGGCCGGCCTGGCGGACGCCAGCGTGGACCTGATCGTCATGCATTCGGTCGCGCAATATCTGAACGACGCGGAGCTGGACGGCGTGCTCGCCACCTTCCGCCGGCTCGTGCGGCCCGGCGGCATGGTGCTGATCGGCGACATCATCCATCCCGACGTCACGGTGATCCGGGAAACGGCAACGCTGCTGCGCTTCGCGGCGGCCAACGGCTTCCTGCCCGCCGCGCTCGGCGGGCTGGTGCGCACCGCCCTGTCCGGCTATCCGAAGCTGCGCGCCCGGCTCGGCCTGTCCCGCCACCATCCCGACGCCATGCTCGCCCGGCTGGAACGCGCCGGCTTTGCCGCGCGCCGCGCGCCGCGCAACATCGGCCATGACCAGTCCCGCATGACCTTCCGCGCAGCGGTCCCGCCGGCCTGAGGCGGCCGTAACCTTAACGGAAGATCAACGCCGGACGGACAGCGCGCCGCAGTGCGGCCGACCGGCCAGTCTTGTATGTTTCGATCATCGGCCCGGTGGCGGAAGTTACGCAAAGGTCGGGGGCACCCTCCTTCATCCTGGTTCAAGTCCAGGCCGGGCCTCCATCTCCCCCTTTGCTCTTGGCGCGGCGTCATTCCTCCGCCGGCCGCCGCTTTCTGATCATCTCCTTTCTGAGCGAGCCCAGCCGGGCCGCGCCCACCGTATCCGCCATGGTGGCCTGACGCGCCCCCAGCGGCCGCGCCGCGCCGGCGGTGGTGTCCAGCGCGGTCTGGTGTTCGATCTCCGCATTCAGCTCCGCCCCGACCAGAACCACGATGGCCGACAGCCACATCCACATCATCATGCCGATGACCGCGCCGAGGGAGCCATAGGTCGCGTCGTAATTGGCGAAGCGCGAGAGATAGAGCGAAAAGCCGGACGACACCGCGATCCACAGCAGCGCCGCGAGCGCCGCGCCGGCCATGAGCCAGCGCCACTGCGCATGGCGGCGGCTCGGCCCGAACCGGTACAGCACCAGGAAGGAGACAAAGGCGACGATGAACATCAGCGGCCAGCGGCCGTAAGCCGCCACGGCCTCCGAGCCGGTCGGCAGGCCGAATGCCGCGAACAGCAGCGGCACCACCACGACGCCGGCGAGCAGAAGCTGCGCGACCACGATGGTGCAGAAGGTGAATGTCAGCGACACCACGTTCAGCTTGATGAAGCTGCGCTTCTCCTGCTCGCCATAGATGATGTTGAGCGCATCGAACATCGCCTTCACGCCGGCATTGGCGCTCCAGAGCGCAAGGCCGAGACCGAACAGGAAGCCGAAGGTGAGCTGGCCTGTGCCCTTGCTCACGATCCGCGCGATCTGATCGCCGATGATGTCGAGCGCGCCGACCGGCACGATATTGGCGGCGAGCGCGAGATGGCCGCCGATCGTATGGACATCCGTGAACAGCCCGTAGAGCGACACGCCGGCCGTGATGGCGGGAAACAGCGCCAGCAGCGAGAAAAACACCACCCCGCCCGCCAGCGACGTCACCCGATCGTTCTGAAACTCCGTGAAGCTTCGATGGAGAATGTCTTTCCAGCCGCGCCACGGAATCCGCCACGGCGCGCCGGCCAGCCGGCCCCGCCCCACCTCCTGCGCACGACGGGCCTGCTCCGCGAGCAGCGGCGGCGCCGCATCCCCGCCGAAGGCCGCGGCCGGCGCGGCGATCCGCGCACCGGCGGCGCGCTGCGCCTTCGCCGCCACCACGAAGCCCACGACCGCCACGGCAAGTGTCGCCGCCCATTCGGCATAGCGATCCGTCATCCAGGCAGACGTGACATTTCGGGACATGGGCTGCGGCTTCATGGCGGGATCATCGGCAAACGAGACAAGCGCCCCGAAAGTTTCCCGTGTTGCGGCGTGAATTTCCAGTCCGGCCTATGCGGCACGGCCCGCCACCCGCCGCGCGGGCGAGCATCTCCACTGCTGTCGCATCCCAGAGTCTGGATAACGGCGCTTCGCCCCTTCCCTGCCCCGCCGATCTGGTCTAGATACCCACGCCGCGCCGCTGCTGTGTCCAGCCGGTGGGCGCGACCAGGGACGCGCGGCGGCGCGGCCCTTTTTTGTGTGCGCGCGCCGGTACCTCCGTCCGTCAAGCGAGTGCAATGCCGAAGCGCACCGACATCTCCACGATCCTCATCATTGGCGCCGGCCCGATCGTCATCGGCCAGGCCTGCGAGTTCGATTATTCCGGCACCCAGGCCTGCAAGGCGCTGAAGGAAGAGGGCTACCGGATCGTCCTGGTCAATTCGAACCCGGCGACGATCATGACCGACCCGGACCTTGCCGACGCCACCTATATCGAACCGATCACACCCGAGATCGTCGAGAAGATCATCGCCAAGGAGCGCAACGTGCTGCCGGGCGGCTTCGCCCTGCTGCCCACCATGGGCGGGCAGACCGCGCTGAACACCGCGCTCTCGCTGCGCAAGAACGGCGCGCTGGAGCGCTACGACGTGCAGATGATCGGCGCGACGGCGGACGCCATCGACAAGGCCGAGGATCGCGAGCTGTTCCGCGAGGCGATGACCAAGATCGGCCTCGCGACGCCGCGCTCGCATCACATCAAGACGCTGCCCCAGGCGCTGGAGGCGCTGGACGACATCGGCCTGCCGGCCATCATCCGCCCGTCCTTCACCATGGGCGGCACCGGCGGCGGCATCGCCTACAACAAGGCCGAGTTCATCGACATCGTCGAGCGCGGCATCGACGCTTCTCCGACCAACGAAGTGCTGATCGAGGAATCGGTGCTCGGCTGGAAGGAATACGAGATGGAGGTCGTGCGGGACCGCAACGACAACTGCATCATCGTCTGCTCCATCGAGAATCTCGACCCGATGGGCGTGCATACCGGCGATTCCATCACCGTCGCGCCGGCGCTGACGCTGACCGACAAGGAATACCAGATCATGCGCGACGCCTCGCTGGCGGTGCTGCGCGAGATCGGCGTCGAGACCGGCGGCTCCAACGTGCAGTTCGCGG
>Ga0182740_1000820_pt1 | contig 25502 bp, 30 predicted proteins | sample eDN5th37CKraftBY_FD_128872 | JGI IMG/M metagenome (GOLD analysis project Ga0182740, IMG submission 128872) | Enriched backyard soil microbial communities from Emeryville, California, USA - eDNA 5th pass 37_C Kraft BY (version 2) (version 2) | ecosystem: Environmental > Terrestrial > Soil >...
CGTCGCCGCGCCCAGCCCTCCAACTCGGCCCGCTCATCAGCGGACAACACAATCTCAGCGGCATGAGGAGTCGGCACGACCTAGTTTAACAACTAGGCCGCAATTAATGACTCAGGACACTAGTCCTGCTGCGCGATCTGGATCAGGTTGCCGCACGTGTCGTCGAACACCGCGGTGGTGACCGGGCCCATCTCGACGGGTTCCTGCGTGAACCGCACGCCCAAGCCGGCCAGGCGCCGATACTCGGCCTCGACGTCGTCGACCGCGAACGACGTGAACGGGATGCCGTCGGCGACCAGCGCGGCCTTGAAAGGCCCCACCGCCGGGTGACCGCTGGGCTCAAGCACCAGTTCGACGCCGTCGGGATCCTCCGGTGACACCACGGTGAGCCAGCGCGCCGGACCCATCGGGATGTCGTGCTTGACCTGGAAACCCAGCACGTCGGTGTAGAAGCGGAGGCCCTTCTCCTGGTCGTCCACGAACACGCTCGTCAGATTGATCCTCATATTGGTCCCTCTCCCCCATCGGTTTCGGTGTTCTTGTCGCGGGGCTGCTTGAGCCACCGCTCGACAATCGGTTCGAGCGGTGCGGTGTTGATGTGGTGGAACTTGTACCGGCCCTCGCGTCTTGTCTCGATCAGGCCGGCGCACTCGAGCACGTCGAGATGCTGCGAGACCGCCTGCCGGGTCGAGGACAGGCCGTGGTTGGTCAGCAGCCGGGCACAGATTTCGAACAGCGTCTGACCGTCGCGTTCGGTCAGCTCGTCGAGAATCGTCCGGCGAGTAGGATCGGCCAAGGCCTTGAAGACGTCACCCACACCGCCAAACAATAGGCAAGTAGCGACTTGCATGTCAATATCGGTGACGCTGTCAGACCCTCGTGGTTGCATGGGTCATGCCTTAGCGATGAGATCGGCCCACACGGCGGGTCTGCATTGTGTCCGCCCACTATCACCAGGAGGCATCCATGGCAATCGAGATCACCCCGGCCGTCATCCCCATCTCTGCGTCGACAACGCAGCCGCAGCGATCGACTTCTACGTCAAGGCTTTCGACGCCACCGAACTGGGCCGCGCGCCGGGTCCCGACGGCAGGATCATGCACGCCGCGCTCTCGATCAACGGCTCGACGGTGATGCTCAACGACGACTTCCCTGAGTTCGACAACGGCAGGTCGCAGACCCCGAAGGCGTTCGGCGGCACACCCGTGACAATCCACCTGACGGTCACCGATGTCGACGCCAAGTTCGCCAAGGCCGTCGAGGCCGGCGCCGAGGTGGTCATGGAACTCGCCGACCAGTTCTGGGGCGACCGCTACGGCATGCTGCGCGACCCGTTCGGTCACCAGTGGTCGATGGGCCAGCCGGTCCGCGAGGTCAGCCCCGAGGAGATCGCCGAGGCCATGAAGAGCATGCCGGGCTGAGACTCAGCCCAACAGGCCCGCCGTGAGCCGTTGGCGCACAGAAGGTTTCGGTGCCGTCACGGCCACGGCGAGCATCTCCGGCACGGTGGTGAACTTGTCACGCGGGCGGTCATCGCCACCGCGGGCGATCTCCGCGGCGTCGATCGCACGCCACCCGGCGGCGTCGACGACGTCGGGCTGCCGCGCCCGCACGAGCTTGTCCAGCGCGGACGGTTTGCGCGGCGGGTCGGTGAGCGCGCCTGCGTTGTAGTCGTCGACCAGGTGGTGCACGGTCTGGGCCGCGCACGACTTGTTGGTGCCGATGAACCCGGTGGGTCCGCGCTTGATCCAGCCTGCGACGTACGCGCCGGGCACGGGCGCACCGGTGGCCGGGTCGATCACTCGGCCGCCGTCGTTGGGCACCACCGAGGCATCCTCGTCGAACGGCAGATCCGCGATGGCCGTGCCGCGGTAGCCGATCGACGTCAGCAGCAGGCCGGCGTCGAGCGTGCGCACCTCGTCGGTGCCGGTGACACCGAATTCGACTGCGGTGACCTGGTTCTCGCCGAGTACCCGCCGCGGCGTGAGCTGGTAGGCGAACCGGATGCGCGGGCGCGTGATCGGCGCCGACGCGTCGCCCAGCTTGGCGAGGATCTCCAGCTTGTTGCGGGTCAGCGGGTCGGTCTCCTGCGCCAGGTCACGCAGCACCAGGTCGTGGTCGGCCGAGTCGAGCACCACATCGCACGTCGAGGTCAGGCCGATCAACTCGGGCAGCGTGAACGCCGAGGCCGCGGGGCCGCGGCGGGCGGCGATCACGACCTCCTGCACGGCCGAGGACCGCAGGGCCGCCAGCGCGTGATCGGAGATGTCGGTGCGGGCCAGGGCATCCGGATCGCTGGTGAGCACGCGCGCGACGTCGAGTGCGACGTTGCCGTTGCCCACGATCACGACGCGCTCGTGGTCCAGGCGCACGGGCAGATCGGTGTGGTCGGGGTGCCCGTTGATCCAGGCCACGACCTCGGTGGCGGTCGCGGTTCCCGGCAGGTCCATGCCCTCGATGTCCAGGCGCCGGTCGTTGGGCGCGCCGACGGCGTAGACCACGGCGTGGTGGTGGCCGAGCAGATCGGCATGTGTGAGGTGCTTGCCGACCTCGACGTTGAGGTAGAACGTGAAGCCCCGCTGCGCCGCCATGCGGTCGAACAACTCGGTGACGCGCTTCGTGCTCTGATGGTCGGGCGCCACGCCCGCGCGCACCAGGCCGTACGGCGTCGGCAACTTCTCGAACACGTTGACCCGCACGCCACGCTGCGTGAGCAGTTCGTCGGCCGCGTACATCGCGGCAGGCCCGGACCCCACGATCGCGACCGTCAGCGGACCATCGCGCGTGATCTTGGGCGCCTCGATGACCGGCGCGAGCTTGGACGTCGGGGGCAGCTTGCCCTCGCGCTTCGGATAGAAGGCCGCGTTGATCTCGACGAACGGCAGCTGCCTGGGTTCCAGCCGGGTGTCGGGCGCGATGGCGCCCACGGGGCACGCGCTGACGCACGCACCGCAGTCGACGCACGCATCGGGATCGATGTAGAGCATCTCGGCGGTGGCGAAGCCCGGCTCATCCGGTGAGGGATGGATGCAGTTCACCGGGCACGCGTAGACACAGGACCCGTCGCTGCAACACGACTGGGTGATGACGTGGGGCATGAGTCTCCCGAGCTAGGCCGCGCTGACCAGGTGCTCGCGCTGCGGCTCGCTGCGGTAACGGCTGGGCGGCCCGTCGATCTTGCAGATCTTCCACACGAGCTTGGCCACCGGGTTCATCAGACCCGTGTCGTAGCACAGCATCCGGACATCGGAGAACATGTCGCGCAACATCTTTCGCGACTCCGGCGCGCGGAAGAACACTTCCTTGCGCACCGAGCGCGGGATGTCGAACTCTTTCCAGAACGGACGCGGCGGCACCAGGATCGCCGAGCACAGGATGCGCATCACCAGCGGGACGTACAGCGACAGCATGAACCGCTGGCGCCGGCGCAGGCGCGGAACGCGCTTGTGCAGGTACTGGTGCGCGAATGAGATGTGGCGCGCCTCCTCGGCGACGTGGATCGCCATGACCCGCTCCATGATCGGGTGCAGCTTGCGGCCCTCGCGCAGCACGCTCTTCTGCGTGTGGTCGATGGGCTCCTCGCCCGCGAGCACGCCGAAGAAGAACGGGATGGGCGTCGGGCCCGCGGCCAGCGGGATGACGGGCTGCAGCCAGCGCAGCAGGCGCGGCATGCCGGGCACGTCCTTGCCGATGCGGTTCACCATCTCCTGGAACATCAGGGTGTGGTTGCACTCCTCGACCGCCTCGTGCAGGCAGTACCGGTATTCCGGTGAGCCGTTGGGCACCCAGAACGAGTACTCCATGAGGCCGCGGATGAGGATGTTCTCGAAGTGCAGGCCGACCTTGGCGACGTTGGCCTGACGCCACATGCCGATCTCGATCTGCCGCTCCAGCGACTGCGCCCGGTACCACGGGTGGCGGCCCAGCGGGTCGGTGTCGGTGAGCACCCAGCGGGTGTCATTCGGGATCACGGCAAACTCCGGCGAATCCCAGTCGATGTCCTGGTACGGGTTGAAGTTGCGCCGCACCGACCCCTCGGACAGTGTGGTGAGCATGTCCACGTACTGGGTGTCGTCACTGACATCCATGTTGCGACGCCAGCGCCTGATCATCTTGGTCCGAGCCATGTTGCAGACCTCTCCCTCTCGTCTGAGGTTTACATCTACCCAGGTGTTGTACAACGGTACCGCAGGTATCGAGTAAAAGTCCATGCCCGATTTGGAAAGTTTGCCGAGAGGTCCGTTGCCGTGGTCGACATGAAGACGAAATCCGACATAAACGCCATGTCCGCAGCCGGAGCCGTCGTCGCAGAAGCGTTGCGAGAGGTGGTCGCGAACGCCGATGCAGGGCGTACGACAGCCGATCTGGACAGCATCGCGGCCCAAGTTCTCGCCGTCCACGGTGCCACCTCGCCGTTCCTCGACTACCACCCCCGCTGGGCGCCCAGCCCCTTCCCGGCGGTGCTGTGCGTGAGCGTCAACGACGCCGTCGTGCACGGCATCCCCGGGCCGCAGGTGCTCGCAGACGGCGACCTGGTGTCGGTGGACTTCGGAGCAATCTTGGGCGGGTGGTGCGGCGACGCCGCGCGCAGCTTCGTCGTCGGCACCCCGCGACCAGCCGACCTCGCGCTCATCGAGGCCACCGACGCGGCCCTGGCCGCGGGCATCGAGGCCGCACGCCCGGGCAACACGCTGGGCGACATCGGCCACGCGATCTCGGCAACGGTCCGCGACGCGGGCTACGCGCTGCTGGCCGACCACGGCGGCCACGGCATCGGCCACACCATGCACGAGGCGCCGCACGTGCCCAACGTGGGACGACGCGGCGAGGGCATGAAGCTGCGGCCCGGGCTGGTGATCGCGATCGAACCCATGCTGATCGCCGACGGCACCGAGGACTACGTGCACGACCCCGACGGCTGGACGCTGCGCACCGCGACCGGTGCCCGCGCCGCGCACAGTGAACACACCGTCGCGATCACCGACGACGGCCCGCGCATCCTCACCCTCTGAGGCCGACCGTGGGCCGCGTGTACATGTTGCGGCCGTTTTGCGTGCACAGGGCCCACACTCGCCAGTTCGCACACGCCCTTTAGGCTGGTGGGCATGGCTGAACTGATCATTCCTGCCGAACTCAAGCCTCGCGACGGCCGCTTCGGCTGCGGACCCTCCAAGGTGCGCCCCGAGCAACTGACCGCGCTGGCTGCCGCAGGCGATCTGTTCGGCACGTCGCATCGCCAGGCGCCGATCAAGAACCTCGTCGGGCGCGTGCGCGACGGGCTGCGCGAGCTGTTCTCCGCACCCGACGGCTACGAGGTGATCCTGGGCAACGGCGGCTCCACCGCGTTCTGGGACGCCGCCGCGTTCGGCCTGATCGAGAAACGCTCGCTGCACCTGACCTACGGCGAGTTCAGCTCGAAGTTCGCCTCGTGCGTCACCAAGAACCCGTTCATCGACGAGCCGATCGTCGTCAAGACCGACCCCGGCACCGCGCCCGCACCGCAGGCCGACCCGTCGGTCGACGCCATCGCGTGGGCCCACAACGAGACCTCGACGGGTGTCGCGGTGCCCGTGCAGCGCCCCGAGGGCTCCGGTGACGCGCTGGTGCTCATCGACGCCACGTCGGCGGCAGGCGGCCTGCCGGTGAACATCACCGACGTCGACGCGTACTACTTCGCGCCGCAGAAGAACTTCGCGGGCGACGGCGGCCTGTGGCTGGCCGTCATGAGCCCCGCGGCGCTCGCGCGCATCGAGGCCATCAAGGGCTCGGGCCGCTGGGTCCCGGACTTCCTGTCGCTGCCGATCGCGGTCGAGAACAGCCTCAAGAACCAGACCTACAACACGCCCGCGGTCGCGACGCTCATCCTGTTGGCCGAGCAGATCGACTGGCTGCTGGGCAACGGCGGCCTGGACTGGGCCGTCAAGCGCACCGCCGATTCGTCGTCGCGCCTGTACTCGTGGGCCGAGGCGTCGTCGTTCGCGACGCCGTTCGTCACCGATCCCGCCCTGCGCTCGCAGGTGGTCGGCACCGTCGACTTCTCCGACGACGTCGACGCCGCCGCGGTGGCGAAGGTGCTGCGCGCGAACGGCATCGTCGACACCGAGCCCTACCGCAAGCTGGGCCGCAACCAGTTGCGCATCGGCATGTTCCCGGCCGTCGACCCCGACGACGTGAGCGCGCTGACGCAGTGCGTCGACTGGGTCGTCGAGAACCTGTAGCCGCTCTCAGCACTGAACCAACCGCCGGACGCCCCGCGTGTCAGCGCGGTTACGAGTCGATAACGCAGTAGGGTGCGCCCAGGAGGTCGGTATGCGAGAACTCAGGGTCGTCGGACTGGATGTAGACGGCAAACGCATCATCTGCGAGACCGCCGACTCCGCGGAAATGTTCACTCTGCGTGTGGACGACCGGTTGCGGGCCGCGCTGCGCGGCGACAAGGTCGCCTCGAACCAGACTGAGATCGATCTAGAGGTTCAAAGCGTGCTGCGTCCCAAGGAAATTCAGGCAAAGATCCGCGCCGGCGCATCGGTCGAGCAGTTGGCCGCCGCGGCCGGGGTGCCCGTCGAGCGGGTCGAGCGGTTCGCCCACCCGGTGCTGCTGGAGCGCGCGCGTGCCGCCGAGCTGGCAACCGCGGCGCATCCCGTGCTGGCCGACGGGCCCTCGGTGCTGACGCTGCTGGAGACCGTGACCAAGGCACTGGTGGCGCGCGGGCTCGATCCTGACGCGGTCGCATGGGACGCCTGGCGCAACGAGGACAGCCGCTGGACCGTCCAGCTGGCCTGGAAGGCCGGCCGCTCGGACAACGTCGCCCACTTCCGGTTCACCCCCGGCTCACACGGCGGGCTCGTCACGGCGTCCGACGACGCCGCGCACCAGCTGATCAACCCGGACTTCGCGCGCCCGCTGCGGCCCGTGGCCGCCGTGCCCCAGCTGGAGTTCGAGGCGCCCCAGCCGGCGCAACCGGCCGCGCCGCCACAGCCCGCGCAAGCGGTGCCGACACCGGAACCCGCCCCCGCACCCGAGCAGGAACCCGAGCCCGCACCTGCCCCCGCCCCCAAGCGCAGCCGCAAGGCCAGGGCCACCGTGCCCGCATGGGAGGACGTGCTGCTGGGCGTGCGCTCGTCGGGTACGCAGCGCTGAACCGATAGCGGGATCAGGCGCCGCTGAGCGCGACCGCGAGCAGCGCGATCCAGCCACCGACGACGCCGACGGCGGACCCGAGCACGAACCAGCGCCACACCGGGCGGTTCCGCCATCCCCACACCGTGGGCGCCAGACCGCCGACCGCGACCATGTTGAGCCCGATCGCGAGCAGCGGATGCACCCGGATCAGGCCCACGCCGAGCACCACGATCGCCGCGGCCAGCAGCACGGCGACGAACCCGGCCACCGTCAGGCCGGTCCCCCACGGCGTCGAATCGTCGGTCACGCTGCCAACTTAGCGCCTCGTCAGTGCGACAGCCGGGCCCGCTCGTAGAACGCGAGCGCCGCGGCGGTCGCGACGTTGAGCGAATCGGTGCCGCGCGACATCGGGATGCGCACGCGCACGTCGCTCGCGCGCATGGTGCGTTCGGTCAGGCCAGGGCCCTCTGCACCCACCAGGATCGCCACCCGGTCGCCTTCGAGTTGCACCATCGCGTCCGACAACGTCGCAGCGGACGGGTCCGGTGTCATCGCGAGCAGACGGAACCCCTTGTCGCGCAACAACTCCAGATCAGTCGGCCACGACGACGCGCGCGCGAACGGCACCAGCAGTGCGTGGCCCATCGACACCCGCACGGCGCGCCGGTACAGCGGATCGGCACAGCCCGCGCCGAAGATCACGGCGTCGACCGCGAGCCCGGCGGCGTTGCGGAAGATCGAACCGAGGTTCTCGTGGTCGTTGACCCCTTCGAGCACCGCGATGGTGCGCGCGTCGGCGATCACGTCGTCGACCGTGAGTTCAGCTGCGCGCGGCGCCGAGGCCAGCACGCCGCGGTTGAGGTGGAACCCGATCGCCTCGGCCATCACCTCCGCGCTCGCGCGGTAGAACGGCACATCGGCGTACTGCGGGTATCGCTGCAGGTCGGCGGAGAGTTCGCCCAGTCTGCGGTCGGTGCCCAGCAGGGCGCGCGGGACGAAACGCGAGGCCAGCATGCGCTGTACCACCAGAACACCCTCGGCGATCACCAGAGCTTTCCCGGTGGGCAGATCCGGTCTGCGGTCGACGCTGTTGAGATCGCGGAAGTCGTCGATGCGGGGATCGGCAGGATCGTCGATGTCGATTACTTTCAGCGGGCTCACACTTTCTCGTCGACCATGGCCGACATCAGATCGGCCGCGGCGATCAGCGTCTGGCGCTGATCGGCATCAAGTTTGCCCAATTGTGTCAGCAGCCACTCCTGGCTCGCACGCTGCTCCGCCTCGACAAGTTCCACCCCTTCGGCCGACGCCGACACCATGACCTGCCTGCCGTCGGCGGGATGCGCCGTGCGCACCACGAGCCCCTGTTCGGCCAGTGACGTCAGCACACGTGTCATCGACGGCGGGCGGACCCGTTCGCGTACCGCCAGCGCGCCAGGTGTCATGGAGCCCTCCTTCGCCAGCGTCGACAGCGCCGACAACTGCGTGAGGGTCACCTTGGAATCCGAACGCTGCGAGCGCAATTGGCGGGCAAATCGAATAACGGCCAGGGCCAGGTCGCTTGCCACGCGCGCGTCCAGATGTTTCACAACGCAAATACTACTTAGCTGTGGGCCCGCAGGCCCAAATCCAGGGCGGATGTCAGCGGGTCCGTCGGCTACGTTGGGGCGGTGACCGGTGCGCCAGAACCGAACCCAGACCGCACACCCGTGCCTCCGCAACTGCCCCGTGCGCTGCTCGACCCGCGCCCGGTGATCATCGCGATCGCGCTCGGGTGGCTCGTCGCGACGATCGCGGCATTCACGTTGCCGGATCTGCACGCCTGGCGGCCCTACACCGTGGCCGGCCTGGGCGTGGGAGTGCTTGGCACATCGATCTTCCTGTGGCAACGTCGTGCGGTGCGCCGCGGATCACGCGGTGCCCAAAGCGGATTGACCTGAGGAGACACATGGCCGCACCGTTGCTGCAAGCCCAGATCGACATCGACGCGCCCGTCGAGCGGGTCTGGTCGCTGATCTCGGACCTGCGCCGGATGCCCGAGTGGAGCCCGCAGTGCCGCCTCATGAAGACGATCGGCCCGTTGCGCCCCGGTGCGCTGACGGTCAACCTCAACCGCCGCAACTTCATGTTCTGGCCGACGACGTGCCACATCCTCGAGGTGATCCCCCAGCAGAAGCTCGCATTCCGCGTCGACCTCAACAAGACCGTGTGGGCCTATGAACTCGAGCCCACCGAGACCGGCACGCGCGTGACCGAGAGCCGTCACGCCGAGAACGGCACGACCGCGGTGTCCAACGCGGTGATCACGGCGTTCTTCGGTGGTGTGCCCAACTTCGAGGGTGAGCTCATCGAGGGCATGAACCAGTCGCTGGCCCGCATCAAGGCGGCAGCCGAGCGCTGATCTGCGATCCGATCCGGCCGTCAGTCGGCCAGGTCGAGAACCCCGTCGTCGAACGGTTCGTAGAGCGGCGACCCGGTGCCGGGCGGCGCCGGGGTGTCCGAATGGGCACCACAGCCGTACTCCGAGTCGACGACGTGGCCGTCGGCCGACAGTTCGTTGGCGCACACGCCGAACATCCGGCCCAACGCGCCACCGAGCGGGAGGTAGAAGCCGCAGTCGCGGCACACCCGCTTGGTCGAACGGGCCATCGGCGAGTTGGGTCCGAATTCGCCGTCGTGCCAGCGCTGCGCGGCGGCCGCGCGGCCCCACTCGCTGAGCACCTGGCGACGGCCGAAGCCGAGTTCGAGCGCGGTCTCGTCGATCAGCGGGTCGCCGGTGGCCGAATAGCCGGGCACCAGCCGCGGATCGTCGGGCGGCGGTGCGAGCAGGTCACCCGGACCCAGATCGCCCGGGCGGATGCGTTCCTGCCACGGCACCCACTTGGGCGCCAGCAGCGCGGTGGGACCGGGCACGAGCACCAGTTCACTGATCGTGGCGCGGTCGGCGCCTGGATAGGCGGCCACCACGACGGCCCACTGCCAGCCGCGGTAACCGGGCATGTTGGCCAGGAAGCGATGCGTCGCCGAGCTCGGGTCCTCGAGCGTCACGCCCAGGTATTCGCCGACGGTGTCCGCACCGCTGAACTCGGTCAGCGCGGCGCGCGCCACGTCGACGGCACCCCGCAGCACCGACTCCAGGCCCGGCGCGTCGGCCGCCGCGGCGGATCCGAGATCGCTGCCTTCGGCCCGGTCGGCGGGTTCGGTCACACTTTCCATCGCGTCCATAGTGCCTGACCGGCACAACGCGGGGCCACACCGGTCGCCTGTGAGCCTTGCGCCGTCGGATAAGAGAGAATCGAGAAGTGACTTACTACCCGCCGCGGCCGCCAGGCGATCGCGGCGCGGAGCATCCCGGGATGGCCAACTATCCCAGCGACGAGACGCACCGCAGGCCGCGCAGGTCCTCGATGCCGAGCTCCAACCGCTGGCTCCCGCCACTGGACGAAGAGTCCCCTCGCGCTGAGCGCACGGGGTCCGCTCGCGGAGCCGGTCCCACAGCTGAGCCGGGAGCCGGCGAGCGCGTCACCGTGACCCGCGCCGCCGCGGCACGCAGCCGCGAGATGGGCTCGCGCATGTACGGCCTGGTGCACCGCGCCGCGACCGCCGACGGCGCCGACAAATCCGGGCTGACCGCGCTCACCTGGCCCGTGGTGGCCAACTTCGCCGTCGACGCCGCCATGGCCGTCGCCCTGGCCAACACGCTGTTCTTCGCCGCGGCCAGCGGCGAGTCGAAGAGCCGCGTCGCGCTGTACCTGCTGATCACCATCGCGCCGTTCGCGGTGATCGCGCCGCTCATCGGGCCCGCACTGGACCGCCTGCAGCACGGCCGCCGCGTCGCGCTGGCGGCGTCGTTCGCGCTGCGCACCGTGTTGATCGTGGTGCTGATCGCCAACTACGACGGCGCGACCGGCAACTTCCCGTCGTGGGTGCTCTACCCGTGTGCGCTGGGCATGATGGTGCTCTCCAAATCGTTCTCGGTGCTGCGCAGCGCGGTGACGCCGCGTGTCCTGCCGCCGACCATCGACCTGGTGCGCGTCAACTCGCGGCTCACCACGTTCGGCCTGCTCGGCGGAACGGTCGCCGGTGGCGGTATCGCCGCGGGCGCCGAGTACCTGTTCGGCCTCGTGCACCTGCCCGGCGCGCTGTACGTGATCGTCGCGGTCAGCGTCGCCGGCGCGGTGCTGTCGATGCGCATCCCCAAGTGGGTCGAGGTCACCGAGGGCGAGGTCCCCACGACGCTGAGCTACCACGGCGGCCCCGGGGAACTGCGCCGCCCGGAGCACCCCGACACGACAGGTAAGCCCGACAAGCCGCAATCGGTACGCCAGCCCATGGGCCGCAACACGATCACCGCGCTTTGGGGCAACTGCACCATCAAGGTCATGGTCGGGTTCCTGTTCCTCTATCCCGCGTTCGTCGCCAAGTCGCACGACGCCAGCGGCTGGGAGCAACTGCTGATCCTCGGCATCATCGGCGCGGCCGCGGGCATCGGGAACTTTGCGGGCAACATGACCGCCGCACGGCTCAAGCTCGGCCACCCGGCGCAGATGGTCGTGCGTCTGGCGATCGTGGTCACCGTGTTCGCGCTGCTGGCCGCGTTGACCGGCAAGCTGCTGGTGGCCGCGCTCGCGACGCTGGTGACCTCGGGTGCCAGCGCGATCGCCAAGGCCTCACTCGACGCGTCGCTGCAGGACGACCTTCCCGAGGCGTCGCGCGCCTCGGCGTTCGGGCGCTCCGAATCGGTGCTGCAGCTCGCGTGGGTGGCCGGCGGCGCCATCGGAGTGCTGATCTACACAGACCTCTCAGTCGGGTTCACTACGATCACGGCCGTGCTGATACTCGGCCTGGCCCAGACCATCGTGAGCTACCGCGGCGAATCCCTCATCCCCGGCTTCGGCGGCAACCGCCCCGTGCTGGCGGAGCAGGAGGGGACGATGGCGTGGGGGGCCCGGTGAAGCGCACCTTCGGGATCCTCGGGCTCGTCGTCGTCCTCGCGATCGCAGGCACCGGGATCGGTGTCTGGCGGCTGAGCAGCTCCCACGGCGAGAATCTGCCGCAGATCAGCGCCTACTCACACGGGCACACCGTGCGCACCGGACCGTTCCAGTACTGCCCGGTGCTCGACCTCGACAACTGCCTCGACCCGCGCGAGGCGGCCGAACTGCGGGTCACCGAGAAGTACCCCGTGCAGCTGTCGGTGCCGTCGGCGATCGGACGGGCCCCATGGCGCCTGCTGCGGGTATACGAAAACCCCATCGACACAACGGTTTCGGTGTACCGCCCCAACACCACGCTGGCGGTGACCATCCCGACCGTGGATCCGCAGCGCGGACGTCTGACCGGCCTCGCGGTGCAGTTGCTCACGCTCGTACGCGATCAGAACGGCGAGGAGTTCGCGCTGCCGCACGCCGAGTGGTCGATCAGCACCACCTGGTCGTGAGCCCTGCGGGTCAGCCCGCGCCGTGACCGGCGGGCACCCGCTCACCGTCGCGCGTCGGGCCGGGTGGGGTGCCGTCACCGAAGGGCCTGCCGCCCAAGGCCTCCCGCCCGTGCGGCGTCAACCAGTTCGACAGGTCCGGGCCCTTCGGCACGACCTGCGTGGGATTGATGTCGGAGTGCACCACGTAGTAGTGCGCCTTGATCTGCACGAAGTCGATGGTGTCGCCGAAACCCGGCGTCTGGAACAGATCGCGGGCATAGGCCCACAGCACATCCATCTCGCTGAGCTTGGACCGGTTGCACTTGAAGTGGCCGTGATAGACGGGGTCGAAGCGCGCGAGCGTGGTGAACAACCGCACGTCGGCCTCGGTGATGGTGTCCCCCACCAGGTAACGCTGCGTCGCGAGGCGCTCGGTGAGCCAGTCCAGCGCGGTGAACAACCGGTCGTAGGCGCGCTCGTAGGCCTCCTGTGAACCCGCGAACCCGCAGCGGTACACACCGTTGTTGACCTCGGTGTAGATGCGTCGGGCGACCTCGTCGATCTCGTCGCGCAGCGGCTCGGGGTACAGGTCCGGCGCACCCTCGCGGTGATACGCCTTCCACTCGGTGGAGAAGTCCAGCGTCATCTGCGCGAAGTCGTTGGTGACCACCTCGCCCGTGGCGACCTCGACGATCGCGGGCACCGTGATGCCCTTGGAATAGTCGGGGAAGCGTTTGAGGTACGCGTCGCGCAACCGCGGGATCTTCAGCACCGGATCGACGCCGTCGGGGTCGAGGTCGAACGTCCAGCTGCGTTCGTCGTGCGTCGGCCCGCAGAACCCGATGGACAGCACGTCCTCGAGCCCCAGCAGGCGCCGCACGATGATCGTGCGGTTCGCCCACGGGCAGGCACGCGCCACGATCAGCCGGTACCGGCCCGGTTCGACGGGGTAACCGTCACGGCCGTCGGCGGTGATCCTGGTGGTGATGTACGCGGTGTCGCGGTTGAACTCGCCGCCCGAGGTCTTGTCGGCGACGTAGGTGCCCTGAGCCATCACTCCATCTTGGCCTCAGGGCGCCGGTCGCGCCCGGGACTCGGACGATCAAGCGTCGAGTTCGCGCGCGACGGCCCGGACGACCTCCGAAACGCGGCGGGCGACCTTGCGGTCGGGGTAGCGCCCCTTGCGCAGCTCCGGCTGCACCGCGCTCTCCAGCAGCGTGATCATGTCCTCGACCATGCCGTGCAGTTCGTCGGGGGTGTGCTTGTGCTCGGGACGCTCGGCCTCACGGCGCGCCCGCGACAGGCTGGGCGGCGGGTCGATGAGCTTGAGGCTCAGCGCCTGCGGGCCGCGACGGCCCGCGGCGACGCCGAACTCGACGCGCTGCCCGGACTTGAGCGCCTCGACACCGGCAGGCAGCGCCGAGGACCGGACGTACACGTCCTCGCCGTCCTCTTGCGACAGAAAGCCGAAGCCCTTTTCGGCGTCGTACCACTTAACCTTGCCGGTCGGCACTGTCCTCACCCGCTCGTCGTTGTCGGCCAACAAAAACACACAAAGTTCGCGTCCCGTCTGCGCCGGGACGCGATGACGTGATCCTACTCGGATCAGATCTGGGCCTTCACCCTGAATACTCGGTAGGCTTGCAGCACCGCCCAAGGAGAAGATGCCCCAGATATGCGAGTGCTACTTAATATCATCTGGTTGATCTTCGGCGGGCTGTGGCTGGCGCTGGGTTACCTGCTGGCCGCACTGATCTGCTTCATCCTCATCGTCACGATCCCGTTCGGCTTCGCGTCGCTGCGCATCGCGTCATATGCGCTGTGGCCGTTCGGCCGGACCATCGTCGAAAAGCCGGGACCCCGGCCCGGCGCCCTGGTGGGCAATGTCATCTGGGTGATCCTGTTCGGCATCTGGCTGGCGATCGGACACGTCGCCAGCGCCATCGCGATGGCGATCACGATCATCGGGATCCCGCTGGCCCTGGCCAATCTCAAGATGATCCCGGTGTCGCTGGTACCGCTGGGCAAGGAGATCGTGCCGGTGGACCAGTTCAACAACCTCAACACGGAGCGGGTGATCACATGACCGTCACGGCGCTCGGCCTACCCACCGTCGCCCGGTCCACGGGCGACGGTTCTGCTGGGGCCTCCCCTGCGCCCGCCGACGGCCCCCTGGTCGACAAATACGGACGTGCCGCGACCGACCTGCGCGTGTCGCTGACCGACCGCTGCAATCTGCGCTGCACCTATTGCATGCCTGCCGAGGGCCTCAACTGGCTTCCCGGTGACGCGCTGCTGAGCCCCACCGAACTGGCCCGTCTGCTGCGCATCGCGGTGACCCGGCTCGGCATCACCAGCGTGCGGTTCACCGGCGGTGAGCCGTTGGTGGTGCGTCACCTCGAAGAGGTCGTCGCGGCGGCCGCCGCACTTGAGCCCCGCCCGGAGATCACGCTGACCACCAACGGCCTCGGCCTGGCCCGTCGTGCAGAGGGGCTCAAGAAGGCCGGCCTCAACCGCATCAACGTGTCATTGGACAGCGTCGACGCCGCGCACTTCGCACGCATCACGCGCCGCGATCGCCTGCCCGACGTGCTGGCCGGGCTGGCGGCCGCGAAGGCGGCCGGGCTCGAGCCCGTGAAGGTCAACGCGGTCCTCGATCCCGTGTCGGGCCTCGACGACGCCGTGGAGCTGCTGCGGTACTGCCTGCAGCACGGATATCAGCTGCGGATCATCGAGCAGATGCCGCTCGACGCGAGCCACAGCTGGCAGCGCGACAACGTCATCGACGCCGACCGGATCCTGCAGACCCTGCAACAGCACTTCGAGCTGACCCCGGATTCGCGTCCGCGCGGGTCGGCGCCCGCCGAGCTGTGGCAGGTGGCCGAGGGACCCACGCACGCCGCGGGCACGGTCGGGGTCATCGCGTCGGTGTCGCATGCCTTCTGTTCGGCCTGTGACCGCACGCGGCTGACCGCGGACGGTCAGATCCGCAGCTGCCTGTTCTCGCGCGAGGAGACCGATCTGCGGCACCTGCTGCGCGGCGGTGCCGACGACGCCGAGATCGAGGCCGCGTGGCGCGCGGCGATGTGGAGCAAGCCCGCCGGACACGGCATCAACGATCCTGATTTCGTGCAGCCGGTCCGGCCCATGAGTGCGATCGGTGGATAGATGACGACAGCGACGACAGTTCGGGTGACGGTCCGCTATTTCGCGGCCGCGGCGGCCGCGGCGGGAATCGAGACCGAATCGTTGGAAATCGCGACGGGGACCTCCGTCGCCGAGCTCGTCGAGCGGCTCGGCGCGCGCAACCCCGAGCTCGCGCGGGTGCTCAAACGCTGCTCATACCTGTGCGACGAGGTCGCGGTGCGCGATATGGCCAAGCCGTTGGTAACGCCGCAAACCGTTGACGTGTTACCACCTTTCGCCGGCGGATAACGTGAGATACGTCACATCACGGATTGGTAACGAGCTGGCTGTGTCGCGCTGAGGCGCGTTGTTTTCCTGCGAGAACACTTCGGCAACCTGCACCTTTAACGCTCTTTTAAGTTTTGCCGGGACCTGAAACGCCGTGCGGCGCAAAAGATGACTCTGCTGCACCTACCCGTTACCGTTCATTCCCAAGTCAGCCGACCTTTATCGGTTGACCTGCCTCCGCCGGTAGCGCCGAGCTCCATCCATCGCGCGGAGGTAACTGCGAACACCAAGGATGGAGGCGGGGGACCCAACCGGTCCACCGAATTACGGACCAGGGGCCTTTTGGCTCCTTGGGGTGAAGCCGTCGCCGTTTCGGCGTCGACGGCCGGGTGACCTCTCCCACCCGAACCCGACAGCTGACCTCGTGGGCGCATACGAGAGGACCTCGACGCTTATGAGTGGACGGCACCGCAAGCCCACTTCTTCGTCATCTGCCAAGAACGTCGCCAAGATCGCCTTCACCGGTGCGGTGCTGGGCGGTGGCGGTCTCGGTATGGCCGGCCAGGCAATGGCCGCGACCGACGGCGAATGGGATCAGGTGGCCCGCTGCGAATCCGGCGGCAACTGGGCGATCAACACCGGCAACGGCTATCACGGCGGCCTGCAGTTCTCGCCGAGCACGTGGCGGGCGCACGGCGGCACCGAGTTCGCTCCCGCCGCGTACATGGCCACCAAGGAAGAGCAGATCGCTGTCGCCGAGCGTGTGCTCGCCAGCCAGGGCAAGGGCGCATGGCCCACCTGCGGCCGCGGCCTGTCCGGCGCCACGCCGCGCAACGTCGTCGCAGAGCCCGAACCCGCGCCGCTGGACGCTCCCGGTGTGAACGGCGAACTGCCGCCCCCGGCGCCCGTCGACATGCTGGCCGCGCCGATGCCCGCTCCCGAAGGCCTGCCTCCCGCCCCTGAGGCCCTGCCTCCGGCCCCGGAAGCCCTTCCGCCGGCCCCAGAGGCTCCCGCCCCGGCTCCTGAGGCCCTGCCGCCCGCACCCGAGGCCCTGCCCCCGGCACCTGAAGCCCTCCCGCCCGCACCTGAAGCTCCGGCCCCTGCCCCGGAGGCACTGCCGCCCGCACCCGAGGCACCCGCCCCGGTCGCCGAGGCCCTGCCGCCCGCTCCCGAGGCCCTTCCGCCGGCCCCTGAGGCTCCGCCCGCACCGGAAGCTCTGCCGCCGGCTCCCGAGGCCCAGATCGTCGACGCCTCGCTGCAGGTGCCCGCAGACGTTCCTCCGGCCCCGCCGGTCGAGCCCGCACCCCCGGCACCGGTCGACGCCGTGGCCGCCCCGGAGAACCAGAATTGGGACCAGGCCCCCGCACCGGCCGATCAGCCGCAGACCTGGGCGCTGCACGTCGGCGGGCCGCTGCCGCTCGATCCGGTGCTCCCGGCACCGGCTCCGGCACCCGCGCCTGCTCCGGCACCCGGCGCACCCGCCGCGGTCGCGGCTCCGGCACCCGATCCGCTGGCCCCCGCACCGAACGCAGATGTGGCCCCAACCCCGCCGGAGGGTGTTCCGCACCTCGCGAGCCCGGAGAACCTGCCCCCGGGTACCACCGAGACCCCTGACCAGATTCCCGGCCAGGGTCCGAACATGACCTACCTGCGGGAGATCTGGCACGCGATCCAGACCCAGGACATCAGCGGCAAGGACGCCCTGCTTGCGCTCACGCAGCGTCCGCTGACCACTCCCGACGTCCCGGGCGGTGCGGCTCCGAACCGCCCGGTCGCGCCACCACCCGCACCCGGTGACCCGGCCCTTGCACCGGCTCCCGCGCCGCTGGGCGCCCCGGCGCCCGCCCCGGCCCCTGAGCCTGCCCCGGTGGGCGCACCGGCCCCGGTCGGCGCTCCGGTTCCGCCGCCGGCCTGAGCCGGCTCAGGCCGGTTCTAGGCGGAGTTGACCCACTCGTCGGTTCCGTCGGCGAAGTGCTGGTGCTTCCACACCGGCAGCCGCTCCTTGACGACGTCGACGAGACGGGCACAGGTTTCGAACGCCGCCCTGCGATGGTCCGCTGCGACAGCGGCCACCAGGGCGGCGTCGCCTATCTTCAGGGGGCCGATGCGGTGGCTGACCGCGATCGCCCGCACCCCGTCGGACTGCGCCGCGATCTCCTCGGCGACCTCTTCGAGCGTGCGCTGCGCCGTGGGATGGGCCGAGTACTCGAGTCGCAGCACCGAACGGCCGCCGTCGTGATCGCGCACGACACCGGCGAATCCGACGACCGCCCCGGCGGCCTCGTGCGCGACGAGCGCCTCGTACTCGGTCAGCGAGATCGGGTCCTCGGTGAGCTCGACCCGGACGATTTCAGCGCTCATCGCAACAGTCTCCTCGTCGCGTGGGCGCCTGTGCGCTCAACGCGTATGGTCATGGCCGCCAAGCTGATCGAGCGCGTGCTCCAGCACGTGGTCGAGAACGCCGAGGCCGTCTTTCACCCCGCCGGGAGAACCCGGGAGGTTCACGATCAGTGTGCGTCCGGAAACGCCGCACACGCCGCGCGAGAGAATCGATGTGGGCACCTTGGGCAACCCGGACCGTCGGATGGCGTCAGCGAGACCGGGAACCTCGTAATCGAGCACGGCCCGCGTGGCCTCGGGGGTGGCGTCGGTCGGTGAGATACCGGTCCCGCCCGAGGTGATGATGAGGTCGACGTTCTCGGACAGCGCGGCACGCAGCGCCCCGGCCACGGCGTCGCCGTCGGGAACCACCATCTGCTCGGTGACGTCGTAGCCGCGCTTGGCCAGCCATTCCACGATGAGCGGACCGGTCCGGTCGTCGTAGACGCCTGCCGCTGCCCGGGTCGAGGCGATGACCACCCGGGCCGAACGCGTCACTCCGCTGGTTTTTCCCACAACCCCGTTCTACCGCCTTCTTTCCGCACCACGTGGATGTTGTCGATACGTGCTGCGGGATCGACGGCCTTGATCATGTCGTAGAGCGTCAGCGCGGCCACGCCGACCGCGGTGAGCGCCTCCATCTCGACACCCGTGCGGTCGGTGCTGCGCACCGTGGCGGTGATCCCCACGGCGTCGTCGCGCACGTCGAAGTCGACGTCGACACCGGTCAGTGCCAACTGGTGGCACAGCGGGATCAGGTCGGGTGTCCGTTTGGCCGCCAGGATGCCTGCCACCCGCGCGGTGGCCAGGGCGTCACCTTTGGGCAGTCCACCGGAGGCGATGAGCGCCACGACGTCCGGCCGCGTCAGCAGGGTCCCCGCGGCGACCGCGGTGCGTTTGCTGACGTCCTTGTTGGTGACGTCGACCATGTGCGCCGCGCCGGATTCGTCGAGGTGCGACAGTTCCACCGTTACCGGTTGACGACGGTGACGGCCGGCAGGAACGGCAGCTGTTCGGCCGGCAGCGGGAAGACAACATCGCCGAACGGGGACAGTGCACCGGTGCGGTCACTGGCGAGTTCGGTCACCGCGTGATCGTCGTCGCCGGACAGGGTCGGCCAGCCGTTGTCGACGTATTGCTTCTTCTTCTTGTCAGCCACGCCCCACATTGTGGCAAATGGCTTCGCCGGTCGCGATACCGGCAGCCTGCTTTACGCTGGTCAGGATATGACCGCACAGACTCCGGGGACGCCGCTTGGCGCCTGGCTGGCCGACCTCGACGATCGGGGTCTCATCCGCCTACTGGAGCTGCGACCGGACCTGAGCCAGCCGCCACCAGGCACGATCGCGGCGCTGGCGGCCCGCGCCACCTCCCGCCAGTCGGTCAAGGCCGCCACCGACGGCCTGGACTTCCTGCGCCTGGCGGTGCTCGACGCTCTGCTCGTACTGCACGCCGACACCGCCGCGGTCCCGGTCGACAAGGTCACCGACATGCTGGGCGACCGCGTCGAGACCGCGGTGGTGCTCGCCGCCGTCGACGACCTGCGCGAGCGTGCGCTGGTGTGGGGCGAGGCGACACTGCGGATCGCACCCGAGGTGGCCTCGGGTCTGCCGTGGTACGCCGGGCAGGCCGTCCTGGAGCCCACCGACCTGACCGCCGAGGAGATCGCGGCGCGGGTCGACGCGCTCGACGACGCCCCGCGTGAGCTGCTCGCGCGGCTCCTGGAGGGCTCACCCATGGGCCGCACGCGCGACGCCGCGCCCGACTCCCCGCCCGACCGCCCCGTGCCGCGACTCCTGGCGGCCGGGCTGCTGCGCCGCATCGACGACGACACCGTGATCCTGCCGCGCCTGGTGGGGCAGGCCCTGCGCGGCGAGGTGCCCGGTCCGCGCGAGCTCACCAAACCCGAACTGGCCGTGACCACCACGACCGTCGCCGATGTCGACGCCGTCGCGGCGGGTGCGGCCATCGACCTGATGCGCGAGGTCGACCTCATCATCGAGACGCTGGGCGCCGCGCCGGTTCCCGAGCTGCGCGCAGGCGGAATGGGTGTGCGCGACGTCAAGCGGCTGGCCAAGAACACCGGCATCGACGAACCCCGGCTGGGGCTGCTGGTCGAGCTCGCCGCGGCCGCCGGGCTGATCGCCTCCGGCATGCCCGACCCCGATCCGGGTGACGGCACCGGCCCGTACTGGGCGCCGACGGTGGCCGCCGACCGGTTCCTCGAATCGCCCACGGCGGTGCGCTGGCATCTGCTGGCCACCACGTGGCTCGACCTGCCTGCCCGCCCCGCGCTCATCGGCACCCGCGGCCCGGACGGGAAACCTTTTGGTGCGCTGTCGGATTCGCTGTACTCGACGGCCGCGCCGCTGGACCGGCGCCTGCTGCTGACGGTGCTGGCCGACCTCGCGCCCGGCTCTGGCGTCTCCGCCGAGGACGCATCGCGCGCGATGATCTGGCAGCGGCCGCGCTGGGCGGTGCGCCTGCAACCCGCGACGGTCAGCGACCTGTTCGCCGAGGCCCATGCGCTGGGCATGGCCGGACGCGGCGCGATCAGCACCCCGGCGCGCCGTCTGCTGGCCGGCGACGCCGACGAGGACGTGCTGGCCGCGATGAACAAGGCGCTGCCCAAACCGCTCGACCATTTCCTGCTGCAGGCCGACCTGACCGTCGTCGTGCCGGGACCGCTGGAACGGGACCTCGCCGAGGAACTCGCACAGGTCGCGACGGTCGAATCGGCCGGGGCGGCCATGGTGTACCGGATCAGCGAGGCATCGGTGCGCCACGCACTCGACGCCGGGCGCACCGCGGGCGAGTTGCACGCGTTCTTCGAGAAGCACTCGAAAACCCCTGTCCCGCAAGGTTTGACATACCTGATCGATGATGTGGCGCGCCGGCACGGGCAGCTGCGGGTGGGGATGGCGTCGTCGTTCGTGCGGTGCGAGGACCCGGCGCTGCTCGCACAGGCCGTCGCGAGCCCGATCGTCGCGCGTCTCGAGCTGCGGACCCTCGCGCCCACCGTCGCGGTGTCGCAGGCGCCGATCGCCGACGTGCTCGGCGCGCTGCGCGAGGCCGGTTTCGCCCCGGCCGCCGAGGACTCGACCGGTGCCGTCGTCGACATCCGCGCCCGCGGTGCGCGCGTCGTCGCACCGTCGCGCCGTCGCGTGTACCGCCCGCCGTCACCCCCCACCCCGCAGACCCTCGCCGCGGTGGTCGCCGTGCTGCGCAAGGTGGCCGCGGGACCGTTCTCCAGCATCCGCCTGGACCCGGCAACCGCGATCACGCAACTGCAGGAGGCCGCGATCGCCCAGACGTCGGTGGTGATCGGTTACGTCGACCCGGCCGGCGTCGCGACCCAGCGCGTGGTGTCGCCGATCAACGTGCGCGGCGGGCAACTCACCGCATTCGACCCGGCGGCCGGGCGGGTGCGCGAATTCGCGATCCACCGCGTCACGTCGGTGGTCTCGGCCGACAGTGACTGATCCGTCGAGATTGCCGTGAGGGACATCTTGAGCTGTGTTTTTGTCCCTCAGTGCAATCTCGGCGCCCAGCGCCCGCCGGACGGTATGTCAGCGGGTTCGGAATAATGGACAGGATGAGTTCCCAGCCGAGCAGCGGAGTGGTCAGCGCATGACCGACGGCCCGCTGATTGTGCAGTCCGACAAAACCGTGTTGCTCGAGGTCGACCATGAGTTGGCCGGGGCCGCACGGGCGGCGATCGCCCCGTTCGCCGAACTCGAACGCGCACCCGAACACGTCCACACCTACCGCATCACGCCGCTGGCGCTGTGGAACGCCCGCGCGGCGGGCCACGACGCCGAGCAGGTGGTCGACGCGCTCGTGTCGTTCTCCCGCTACCCGGTGCCCCAGCCGCTGCTGGTCGACATCGTCGACACCATGGCGCGGTACGGCCGCCTGCAGCTCGTCAAGCATCCGGCACACGGGCTGACGCTGGTGAGCTTCGACCGCGCGGTGCTCGAAGAGGTGCTGCGCAACAAGAAGATCGCGCCGATGCTCGGTGCGCGCATCGACGACGACACCGTGATCGTGCACAACAGCGAACGCGGCCGCGTCAAGCAGATGCTGCTCAAGATCGGTTGGCCCGCAGAGGATCTCGCGGGTTACGTCGACGGCGAGGCGCACCCGATCACGCTGGAGCAGGACGGCTGGGCGCTGCGCGACTACCAGGAGATGGCCGCCGACTCGTTCTGGGCCGGCGGGTCCGGTGTGGTGGTGCTGCCGTGTGGCGCGGGCAAGACGCTCGTCGGCGCCGCGGCGATGGCCAAGGCCGGCGCGACCACGCTGATCCTGGTCACCAACACCGTCGCGGGACGGCAGTGGAAACGCGAGCTCGTCGCGCGCACGTCGCTCACCGAGGACGAGATCGGCGAGTACTCGGGTGAGAAGAAGGAGATCCGGCCCGTCACGATCGCCACGTACCAGGTGATCACGCGCCGCACCAAGGGCGAGTACAAGCACCTGGAGCTGTTCGACAGCCGCGACTGGGGCCTGATCATCTACGACGAGGTGCACCTGCTGCCCGCGCCCGTGTTCCGGATGACCGCCGATCTTCAGTCCCGCCGTCGGCTCGGCCTGACCGCGACGCTGATCCGCGAGGACGGGCGTGAAGGCGACGTGTTCAGCCTGATCGGGCCGAAACGCTACGACGCGCCGTGGAAGGACATCGAGGCGCAGGGCTGGATCGCGCCGGCCGAGTGCATCGAGGTGCGCGTGACGATGACCGACAACGAGCGCATGCTCTACGCCACGTCGGAACCCGACGAGCGCTACAAGCTGTGCTCGACGGTGCACACCAAGATCGCGGTGGTGCGCTCGATCCTGGAGCGTCATCCCAACGAGCCGACCCTGGTGATCGGCGCGTACCTGGACCAACTGGAGGAACTGGGCCAGGAGTTGGACGCCCCGGTGATCCAGGGCTCGACCAAGAACGCCGAGCGCGAGGCGCTGTTCGACGCGTTCCGCCGCGGCGAGATCAGGACGCTCGTGGTGTCGAAGGTCGCCAACTTCTCCATCGACCTGCCGGAAGCGTCGGTGGCCGTGCAGGTGTCGGGCACCTTCGGGTCACGACAGGAGGAGGCGCAACGCCTCGGCCGGCTGCTGCGTCCGAAGGCCGACGGTGGTGGCGCGGTGTTCTATTCGGTGGTCTCGCGCGACAGCCTCGACGCCGAGTACGCCGCGCACCGGCAGCGCTTCCTCGCCGAGCAGGGCTACGGCTACATCATCAAAGACGCCGACGACCTGCTGGGGCCGGCCATCTAGACCGGCCCCGGCGCCCGTCGCTACGCGTGCGGCCCGACGGCCTTGACCACGGTCAGCAGCACCACCGAGTCGGCGAGTGCGTGCAGCGAGTGGCGCGTGCGCGGGATCACCAGCAGATCACCGGGAGATCCCTCCCAGCTCGCCTCGGAGTTGGCCAGCTTCACACGGCCCTCGATCACCTGCAGCGTCGCCTCGCCGGGGCTCTCATGCTCGTCCAGACCGGTGCCGTCGACGAGCGCGATCAGCGTCTGACGCAGGTTGTGCTCGTGCCCGCCGTAGACGGTGTGGGCACTGCGGCCCGCGCTCGCGGTGCGAGCTGCGGCCAGTTGCTGACGGGCAAGCGCGGTGAGCGACATCTTCTCCATGACGAGCATCGTCCCACCCCGGGTGTGCGCGGTGTGCTCAGGTCGCACTATCTGGTCGGCGGCCATGCACTCGTGCTGTGAACCAATTATCGAACGCAGCCAGAATCGCTCGGTTCACGGCTCACCATGACTTCGGCGTGTTCTTTCTCGACAGCGCCTGGGCTCGCCGTCACAGACAGCAAATCCGCTTCCGTGCCCCACGTCCACCTAGTGAACTCATGGCTCTCACCGTCGACCTCTTTCGCGAATACGAATTCCGAGCACCAGGCCAAACCGTCGTAAGGACGGCCGATCGGCAGCTGTTGGCGGAGGTCATCGACAGTCTCTGAATACCCCGCTTGCACGATCCACTGCTCCCATTCCCCTGGCTGCTCGTTCGCCAGTTTCGCGCCGGCGGGAAGAGTCAACCCCGGCATCAGCTGAGGTTGAGACGGCGCCTCGACAGAACTCGTCGACGAATCGAGAGCATCGACACCTATCGGCGGAGCTGCGCGAAAAACGATGACGCCCGCGACAATCGAGACCAGTAAGAAGACCACGCCCGTTGCAATCAGGATCCAAGCCCACGGCGGCATGCCGCCCCGAGGGCGCGCGACAGCTGCGGCAGGAGCCGTTTGGTCCGTCCACTTATGACCGTCGAAGTATCGAAGCTGGGTTTGGTCGTCCGGCGCCGGGTACCAACCCGGCGGTGTGGTGTTCATCTGTCTCCCTTGGCCACTCAATTCAAAAGAGCTCATCTAACTGGAGAGGTCAGTCGGTGTCACCGTAGTACCGTGTCGAGAAAATCTGAGACTTCAACGCTTCGACGTCAGCTCTGGATGGCAGCCCCGCATTTTTAGCCAGATGGTGGCCCATCTCTGAGTCGTTGAAGCCAGTGCGTCGTGCAACCTCGACTGCAAACTCGTGCACCTCTGACCGCGCATGTCGCCAGGCGAGGTCAGCGACTACCTGGATCTCGTCTTCGAGCTGACGTTCTGACATCCGAACTACACCGGGCGACAGCGCGATGCTTCTGATCCGACCGTCGGGAAACACCGTCACCGTCACCGTTCCGGGTGGATTCGTCACCGATGACCATAGCGGCAGATGCTCGTCGCCAGACACCGAGGGGTTTGGCGGCTGGACGATGCCACCGTCATCTCTGCTGTCGCCGATCTCGCCGGATTCGGTGTGCGAACCGTACAGATCATTCTTTGTATAGAGGTCGAATGCCGATCCGATCTCCGCGGACTGGGAATCCGCGTCGGCGAACTCGTCGTCGTCCCACGAACGCGACGTTCCATTACTCATCAGCCCGGATGCCCAATCCGCTCTATACCGCGATCAACGAGGCGGCATTTGCTGCTCAAGCTTGTCCTTCTCTGTCTCATCCACATCGTCATACCGAGCTGCTGCGTGCCGAAGCTTCTGTGCAAGTTCGGCACACACGCCGACTACCCCGCTCCCCGCTGTGGATCGCTCGGCCTCGGCCTTTTTTATCGCCTCGCTGGTGACCGCACAGATCAAACCGTGTGTCTTTTCCA
>Ga0182740_1000821_pt1 | contig 25469 bp, 20 predicted proteins | sample eDN5th37CKraftBY_FD_128872 | JGI IMG/M metagenome (GOLD analysis project Ga0182740, IMG submission 128872) | Enriched backyard soil microbial communities from Emeryville, California, USA - eDNA 5th pass 37_C Kraft BY (version 2) (version 2) | ecosystem: Environmental > Terrestrial > Soil >...
GAAGGGCTGGTTGAAGTTCTTCCGCGCCGCGGCATCCTCGTGCGCGCGATATCTCATCGCGACATTCGCGAAACCTACGAGCTGACGATCGCGCTCGAGAGCATGGCCGCCGAAGTTCTCGCGGCGCGCTCTTCTTCTCCTGATGTGAACAGGATCATCGCGCGTCTCGAGACCGAAACGAAAGCGATGGAGAGCGCGATCAAGAAAAACGACCTCGATAAATGGGCTGCCGCCGACGACCGCTTTCATGAAATCCTGACCGGCGAATGCGGCAATGGCCGCCTCTCCCGCATGGCCTCGACCATTCGCGACCAGACGCATCGCGCCCGTTTGCTCACGCTGCGGCTGCGGCCATTGCCGGTAAAATCCGCGCCGGAGCACCGTGCCATCATCGAAGCGATCCGCAAGGGCGATCCCGCGGCCGCGGCAAAAACAGCCGGCGCGCACAGGCGCCGCGCCAGCGAGATCATGATTCCGCTGCTTCAGAAATTCTCGACGCCGAACGCTTAGGGCCCGCTACTCCCGCGAGTGCCGGATCATCGCGCCGACGACATTGGAATAATCGTCGGTCCACACCCGCTGATCCGGATCCGGCTCGAGCGGTTCCCATCCGCTATCGGGCTCCTGTAGCGCCCCGAAATCTTCTTCGTCGCGCGCGCTTGCCGTCACGGTCGAAGTGTAGAGATAGCGCGAATTGTCTTCCTTCTCGTCGAGCTGCGAATTGATGCGCGTGCGCAAGCCGTTGGCGTCCGCGATGCCCGCGACAATCGAGGCCAATTCGAGATAGCGGTTCGAGATATGCAGCACGATCATGCCGCGCGGCGCGAGCTTCGCGAGATAGGCCGCCATCGCCTCCTGCGTCAGCAGATGAATCGGGATCGCGTCGGAGGAAAAGGCATCGACGATGATGATGTCGTAGCCGCCATCCGGCGCATCGCCGATCGTCAGCCGCGCATCGCCCAGCACGATCCTGGCCTGCGGCGCGCAAATCGGTTGAAACGAGAAAAACTTCGGATTGGTTGCGACATCGATGATGCTCTGGTCGATCTCATAAAATGTCAGCCGGTCATTCGGCCGCGCGTAACAGGCAAGCGTCCCGGTGCCGAGGCCGACCACGGCCATGTTAAGCGGCCCGGTCTTTTTCTGACGCGCCGCCTCGATCGTTTTCGCCATGCCGGAATTGGCGTGATAGTAGGTCAGCGGCACCGGCCTTGCGCCCGGCATTTGCACCGTCTCGCTGATGGCCTCCGCGCCATGAATCGTCGTGCCGTGCAACAGAACACGATAATAGCCGCTCGCCGATTGATAGATCTTGTGAACGCCGAAGAAATTACGGACCGTCTGCCCTGCTCCGGATTCCATCATGACCGAACACAGCAACGCAAAGCCGATGACCGCGGCAAACTTCAGCGGGTCGCGCAGCAAAATGACCGCGACAAGCATGATCGTGGCGAAAATGGCGAGCAGCGCCGTCGAGTCCGGCGCATTATCCGAGCGCAAATAGCTTGTTATCGCGATGGCGAACAGCGTGGCCGCAATGAACCAGATCAGGCGGCCGCGCGCGGTGTCGCCGTCGAAAAGGCCGGGCCGGCACAATAGCCCTGCCACGATCAGGAGCGGATATTCGGCGATCCAGTTAAAGATGTAAGGCGCAAGCAGCCCCGCGAAGATGCCCCCGGCCATGCCGCCGAACGACATCCAGAGATAAAACGCAGTCAGGTAACGCGCCGCCGGGCGGCGCCGCGCGAGCTCGCCGTGGCAAACAAGCGCGGTGATGGCGAAGGCCACGATATTGATCGCGATCGTCGTGAAGATCGAATCCGTCTGCCCCTTGAGATAAACGCCGGTCAGAAGCGCGATCACGACCGGCTGCGCAGCCAGCGCAAGCCGATGCGGAATAAGCGGGCGCCGCTGGAAGACGATCACATAGGTCGCCAGATAAAGAGCAAGCGGAATGACCCACAGCAGCGGCGTGGAGCCGACATCGGTTGAAATGTGCGACGTCACCGCGATCAGGAAAGCCGACGGCACCGCGGCGAGTGCTGTCCATGTCAGCGCATCGCGTATCGTTGGCGGCGTGCTGTCGTCACGCTGTTTGCCAGCAGCGGCCTGCGGCTGCCCGTTGCTCCATACCAGCGCGCCGCAAATCGTGATCAGGCCGATCAGCACATAAAAGCCGCCGGACCAGTAAAGCCGTTGCTCGTATAGCTGCGTGAACGGCTCGGCCAGCAACGGATAGCCGAGCAGCGCGAGGAAACTTCCGACGTTGCTCGCCGCATATAAAAAATAAGGATCGCTCGCCGCCGGATGATGCGAGCGCGCGAACCATGCCTGCAGAAGCGGCGAGTTCGCCGCGAGCGCGAAGAACGGCAGGCCCACCGAAACCGAGAACAAGCCGATGAGATAAAACGCCTCGCCGTGTGCCGGCGGCCTGCCCCAGCCTTCGGCAATCGACAGCGGCAGCGCGGCCACCGCGGCCAGCATCACCGCGAGATGAACGGCGATCGCGTAGCGCAGCGGAAGATAACGCGTCAGCAAATGCGCATAAGCATAGCCCGCGAGCAGCACCGCCTGGAAAAACACCATCGCCACCGACCAGACCGAAGGCGAGCCGCCGAAGCGCGGCAGCACGAGCTTGGTAAACAGCGGTTGCACGGCGAACAGAAGTGACGCGCTGACAAAAATCGCCGCAATGAAAGCGGCGAGCAGCAGTCCGTTGGGCGCGGCAACCCCTGCCGCCTTGGCGGTGTGACGCTTCGCCGGTACGGAATCCATTCTTGTTTCGCCGTGGTGTGAGGGCGGAAGGCAGGATCAGGCGCGAACAATCATGCCACCAACCCGCCGGAAACAAAACGCCGCCGATGCCGCACCAACAGGAGAAAAGGCGGCAAGTGCCGCCCTCTCCTTCGTTCACTGGCTTGTTACAGGGGGATAATCGCTACGATCTCCCAGGTGTCGGGATCGATGATGATGAGCTGGTCGCCGACCACGACATACTTATAGCCTTCATAGCCCGGCACGTAGCCGTAGAAATCGCTGGGGATGTCATAAACGGTGTAGTCACGCGGCACGAAACTTCCGATGACGATCGGCCAGCTTACCCGCGCGACACGATGGAAGTGGTGGCGGTGTCCGCGATAATAGCTCCGGATCCGCGTGCGCTGACGATCGTTGAAGTGCGCCCGGCGGTGCTGCCGCTCGCGCGCTTTGGTCTGGTGGTTGCGCCAGTTACGGCGCTCGATCTGACGATTACCCTGGCGAGCCCGGTTGCGGGTCACGCTGCCGCGATCATGTGCGCGATGGCCGCGCTGCGTATTCGCTCGGTGATGCCGTACTCGCTGATGAGCGCGCGGCGCACGGTGAGCGCGCGGAGCCGAGCGGTGTGCACGCGGCGCTGAATGCGCTCGCGACCCGCCGCCTCTGGCGTGCGAGCCGGAAGACTTGTGCTGTGGCGCAGCATCCGAAGCCGACGGCACGGCAACGAGCAGCAATGACGCGCCGAACACCGCGGCGGCAAGCAGTGGCTTGTTCAGTTTCATCAATACATCCTTCTCATTCCTACCAGTCCAGGGAAGAAACGTTTTAGGCTTGTGCCGGTTCCACACGCAGATTTGAACGGCAGGATTTCGAGATGACGGTAACGGCTTCAGCTTCCGCGCCGTCCGGCAAGCGCCGCCCCCTGTCGAAAAATGCGGCGCGCGGCTATGATCGTCTCAGGTTTCTGAAACCCACTTTACGCCAATCATCAACGCCATTTCGGGAGAACGACAATGACCGGGATCAACCGTCGCATGATGCTGGCCGGCGCAGCCGCCGGCGCCACCGCCGCCATGCTGCCGGGCGCCAAGCCTGCACGCGCCGCGCTGCCTTTGCAGGGCAAACAGAATCCGGGCTGGTATCGCTACAAGGTCGGCGACTATGAAGTCACCGTCGTCACCGACGGCGCGGGCACTTTTCCGCTGCCGGACAAATTCGTCGTCAACGCGAGCAAGGACCAGGTCGCGGCCGAGCTTGCGAAGCATCACCTCGATCCGGCGAAGATCACCGTTCCCTTCACGCCGATCGTCATCAACACCGGCTCGAAGCTGGTGCTGATCGACACCGGCTACGGCGAGGAAGCTGCGAAGAAGCCGAACGCAACGACCGGGCAAGTTACCGCCAACCTGAAAGCTGCCGGCATCGATCCCGCGAACATCGATATCGTCATCATCTCGCATTTCCACGGCGACCACGTGAACGGCTTGCTGAACGCGGAGAAAAAGCTCGCCTATCCGAACGCCGAAGTCATGGTGCCGGCCGTCGAATGGAAATACTGGACCGACGACGGCGAAATGAGCCGCGCGCCCGAAGGCCGCATGCAGGGTCTGTTCAAATCGAACCGCGCGATCTTCGATGCTCTCAATCGCAAGGTCACGCCTTACGAATGGAACAAGGAAGTGATCCCCGGCCTCACCGCGATCGGCACGCCGGGCCATACGCCGGGCCACACTTCGTATGTGCTCGCCTCCGGCAACGGCAAGGTGTTCATCCAGTCGGATGTCACGAACGTGCCATTCCTGTTCGTCAGCAATCCCGGCTGGCACGCCGGCTACGACCAGGATGGCGACTTGGCGGAGGCCACGCGCCGCAAGACCTACGACATGATCGTCGCGGAGAAGCTGCCCGTGCAGGGCTTCCACTACCCCTTCCCCGGCCTTGGCCATCTCGAGAAAGCCGGCGACGGCTATCGCCTCGTGCCGATGCCGTGGAATCCGGTAATCTGAAAATCGGTTTGATTTTCCGCAGGCTCAATAAAGGCCGCTCTCGCGAGCGGCCTTTATCTTGATGAACTCGCGAGCACCCGCGCGGGCGCCACGGCTTTCATCAGCACAAATGTGAGCGCAAGCACCGCAAGATAAACGATGACCTGCATTCCGCTGGGATGATCATTGTAGCCAATGAGCGTGTGCAGCACCCGGCCTAACATTCCGGAATCGGACAACAGCCACGACGAGTCCCACAACGCGTTGCTCAACGCTGTGAGCACATCGGCCTGCTGCAGGAAGGCAACCGTTTGCGAGGCAAGACCCGCAGCCAGCAGCGCGATCATTCCGCTCGTTGCAGCGAACAGATAGCGGCCGGGAATTCGCAACAGGCCCAGATAGGTAAGCGCACTTATAGCCGCGCCGAGCAGAAGGCCGGCGATTCCGCCGCCGAACACGCTCGCAAATGAATCGCCGCCGGAGGCGAGGATGCCGTACAGGAACAGCACCACCTCCGAGCCCTCGCGTAGCACCGCTACTCCGCATACGATCGAAAGAGCGAGCAGCGTTCGCGAGCCGCTTGCCACCGATTGCCCGAGCGATCTTGCTTCCGTGGCAAGCTCGCGGCCGTGGGAGGACATCCACACATTGTGCCAGGTCAGCATCACCACGGCGGTACCGAGAACGGCGGCGTTGAAAAGCTCCTGCCCCATGCCGGCAAAAGCTTCGGTAATGCCTTGTATGAAAAGCGCCACGAGGCACGCGCCGATAAAACCGGCGAAGATGCCTCCGGCGATCCACCGTCCGCGCCCCGGCACCGATGCAGTCGCCGCCATCACGATGCCGACAATGATTCCGGCCTCGATGACTTCGCGAAAGACGACGATAAGAGCGGCAAGCATGTTACGCTCGATCAGCTACTTCGCGACGATTTCGCCTTTATTCGACTTGTTGAAGTCGTCGTAGAAGGAATAGGTGCCCGCCTTGAGCGGCTTCATATTGATCGTCGCCGTAGCGCCGGGTGCGATGATCTTCTCGAAACGCGGGTTGCGGCTCTCGATCTCCATCGCGACTGCGTCCGCGTTCTTCACCACCAGCTTGAAAAGCTTGTCCGCCGGAACGTTGATGGTCGACGGATCAAACTTCTTGTTCTTGACCACAATGTTGATCGTCGCGTCCTGCGCCGCCGCCGGCTGCGCGAGAATTGCCCCGAAGATGGCGGCAAAAGCGATCGCTGAGAGAAACAGTTTCGTTTTCATGTCATGAGTCCCAATCTATCCGCAGCGGCATACACCACTCGGTGTCATGCCGTTATCGGATAAATAGCAGAAAATTCGAAAGACAAATGTTCGCGATTGAAGATTAGAATTCATCTAATCGACAACGGACTATGCCACTTCGCGCGCGAGACGCGCCGGATTGTACGAGAGCGAAGGCGCGAGCCACTTCTCGATTTCCTTCACCGTCATGCCCTTGCGCCTCGCATAGTCCTCGACCTGATCGCGGTCGATACGCCCAACGCCGAAGTAAGCGCTTTCGGGATGCGAATAGTAGAAGCCCGACACCGAGGCGCCCGGCCACATCGCGAAGCTTTCGGTGATCTCGACGCCGATCTGCTTTTGCGCATCGAGAAGCTTGAACAGTATGCCCTTCTCGGTGTGATCCGGTTGCGCCGGATACCCCGGCGCCGGCCGGATGCCGCGATACTTCTCCTCGATCAGCTCGTCGTTCGTCAGCTTCTCGTCCGGCGCATAACCCCAAAACTCGGTGCGCACGCGCTGGTGCATCCGCTCGGCAAACGACTCCGCGAGACGATCGGAGAGCGCCTTCATCAGGATCGCATCATAATCATTGTTCTGGCCCTTGAGCGCTTGCGATCTCTCGACCTCGCCGATGCCGGCGGTGACGACGAAGGCGCCGACATAATCCGGCACGCCGGTTGAGAGCGGCGCGACGTAATCCGCGAGCGCAAGATTGGCTCGCCCGCCGCCCGTGCGCGCCATCTGCTGGCGCAGCGTATGCAGCGTCGCGATCTTTTCCTTGCGCGTATCGTCCTTGAACAGCACGACATCGTCGCCGTCGGCATTGGCCGGCCAGAAACCGATTGCCGCGCGCGCCTCGACCCAGTTTTCCTTCACCATGCGCTCGAGCATCTTCTGCGCGTCTTCATAAAGCCCGCGCGCCGCGGCGCCGTACTTTTCGTCTTCAAGGATGCGCGGGAATGCGCCCTTCAGCTCCCACGACTGGAAGAACGGCGTCCAGTCGATCGTGCGCGTCAATTCCGCGAGGTCGTATTTCTTGAAATAGCGCGTGCCGAGGAATTTCGGCTTTGGCGGCGTGTAGTTCGAGAAATCGAGCTTGAGCCCGTTCTCGCGCGCCTGTGCGATCGGCGCGCGCGCCTTGTTGTCCTCGGCGCGTGCATGGGCATCCGCGAGTTTCTCGTATTCGGCGCGGGTTTCGGACATATATTGCTTGCGCTGCTCAGGGTTGAGCAGCGTCGAGACGACGCCGACCGCGCGGCTCGCGTCGGTGACATAGACCGCCTGCCCGCGCACGTAATTCGGCGCGACCTTGACCGCGGTATGCACGCGGCTTGTCGTCGCCCCGCCGATCAGGAGCGGCAGGTCGAAGCCTTCGCGTTCCATTTCGGCCGCGACGTTGCACATCTCGTCGAGCGACGGCGTGATCAGGCCCGAAAGGCCGATGATATCGACCTTCTCCTTGCGTGCCGTTTCCAGAATCTTCTGCACCGGCACCATCACGCCGAGATCGATGACCTGATAATTGTTACACTGCAGCACGACGCCGACGATGTTCTTGCCGATGTCATGGACGTCGCCCTTGACCGTCGCGAGCAAAATCTTGCCCGGCGGCGGCTCGTCGGCGTAGCCCTTCTCTTCTTTTTCTTTTTCCATGAACGGCAGCAGGTAAGCCACCGCCTGCTTCATGACGCGCGCCGACTTCACCACCTGCGGCAGGAACATCTTGCCTGAGCCGAAGAGATCGCCGACGATATTCATGCCGGCCATCAGCGGGCCCTCGATGACATGGAGCGGACGCTCGGCCTTCTGCCGCGCTTCTTCGGTATCCTGTTCGATGAACTGCGTGATGCCGTTCACCAGCGCGTGCGAAATGCGCTCCTCCACCGTTCCTTCGCGCCACGAAAGATCGGCTTCCTTCTTCTCCTTGCCGCCGCCCTTGTATTGCTCGGCAAGCGAGAGCAGCCGCTCGGTCGCGTCCGGGCGCCGGTTGAGCACGACATCCTCGCAGGCTTCGCGCAGCTCCGGTTTGAGATCGTCATAGACCGCGAGCTGACCCGCGTTGACGATGCCCATGTCCATGCCGGCCTTGATCGCATGATAGAGAAAGACCGCATGCATCGCCTCGCGCACGGCCTCGTTGCCGCGGAACGAAAACGAGAGGTTCGAGACGCCGCCCGAGATGTGAACATGCGGCAGATTCTCGCGGATCCATCTCGCCGCCTCGATGAAGGTGACGCCGTAATTGGAATGTTCCTCAATGCCCGTCGCGACCGCGAAGATGTTCGGGTCGAAGATGATGTCTTCGGGCGGGAAGCCGACTTCCTCGGTGAGAATCTTGTAGGCCCGCGCGCAAATCTGCGTCTTGCGCTCGAACGTATCGGCCTGGCCCTGCTCGTCGAAGGCCATCACGACAACCGCCGCGCCATAGGCACGCACCAGCCGGGCGTGATGCCTGAAAACCTCCTCGCCCTCTTTCATCGAGATCGAGTTGACGATGCTCTTGCCCTGCACGCACTTCAGGCCGGCTTCGATGATCGACCACTTCGAGGAGTCGATCATGATCGGCACCTTGGCGATATCCGGCTCCGACGCGATGAGGTTGAGGAAATTCACCATCGCCTTTTCGGAGTCGAGCAGGCCTTCGTCCATGTTGACGTCGATGACCTGCGCGCCGTTCTCGACCTGATCGCGCGCGATGGCGAGCGCCGCTGTGAGGTCGTTTTCCTTGATGAGCTTCCGGAATTTCGCCGAACCCGTGACGTTGGTGCGTTCGCCGACATTGACGAACGGAATTTCCGGCGTGAGCTCAAACGGCTCAAGGCCCGATAGCCGCAGGCGCTGCGGAACTTCCGGCACCGTGCGCGGCGCCTTGTCCTTCACGATTTCAGCAATCGCCTGAATGTGCTCGGGCGTCGTGCCGCAGCAGCCGCCGACGATATTGACGAGGCCCGAGGATGCGAACTCCTCGAGCAGGCCCGCCATGAATTCCGGGCTCTCGTCGTAGCGGCCGAATTCGTTGGGCAGGCCCGCGTTGGGATAGGCGCAGACCAGCGTATCGGCGACACGGCCGAGCTCCGCGATATGTGCGCGCATTTCCTTCGCGCCAAGCGCGCAGTTGAGACCGATCGAAAACGGCTCGGCATGCGAAACCGAATTCCAGAACGCCGCCGGCGTCTGGCCCGACAGCGTGCGGCCCGACAAATCGGTGATCGTGCCGGAGATCATCACCGGCAGGCGAATGCCGCGCTCGGCGTAAAGCTTTTCAATCGCGAAGATCGCCGCCTTGGCGTTCAGCGTATCGAAGATCGTCTCGACGAGCATGATCTCGGCGCCGCCGTCCGCGAGGCCGCGCGCCTGCTCGTAATAAGCTTCGACCAGCTGATCGAAGGTAACGGCGCGGAAACCGGGATTGGAAACGTCCGGCGAAATCGACGCCGTGCGGTTCGTCGGCCCAAGCGCGCCCGCAACGAAGCGGCGTTTGCCGTCTTCCTTCTGCGCAAGCTCGGCGGCCTCGCGCGCGAGCTTCGCGCCCATGACGTTCAGCTCGTAAGCGATCTCCTCCATGCCGTAATCGGCTTGCGCGATGCGCGTCGAGGAGAACGTATTCGTCTCGACGATGTCGGCGCCGGCCTTGAAGTATTTGTGGTGGATCTCGCGGATCGCCGCCGGCTGCGTGATGTTCAGAAGATCGTTGTTGCCCTTTACTTCGCGATTCCATGCGTCGAAGCGCGCGCCGCGAAAGGCCGTCTCGTCGAAGCCGAGCGCCTGGATCATCGTGCCCATCGCGCCGTCGAGCACGAGAATGCGTTCGCGCGCCGCTTCGTTCAGCGCGCGTTTGACTTCGGCTCCGTCCACTTTCGGTAAATCGCTCATTACGCCGCCTTCTCGTTGCTGGCTTGGGGTCTCAAACCCAGGAGATGACAAACCGCGTAGACAAGATCTGCGCGGTTCAAGGTATAAAAATGGAAATCGCGAACGCCGCGATCGACAAGGTCGAGCACCTGCTCGGCCGCGACGGAAGCCGCGATCAGTTTTCGCGTCGCCGGATCGTCGTCGAGACCTTCGAAGCGGCGCGCGAGCCATCCCGGCACCGAAGTGCCGCATTGTTCGGCAAACTTGCGCGCCTGGCTGAAATTTTGCACCGGCAGAATGCCCGGCACAACCGGCACGCTGATGCCGCGCGCCCGGACTTTATCGAGGTAGCGGAAATAGACCTCGTTATCGAAGAAGAACTGCGTGATCGCGCGGCTCGCGCCGGCGTCCACTTTTTCCTTCAGAAGATCGAGCTCGAACTCGACCGATGGGCTCTCCGGATGTCTTTCCGGATAGGCCGAAACCGAAACCTCAAAGTCGCCGGCCTTCTTCAGGCCGCCGATCAGATCTTTGGTATAGGCGTAGCCGCCGGGATGCGGCGCATATTTCGTCCCCGGCCCTTCGGGCGGATCGCCGCGCAGCGCCACGATGTGACGCACGCCCGCGTCCCAATAGCCTTTGACGACCTCGTCGATCTCTTCCTTGGTCGCAGCGACGCAAGTGAGATGCGCCGCCGGTTTCAGGTCCGTCTCCTTCAGCATCCGCACGATCGTCGAATGCGTTCGCTCGCGCGTCGAGCCCGCCGCGCCATAAGTCACCGAAACGAAATTCGGCGACAGCGGCGCGAGCCGCTCGATCGAGTTCCACAGTGTCGCTTCCATCTCCGGTGTTTTCGGCGGAAAGAATTCGAACGACACCGAGATCGGGCTATGGCGCACGCGGCTTTGGCGGATCGGTTCGGACATCTGGCCTCTCGGTTAGCGGGATCGCGGCAGTCTGCCGGACGCAGGCTTCTAACCCGTTTATATAGGTCATATAAAGATATCTTTATATCTTTTTCCAGCCCTGGATAGTTGACAGCTCCCTAACAGTCGCATCTTATCCCCTCAGGTGCAGACGGCCTGATCTCTTGGGGTCAGGCCATATGGGAACGCGGTAAGGCACTGATTTATTTGCCAATTCCGCGGCTGCTCCCGCAACTGTAGGCGGGTTGCTCCATCCAAATGCCACTGGACGCGAGTCCGGGAAGGCGGATCGGGGCGAATACCCGCGAGCCAGGAGACCGGTCTGCACTGGTCATCCATCCGGCGTGCGGGAAGCGCGCATGGAGCGGCTCGTCCGCAGCGGTGACTGCCTGAAGTCAACCGTTGCGGAGCGCGAAAGTGAAAACGCCCTTCGATTTCGAGAGTGACAACGCCGGACCCGGAAGTCCGTCTTGCGTTCGCGCCTCCGCGACCTGTCCAATCCCGACATTCGCTGGGGGCGAACCATGTCTTTCAAATCGAATTTCTCTACGTTCACGCTAGCTTTCCTGCTCGGACTTTCCGCCACGGCGGCGCTCGCGCAGGAAACCCTGCCCGAACTCGTCATCTCCGCAAGTCAAACGCCGGTTGAAGCCGACCGCGTCGGCACCTCCAACACGGTGCTCAAGGGTGACGATCTGCGCGCCCGCGGCTTCACGAATGTCGCCGACGCCTTGCGCATCGTGCCGGGTGTCACCGTCATGTCCACGGGCAGCGGCGGCGGGTTGACACAAATTCATATTCGCGGCGGCGAAACCAACCACTTGCAAGTGCTGATCGACGACGTTCCGGTCGCGAACCTGTCCGATCTCGGTTTCGATTTTGCCGACTATCACCTCGACGACATCGATCGCATCGAAATCCTGCGCGGGCCGCAGTCCGGCATCTATGGCTCGAGCGCGCATTCGGGTGTGATCGCGATTTACACCAAGTCCGGCCGCGGTCTCGCGAAGCCTGAAGTCACCGCACGCGCCGAATACGGCTCACGCGGCACCAACATGGAGAGCGTCAGCGTGCGCGGCTCGAACGGCGCGCTTTATGGCGCCGTCACTGCGCAGAACTTCTCGACCGGCGGCTACAACATCGCGCGAAACGGCAGCGAAAAAGACGACCACCGCTCCTATTCGGTATCGACCAAGCTCGGCGCCGACATCAACGAGAATCTGAACGTCGAGGGCACGTTCCGCTCGCAGCGGCGCTTCGCCCAGCTCGATCCCGGCCTGATGTCGACCGCCCCCTCCGACGGTTATCAGTACGACACGTTCTTGAATAACAGCGCGCGGATTGCCGCCACGCACAAGGCGCTCGATGGCCATTTCGTGCAGCGCTTCGGCGTCTATACCAATCAGGAAAACTATTCCGACAACATTCCGGCTTTCGCGCCGTTCAACTACTACGCCACCAAATCGAATATCAGCGGCGCCGATTACAAGGGCTCGCTCAACTACAACCTCGGCGTTTTCGCCAACACGACATCCGTCCTCGTCGACAAGCGCACCGAAACCTTCAAGGATACGAGCGGCGTCGATGCCGAACGCGGCCGCACCGGCGTCGCGCTCGAGCACATCATCGAAATGCCGACGGGCCTTAGCCTTTCGGGCGCTTTGCGACGCGATTTCAGCGACACGTTCGCCGACGTGACGACCTGGCGCCTCACCGCTTCGCAGAAGCTCGGCACCGGCACGCGCCTGCATTCGAGCATCGGCAAGGGCGTCACCAACCCGACCTTCAACGAGATGTATTCGGCCTTCTCGATTTTCGTGCCGAACCCCGGTCTTCAGCCGGAGTCGTCGGTGGGCTGGGACTTCGGCATCGAGCAGACCTGGATAAAGGGCGTGCTGGTGACCGACGTCACCTACTTCGCGTCGCGCTTTCAGAACATGATCGCCACGGTCAGCGCCGGCCCCGGCCTGATCCAGGCGGTCAACCTGCCCGGCATATCTCCGCGCGAGGGCGTGGAAGCCTCGGTGAAATATTCGCCGTATGACTGGTTGCAGATCAACGCGACATACACCTACACCGACGCGCATCAATCGGACGGACTGCAGGATCTCCTGCGCCCGAGAAACTCCGGCAGCCTCAGCGCGACGCTGAAGTCGCCCGATCAGCGCACGCGCTTCACCGCCAACATGGTCTATAACGGCGTGATGCAGGATAATTTCTCGGACTTTATCACGGCAACGCGCGTGAACGTGCCCGGCTACACCATCGTCAATGCAATCCTGTCCTATGAGTTAAATGCCACCACGACGGTTTATGTGCGCGGCGATAATATTTTCGACCGTCACTACGAAACGCCGTACGGTTTCCGCGGGCAGCCCGCAACCTATCTCGTCGGCATGAAGATGAAGCTCTAACCCTAAACGCTTTTCGTTTCGGCGAGCAGCCAGTCGATATAGGGCTGGCTGCCGCCGAGAATGGGAAGCACCAGCACCGCCGGCGTCTCGTAGCTGTGACCCGACTTGACGGCGGCGGTGACCTTCTCCGCGAGCGACATTCGCGTCTTCACGATCATCACCGCCTCGTCCGCCTGCTCGACCTTGCCCTGCCAGCGATAGATCGAACGCATGCCGGGAATAACGTTAACGCAGGCCGCAAGACCGCTTTCGACGATTTTCCGCCCGCTCGCCTCGGCTTCGACAACCGATGGATAGGTCGTATATAAAAGTACCGGTTCGTCGTTCATTCCGTTGCAGCATCCATGAATAGGCCTGTGCAAACCTACGACAAGATCGCCTTCGTCGCGAGCCCGCATGACGAGGCTGCGGCCGCCTGCGCCGAACTCGTGAAGCGCTACGGCAATGCTGCGCCCGAGCAGGCCGATGTCGTCGTCGCACTCGGTGGCGACGGCCAGATGCTGCAAACGCTCCACCGCTTCCGCGACAGCGGCAAGCCGATCTACGGCATGAACCGCGGTTCGGTTGCGTTCCTGATGAACGACTTTTCGCTCGACCATCTGAAGGAGCGGATCGCCGCCGCGCAGCGCGCGATCATCCATCCGCTCATCATGGACGCGGTCGATGATCAAGGAAAACAGTATCGGGCGCCCGCTCTCAATGAAGTTTCGCTTCTGCGCGAGAAACACCAGGCCGCAAAACTCCGGCTTTCGATCGACGGCAAGGTACGCCTGCCCGAGCTGATTGCCGACGGCATTCTGGTCGCAACCCCCGCGGGCTCCACGGCCTACAATTTCTCCGCCCACGGCCCCATCCTGCCGCTCTCGGCAACGCTCCTCGCCCTCACCCCGATCAGCCCGTTCCGGCCGCGGCGCTGGCGCGGCGCCCTGCTGCCGGACACCGCTCGCGTCGAGATCGCGGTGCTGGAAGCCGAGAAACGCCCCGTGAGCGCCGTCGCCGATCACTTCGAGGTCCGCTCGGTCGTGGCGGTGCGGGTCCGTATGGACAAGACCTCCTCCATGACCATGCTGTTCGATCCCAACCGCAACATGGACGAGCGCGTGCTGACCGAGCAGTTCGGCGGCTGAAGCCGGTCCGGCCGCAAAAGCCCGATTACCGAAAAATTAACGCTGTTTTGGCCCAATGGCGTCGAAGCCGCGCCGGCTCCTCGGCTGCGGGAGCGAGCCATGATCCGGATCGAATTTCAGCGCCTGCGTTTCCTCGTCGTCGACGACAATATGCACATGCGCCGCATCGTGCGGCAGCTTCTGCACGGCTTCGGCTCGCGCGAGATCTACGAGGCAGAGGACGGCGCAACGGGGCTCGAGGGTTTCAATAGCCATAACCCCGACATCGTCATCACCGACTGGGCGATGCCGATTCTCGACGGGCTCGAATTGACGCAGATGATCCGCAAGCCGGATTCGAATGCGAACCCGTATGTGCCGATCATCATGCTCTCCGGCCATTCGGAGAAGAGTCGCGTCATGCGCGCGCGCGATGCCGGCGTCACCGAATTCCTGACGAAGCCCATTGCCGCGAAAGCGCTCTACGAGCGCATCTTGAGCGTGGTGCTTGCGCCGCGGCCCTTCATCAAGACCGCGACCTATTTCGGCCCCGACCGGCGCCGCAACGTCAACACCAACTACTCCGGGCCGGAGCGCCGCAAGGGCGAAGAAGGCTCCGAGACCATCCCGATCGCGCCGATCGACAGCCGCATTCTCGGCCGCGTACAAAACGGCAAGGCAGCCGCCAGCGCCGAGTAAGTCCTATGGCGAAGACCAATCTTCCGAATCCGCGCATCAGCGAAACCCAATACGACGACCACACCGTCATCGTTCCGCCCAACCGTCTGAAATCCTTCGTCAGCCGCACCGGCGACTCGATGGAGATCGCGACCGATCCCATCGCGCGCGCCGAAACCGCGCTCAACCAGATCAAGAAGGAATTTCGCGGCTGGATGAATGCCGAATGCGACACGCTCGAAGCGGTGCGCGGCGAAATCCGTGAAAAAGGCAAGACCCCGGCGCTGATCGAGCAACTGTTCAATTCGGCGCACGACGTCATCGGCCATGCCGATGTGTTCGGCTACCCCCTCGCCGGCAAGATCGCGGATTCGCTGTGCCAGCTCATCACCCGCGCGCCGGATACCGCGCACATTCCCATGACGCTGATTGACGCGCATGTCGATGCGGTGCGGGCCGTGGTGCGCGAGGGCGTGCATCAGGCGGACGATCGCACCGGCAATGAAATCTACCGGCGGCTCGGCAAGCTCGTTCGCGAATATCTTGCGAAATCCTCGGCCAAAACGGGCGATCTTGCTTCCCTGCCGAAAGTCGCCGCGCCCAAACTTTAAACCCGCCGCAAATCAGGCCGCGGCGAGAAGATCCGCCGCATAAAGCCGCGCTTCCTCGCGCGCCGCTTCGCCGGCGAACTTGCGCAGCATCGCGTAGAGATGATCGAGATCGCCCTCGCCCGTGCGCTCGCACCGCGCGAGCACATTCTCGACCATGCGGCGGCGGAAGACGGCGTGCCCCAGAAGATTGGCGCTCGTATCCGACTCATAAATCACTTCGAGCGCCGCGCGGAAGCCGCGCAAGGCCGCCTGCGGCAGGCCCGATTGACGATAGAGCGCCTCGAAGCCGTGACCCGAGCGATCCGAAACGATCGCCTCGACGCGCCGCACGTCACAGCCCGAAAGCTGCGCCAGCGCCTCGACGAAAAAGCGAAGATTGCCGGCAACCAGTGCCCGCAGCACAAGTGCCCCGGTAAGCTGCCCGGTTTCGACGAGATGCTGCACGAGCGCCGCGACCTCATCGTCACGCGTCTCGGACGCCAGCACCACGGTCGCGCGATCGCAGGCCTCGCGGGTGACGTGTTCGGCGCGATCCGAAGGCAGCCATTCCTTGTGAGCAACAAAGCGCGCCAACGTATCCGAGAGCTTGGCGACCAGCATCTGGCGCGTCTCGGCCGGAAGGTCGTCACGGGCAAGCAATTCTTCGCGCACGGCCGCCAGATGCCCGTGACGCTCGGCGATCCGCGCGATTTCCTCGGCGTCGAATTGCGCATCGAAGTTTTCGATCAGGGTCAAACAGGCCGCCGCTCCGCCGACTTCGGCGAGCGCCGCCGCCACCACACGCGAGAGCGGCGAGCGCGCCGCGATCGCACACTGAATCTTTTCGCCGCCGCTGGCCGCAAGATCGACAAGCTCGGCGTCGCCAAGCAGCGGCGAGCGTCCGACGATGGTTTCGGCAATATCCGGCTGGTCCTGCGCGAGCGAGAGAACGACGCTGCGCGGCGCCATGTCGGAGCCCGCGAGCGCATCGGCAAGCGCCTTGCGCACCAGCGGCGACGGATCGTCGAGCAGCACCGTCATCGCCGCTTCGGCGGCGAGACGATCTTCCTGCGTAAGCTCGGAGTAAAGATAGGCGCGCGCGAGGGCGTTGGTGGCGTCCGCCCGTTCACCGGGCGCGGCGGTCTGAATCCAGCGAAGGAACTGACGCACGATCATCACGGCACCTACTCGTACACGACAAAACAAAACCAGCATGCGAAGTATCGCCGCCGCCGCTTAATAAAGCGTTCAGCCTAATTCTTTGCGATTGATTAACGATGGCGAGCCCGGCCTTAAGCCGGTTTCTCGGTATTGGTCGGAAAATAGCGCTTGCGCTCGGGCTGATTGGCGTTCGCCGCGTCGGCGCTGCGACGGCCCCAGATCTCCTGCACCCGGTTCGAGATCGGCCCCGGCTGATTGTGGAACATCGTCTGAAACACCGGCCCTTCGCTCGAGAGCGCCGCCGCCGCGTTCTGATCGCTTTCGAGATCGGGAAGCTGCACGACGACGTGACGCACCTGCGCGACCTGCGCCGGCTGCTCGATGCGGCGGCCATTCGGCAGCACCACCGTCGCCTCGCGCGATACGTTGTGGGAGAGATTGCGCGAGGTGCTACTCGGCAAAATCCCGGCGACCTGCGTTACGGGCGTCTGCGGTCCCGGCTGCTGCAACGGCCGGTCGTGCTTTGCGACCAGCGAAGCATAGACCGCGTCGGCGCTCTTCGGCCGGCCGTTGCGCTCGTAAAAGATTGAGCGGTTGGCCTTGGCCGCTTCCGGAAAAGCCGCGGCAGCCGAAGCGCCAGGCCGCGTCTCCTTGAGCGCGATCAGCTTCTTCGCGCCGTTGAGGCCAAGGAAGTGCGCGATATAAAGCTCGCCCGAGGTCGGCTTGCGGCCGAGATCCGGCGCGAGCCCCTCCGCATTCTTGCCGGCCAGCGCACCGGCCATCAGCGCCGAGATCTGCGGGTCGTCGCGCATCTTGAGAATCTGCGCGCGCATCGCGGGATCCCGTACGACATATTTGCCCTCGCCGACCTTTTCGATCGCCGCGGCCTGCCGCGCGAAGCCGAACTGCGGCCCCGCTTCTTTCATGGTACCGAGCCAGGTCGACTCGATGAACTGGAACAGCCCGCGCGCCGAAGATGTCGTCGCCTGTGCCGACGGATTGAACGCCGATTCGCGCGCCGCCGTCTGCACGAGATACTGGAATTCGGTGCCGGTCGTGCGGCTCGCCGCCTGCAGCGCCGTTGTGATGCGCGAATTTGCAGCGCTTACATTGTCGGGGACCAACGGCTCCTCCGCTCATGATCCGGTGCATGGGCCCGGAATCGGTACGGCCGGCTGCTGGCGCCATAGTTGGGCTGGTATGGTAAACGAAAGCTTAACCGGTGATTTTCAAGGAGAATTGCTCATGTCCGTGCCCGCGAACGAAGCTAAACGCCACCCGCGCGGCGGCCTCTATTTCGAGGATTTCACTGTCGGCGAAGTCACCGCCCATAAGCTCACCCGCACGGTGACCGAGATGGACAACATGCTGTTCTCCAACATGACGCTCAACCCGCAGCCGCTGCACATCGACCGGCATTTCTGCGCCGGGACCGAATGGAAGCAGCCATTGATGAACTCGCTATTCACGCTCGGGCTGATGATCGGCATTTCGGTGAACGACCTCACCACCGGCACGACGATTGCGAATCTCGGCATGCAGGAAGTGAAATTCCCGCACCCGCTGTTTCAGGGCGACACCGTGCATTGCACGACCGAAGTGCTCGGTAAGCGCGAGTCGAAGTCGCGGCCCGATGCCGGCATCGTCGAATTTCATCACAAGGCGTTCAATCAGGACGACAAGCTCGTCGCCGAATGCCGGCGTCAGGCCTTCATGCGCAAGCGGCCTAAATAACGCCCGCTGCCCTGGCGCGCGCGAGCACGCGCTCGGCGTATTTGACGTGCAGCATGTCCAGCATCTCGCCGTTGAGATTGGCGACGCCCGCCCCGCCCTCGAACGCTTTGAGGATCGCCTGGGCCCGCGCGATCGACTCCTTCGTCGGCGTGAAAATCTCGTTCACCGGCCCGACCTGATCGGGATGAATAACCATCTTGCCGAGGAAGCCGTCGCGGCGCGCCGCTAACGCTTCCTTGCGCAAGCCCGCTTCGTCGCGAAAATTGGTGAACACGGTGTCGATCGGCGTCACGTTGGATGACACCGCCGCGAACAGGCAAAGCGAGCGCGCCAGCTGATACGGCGCGGTGTAATTGCCGTCCGCAAGCCGCTGCGTTTCCGCGGCAATCTCGGCGGCAAGGTCTTCCGCGCCCCAGGTCAGCGCTTCCATGCGCGCGCTCGCGCCGCGATAGCTGCCCATATTGAAGATCGAAGCCGCCGTTTCGGTCGCGATCGGGATCGTCTTGATCGCACCATCGTCGAGACCGTTGATGGCTTCGCGCGCAGCTAATTTCGCACCGAGCGCAATCGCGTCCACGCCGCCCGCGCTTTTCGGCAGCATGATGCCGTCGGGGCGGCCCGGCACCACCGCGTCGAGATCGTCGTCGGCAAGGCCCGTGGTGAGCGCATTCACGCGCACGTAAATGCACGCCTTTCGCTGCTTGAGCGCTTTCAGGTATTCCGCGACGATGCCGCGCGCTTTCGCTTTATTGGCAGGCGCCACCGCATCCTCGAGATCGAGAATGACAACATCGGCGCCGCAATCCTGCGCCTTCGCGAGCTTCTTTTCGCTGTCGCCGGGCACGAACAGGAGCGAACGCATCAGCGCGGCCTCACCATCTGAAATGTTGCGTCGAGCAATGAATAATCGTGATAGCCGCAGCGCGCGATCGGCTTCATCGCCGCGGTATCGAGGAGGCCGTCCTTGATGAAGCAATCGTCCATATGCACGCCGATCACTTGACCGAACACGACATAGGTCTCCGGCGCGGCGCCCGGCAGATATTCGAGCTTGACGATTTGCGTCATCTTGCATTCGAGTGCGCAGGGCGAAGCCGCGACGCGCGGCGGCTTCACGAGCTTTGACGGCGCGGCCGCGAGGCCCGCCTTCTCCATCTCGTTCACGCCATGCGGAAACGTCCCCGACGTCGCGTTCATCTGCTCGCGCAGATCCCATGTCGCGAGATTGCAAACGAACTCGCCGGTTTCCCTGGCGTTCGTCACCGAATCCTTGTGGCCTTCGCTCGAAAACATCACCACCGGCGGCCGCGACGACACGCCGTTGAAAAACGAATACGGCGCGAGATTGACCGCGCCCTTCCCGCTCATCGTTGTGATCCAGCCGATCGGGCGCGGCGTCACGATAGCCTTGAACGGATCGTGCGGCAGGCCGTGATCGCGTTTGGCGGGTTCGTAAAACATCGCGCTAGAGATGCTTCACGATGTCGGCAAGCAAGGGCCGCGGCCGCTCGCCTTGCGCAACATTCATCGAGCCGATGTGAATGTAACCGGCAATGCGCTCCTCCGCGCCGACACCGAGAAGATCGAGGGCGGGCCGCTCATAGGCGGCCCAGCCTGTCAGCCACACGGCGCTATAGCCCAGCGCATGCGCGGCGACGACAAGGTTCATGCACACCGCACCCGCCGAGAGTATCTGCTCCCACTCGGGAATACGCGGATGTGCCGCGGCACGCGAAATGACGGCGATCACGAGCGGCGCACCGATCAGCCGCTCCGGTTCTTTCTTCAACTGGTCCTCGGTCGCTTCCGGATGCGATTTCCGGAAGATCGGAATCAACGCCTCGGCAAAAGCCTTCTTTTTATCGCCCTGCATCACCAGGAATCGCCACGGCGCAAGCTTGCCGTGATCGGGCACACGCGCGGCGATGGTGAGCAGCGTTTCGATTTCGGCGGCGCTCGGCCCTGGCGCGGCAAGGTCGGTGACACGCGGCGATCGGCGGGTTTTGAGGAGCCTTACGGTATCGGTCATGCGTTTTTCTTCCATAACTGCCGTAGCATAGCAGCAGTTTTGCAGCCAAGAATTGCCGAGGCGAGAATGGGCGGAAAACTCGCCATTCTTCCAATTTTGCGCTGCCTTGCATTCGCCCGAGGCTCGGTGGAAAACCGTTGCCATGCCGCCGCTTCGCTCCGCGACCTTACCGCTTCGCAGCGCCCTCTACGGGCTCGCCGTGCTCGCGATATGCGCTTTGGCGGCACCTGCAGCCCTGGCGCAGGCCAGCTTCACCGGCCCAAGCGGCGGCCTTACATTTGCGCCGCCCCCGCCGCCGCAAAACAGCACACGGCCGGTGCCGCCGGGGAATATCCCCGAACCGCCGGGGCCTGTGAACATCCAGCCAGTGCCGCCGGCACCGCCGGGGCAAACAATCGCCAACCCTACGCCAGCGGCGCCCAAGCAAGCCGCGCGCGAGCCGCATGTGAGCACACCGGCAATGCCGGCCGGCAAGGTCGCGCTCGGTGTTTCGGCGCGCTTTACGGAAAACGGCGCGCCGATCCAGCGCACGTTGATCTGGCGCGTCTTCAATGAAAAAGGCGAGAACGGCGTGCCGACGCTCGTCACCGAAGCGCAAGACGCTTCTCCCACCTTCCCGCTCGCGCCGGGCAATTATCTCGTGCACGTCTCGTCGGGCCTTGCCAGCACCGCGAAGAGCGTGAAGATCACCAACGAGCCGAAGAGAGAAACATTTGTCCTGCCGGTCGGCGGCCTGCGCGTGCAGGGCCGTGTCGGCGAACGGCCGATCCCGCCGTCGCGGCTGCGCTTCGATATTTACGAAGGCAGCTTCCTGCAACGCGGCGCGAGCGTGAAGGGGCGCAAGAAGAGCAACGAGCGCCCGCCCGTGCTGCGAGGCGCGAGCGGCGGCGAAGTCGTCTTCCTGCCTGCCGGCAATTATTACATTCAGTCGACCTACGGCGAAGGCAACGCGCAGATCCAGGCTGATGTGCGCATCGAACCCGGCAAGCTCACCGACGCGACCGTGCATCACCGCGCCGCGCAGGTGACGCTCCGCCTCGTCAATAATGCCGGCGGCGAAGCCATCGCCAACACGCAATGGTCGGTGCTGACGCCCGGCGGTGACTCGATCAAGGAGTCGATCGGCGCCTTCCCGACCGTGGTGCTTTCTGAAGGCGAATACATCGCCGTCGCCCGTTCAAGCGACCGCACCTTCCAGCAGAATTTCAAGGTCGAGCCCGGCAAGGACCGCGAGATCGAAGTATTGGCGCGCTAAAGTTTTGGCGCGCTGAAGTGCTCACACGCTAAAGTGTCCGCACGCTAAGGTACTGGCGCCAAGATACTGGGCGCCAAGCGTCAGCGCGGCGCGCCGCTCTTGCAGGCCATCATCTGGTCGCCGTTGATGCCGCTTACCGGATGCCCGCATGGGTCGCAGGCGGCAAGCGCAAAAGCTGACGCAGCCAGCAGCAAAATGGCGATAGCTTTGGCACGGATCATACGGAAAAGTATAACCCGTGCCGGCCTTATGCCAATCATTTAAACGCGCTGCAGATCGGGCGCGACGGCTTCGGCCTTCAGCATCGCAAGCGCATCGTCCCAGCTCATCGACTTCTGATCGGGCGAGCCAAGACGGCGGATCGAAACCGTCCGCTCCGCCGCTTCCTTCTTGCCGACGACCAGAAGCACAGGGATTTTTGCGAGCGAATGCTCGCGCACCTTGTAATTGATCTTCTGGTTGGCGAGATCGGACTCAAAGCGCAGCCCTGCGCGCCCTGCCGCCTGCACCAGTTCTTTGGCGTAATCGTCGGCATCGGAGGTGATGGTGCAAACCATCGCCTGTGTCGGCGAAAGCCACAACGGCAGATGACCGGCATAGTGCTCGATCAGGATGCCGATGAAGCGCTCCAACGATCCGAACATCGCACGGTGCAGCATCACCGGCGTCACCTTCTCGCCCGAAGGCGCGATGTAGAAGGCGCCGAGCCGCCCCGGCAGGTTGAGATCGACCTGAATGGTGCCGCACTGCCAGTCGCGGCCGATCGCGTCGCGCAGCACATATTCGAGCTTGGGGCCATAGAACGCGCCCTCGCCCTTGTTCAGCGTCCACGGCTTGCCGGATTTATCGAGCGCGTCCTTGAGCGCGGCTTCCGCCCTGTCCCACACCGCATCGTCGCCGATGCGCATTTCAGGACGGTCGGAGAACTTGATCCGCACGTCGTCAAAGCCGAAATCCTTATAGATATCGAGGAGTTGATTGTTGATCTTCAACGTCTCCTCGGCGATCTGCTCCTCGGTCACGAAGACATGCGCATCGTCCTGCGTGAACGCGCGCACGCGCATCAGGCCGTGCAGCGCGCCGGACGGCTCGAAGCGATGTACCTTGCCGAATTCGGCAATCTTCAGCGGCAGATCGCGATACGACTTCAAGCCGTTCTTGAAAATCTGCACATGGCCCGGGCAGTTCATCGGCTTGATGGTGTAAACGCGCTCATCGTCCTCACGCTTTTCCGTGAGAAACATCATGTCGCGATACTTCTCCATGTGGCCGGAAGTGATCCAGAGCTGCTGATCCATGAGCTGCGGCGTGTTCACCTCGAGATAGTTCGCGGCCATCTGCGCGCGGCGCAAATAAGCGGTCAGCGTCTCGAACAGCGTCCAGCCCTTGGCGTGCCAGAACACGGCACCGGGCGCCTCTTCCTGGAAGTGATAGAGGTTCATCTCGCGGCCGAGGCGGCGGTGATCGCGCTTCTCGGCCTCTTCCAGCATGTGAAGATATTGCTCCAACTGCTTCTGATCGGCCCATGCCGTCCCGTAGATGCGGGTCAGCATCGGGTTGTTGGAGTCGCCGCGCCAATAGGCGCCGGCCACCTTCATCAGCTTGAAGGCGTTACCGATCTTGCCGGTCGAGGTCATATGCGGCCCGCGGCAAAGATCGAACCATTCGCCCTGCTTGTAGATCTTGAGATCTTCGCCGGGCGGAATGGCGTCGATCAGCTCGATCTTGAAGTTCTCGCCCTTGTCCTTGAAGACTTTCTTCGCCTGCTCGCGTGTCCAGACTTCCTTGGTGAAGGGCGTGTCCTTCGCGATGATCTCGCGCATCTTCTTTTCGATCGCGGCGAAATCTTCGGGGGTGAACGGCTCGTTGCGGAAGAAATCGTAATAGAAACCGTTCTCGATCACCGGCCCAATCGTTACCTGGGTACCCGGCCACAGCGACTGCACGGCTTCGGCCAACACATGCGCCGCATCATGGCGAATGAGTTCGAGTGCGCGCGGGTCGTCGCGCGAAACGAATTCGATGGAAACATCGCGATCGAGCTTGTCGGTAAGGTCGGAAAGCACGCCATTCAGCGTCATCGCGACGGTGCGCTTGGCCAGCGAGGGCGAAATGCCTTTCGCGATTTCCAAACCGCTAATGCCGGGAGAGAATTCTCGACGTGCGCCGTCGGGAAAAGTAACCGTGATCATCTTTTTCCTCTCTGCTCACTCTCTGCCAACGAATGCAGGTAAGCGGTAGAATTTTTTTGAAACCGCGCGAATCCGCCATTTCGGATTTCGCGAATTTGAATCACGCGCAAGATGTTGTGCACCTCGCAGCGCGGGAGCGGAATTACAAAAATTCGCGCTCGTTTGCAATTCCCCAATGGCGACACAATCGATCCGAACGGATGACACAATCCGAAATAAATATCACGCCAACAAGAGAACCAGACCCGTCCCCCATCAAAAAGACGGAGCCGGCACAGAAGCGGGAAGCGGTTTTGTAGCGTAACAAACCGCCCAGATGGGAGAGTGTCTATGGTACGAGGCTTGTGGGAGCCTCTGCGCCTGCGCTCATGCGCACGCACGAGTATCCGAGTTCTAGTCGCCGCGGTTGCGGTTTCCGGTTTTCCTTCCTTTTTCGCCAACGCCCAGGATTCGCGGCCGATCAAGACCGCGAGAAATGATCCTTCCGCCATCCAGCGGCTCGGCGAGCAGATCAATCAAAATACCATCTCGATCATGTCGGGGAATCCGAACGCCACGTATCTGTCGCTGGCCTACGATCTTTCGGCCGTGCTCGACGACGGCGACAACTTCCGTGTCCTGCCGGTGATCGGCAAAGGCGGCGGCCAGAATTTGCGCGACGTCCGCTTCCTGAAGGGCATCGATCTTGGCATCACCCAATCGGTGATCCTGAACCGCGCCCGCCGCTCCGGCGAGATCGGCAACATCGACGACAAGATCGTCTATATCGCCAAGCTCTATAACGAAGAGATGCACTTCATCGTGCGGAGCGACTCCGGCATCGAGAAGCTCGAGGATCTGAACGGCAAGATCGTCAACTTCAGCGACGTCGGCTCCGGCACCCAGGCCTCGACACGCGACATCCTCGAAAAGCTCGGCGTCCGTGCCAAGGAAGTGAACATGGGCCAGGGCGACGCTGCCGTCGCCCTCAAGAAAGGCGAGATCGACGCCACCATTCTGATCGCCGGCAAGCCCACCGGCTCGACCAGCAAGCTGAAATCGTCCGACGGTTTCAAATTGCTGCCGGTCGCCTACTCCAAACCGCTCCAGCAGGAATATTTGCCCGCCGTGCTGACGCACGCCGACTATCCGGGGCTCATTAAGGAAGGCGAACAGGTCGACACCGTCGCTGTCGGCGCAGTGCTGATCGCCTACAACTGGCCGAAAGGCACCGATCGTTATAACCGCATCGTCAGCTTCATCGACCACTTCTTTCCGAAGCTCGCCGAATTCCAAAAACCGCCGCGGCACGGCAAGTGGAAGGAGACCAACCTTGCCGCGAAGCTCCCCGGCTGGACGCGCTTCGCCTATGCCGACGAATGGCTGCAGAAACATCCGGCGCGCGTTGCCGGAGCGCAGAGCATCGAGCGCAAGCAGTTTAATGAATTCGTCACCTCGCGCGATCCGAATGCCGGGCCGCTCGCGGAAGCCGGCAGTTTCGAAGAGCGCGAGCGCCTGTTTCAGGAATTCATCAAATGGAAACAGGCAC
>Ga0182740_1000823_pt1 | contig 25417 bp, 21 predicted proteins | sample eDN5th37CKraftBY_FD_128872 | JGI IMG/M metagenome (GOLD analysis project Ga0182740, IMG submission 128872) | Enriched backyard soil microbial communities from Emeryville, California, USA - eDNA 5th pass 37_C Kraft BY (version 2) (version 2) | ecosystem: Environmental > Terrestrial > Soil >...
AGTCTGCATATCTACCCGGTGAAATCCTGCGCAGGCATCGCCCTGAACGAATCGCCCATCGACCGCGCCGGGTTGGCCCACGACCGTCGTTGGATGCTGATCGGCGCCGACGGCCAATTCATGACGCAGCGGCAATGGCCCGCGATGGCGCTGATCCGCACCGCGCTCACCGCCGATGCGCTGCGCCTGTCCGCGCCGGGCATGTCCGACCTGGATATAGCCTTGGACGGGTCGGGGCTGGAGCCGGGGGCGCAATCCGTGGGCGTATGGAGCGATACCATTTCGGCCCGTCGCGAGAGCGCCGCGGCTGGACAGTGGTTTTCCGAATTCCTGAAGACGCCGTGCCGGCTGTACAAGGTGGATACGGCGGCGCAACGCAATGCCAAGCCGGACTGGGTTTCGCGCTGGGTGGATGCGCATCCCGATCTGGCCGAATCGTTCGCCGGCGCGCATTGCTTCGGCTTTGCCGACGGTTTTCCCCTGCTGGTGGCCAATCAGGCTTCACTGGACGATCTGAATGCCCGGCTAAGCGTCAAAGGCGTGGCCCCGGTGCCGATGGACCGGTTTCGTCCCAACATTGTCGTACAGGGTGACTGGGAAGCCTTCGAGGAAGACCACACCGCCATGATCGAGGCCGGGGGCGTGAAAATGGCGTTCGTCAAGCCTTGCACCCGTTGTTCGATTCCCGATATCGACCAAAGCACAGCCCGGCAGTATGAAGAGCCCGGCCGCACCCTGGCGGGATACCGGAATCTGGAAATCGGCGTGGTGTTTGGCCAGAACGCCATCCTGGACGCGCCCGCGGGGGCGCGCCTGAAGGTGGGCGACGAGGTCGGAATCGAACTGGATTTCTGATCAGCAGCCCCGGCGCCCTCCGCCGGTGGCTCAGGGCGAGGACAACTTCAGGCCCACAAGGCCCAGCACAATGAGGATGACGCTTGCAATGCGCATCCAGCTGGTCGACTCGCCGAAGAGCACGATGCCGGCCACGAAGGCGCCGATCGTGCCTATGCCCACCCAAACCGCATAGGCGGTGCCCAGGGGCAGGGACTTCATTGCCAAGGCCAGCAGCCAGAAGCTGATGATCATGCCCCCGGCGGTGATGACCGACGGCCAGAGGCGGGTGAATCCATGGGTGTACTTCAGGCCCACGGCCCAGACGATTTCAAACAGGCCTGCGAGTACCAGGATGATCCAGGTCATGACGACTCCTACGCTTATGCTGCCGGCATGATGCCGGCGCGAGGGGCCGTCCCCAGAAACAGACACACCGGCCATCCGGCCGCATGCGGCAACGGGCCGTCCCGCTGCGGCAAAAATTATAGAATACCGGCTTCCGACGGCAAAACCGGGTGCCGGGCATCACTCTAGCAACACTTCGCGTTCCGGGCCGCGAAACCAGGATATTTATCATGCAACGCATCATGCTGCGGGCAAAGCTGCACCGCGTCACGGTCACCGAAGCCGACCTGCATTACGAAGGGTCTTGTGGCATCGACGAAGACTTGCTGGACGCTGCCGGCATGCGCGAGTTCGAACGCATCGAACTCTACAACGTCACCAACGGCGAACGTTTCGACACTTACATCATCAAGGCGGCCCGCGGCAGCGGCGCCATTTCCTTGAATGGCGCGGCCGCGCGCCGGGCCCAGGTTGGCGATCTGCTGATCATCTGCACCTACGGCCCGATGTCGGAAGCCGATTCGGCGACGCACAAGCCCCAGGTGGTCCTGGTGGACGACGCCAACCGCGTCAAGGAAATCCGCAAGTTCCCGGCCTGAGGCCGGCCCGCACGGAGCGCATCTTTCCGCGAGGCGCTCCGTCAAAACCCTGAATCGTTTCATCATGAGCTTCCAGGTCATCATCCAACCCAGCCAGCACCAATTCCCGGTCGAACCCGGCCAGACCGTGCTCGATGCCGCGCTGGCCGCCGGCATCGTCTTGCCGTACAGCTGTCGCAACGGCGCCTGCTCCACCTGCAAGGGCCGCGTGGTTTCCGGGGAGTACGACGCCGGACAATATCCGGCGCAGATTCTTTCGCCCGAAGAGCTGGCGGATGGCTATACGCTGTTCTGCCAGGCCCGGCCTGAATCCGACATGGTGGTCGAATCGACCGAAGTCCGCCTTGCCAGCGACATCCAGATCCGCAAGCTGCCGTCGCGCGTGCAGACGCTGGAGCGTGTGGCCCCGGACGTTACGGTAATCAAGCTGCAGCTGCCCGCTTCCGAGCAGTTCCGCTATTACGCCGGCCAGTACATCGAGGTCATCCTGAAGGACGGTCGCCGGCGCAGCTATTCGATGGCTGGCGCGCCACACACGGGCAGCCCCCTCGAATTGCATATCCGCCACATGCCCGGCGGCGTGTTTACCGACCACGTGTTCGGCGCGGGCGACACGCAGATGAAAGAGCGCGAGATCCTGCGCCTGGAAGGACCCTTCGGCTCCTTCTTCCTGCGCGAAGACAGCGACAAGCCCGTCGTGCTGCTGGCTAGCGGCACGGGCTTCGCCCCGGTCAAGGCCATCGTCGAGCACATGATCCACAAGAACATCAAGCGTCCGGTGGCGTTGTATTGGGGCGGACGCCGTCCGCGCGACCTCTACATGGATGCCCTGGCGCAGTCGTGGGCCGGCATGCTGCCCGATTTCCGTTATGTCCCCGTGGTGTCCAACGCCTTGCAGGAAGACGGCTGGACGGGGCGCACCGGTTTCGTCCATGAAGCCGTCATGCAGGACATCGCCGACCTGTCGGGCCATCAGGTCTATGCCTGCGGCACGCCGCTGATGGTGGACGCCGCCAGGCGCGAATTCAGCGCCCAGAACGGGCTGCCGCCCGAAGAGTTCTACGCGGACGCCTTTACGTCGGAAGCCGATCTGGCCAAGGCCGCCGCCCAGTCTTGAGTAACAGGGCATGAGCGAAAGGGGTGGAACGAGCGGGCCTGGAAAGGTTTGTGACTTCCGCCCCTTTTTATTCCATAGGCGCGGGCAAAGCGCCAGGGTAAACTGCCGTGGCAGCAGCTTGCCATGGATCGCGGACATCGGGTCGGCGAACCGAGCTGGCACGCAAGGAGCAATGCGGGCATGAAAGTAGCGGTATTGGGTGGCGGCATCATCGGAATTTCCAGCGCCTGGTGGCTGAACCAGGCCGGACATGACGTCGTGGTCATAGATCGCTGCACCGGTCCCGCCCAGGAAACCAGCCTGGCCAACGGCGCCCAGATTTCGGTTTCCTATGCCGAACCCTGGGCCAATCCCCAGGCACCGCTCAAGCTGCTCAAGTGGATGTTCCAGGATGACGCTCCGCTGCTGTTCCGCCCGCAGCTGGACTGGCGGCAATGGATGTGGGGGCTGTCGTTCCTGCGCGAGTGCCTGCCTGGCCGTCTCGCGCCCAATATCCGTGCCATGGTCCGCATGGCGGAGTACAGCCGCGCCACGCTGCGCGGCATGCGCGCAGAGCTGGGCATCCAGTACGACCACCTCGAGCGCGGTATCCTGAATTTCTATCGCGATCCCCACGAATTCGAAAACTCGCAGCGCGCCGCAGGTCTCATGCGCGATTTCGGCGTGGAACGCCGCGTGGTCTCGGCTGATGAAGTCATCGCCATCGAGCCCGCGCTGGCGCCGCACCGCCAGACCATCGTCGGCGGCGACTACACGCCCGAAGACGAGAGCGGCGACGTGCATCTGTTCACCGTGGCCTTGGCCGAGCGCTGCGCCCGGGCGGGGGTCGAATTCCGCTACAGCACGCGCGCCACGCGGCTGCTGACCGCCGGCGGCACGGTGCAAAGCATTGAGATCATCGAACCCGACGGCCGTTATGGCACCGTGTCGGCGGACGCCTACGTGGTGGCAATGGGCAGTTTCAGCCCCTATTTGTTGCGGCCGCTGGGCGTGCCGTGCAATGTCTATCCGGCCAAGGGCTATTCCGCGACTTTTCCGGTGCTCAAGCCGGAGGCCACGCCCACGGTCAGCCTGACGGACAGCAGCCACAAGGTTGTTTTTTCGCGCCTGGGCGACCGGCTGCGCATGGCCGGAACCGCGGAGCTGTCGGGATATTCCCGCAGCTTGAACACCGGACGCTGTGAAGCCATGACCCGCCTGGCGCGCGAACTCTTTCCCGACGCGCTCGATTTCGAGCGCGTCAGTTACTGGTCGGGCTTGCGCCCGTCCACTCCCTCTAACGTGCCCATTATCGGCCGCTGCCGTATCCCCAATCTGTACGTCAATACAGGACACGGTACGCTCGGTTGGACAATGGGCGTTGGCTCGGGCCGGGCATTGGCCGATCTGCTTAGCGGAAGGCGGCCGGAACCGGAATTCCCTTTTCTTGGTCTGTGAACCTATGAAGAATCTGCAATTGGCGGGCGTTGCCCGCGCGATGTTCGCCAGCCGGCGCGCATGGTTGTTCGGCGCCGCCATGGCGATGGCCGGTGCGGCGAATGCCGCGGCGGTCGAAATCCAGGTATGGCATACGCTGACCGACGCAAACAAGGCCGAGTTCGAAAAGCTCGCCAAGCAATACAACAAGGAGCAGGACCAGGTCCGCGTGACGCTGCGCGGCTTCGCCTCGCCCAGCGCGCTGGAGCAGGAAGCCGTCTCGGCGGTCAAGGCCAAGAAGGGTCCCAACCTGCTGCAACTGACCGACAACCATTCGCCTGAAGTCGTCGCCCAGCACAAGGCTGTGCTGCCCCTGTACGAGCTGCTGGCCAAGTACCCGATCAAGGACCTGAACTGGTTCGTGCCCGCCACGAGCAGCTTCACCCGCGACAGCAAGGGCCGCTTGTTGGCTTTCCCCTGGATGGCCGAAGTGCCGGTGATGTTCTACAACACTGCCGCCTACAAGAAAGCTGGCCTGGACCCCAACAAGCCCGCGCGCACCTGGGTCGGCCTGCAAGGCGAGCTATTGAAGCTGCGCGACGTGGCCGACATCGACTGCCCCTACGCCTCGAGCGACCAGGTTACGGTCCACCTGGAGAACCTGGCGCCCGTCAACAACCAGCAGTTCACCAGCAATAACAATGGCCTGGACGCGGTCACCAAGAAGTCGGCCGCGCCCGCCATGCAGTTCGACACGCTGTACATGCGCCATATCTCGCTGATGGTCAGCTGGAAGCGTTCGCTGTTGTTCACGGCGCATTCTGCCGACAATGCCAGCGACAAGTTGTTCGCCAAGGGCGAATGCGCTGTGCTGACGGCCAACACCGGTGCGTTCGGCCAGTTCATCAACACCAAGTCGCTGTCCTTCGGCGTGGCACCGCTGCCTTACTACGACCAAGTCACCAAGGACGGCGGCAAGCCGTTCGTGAGCGGTTCGGCGCTGTGGGTGCTGGAAGGCCATCCCCAGGCCGAAGAAAAGGCCACCGCGCAGTTCCTGGCCTGGCTGTCCAAGCCCGTCATCGCGGCGGAATGGCACCAGCGCACCGGCTACCTGCCGCTGACGGAAGCCGCATTCCGCGCTTCGGACGTGTCGTTCTATGACCGCATTCCGGGCGTCCAGGCGCTGATCGCGTCCATGCGCACCCAGCCGACGACCAACAGCCGCGGCTTCCGCATGGCCAACTACACGCGCATCGAGCCTGTGTTGAACCAGCAGCTCAATGATGCCTTCGAAGGCAAAGTGCCGCCGGTTGCGGCGCTGAACAACGCCGCGTCGCAAGCGCGCAGCATCGCCGCGCAACGCTGATCCAGGCAGGCGGCGCAAACGCCGCCACCCTGGCCCGAACCCGGTCTCTGGACCGGGTTTTTTTTTCTGAGCCGTACGCGACCAAACCATCCATGCGTACATGCCAGTCTGGTGACGCGCTGACCGCTCGTCCACCATGCCTCTCATGCGTATCGATCCCGGTGCGCCTTTTGTTCGCGGTGAGGCATGGTTCGTTTCTTCTTCCTGGCGGCAGGGCTGTCCTGCCTGGGGGCCTGCACAGGGGTCGGCAAGAGTCCGGCCGCAGCTACATGGGAGGCCTCGCGCCAGGCTTCCCAAGGCTTCCGCTTCGACTGGCAGTTGTCCGGCGATCCGGCCGTGGCGCCCATGCAGGTGTTCGACGACGGCAAGGAGACCTGGCTGCAGTTCGCGCCTGGCCAGGCGCTGCCCGCGATCTTCGGCGTCGGCAGCGATGGCGAGCGCGCCTTGCCGTACTTGAGGCGCGACCCTTATGTCGTGCTGGCAGGAGGCTGGAGCGGCCTGCTGTTTCGCGGCGGGCGCCTGACCGCTAGGGCTCAGCGCCTGCAGGCGGTCGCCGAAGCCAAGCCTGGGCACGAATCGGCATCATCGACGGCGGATGCGGTTGCGGAGCCCGTCGGTCCGACCCGGCCGGTCGAGCCAGCTGCGCCCGCTATCGGAACCCTGCAAGCCGCCGGCCCCTTGGCGCTGGCGTCGTCCAGCACCGCAGCGTCGGCGCCGGCGTCGGCGTCGGCGTCGCAGCCGGTCTATCGCGCAGCGCCTCCGGACGCCACGCTGCGCGCCGTCCTCGCGCGCTGGGCCAGCCTCTCAGGTTGGACCTTCCAAGCTCAGCATTGGGCCGTGGACGTCGACATTCCCTTGTCAGCGGCCGCCGAGTTCTCCGGTGACTTCAAATCCGCCGTACGCGAACTGCTGGGAGCTACCGAACTCGCCGAAAAGCCGCTGCAGCCGTGCTTCTACGGCAACCGCGTATTGCGCGTGGTGCCTTTGGCGCAATCCTGCACGCGCATGGCCGCGCCAGGAGGGGCCTCGGCATGATGCGCATCGTCTGTCTGGGTATCGTCGTTTCCGGAGTGTTGGGCGGTTGCGCCGCGTCGCAACAGGTTGCCGACCAGCGCCGCGCGGCGCACGCGCGTCAAACCAAGTTGGCCGCCAGCCATCAGGCCTTTGCTGATGGACTGTCCGATCGCGCCGCGCGCCTGGCGGCCCAGGATGTCACCGCGCCATGGCTCGCAGGTAAGCCGCAACCCTTGGCGCGCGAGGTGCTGCTTCCGCCTGCCTTGCGAGAAAACGTCCGGACGACGTTGATGCTGGCTGACGACGCCGATCTTCCCGTCCTGGCCCAGCGTCTGACTGCCGCCACCGGCATTCCGGTCCGGGTGCGGCCAGATGCCTTGCTGCCCCTGGAATTGTTCCTGCCCCGACTGGCTGTCAACGGCGCGCTGTCCGTCCCGGCGCCTGCCAGCTTCGAGGTCCGCGCTGGCGGGCAGCCGCTGGCAGATTTGCTGGACGCGCTGGCCGCGCGTTTTTCGGTGCATTGGCGCTACGAGCACAATGCGCTCGAGTTCTACCGAACCGAAACCCGCGTGTTCGATTTGCGTGCCTTGTCGCTGGCCAGCAAAGTAGATGTCCGGCTTGGCCGTCAGGGCAGCGCCGAAGGTGAGGGCTTTGAGAGCACCTCCAATACATCCTTGTCGGCGGGACAGCACGACGCGCTGGCGATCCTGCGCGCCAATATTGCGCCATTCCTGACGCGTTCCGGCGTCGTCGCTGAAGCGGTCGAAGGCGCTACTTCGATCGTCGTCACGGACACGCCGGAAGCCCTGGAGCGTGTCGCGCGCTACCTCGAACGCGAGAACAAGGCGCTGACCCGCCGAATCCGCTTGATGTTCGAGGAAATCACGGTCGTCGCCGATGACGCCACGTCGGGCGGCATCGACTGGAGCATCGTCTACGCCGCAGCGGGAACGGCCGCGCGGTTGGCGCTGCCCGGGGCCGGAGCGCCAACCAGCAACGTGGAGGCGGCCATGTCCAGTGGGCCGTTCCAGGGCACGCAAGCCATTGTGTCCGCGCTAAGCACCATGGGCGCCATCGTGCGGCATAACAAGGTCCCCATCCTGACCTTGAACCGCCGCCCAGTCACCCACGCGGTAAGGACCACGTTCAGCTACATCGACCGGGTGCAGAGCACGGCCGTCCCCGGCGCCACAGCGAGCGGTGCCAACGGATCCCTGCCTGCGGTATCCATCAGCCAGAAAGAGGAGACGATCGGCTCGTTCCTGACGCTGCTGCCCGACATCCAGGAGGACGGGCAGATACTCCTTTCGCTCGCCTATGACAACGCGGTCGCTCAGCCCTTGAAGACCATCACGTTCGGAGAGCGCGGCAATCAGATCCAGGTCCAGCAGGTGACGATCGACGGCAACGGCACGGTGCAGCAGATCGAGCTGCGCCCCGGCCAGCCCATCATTGTTTCCGGTTTCGACCGCAACCAGGAGCAGCACCACCGCCAACGCCTGGCGCCCGGATTGCCGCTCATCGCGGGCGGCCGGGATAGCGCCGCCTCGGAACGCATGACGACTCTGGTGCTGGTGACGGCGCAGGTCGAGGAAGGTTACTAAGGATGGAACGCATCCCTCCTACGCTGCTGCTCGAGGTGCCCGGCACCGGCCGGACGTTGGCTTTCGGCCTGCGCTGGTTTGCCCTGATCGGCTCCAACGTTCCCGCGCTGGCCCGCTCGCGCGGCCGCCGTTTGCGCGCTAGCCACTATGTCGTGGGCGGGGCGCCGGCCATGGTGGCTGGCTATGGCCGCATGCGCCCCACGTGGCGCAACGGTCTGCGCACCCAGCGGCGTCGCCACGCGCAGGTGCAGGCCGCCGCGCAGTTGTACGCCCTGTTGTACCCCGACGGAGGACACAGCCTGATCCGTTTGCCGGACGGCGGGCATTGGTTGGTGGCAGCTCAGCGCGGCACGGTGCTGTCGCAGACCGACAAAGTGTTCGCAACGCTTGACGAAGCCCTGCGCGAGCAAACGCTTTTGCTCGCACAGCGGCCCGCATTGCCAGCGCAAGCACCCGATGAGGCTTGGGCGCTGCTGATGCAGGCAGCGGATCCGGCTGCTCGCCTGGACGCTTTGTCCTCCCGCTGGGCCGAGTTGCCGCTTGTGTTCCGTCTGTTCCTGGCCTGCGCGGGGCTTGCCGCTGTCGGCCCGTCGCTATGGAATGCCTTGATCGGCCCGCTGTCCGGCCGCGCTGCGACCGGGCATGTCGACCCGTCGGATCTCCCTTCTCAGGAAGATCCCTCCCTGACCGCGTTGCGGAGTGCTCCGGTCCACTCTCCCTCCGAGGTCGCCCGATTGATGGACAGCGTCGGCAAGCTGCCCATCCAGGTAAGCGGCTGGGCGTTGACCCATGCGCGCTGCCTCGCCGGCGACCAGGCTTGGACTTGTTCCGCGGTCTATGTGCGGGCCCATCCTCATGCCGCCAATGACCTGCTGCATGGGTTGCGGCCAGCCGGTTGGCAGGTGACATTCCAACCGCTGGAGGAAGCCACCCTGTCTTGGAGCCTGGCTTCGTCGCCGGGAAGGCTGGCCGACCTTGTCCTGCCGACCGCACTGCAGGTCGATACGGGCCTGGTCGCCGAACTGCAGCGCATGCGGGCCGCGTTCACGTCCGTTGTCCTGGCGCCAGCCTCGCCGCTGCTTCTTCCGATGTCTGCTCGTACTGCATCAGACCATGCCGGCGCCAGCTATCCGGGCTCGCCCGCCGTCCGCAGCAGGACCCTCACATTGCGCGGGCCGTTGCGTTCTTTCACGTTGTTGGACGGCGCCGTTGCCGCGGCCAGATGGTCCCGTCTGTCTCTGGACGTCCAGGCGCAACCTCAGCCCGCCCTGGCCGCCAGCATGCTGGTCGCCGAACTGCAGGGAGAAATCTATGAACAGGAATAGGGTGGGCGCAGCAGGCTTCATCTTGGGGCTGGCATTGTCGGCCATGCCGGGGGCTGCGGCATACGGCCAGTCGTCTGCGCCGGCCGTCCCGGATCCGCGGCCATGGCCAGAGGCCCAGACGGTGCGCGCCTTGTTGCGCGCGGACGCGGCGGCGGCGCTGGCGGACTGCCGCGTGCCCGGCCTATGCCGCTCGGGCACGGAGCCAGCCGTCCCGGTGATGCAGCCGGTCAAGGCATCCGACGATATCCGGGTAAGGGCGATTTTCGGAACCGCTCGGCGCCTGAGCGCCGACATCGTCTTCAACGGCGCGACGCTTCGCTACCAAGCGGGGCGGGGAGAGCCGGTTGCGGGGACCCCCACTGCGCGCACTTATCAGTTGCTTGCCATCGACGAGGGCTGCGTAAGGCTACGCCGCGACGATATCGAGCGCACGGCCTGCCTCGATGCAGGCACGGCACGGCCATGAGCGCGCACGCTCTACAGCCCGCTGCGGCGGCCGGGACTCCGCCCCAACTTCAGACACCCGAAGACATCGCTCGTCTGAAACCCGCATTCGCGCGGGCGTTGGGACACGAATTCGATCTTGCCGCGCTTGCCGGGAGGCTTTGCCCCGTGTTGCTCGAAAGCGGCGAGGTCGCCGTGTTTGCCGTAAAGGATTACATGCTGGGAGACCAGATCGACGAAGTCGAGCGCATGGTGCAGGCTGCCGGTCATCGGCTGGCACAAGTGCCGCGCTATCAGTTGCCCGCACCGCTGCTGCTGATGATCTCCCGCGGGCAATTGGCGGCGCGTGGGCTGGCAACACGTGGCAAGGAGCGGCAGCAGGAGCGCGCTTCGGCGCTGGCCTCACTGTTCCTGGACATCGTGCGCTGGGGGGTAGCGCAAGGGGCGAGCGACGTGCACATCAACGTCAATCGGCGGCGCGAGGCCAGCGAGATCCGCTACACCATCAATGGCGAATATATCGGCACGGAGCGCTTCGCCGGTTTGTCCAGCGCGACGCTGCTGGAGGTTCTGGCGGTGGCCTGGATGGAAGTCAGGGGCGGCAATGGCGCGGTTTTCGATCCGGCGCTCGAACAGCAGGGCCGCATCGCGCTTGATATCGACAGCGTGCCTATCGTGTTGCGCTGGGCGTCCCTGGCGACCGATGCAGGCCCTTCGGTCTGCCTGCGCATATTGCGCCTGGACGCGACGGCCCACTCCGACCTGCTTGCGTTGGGCTACCTGCCTGGGCAGGTCGAGACGTTGACGCGGGCACGCGAGCGCGAAGGCGGGGCCATCGTGCTGGCTGGCGTGGTCGGTTCCGGCAAGTCGACCACCATCGCAACGTTGATGCGCGGTATCGCGCCCACGCGCAAGGCCATCACGCTGGAGGATCCGGTCGAATACCTCATCGACAACGCATTACAGAACACACTGGGCGGCGCCCTGGCCGAGTCGGCGTGGCCTGCATTCGACGCCAAGCTGAAGACCATCAAACGTTCGGCGATGAACGATTTGCTCATTGGCGAGATCCGCGACATCGATACCGGCCGTGCGTTCATGGACCTGGCCAGTTCTGGCGTCAGCCTCTACACCACGACCCACGCGGCTGGCGCCGTGCTGATTCCCGAACGCCTGGCATCGGATGCGATAGGCGTGTCGCGTGATTTTCTGGCGACCCCCGGCATCCTCAAGCTGCTGGTCTATCAGACTTTGCTGCCACGCCTGTGTGTCCATTGTGCGCTGCCGGCCGACAGTCTCTGGTCCGCATCCGCCGATACCGCAAGGGCCGATTGGCACGGGTGGCTGCAACGGATGCAGCAGGATTTCCTGCTGGATCTTGCCCCGCTACGGGTCAGGAACGCGGCAGGTTGCAACGCTTGCAGGCGACCGCAACTGCCCCAACTGAACGGGCTATCGGGCCGCAGCGTGGTGGCCGAGATGGTGGAGCCTGAGCGCATCGGGGGCTTCCTGGAGCTCGTGCGCGCACGCGACAACGTCGGGCTGAAGCGGCTGGTCCAGGGGGGCGGTCCGGCCTCCTGGCGCAGCGCGGCCACGCATGGCGGGCCGGCGCGGGACTGCGCCCTGTACAAGGTCAGCCGTGGAGAGGTAGATCCGCGCTCACTGGTGCGCCGCTTCGACGTTCCGGCGGTCGTGCCGGCGCACCACGTTCCACCTTGCGGGGCCGGTCATGGCTAGGCGGCTCCTGCTACGTCCTTTCCGCAAACGCATTGCCGGCCGCGGCCTGCTGTTGCGTCTGGACGCCTGGCGCTTTCGCCCAGGGCGTGCAGACTACTACGAGTATCTGGCGGATCTGATTGAAGGAACGCAAGGACGCAAGAGCCTGCGTGACGTATTCGAGGACGATGCGCGCCGTTACGGTGTAGATACCGTGCGGGGGCGCTTGTCGCGGCATTGGGCGGGCAGGTACCTGGAAGCGGGAGGAGACTTGGGCGCTGCCTGGGCGCATACGCTGGCCGCGAGCGAATGCCTGCTGCTCAGTTGTGTACAGGAGGAGGGCGGCGATCTGCCGGCGGCGTTGCGGGACGTCGCGCACGCCGCTCGACTGGCGTCGGCCGCCTGGCGGGCGCTGGTCTCTGCCGCAGCGGCGGGCATCGTGGCGGCGATGGTCGCTTTTGCTCTGCTTTGCGCCATTCCTTTTTTCAGCGTGCCGCGCTTGCAGCAGGTGTTCCAGGCCGTTCCCGCCGAGGACTACGGAAAGCTGACCCGCGCGCTATTCACCCTGGCTCAGGTGCTCAGGCAATGGCTCGCTTTGTGGTTGGTGCTGTTGCTGGGCCTGGTGTCCATGAGCTTGTGGTCGCTGCCGCATTTCACCGGCGCCATGCGCGCCTGGCTGGATCGCTGGCTGCTTTGGCGGCTTTACCGGGATTTTCACGCCATCCGGTTCTTGGCGCTGCTGGCCGTGCTGGTCAGGCAGCACGGCGCGGCCGACACCCGTTTGCGGCGCGCCCTGGCCGTTCAGGCCCGCGATGCCGGGCCCTGGCTGCATGCGCATCTGCTGCACATGCTGGAGCGGATAGAGGGCGGCCAGACGGGACCCGAGATCTTCGGCACTGGCCTGCTGGACCCAGAAACGTGGTGGTACATGGCCGACATGATGGATGCCCTGGGCATGGAGGCCGGGCTGGCGCAGGTGCGGATGCGCATTGAATCGCGCCTGCTGGCGCGGGTGCGGTGGCAGGCCTTCGCATTGCGCTGGTCGTTGCTACTGACCTCGTTGGCGGCCGTGCTGGGCATCACGCTTTGGCATTACGGCGTAGTCGACGAACTGCGCCAGAACCTGACCAACTTCTATGCCAGTCAATAGGCCGCGGCCGGCACGCGACGCATTCCGCCCGCGTGCTTCATTTACAAGGAAAGCAACCATGCACGACCTCCAAGCATTCCAGATTCATGCACGGCTGTGCCGCATGCCCCGCCAGCGTGGTTTTTCGCTGATGGAGGTGTCCATCGTCACCGCCATCGTGCTGATGATCGCCATCGTGGGTATTCCGGCTATCGGCTCTTACGTCGTTGAAAACAAGGTGCCCAAGGTGGGCGAGGAACTGCAGCGCTTCATCGCCAGCATGAAGACCAACGCGCAAGGCGGCGGCCTCACGCCCTACGCGGGTTTGGATACCGGGGCCATGGCCAATGCCTTGCGGGAATCCAGTGTCCTGACCGTGGAGGGCTTCGGCAGCGCGGCGCGCATCGCTCACGGCCTGGGCGGCAGCGGCGTGGGCGGCAACGGAGTGGTCGAAGTCGCTGCAGCGTCCTTCGGCAGCGCTGGGCTGGGATCCGCGTTCTCTATCAAGCTGACCAACGTCAGCCAAGCCGCGTGTCCGTCGCTGGCTTCGGTATTGCAGCGGATGTCCGAAACCATCTCGATCAGCGGAGGAGGGGGCCTGAAGGTCGTGAAGGATGCGTTCGCGACGCCCAGTGTGCCGTATCGCGCAGCCGTGGCGCAGGCCCAGTGCCGCCAAGGTGACGTCAACACCTTTGTGTTCGTCGCAAAATGAGTCCGCACGGCCACCTCGTGCGCGCTGGATCGCCGGCCGCTATGCGGCGCCCGTGCCAGCATCAGCGCCAGCGCGGCTTCTCGTTGCCGGGCCTGGTGGTGACCTTGGCCTTGAGCACCATGGCCGCGATCTGGGCTTCAGGCCAAGTGGTGCAGCGGATCGAGGACTCCGCTGCGCGAGCCGCCGGGGTATGGCTGACTCAGATCCGCCAGGCGGTCGCCGATGTGCTGGCGCGGCACTTCGCCGTGCTTGCCAAAGGGGAGGGGCCGCGCAATGAGCAGGGGGTTCCACTGTTTGCGGATCCGCTTGCGCCCACCATGGACGAGCTGCGCGGCCTGGGCATGTTGCCCGCCGATTTTCCCGACCGTTCCGCTTTGGGTTTTTCGGCGCAAATCCGGATCGCCAGGGCGCCTTCGTGTCCGGGCGAACGCTGTCGCCTGGACGGGCTGGTCTATAGTGCCGCTCCGCTGCTCAAATCAGGGACGCAAGCCCCGGACCTGATTGGCATTTCGACGGCAATCGATGCTGCCCGCGGATACGGCGGAGCCATATGGCCGGGAAAGCCGGGCCTGGTGCGTGGCGCGGCATTCAGCTTCCCCAATCCGTTGATGCCGGGCTTGCCGGTCCACCCGCCGGGCACCCTGGCCCTATGGGCCGGGGTCGGCGCCGGCGGACCGGACCTGGACCGCTATGTCAGGCTGCGGGATACGCGCGACCCGCAATTGCAGGGAAATCTGTCGGTGGCTTCCTCGGCGCAGATCGGTTCCTATCTCGCCGTGGGCGCGCGCGCTGGTGCGGGCCAAGCTTGCCGCCTGCCCTCGGGCACGATGGCCAACTCCGAGCAAGGAGAGCTCCTGACCTGCCAATCGGGGACCTGGGAGCCTGCAAGCGGGGGCTTCGGCGGGGCCTACAGCTTCAACCATCCGCTGGGTTGTTACCACTACACAGGCGTGTCCACCGCCAATCCCCGCACCGGAACCTGCTCGTGTCCGGCCGGCTACAAGGCGGTGATCGTCTCCGCAGGCGGCAAATGGACCCAGACCGAGGGCTGGACTACGGGTTACGTCTGCGTCCGCTGAATCCCGGCAAGCCCTCTTTCCCGGGGAGCCCGCCAACCCTCTATAATGAAAAATTCGCCTAAATTCTGCTTCATCCACGATGAAATCCTCTGAGATTCGCCAGCAGTTTCTGCAATTCTTTAAGTCCAAGGGACACACCATTGTTCCTTCGTCGTCGCTCGTCCCCGGCAACGACCCGACCTTGCTCTTCACCAATTCGGGCATGGTCCAGTTCAAGGACGTCTTCACGGGCAAGGAATCGCGGTCCTATACGCGTGCTACCTCGTCGCAGCGCAGCGTGCGCGCCGGCGGCAAGCACAATGACCTGGAGAACGTGGGTTATACCGCCCGCCACCATACGTTCTTCGAAATGCTGGGCAATTTCAGCTTTGGCGACTACTTCAAGCGCGATGCGATCCAGTACGCCTGGGAGCTGCTGACCCAGGTCTACAAACTGCCCGCCGAAAAGCTCTGGGTCACGGTCTACCAGGAAGACGACGAGGCCTACGACATCTGGGCCAAGGAAGTCGGGGTGCCCGCCGAACGCATCATCCGCATCGGCGACAACAAGGGCGCGCGTTACGCGTCGGACAACTTCTGGCAGATGGCGGACACGGGTCCTTGCGGCCCTTGCTCCGAGATCTTCTATGACCACGGTCCCGAAATCTGGGGCGGCCCCCCGGGATCGCCCGAGGAAGACGGCGATCGCTACATCGAGATCTGGAACCTGGTGTTCATGCAGTTCGAACGAGATGCCGCCGGTAACATGCCGCGTCTCCCGCGTCCCTGTGTCGATACCGGCATGGGCCTGGAACGCATCGCCGCCGTGCTGCAGGGCGTGCACTCCAACTACGAAATCGATCTGTTCCAGCACTTGATCGCGGCCGCCGCGCGCGAAACCGGCATCAAGAATCTGGAGGACAACTCGCTCAAGGTCATCGCCGACCACATCCGCGCCTGCTCCTTCCTGATCGTCGACGGCGTCATCCCCAGCAACGAAGGCCGCGGCTATGTGCTGCGCCGCATCGTTCGCCGCGCGTTGCGCCACGGCTACAAGCTCGGCCAGACCAAGCCGTTCTTCCATCGCCTGGTTCCGGACCTGGTCGCCGAAATGGGCGATGCCTATCCGGAACTCGCCGCCACGGCCGAGCGCGTCGCCCAGGTGCTCAAGCAGGAAGAAGAGCGCTTCGGTGAAACGCTGGAGCACGGCATGCGCATCCTCGATTCCGCCTTGGCCAATGTGCCAAAGGGCGGCCAGCTGGATGGCACGACGCTGTTCACGCTGTACGACACCTACGGCTTCCCGGTGGACCTGACCGCCGACATCTGCCGCGAACGCGAAGTCGACGTGGACATGGCCGGCTTCGAAGTCGCCATGGAGCGCCAGCGCGACCAGGCTCGCGCCGCCGGCAAGTTCAAGATGGCCGAAGGCCTGAGCTACGAAGGTGCCGATACCCGCTTTGAAGGCTACGAAAAGCTGGAGCTCGACAACGTCAAGGTTACGGCCCTGTACGTCGATGGCACGCAGGTCCAGCAGGTCAAGGCTGGCCAAAACGCCGTCGTCGTCCTGGACGCGACCCCGTTCTATGCGGAGTCGGGCGGCCAGGTCGGCGATACCGGATTGCTCGAGGCCGATGGCGTGCGTTTTGCCGTGGCCGATACCTTGAAGATCCAGGCCGGCGTTTTCGGCCACCATGGCGAACTGGAATCCGGCACGCTGTCCGTGGGCGATACGCTGCTTGCGCGGGTGGACGCGGTGCGCCGCGCCCGCACGGTGCGCAATCACTCGGCCACTCACCTGATGCACAAGGCGCTGCGCCAGGTACTGGGCGCGCACGTGCAGCAGCGTGGCTCGTTGGTGGATCCCGACAAGACCCGCTTCGACTTCGCCCAGGATGCGCCGCTGACCGCCGAGCAGATCGCGCGGGTCGAAGCCATCGTCAATGCCGAGATCCTGGCCAACCAGCCCACCGTGGCGCAGGTCATGGCTTATGACGACGCCGTCAAGGGCGGCGCCATGGCGCTGTTCGGCGAAAAATACGGCGATACGGTCCGAGTGCTGGACATCGGCTTCTCGCGCGAGCTCTGCGGCGGGACCCACGTCAGCCGCACGGGCGACATCGGCCTGTTCAAGATCGTTTCCGAAGGCGGCGTGGCCGCGGGCGTGCGCCGCGTCGAAGCCATCACCGGCGACAACGCGCTGGCCTGGGTGCAGAACCAGAACGCTTTGTTGACCCAGGTTGCCGGCATGCTGCGCAGCACGCCGGCCGACTTGCCGGCGCGCATTGCGCAAGTGCAGGAGCAGGTCAAGACCCTGGAGAAGGAGCTGGAGCAGTCCCGCAACAAGCTTGCCGCCAGCGCAGGCAATGACTTGGCGACCAGCGCTGCTGTCGACGTCAAGGGCATCAAGGTCCTGGCAGCCAGCATCGGCGACGTGGATCCCAAGGCATTGCGTGGCATGGTCGACAACCTGAAAGACCGCTTGAAGCCCGCGGTCGTGCTGTTGGCCACGGGTTCGGCCGACGGCAAGATCAGTGTGGTCGGTGGTGTTACCGCCGACCTGACTAGCCGCGTCAAGGCAGGCGACCTGGTCGGCTTCGTTGCCGCGCAGGTTGGCGGCAAGGGCGGCGGTCGTCCCGACATGGCCATGGGGGGCGGCACCGATCTCGCGGCCCTGCCTACGGCGGTCGCCAGCGTGCAGAAATGGGTGGAAGAGCGTCTGTGATGAGCGGGGCGGATGTCGGTCTTGACGGCGGCGCGCACGCGCCTTCCTTCGAGCAGGAAGTCGATGCCAGCGGCTTGACCTGCCCGCTGCCGATCTTGCGCGCCAAGAAGGCCCTGGCGCAGATGGCCAGTGGCGAAGTATTGCGCGTCATCACTACGGACCGCAATGCCATCCGCGACTTCCAGGCGTTTGCCCGCCAGACCGGCAATGTGCTGGTGGCTCAGCAGGAAGTCGATGGCCGCGGGGTGCATTTCCTGCGGCGGCGCTGACCAGCTTCCCGTCACGCGTGAAATACAAAGGGGCCCGCCGTAAAGCGGGCCCCTTTGCATTGGCTTGGCGCTTGCCTACTTGCGAATGGCGGCGGCGACTGCCCGGGTGATGGTGAAATCCACAAGATCGCCTTCCTTCAACTGCTGCAGGCGCGCCTGCAGGGCGGGGTCCTGTACCTGGATGGTGCGCATGCCGCCTTGCGGCCCCTTCAGCGTAACCAGATTGGCGCTCTTGTTTATGTGCCAGATCTCAGCCGTGATCGTAGTCTGGCGTCCCGCCGCGCCGGCGGGCATGGCGCCCTTGGCGCTGCGCGTCGCCGCGGTTTCGGTCTTGACCTCCGGGATGCCGGATCCGGCTGGGCGCACATCCACCGCCACCGACTCGTAGTAGTCGAGCGTGAGCGTGTCGCCGGGCTTGATCTGCTGGAAGTTGCGGATATTGGGGCCAGCCTGGATGTCCACGCTATTACCATTTTCGCCCTGTAGCGTGATAGTCCGACTGGCCGGGTCTACCGCAGTGACCTTGCCGGTGGCTGTCGTCAGGGCGGCTCCGATCACTCGAGCCGACGCGGCAAGCGGCATGGCCAAGGTGCCCGCCAGCAAGCCCGCCAGGGCCAGGCGCGCGACAGGAGTGAAGACTGATTTGTGGTTCTTCATGGTGGTGCACCCTCCGGTTAGAGGAAGTTGGGGGGAAAGCGCTGGAAAATGGGGGCGGCGACTAGCGGCGAATGCCGCGGGTCAGGATGAGGGCTTGATGCCAGTGCGGTGGCGGCGCCGTGGCGAGGCGGCAGGGGGGATCGAAGCGCGGGGTCTTGCGTAGGTCGACATAAAACCGATCTCCTGAATCGGGTTATTTCTTCACACGCACTGAGTTCTGACGCACTAAGACAGGCAAGAACGGGGCGGGGCGGCTACACTTCGAATTGCGGCGCGGGCCCCGGCCCATATTTGTAGGATACCCGGATGTGGTGTTTTAGGATACAAATCACGCCGCTACGCACAATTCGGCACCGTCATTTGCCAGCAGGCTTGTTTAAGTGCTAGAATTTCCCGTTTTTCACAACTAATTCAAGGGATTACCTATGGTGGTGATTCGCCTGGCCCGCGGTGGGTCCAAGAAGCGTCCGTTTTACAACCTGGTGGCCACCGATTCGCGTAACCGTCGCGACGGCCGTTTCATCGAGCGCGTGGGTTTCTACAACCCCGTAGCCAGCGAAGGCACGGAAAGCCTGCGCATTGCGCTGGATCGCGTGCAACACTGGACCAGCAACGGCGCCCAACTGTCGCCCGCTGTCGAGCGTCTGGTCAAAGAGTACTCGGCCAAGGTTTCCGCCGCGGCTTAATTGCCCGCGTCGCATACCCGAGCCCTGAGCTTTACTGCGCTTTCAAAAGCTGCCATTCATAGCTGCTTCATAGTTACCAAGAGCACGATACATGCCTGATGCCGCAACCTCCAACGCGGCGCCGACGGATTTGATCGAGCTGGGCCGCATCAGTGCAGCCTACGGTGTGAAAGGCTGGGTCAAGGTGCAGCCACATTCGGCCAATGCCGAAGTGCTGCTCTCAGCATCTCAATGGTGGTTGACTCGCCCTGTGCCTGAATTGGCGCGGGGCGTTGTCGCGTCTGCGCCTGTCGCATACAAGGTCGTGCAAGCCCGTTCGCAAGGGGCCACCGTGGTGGCTCAGCTGGCGGGCATTGCGGATCGCGATCAGGCCGAGGCCTTGCGCGGTTGTTCCGTGCAGGCTCCGCGGGGATCCTTTCCCGCGCCTGAGGAAGACGAATACTACTGGGTCGATCTCATCGGTTGCGCGCTGTACACCAGTGCCAACGGCGAGCCTGAGCTGCTGGGCGTGGTCGACGAGGTCCTCGACAATGGCGCCCATGCCGTTTTGAGGGTCTTGCGCCAAAGGGTGGGGGCCGAAGGTCCGGAGCCCATCCTGAACGCCAAGGGCCGACACGCCGAAATGCTTGTTCCGTTCGTGCGCGCGCACATACACGCCGTCGATCTGGCTGCTCGCCGCATAGACAGCGACTGGCCGGCGGATCTTTGATGCGCATCGACGTTGTTACGCTCTTTCCCGAAATGTTCGGGGTAGTGCGGGACCTGGGTGTCACCGGCCGGGCGCATGCCCAGGGCCGGTGGTCCCTGCATGCCTGGAATCCCCGTGATTTCACGCACGACGTGCATCGCACCGTGGACGACCGCCCCTATGGCGGCGGTCCCGGAATGGTGATGATGGCGGGGCCTCTGGAAGCCGCCGTCAATGCCGCCCAGGACGCGCGCGCAGCGCTTGGCCTGGGCCGCGCCCCTGTTGCGCTGCTGGCCCCGGTCGGTCGGCGCTACGATCAGGCGGGCGCTGAATCTCTGGCGGCAAGCGAGGGGATCATCCTCATTTGCGGCCGTTACGAGGGCGTGGACCAACGCTTTATCGCGCGTTGCGTTACGCAGGAAATCTCGCTGGGCGATTTTGTGCTGTCGGGTGGGGAGATCGCCGCGCTCGCTGTGATCGACGCCGCCGTGCGGCTGCTGCCCGGCGTGCTCAATGACGGCGAGTCCGCGCTCCAGGATTCGTTCAACGATGCCTTGTCCGGCCTGCTCGACAGTCCGCATTACACGCGTCCCGAAGTCTACGAGGGTGAGCCCGTGCCCGCGCCTCTGCTTAGCGGGCATCACGCCAACATTGCCCGCTGGCGGCGCGAGCGTTCGCTGGAGCTGACCACGGCCCGGCGTCCCGAGCTGATCGATGCTGCGCGCGAAAAAGGGGTGCTGACCCAGGCTGATGAGCGCTTTCTGGCCGCGCTGGCGGGCACGCCTTTGCCTGAGCCTGCCAAGCGGCGCCGCTCGTCCCGTCCCAAGTCGCCCAAGGCCTCCTGAGGCTGTTTGCTGTCTCGCTTCCGAGTTTTGCTTGCTGGCGACGGACAAAGAAAAACCCCGGATCCACGTCCGGGGTTTTTGCTTTCAGCGATGGGTGGGCCTAGTTGCCCAGCTTGCCGCGCTGCTCACGCACCTTTTGCAAGGTCTCGCCAAATTGCGCGGCGCGTGCCTTTTCCTGCTCGACCACCGCGGCCGGTGCGCGTTCGACGAAGCTGGCGTTGGACAGTTTGCCGTTGGCCTTGGCAATTTCGCCTTCCAGGCGCGCGATTTCCTTATCCAGGCGCACGCGTTCAGCCGCAACGTCGATTTCAACATGCAGCATCAGGCGGCTGCCGCCCACGACCTGTACCGGTGCGCCTGCGTCGGGCAGGGCGTCAAGCACGTCGACCTGGCTAAGCTTCGCCAGCGCGGCCAGGTACGGCGCGTTGCGGGTGAGCGTGGGGGCGTCGCCTTGGGCGCACAGCGGCACCTTCTGGGCGGGCGACAGGTTCATTTCACCGCGTAGGGCGCGCACGGCTTCGACCTGGGCTTTCAGCTCGGCGACGTCGGCTTCGGCGGCCGTGTCCACCGCAGCAGGGTTGGCTTGGGGATACGGTTGGACGCTGACGCTGTCCGATACGCCTTCCTTGCGCTTGCCGGCCACCAACGACACCTTTTGCCAGAGCTCTTCCGTGATGAACGGAATGATCGGGTGCGCCAGGCGCAGCACGCATTCCAGTACGCGGATCAGCGTGCGGCGCGTGCCTAGCTGTTGGGCCGGCGTGCCGGTCTGGATTTGCACCTTGGCCAGTTCCAGGTACCAGTCGCAGTACTCGTCCCACACATAGCGGTAGAGCGAGTTGGCGATGTTGTCGAAGCGGTAATCGGCAAAGCCGCGCGCGACGTCCGCTTCCAGTGCCTGCATCTGGCTCACGATCCAGCGGTCCACGAAGGACAACTCGCCAGCGTCCGGGCCGGTCAGGTCGTGGCCTTCCGTGTTCATCAGCACGAAGCGCGTGGCGTTCCACAGCTTATTGCAGAAGTTGCGGTAGCCTTCGCAGCGCTTCAGATCGAAGTTGATATTCCGGCCCAGCGTGGCGTAGGCGGCCATCGTGAAGCGCAGCGCGTCTGTGCCGAAGGCCGGGATGCCGTCCGGATATTGGCGGCGCGTGGCTTTCTCGATGGCGCCGGCCTGCTTCGGGTTCATCAGGCCGTAGGTGCGCTTGGTCACCAATCCGTCCAGATCGATGCCGTCGATCAGATCCACCGGATCCAGCGTGTTGCCCTTGGACTTGCTCATCTTCTGGCCGTCCGCGTCGCGGATCAGGCCGTGCACGTAGACATGCTTGAACGGGATGTGGCCGGTCAGGTGGGTGGTCAGCATGACCATGCGAGCCACCCAGAAGAAAATGATGTCGAAGCCGGTGACCAGCACGCTGGACGGCAGGTAGCGCTGCAGGTCCGGCGTGTTTTCAGGCCAGCCCAGCGTGGTGAATGGCACCAGGCCCGACGAGAACCAGGTGTCCAGCACGTCCGGATCGCGCTTGAGTTCGCCGGTCACCCCGGCTGCGCGGGCCTGGGCCGTGGCTTCGGCTTCGTCGTGTGCCACGAAGACCTGGCCATCCTCGGAATACCAGGCGGGGATCTGATGGCCCCACCACAGTTGGCGGGAAATACACCAGTCCTGGATGTTGTTGAGCCACTGGTTGTAGATGGTGGTCCAGTTGTCCGGGTAAAACTGGATGCGGCCATCGGCCACCACTTCCAGTGCGACCTCGGTAATGCTCTTGCCAGGATTCAGCGTGCCTTCGGGCGCGGGCTTGCTCATCGCCACGAACCATTGGTCCGTCAGCATCGGTTCCAGCACGACGCCGGTGCGGTCGCCCTTGGGCTGCATCATCTTGTGCGGCTCGACCTTGACCAGATAGCCTTCAGCTTCCAGCTGTGCCACCACGGCCTTGCGGGCCTCATAGCGCTCCATGCCCTGGAACTGTTTCGGCCCGTTTTCGTTGATGTGCGCGTCCAGCGTGAAGATCACGATCATGGGCAGATCGTGGCGTATCGCGCAGGCGTAGTCATTGAAGTCGTGGGCGCCGGTGATCTTCACGCAGCCCGTGCCGAATTCGGGGTCGACGAAATCATCCGCGATGATGGGAATGTTGCGGTCGCACAGCGGCAGCTCCACTTCCTTGCCGACCAGGTGCTTGTAGCGCGGATCTTCGGGATGCACGCAGAGCGCGCCGTCCGCCAGCATCGTTTCCGGGCGGGTCGTCGCGATGGTCAGGCCGCGCAGCGTAACCGTCTGGCCTTCCTTGTCGACTATGGTTTGCGGGCCGTCGACGAAGGGATAGAGGATGTGCCACATGTGGCCGTCGGTTTCCTCGGACACCACTTCCAGGTCGGAAACGGCCGTCAGCAGCTTCGGATCCCAGTTGACCAGGCGCTTGCCGCGGTAGATCAGTCCCTGTTTGTGCAAGCGCACGAAGGTTTCCACCACGCCGCGCGACATGCGATCGTCCATGGTGAAGTATTCGCGCGGCCAGTCGGCCGAGGCGCCCAGGCGGCGGACCTGGCTGGTAATGGCATTGCCGGACTTTTCCTTCCATTCCCACACTTTTTCCACGAATTTCTCGCGGCCCAGGTCGTGGCGGGAAACCTTCTGGGCGTCCAGTTGTCTCTCAACCACGATCTGCGTGGCAATGCCTGCGTGGTCGGTGCCGGGGATGAACACCGTGTCGTCGCCCAGCATGCGGTGGTAGCGGACCAGTCCGTCCATGATGGTCTGGTTGAAGGCGTGGCCCATGTGCAGCGTGCCCGTCACGTTGGGCGGCGGGAACTGAATGACATAGGGCTGGCTATCGGTCCCCGTTTTTACATGCTGGCCCGCCTGGAAGTACCCGCGCTTATCCCACTCGGCGTACCAGCGGGATTCCAGCTCGGAGGGTTCGAAGCTCTTGGAGAGTTCCTGGGTGTCGCTCGCGGTATTCGCGGCGTTCGGGGGAGCAGCTTGAGTCATTGCAGGGTTCCGGCAAACAGGGGCGCCCGGGCTAGGGAGACGGGCGGCAAACCGCACATTTTAAGATGTAATACGGTCTTCTCAGCGTGTTAGAATACCGGGTTACTGTAAACCTTTTAGAAGTCCCTGAATTCATTGAGGATTCCGGGCTAGTCCGACAGGTAGGCAGTGTCGAATCCCTGCCTTGGACCAGTGGTTCGGGACGGCCCGAGACAAGCATTCGTTTCGGACCGCCCGTGCGCCAACAGCGCGATGACGCTTCAAGGGTGACACCGACAAGCGCAGAGCCACGCCAGGCAATTCATCAGAAACCAAGTCAGAAATCAGTTTTCGGAGTTCTTTATGTCCATTCAACGCACCCTCTCGATCATCAAGCCCGACGCCGTCGCCAAGAACGTCATCGGCCAGATCGTCGGCCGTTTCGAGCAAGCCGGCCTGAAGGTCATCGCCGCCCGCCTGGCCCAGCTGTCGCGCACCGACGCCGAGCGTTTCTACGCCGTGCACAAGGAACGCCCCTTCTTCAAGGACCTGGTTGACTTCATGGTCTCGGGCCCCGTGTTCGTGCAAGTGCTGGAAGGCGAAGACGCCATCCAGAAGAACCGCGACCTGATGGGCGCCACGGACCCCAAGAAGGCTGCTCCCGGCACCATCCGCGCCGACTTCGCCGACAGCATCGACGCCAACGCCGTGCACGGCTCGGACGCTCCGGAAACGGCCGCTGTCGAAGTCGCCTTCTTCTTCCCCGAAATCAACATCCACAGCCGTTGATTTTCGCGGAACACCTGTTCTAGCTTTTTGGTTTTACCCTGGTCATGGAATCCGTCGAACGAATCAATCTGCTGGGGCTTGACGGCTCCGCCCTCTCCGAACTGGTCGGAAAGTGGGGCGGCAAGCCGTTTCGGGCTCGCCAGTTGCAGCGCTGGATGCACCAGCGCGGCGCCGATTCGTTCGACGCCATGACCGACCTGGCTCGCGATTTCCGCAGCCAGCTTGCGACGCATTGCCGCATCGAGGCATTGCCCGTCAACATCGAGCAGCGCTCGACCGACGGCACCCGCAAGTGGCTGTTCGACGTGGGGCAGGGCAATGCCATCGAAACCGTCTTCATCCCCGAAGACGACCGCGGCACGCTATGCATTTCCAGCCAGGCCGGATGCGTCGTGAACTGCCGTTTCTGCTCGACCGGGCACCAAGGCTTCAACCGCAACCTGAAGACCAGCGAGATCATCGGCCAGCTATGGTGGGCCAAGCGTGTCCTGGAAGCCGACGTCGGCACCGCGCGCCTGGAAGGCGCCCGCGCCACCGAAGATACGCGTGTCATCAGCAATGTGGTCATGATGGGCATGGGCGAGCCCTTGCTCAATTACGATCAGGTCGTGCCTGCCTTGCGCCTGATGCTGGACGACAACGCCTACGGCCTGTCGCGCCGCCGTGTCACCGTGTCCACCTCCGGCGTGGTCCCCATGATGGACCGGCTGTCGCAGGACTGTCCCGTGGCGCTGGCCGTGTCCCTGCACGCGCCCAACGACGCGCTGCGCGACGAATTGGTGCCGCTGAACAAGAAGTACCCCTTGAAGGAGCTGCTGGCTGCCTGCGAACGCTACCTGGCGTTCGCCCCGCGCGACTTCATCACCTTTGAATACTGCATGCTGGACGGCATCAACGACACCGACCAGCACGCCAAGGAACTGATCCAAATTGCACGCCAGCTGCGCTGCAAGCTCAATCTGATCCCGTTCAACCCCTTCCCCGAGTCCGGCCTGAAACGCTCGAACTCGGCGCGGGTGAAGGTGTTTGCCCAGCGCCTGATGGACGCCGGCATCATCACCACCGTCCGCAAGACCCGGGGCGACGATATCGATGCGGCCTG
>Ga0182740_1000825_pt1 | contig 25305 bp, 37 predicted proteins | sample eDN5th37CKraftBY_FD_128872 | JGI IMG/M metagenome (GOLD analysis project Ga0182740, IMG submission 128872) | Enriched backyard soil microbial communities from Emeryville, California, USA - eDNA 5th pass 37_C Kraft BY (version 2) (version 2) | ecosystem: Environmental > Terrestrial > Soil >...
AGCGCCCCGGCGCTGGACGTGGCGGCATTGAGCGCCGAGCAGAAGGCGATCCGCCGCAAGGCCCACGAAACCATCGGCAAGGTCGGCGACGACTACGGCCGCCGCCATGCCTTCAACACCGCCATCGCCGCGGTGATGGAACTGCTGAACGTGCTGGCCAAGTTCGACGACGCCGGCGCGCAGGGCCGCGCGGTGCGGCAGGAAGCACTGCAGGCCGCGGTGCTGCTGCTGAACCCGATCACCCCGCATGCCTGCCATGCGATGTGGCAGTTGCTGGGCCACAGCGAGACGCTGCTGGAGGACCAGCCGTTCCCGCAGGTGGACGCATCGGCGCTGGTGCGCGACGCGTTGACGCTGGCGGTGCAGGTCAACGGCAAGCTGCGCGGCACCATCGAGGTCGCCGCCGATGCGGCGCGCGAGCAGATCGAGGCACTGGCTCAGGCCGAGCCGAACACGGCCAAGTTCCTCGAAGGGCTGGCCATCCGCAAGGTCATCATCGTGCCGGGCAAGATCGTGAATATTGTTGCGGGGTGATTGGCTGTTCTCCTTCTCCCTGCGGGAGAAGGTGCCCGAAGGGCGGATGAGGGGCGAACGAAGTCCATGATGGTCGACCATCCGTACTCCGTTCGCCCCGCGCCCCGGCCCACGCCAGCGGCGTGGGCGCTCCAAGGCACGCGCGCCAGTGGCGCGCAAGCCGTGCCCTCCCGCCCCGGTGGGAGAGGGGCTTCAAAGCTCACGCTGCCAGGCAGGTCGGGGCTACGCCCCCGACGGCATGGTCCATTCGGCGAAGAACCTTCCTTGGCATTGAACGCCGCGCCGGTTTCATCCCCACTCACGCGCGATGCGCGATGATGCCGGCCGATTCCTGTTGCCGCTCCCGGCCGGCTCCGCCAGACTTGTGTCCATGACCCGATACCTGATTGCCCTGTTCCTTGCCGCCGGTTTGTCCGGCTGCGGCTTCCACCTGCGCAACAAGCTCACGCTGCCCGACGACGTGCCCGCGGTCAAAGTGGAATCCTCGGTGCGCTACAGCGAGCTGGTGAAGCTGCTCAACCGCGGGTTGCGGACCTCGGGCGCCACGGTCGTCGAAGCGGACGAGGCGCTGCAGGGGGATGATGGCAAGGCGATGGGCGTGGCCAGGCTGAAGATCCGCTCCGAGCGCTGGGGCGACCTGCCCATCGCCATCGACGCGCGCGGCCGCGCCCAGGAATACAGCCTGCGCTACGCGGTGATCTTCACCTTCCTGCGCCCGGACGGCAGCGTGCTGGTACCCGAGCAGGCCATCGAGATGTCGCGCGACTACGTCTCGCAGCCGACCGACGCCACCGGCACCACCACCGAGCGCGAGATCCTCGCCGACGAGCTGCGCCGCGAAATGTCGGCCTCGATCCTGCGCCGTATCGACAGCGTGGCCCGTGCCGAAATCCAGCAGGGGCGTTCGCTGGATGGCGCCGCTACGGATGTCGATGACGACGATGCCGGCGGCAGCGATATCGATGGCAACGATGCGGACTGAGCCGGCAGCCTCGCCGCGGGCTTGCGGGCGCGGGTGCTGACACGATGGAGCTGCGTCCGGAACAGCTTGCCACCCAGGCCGCTTCGCAGCCGCTGGCGCCGGTCTACCTGATCGCCGGGCCGGAACTGTTGCGGGTCATCGAGGCGGCCGACGCGGTGCGCGCCAAAGCGCGCGCCGAAGGCATCGGCGAACGCGAGGTGTTCGACGCCGATGGCCGCGATTTCGACTGGGGGCAGCTGTCCTCCAGCTTCAACGCGCCGAGTCTGTTCAGCTCGCGCCGGCTGATCGAACTGCGCCTGCCGGGCGGCAAGCCGGGCAAGGAGGGCGCCGAGGTCATCAGCGGGTTCTGCGCGCAACCGCCGGGCGACGTGGTGCTGCTGATCACCGCCGGCGAATGGAGCAAGTCGCACCACGGCAAGTGGGCCGATGCGGTCAACCGCACCGGCGTGCTGTCGGTGGCGTGGGCGATCAAGCCGCACGAACTGGGCGACTGGATCGAGCGCCGCCTGCGCGGCAAGGGCGTGCGCGCCGAGCCGGCGGCGGTGCAGCGGCTGAGCGAGCGGGTCGAAGGCAACCTGCTGGCCGCCGCGCAGGAGATCGACAAACTGGCATTGCTCGCCGATGGCGAGGTGCTGGACGTGGCGAAGATGGAGGAACTGGTTGCCAACGCCGCGCGCTACGACGTGTTCCGACTGGTCGAGGCCGCGTTCTCCGGGCAGCCGCAGGCGGTCGTGCGCATGCTGGCCGGCCTGCGCGGCGAAGGCGAGGCGGTGGCTGCGTTGACCCCGATCCTGATCCGCGAACTGCTGCTGACCGCGGGGCTGGCAAGGGTGCAGGCCACCGGCGGCAACCTCGGCGCGGAAATGAAGGCCCGCGGCATCTGGGAATCGCGGCAGGCGCCGTTCAAGCGCGCCTTGCAGCGGCACCCGGCCCCGCAGCGCTGGGAGCGCTTCGCCGCCGAGGCCTCGCAAGTGGACCGCATGGCCAAGGGCCGCGCCGCCGGTGATCCGTGGCTGGCGCTGGAGCGCCTGCTGCTGGCGCTGGCGGAGGCGCAGGCGGTGCGCCTGCTGGCGCGTGGCACGCGCTGACGTGGCCGCCGGTTCCGCTCCAGGGCCGGCGTTGCTGCTGTTCTACGGCGGCACTTTCGACCCCATCCACAACGGCCACCTCGCCATCGCCCGCCATGCGCGCGACGAACTGGCGGTGCCGGTGCGGCTGATGCCCGCCGCCGATCCGCCGCATCGCCCGCCACCCGGCGCCGACGCCGTGCAGCGCACGCGCATGCTGGAACTGGCGATCGCGGGCGAGCCGGGTTTGCAGGTCGATACCCGCGAGCTGCAACGCGCCGCGCGCCAGCCGGGCGTGCCGTCATGGAGCGTGGACACGCTGCGTGAAATCCGCGCCCAAACCGGCGCCGCGCAGCCGCTGGCCCTGCTGATGGGCGCCGACAGCCTGCTCGGCCTGCCGACCTGGCACGAATGGGAACACCTGCTCGACCTGGCCCATATCGTGGTGGCCGATCGCCCCGGCAGCGTGCTGGAAACGGCGATGCCGGCGGTGCTCGAACGGCGCCTGCAGGGCGCCTGGGCCGATGCCCCGGCCTGCCTGCGCGAACGCGCCGCCGGCCGGGTCTGGCGCCTGCGGCAGCCATTGCAGGCCGAATCGGCCACCGCCGTGCGCCGGTTGATCGCCAGTGGCGGTGACTGGCAGCAACTGCTGCCGGCGGCGGTGGCCGGGTATGTCGCCGCCCACGGCCTGTACGGCTGCGGCGCCACGGCGTGAATGCCGGCGGTGCCCGGTTTCCCTATAATCGCCCCCTTCATTCATCGAGCCATGCCGCTTTGACCACCGAAGCCCAAGTCATCAAGACCCAGTTGCCCAACCCACCGCCGTCCGTGCCGGCCCTGCTGGCCTCCGTCAACGCGGCGCTGGATGAACTCAAGGCCAAGGATGCGGTGCAGATCGACGTGCGCGGCAAGTCCAGCGTCGCCGACTACATGGTCATCGCCTCGGGCACCTCGACCCGCCACGTCAAGTCCATCGGCGACGAAGTAGTGCGCTTCGCCAAGGACCTGGGCGTGATGCCGCTGGGCGTGGAAGGCGAGCGCGAGGCCGAGTGGGTACTGGTCGACCTGGGCGACGTCATCGTCCACGTCATGCTGCCGCGGGTGCGCGAGTTCTACGCGCTCGAACGCCTGTGGACCGTGGGCGACCAGGCCCCGGCCGACGACGACGGCGTGCAGGACGCCGGCTGACCGGCCGCACCGGCACTGCCATGACGGCGCCGCGAGGCGCCGTCTTCGTTTCAAGCCCCCGCAAGGAGCCATGCGCATGAAAGCCCGCCTGATCGCCACCGGTGAACGCGCCCCGTCGTGGGTGGCGCAGGGCTTCGCCGAATACCAGAAGCGGCTGTCGCACTGGCTGCCGCTGGAACTGGTGGAGATCGAGCCGGGCCTGCGCGGCAAGGGCCGCGATGCGAAGCGCGCGATCGACGACGAAGGCAGGCGCGTGCTGGCGGCGCTGCCGAAGAACCCGTACGTGGTGGCGCTGGACGTGCCCGGTCGCCAACTGAGCTCCGAACAGCTGGCGCAGCGGCTGGAGCATTGGCGCGCGCAGGGCCGCGACCTCGCGTTCCTGATCGGCGGCCCGGAAGGGCACTCGCCGGAGGTGTCGGCCACCGCCGACGAGAAGTGGTCGCTGGGCCCGCTGACCCTGCCGCACATGCTGGTGCGGCTGGTGGTGGCCGAACAGCTGTACCGCGCCGCGGCGATGTTGGCCAACCACCCCTACCATCGCGCGTGACAGGCGTATAGAATGCGCGTCCCCGCCCGAATAGCTCAGCCGGTTAGAGCACTTGACTGTTAATCAGGGGGTCGTTGGTTCGAGTCCAACTTCGGGCGCAAAAAATTCAAGGGCTTGCGATCACTCGCAAGCCCTTTTTCGTTCTGCCGGGAAAATCGCCGGGAAAATTTTGGTGTTCCACGGGGCCTAAGAGGGCCCCGAACGCTTGCGCAATGGCAGCGCAGGAGCCGCGACAACGGGCACGGAATGGTCGTAGCGCACCGTCATCGCCGGGTTCACGTGTCCGGCGCCGTCGCGCTTGTCGGCGCGGGTGCCCGGCGTGTCGGTGATGCCGCGATGCTTCAGCCCGTGCAGGTTGAAGCGATCCTCTTCCGCGATCACGCCGGCAGCGATCGCCGCGACGATCAGCCGCTGCCATGCGGTCTTCAGCGTCGATCGAGCCAGCGGCGTGCCGGTTTGGGTCACCAGCAGCCGGCGGGCACTAGGTTTCAGCGGCACCGGCCGGCGGTGCGCCTCCATCCGCAGTGCCCGGTATCGCCGCAGCCACGCCCAGGCCCACCGCAGTTCCCGATTCCACGGCGCGATGGAGTCCAGCGAGCCCTTGCGCCGCTCGCACAGCAGCCCGCCCTGCAGGTGGTGGGCATCGGTCAGGTCGGTGACCTCGATGCCGCGCAACCGCCCGTGGTAGGCCAACAGCATCACCGCCGGCATGTAGGGCGGCACGGCCCCCTTGCTGTGCAGCTTCAACCGCGCCCGTTGCCGGGCGAATTTCAGCACCGCGCGGAAGGCGTCGGGCTCGGGCATGTGGAATTCGGCCGCCTCGCGCGCCTGGCGCACGCCCTCGCCGGGGTTGATGGTGCAGTGGCCGTGCCGAATGCCCCAGCCAAACAGACGGCGAAGGAAGCGCAGGACGTGATTGGCCGTCGAGGGGCGTGGCGGCGCTGCCGGCCGCCGCGGCGATGCGGGCCAGCCCTTGGCCAGCGCCTCCACAAGCCGCTGGATCATGGGAACCGTCATCCGGTCGACCTGGAACTTCCCGAGGGTGGAACCGTCCTGCAGCACGTAGGCGCACGCAAGGTCGGCGTGGTAGTCGTAGTCCTTGCGGGTTTCCTTGCCCAGCCCTTGGTACTCGGTAGAGGCCTTTTCCAGCGCATCCTTGGGCGACGGTCCACGGAACAGCGACACCAGGTGCTGCAGCGTGCCAACGTCCTGGCCAGTGCGTGCCGATTCGACGATGGCATGCAGTTCCGACAGCCGCGCCGGCGCATAGGCAACCGTCCGCTTGCGCGGACGGCCTCCTTCCGGGTGGGGTTCGAGGATGTACCACCGCTGGTCTTCCCAGTAGAGCCCCGGCGGCAACGCGGCCTGGTCGATGTGGCCGGGGATCAGCGGATTGAACTTGCGCTTGCGGCCCATCAGATCAGATCCTCCGGCGTTGCGGTCGACGCACCGCCGCCGGTGCCAATGCCCAGGGCCGCGTTGAGCGCGGCCATCGTCGTCCAGATACCGCCGGCGCCGTCGTACTTGTACCGGATCTTCTGCCGGTCGGCCCAGCGCCGCACTGTTGCTGCGCGCGGTGTCGGACCCTCCGGGCGGCACATGCGCTGCAGGTCGGGAAAGGTAAGCACCTGGCTCATTCCGGCGCATCCTCCCACCAGCTGCGCCGGCATCGCCATTGCTCGCGCATGTCAGCCTGCAGCGTGGCTGCCGCCTGCTCGCCGCGCTTGTCGGCGACACGTGCCAGCAGTTCGTTGACCTCCTTCGCGCTGGTGTAGCCCTTGCGCAGCCAATCGCGCGCCTCGCAGATCCGGCGGTGGCGTTCGGTTTCATCGTCCATGTGCGTCATCGCGGCGTGCCTCCTGTCCGCAGGAGATCCAGTTGCACCACATTGTCCGGCGCCAGCAATGCCGGCTTGCGAGGCCCACGGCGCCCGTTCCGGCGGCGCCAATCCTGCTGGGCTTCCTCGAACGTAGCGTAACGCCCGGAGTTACGGCAGCGGCACTCGATGAAGTGGCCGCCGCCAGCTTCCGGCCGGCGGTAGTCGTGGATGTGGCGAGCCGGGTGGCCGTCGCGGCATGGCGGCAGCGGTTCGGTGTGGGATACCTGGTGCTGGGTCATCGGTGCACCTCAAGGATGATGCGTTCGCGTTCGTCCAATGGCTCGCCCTGGCCGCGCACCAGTTCCATCAGGCGCGTCTTCGAGATGCCGCACACGATCGACAAGATTTCGATCCCGTCCGGGTTGCGCTTGTGGGCCGCCCGCAGCGACTCAATCACGTCAGCCATGATCCACCTCCGCATGGAGAGCGAGGGATCGCAGTTCTGCCGCGGCATTCAACGATTTTCGACCTTGCGCGTAGAGCCGGTCGTGTTCTTCGCGCAGGTCGGGCCGCAGATGAAATGGCCAGCCGGCCGGCAGGTTCTTGATGCCTGCGCGGATGCGTCGGGCTTCCTCCTTCCACTTATCCATTGGCCGCCTCCGCGCCGCGATCCTGTTCAATGGCCCGCAGGGCTTCCCATTCCTTGACCTGGGATAGCCACTCGGGCGGGGACCACAGGGCCGCGTCCATGCAGTCGTCCCAACGGGTGCGCTTGGAGGATGCCGCCTGCTTCGCATAGGCACTGAGCTTCTTGGCATCCACTTCCGGCGAGGGAACGGACACCACCAGCAGACCGGTACGGTGGCTGTAATGGCGGATGAAGGCGTAGTAGCCGTAGCTGCCATCAAAAAACATCGGCGATCGATGGCGCAGCCCTGGCACGATGTTGATCGCGCTTTCTATTGATGGACAATTCGGCAAGGCCTTGACCCGTGCCAGAAGCTCTTTCCCTTCGGGTGTGTTGCGCTTCGGGCGGAACAAGATTTCCCAGCCACGCGGGTTGGTTCTTCGCTTCACCTGCGTCCATTTCCGCTGGTCAACGTCGGCCATCGACTTGAAATCGAACTGGTATGTTGCTGGTGATGTGCCGTACATATCCGAGCATCCTTCGGACTTCATGAAGGCGCGCAGCACCTTGATGGCCTTACGGCGGTCAGAGGTAAGGCGGGCAATCTCGGCATGGAGCGGAGAATCGGATCGGGCGATGAAAAGGCGGTGTTTCATCGGGAACCTCCCTGCGCCTGCAGCACGTCGATCTGCGCGGCAATCAGCGCGCCGGCCTTTACCAGCTCGCGCACGCGGTCGGCCGGGGCGATGACAACGCTGCCCTGGCTATCGAGCACCACCTGCGCCGGCTTCCACGCCTTCCGCGAGAACGGCCACCCCTCGGGCGCGGTGCACCAGGACAAGGCGTCGGATCGGCGCGGATCACGGATCGGCATGGCGTAGCAGCAGGCCGCGCGGGCCAGTTCCTCGGCCTGGTACGTCATCAGGTCGCTGTCCAGGGAGTAGCCCTCGACCACACGCTGCCGATCGCGTTCGGCAGCGATCTGCGAGACGCCATCGTCGCTGCGGATCCGAGCTGCCTGCGCCGGCACTGCTTCGCCGCGAAGCGAAGTGCCGCAGAACGGACAGAAAGACGCAATCAGCGAAATGGCCTTGGGTTTGCCGCGTCCGGTTTCGATCTGGCTGGTTTCAATCGGCCAGGGCCTGCCGATGCGATTTGCTTCGATGACGAAAGTCGATTTGATCCGGGTGTTATGCGGTGCCAGCTTCTCGTTGACCGTGCTGTAGCAGTTGCAGCCGCTCATGCCTGCACCGCCTTTGCCGCCTGCTCGACCGCGGCGGCCGTGGCGCGCTTGCCGGGCAGCATGTTGGCCACGGCGAAGGGGAAGTCCAGGCCGGCCACGTACTCGGCCAGTTCCCGGCTGATTTCTTCCTCGTGGTCGATGAAATCGGCCGCGCCCGGGTGCACCCACCCGCCCGGCGAGTTGCGCCGGCGGGACCAGGTGATCTGCTTCTGGCTCTTGCTGCCCATGTCCAGCACGGCGGTGAACACCACCTGGTTGTGGGTGATGTGCACGTTGACCACGGCGCAGCAGTCGCCGCCGGCGGCGCCGGGGTCGATGCCGATCACCTGCGGCGTGCCGCTCGGGGGGGTATGTTGCTGCTGTTGCATGTTGCCTCTCCGGTTGGTGCCGGCGGCGGGCGTTGGCGCGCCCACCGCTGGCGGGTGGGTCAATTGCTCTTCTGGAATACCCAGCACTTGATGTTTGCCGGGCGCGGTGTGCCATTCCATGTGCCGCTGTCGCGGGTGCGGATGGCGCTGGCCACCACCACGTTGCTGTCGATGAACTTGTGGCGGCGGCTGTTTTTCAGCAGCTCGCGCAACTGGCCGAGGTCGGCGAGCTTCTGCGAGTGCTGTGCGGCCTTCGCCGCAAATTCGTTCAGGTTGATGGCGATGCGATCGGGGGCCTTGGAGTGGTTCACCACTGGGGTTTCGCTCATGGCTTCGAGGTATTCGTACACCTCCCAGAACTCGACCACGGCCGGGCTGTCGGCAACGATGGCCTGCTGCCGTTCCAGCGCCATGTCCACCAACGCCTCGCGTGTGCCGCGCACCATGTCATCGGTCAGCGGCAACACCATGCGCAGGCAGTCCACCAGCGCCAGCATCTGCGCATGGTTCTTCAGTACGCGTTCCATGCGGATTTCCTTGCGCTCGCGCAGCGCCGCCTCGAAGAACTTCACCCGCTCGGCGAACCGTTCCAGCACCGCGGCTTCCAGCTTGGTGGCGCGGATCAGGAAATTGGACAGCTGTTCAACCTGCATCGCGTTCAGGTTGTCGGCGGCGATGCGGCTTTCGGGGGTCACCGCCGGCAGCTTGAAATGCAGCTTCACGATGCGGGTGAGGATGGCCTGGCTGGCCACCACCGCCGCATTCTGCGTAATGACGATGGTGCCGCGGAAGGGCGGCTCATAGGTGTCGTTGCCGCCATTGCGCACACCGCGGGTGGCGAGCGTGCCACCGCCGTAGAAATCCTTCAGTTCGTCCCACTCGAAGGTCTTGGTGTGGGCCTTGTCCGGGTCGGTGCGATCCGCTTCCAGCAGCACCACCGGCATGTTGGAAACCTGCCCCATCGCGCGGGCGCGGCCGGCGCGCGACGACTTCGACGGGTCGAAGCCCTCGTAATCGCTGCGGCCCAGCAGCTTCCACAGGAAGGTCAACAGCGTCGTCTTGCCGGCGCCGGCCTCGCCGGTCGCTTCCAGAAACGGGAATGACTTGTGCGCGGCGCGGACCTGCTCGGCAAACAGGCTGCCGAACCAGAACGCCAGCGCCACCATTCCGTGGCTGCCGAAGCACAGCCACAGCCATTCCAGCCAGCGGGTGTCGAAGCTGTCGGCATCGGTGTTCACGTCCATGCGGATGGACTTCTGCGTGGTCTTCAGGCGCAGCTTGTTGAACTCGAAGTAGTCCTCATCGTTGGCCTGTACCAGCTGGCCGTCCTTCACCGCCAGATCGCCCAGCACGTAGGCGCCGTGTTCCTTGGAATAGCCCACGAAGTCGATGGTTTCCACCGTCTTGATGGCGAACAGCTGGTCTTCCATCATCCGGTCGAGCTGGTGCTGGTTGCCGCTGAACACCGCGCCCTGGGCGAGGCTGATGATGCGCTTCTTGAACTCGCTGGCGCTGGCCACGTGGCCGCCGGTAAAGGTGCCTTTAACGCTGGGCGCATCGTGCGGGAAATCCACCCGGAAGTAGTACCAGCTTTCATCGGTGACCTCGTGGCGCTGGAAATACAGCGCCTCCGGGTAGCAGTTCGCCATCTGCTCGACGGTGCTGGCCGCGCGCACAAGGGCATCCTCGTGCTGGTCCATGTCGTCATCGCCATGCTGCTTGGCAAGTTCCTCGCGCGCCTTCTTGTAGGCGTTGTGGTTGAAGGAGTACCAGTAGAGGCGGTTGCGGAAACCGAAGTGGAACTCGCCGCGCTTGCCCTCGCGGTGCATCAGCACGCCTTTTTCCAGCGCGGTCTTTGCGAGGAACAGCGCGCCCTGGTGCCGGGCGGCCGCCAGCGCGGTCTGGAATGCGGCATCGGCATGGGCCGCTTCCTCCGCATCGGTTCCGTCGCTGGCATCGCTGGCGCCGTCGTCGGCATCTACCGCCAGCCCATCGGCGCATGCGCGCAGGTGGATGTCGTTCCAGTCGATCTTGCGGCCGTTGGCCGGCTGCGGGATCAGCGCCGCCTCGCATTGGTAGCCCATTTCGCGGGCGCGGCGGATGGCCTTGCGGATGAATGCGCGCCCGGCATTGTCGTTGTCGTAGGCAAACACCAGCACCGGCCGGTTGCCGGTACGCAGCTGCGACAGGGCACGCAGGCTGTCCTCGGGGAAGTTGTTGCAGGACAGGCTGGCCACCGCGGCGATGCGGTGGTGTTCCAGCGCGATGGCGTCGAAGATGCCTTCCACGATCCACAGCTTCGCAACCGTGGGCAGTTCGTCCTTCACCCAACTGCTGGCCCACCAAGTGCCCTGGTAGGACTTGCCGGGCGCGAACCGGGCCTTCTGCTTGCCGAAGCGCTGCGGCCGGTCGATCAGCCGTTCCCAATGCCCGCCCTTGTCCAGCGCGAAGCGCACGGTGGCCGTGCCCTGGTTGATGCCCCGGTCGTAGTAGTTGTCCTGCGTGTAGAGCCCCTGCAGGCGCTTCAGGTCGAAGCCGCGGCCGAAGCGCAGGTATGCATCGGCGGCCGCGTTGGGCGCCGCAGCGGTGGCCACGTGGCGTTTTGACCAGTCGTCGAACAGGTCGTCGTACACGTCCTTGATGTGGATCTCGTTGCCGCAATGGTTCAGCCGGCCGCAGCGCACCACCCACGGCTTTTCGGGGCTGGCGTACAGTTCCTTCCTGCTGCACTGCGGGCACTTGCCGCCCCGCAGCCATTTGCCTTTTTGCTTCAGGCCGTAGTCGCGCACCAGCCGCGTCAATACCTCCGCGCGCAAATCATCCTTCACCGGGCACCGCCTTTGCCCGCTGCGCCGTGGGTGTGGCGTAGCGTGGCAAAATGGCGGCGGCCCGGTGCCGGACGCCCGCACAGCTGAAAATGCCTCTCCGGCGTTTGTGCGGGTAGATGGCCTTGGGGATGGCGTTGGCGCGCCACCCGCCGGGCCACCTTCTGGCCCTGTCGATCGTGTTTCATTGCCTCTCCGGTGATGCAGGGCTTGCATGGCCGGCCGCGGGCGTTGGCGCGCCGCGCGGCTGGCCGGTGCGGCGGTTATGCGGTGGCGATATTGGCGGCGTAGGCCAGGGCGACGCTGTTCACCTGCTCGGCGAACTCACCGCGCATGCGGGCGCACTCCAGGTCACACAGGGTGGCCTTCTGCTCTTCGGTGGTATTGATCAGGCCACCGCTGATGCGATTGATTTCGGAGGCCTTGGCGTCCACCAGTTCGCAGGCACGGTTCTTGATCGCAAAGCCAACCGTATCCAGCGTGTTGGCCAGTTGCTCGGCAAGGTGTTGGGCTTGCTCTGCGGCAAGCGGGGTGTTGTCGGTCATGGCAGCTCCGGTCAGATGGTGTCTTCGCCGGTGGCGGTGCTGGGCGCACCGCGCAGGCGGGTGGCGGTGGTGAGGATGGCGAGCATGTCCTCGCTGGCGTACTCGGCAACGGCGGCGGGGCCGTCGGCGTTGATACCGGCGCTGGTGGCCACGTCGTTGTTGAGGTCGGCCAGCAGGCGGATGGCGTTGCGGGCGCGCCACAGGCGGTCCATCGCGTCTTCGGACAACGCGTAATCGGCGTCTTCCAGCTGCGACAGCTCGCGCGGGTTCAGGTGGCGGATGTTGTCGCTCATGCAACACCATCCTTCGCCGCCGTAGTGGCCTGCAGCCATGCGAACAGCCGCTCGGGCTGCCCGGCGGCGAGGAACAACAGCGCACCGCCGAACTGCACCGCGCCGTTGCCGGCAGGCCGGAACGTCTCGGGGTACTGCGCCATGACCGCCAGCGGCACCTGCGCATCGGCCTGCATGCAGACCATGAACACGCATTCCTTGATGCGCGTGACGCGCAACAGCACGCCGGGTGCGGCGGTTTCCAGATCAAGGGCGGTGGTCACTTTGCACCGTCCTGCTGCAGGTGCAGCTTGGCCCAATCGGCATGGCCGCCCTGATGCGCCCACAGCAGCGGGGGCGTGTTGGCGAGGTAGCGGCGGATGATCTCGCGGCCGATGTATTCGGCCACTCGGCCGGCGGCCGCGTCCGCGATCGGCGCTGGGTTGGTCTGCGCGACATGCCACAGCGCGGCAAGGTAGTCATCGGCCAGGCTGGACAACGTGTCGGTGTCCACCGGGATGGTGATGTCGATCTTCATGCCCGCACCTCCCGGCGCACGGCCTGTGCGCGGCGCCGGCGGCGCTGCGGAATCTGGCCCACCGCAAGCCCGGTGTGGGTGGCTGGCAGCGGCCGGGATTGCCACAGGTGATGCAGCAAGGCGCCGCCGGCAGCAGGGGCGATCAGCAAGATGGCGAGGGTGGCGATCATGCGTCCACTCCTTCCGTGCGCAGGTAGGCGCCGTGCGCCTGCAGGAACGCGACGGCATCCGCCCAGGAAGGGCGCGGCAGCGGCAGGTAGGTATGGCCCACCACCAGCACCGGCACGCGGTTGATGGCTGCGGAGCGGGCAACGGCATAGCCGTAGATCGTCGCCAACGGCAGGCGGGTATCAGCGCCATCCACGAGGATGGACGCGGTGATGCAGTCGGTGCCGACTTCGAGTTTCAGGGTGTGGCCGAACGGCGCGATGAACGTGGCTTCGCCGGGCCGGAACGCAGGCGCGGGCGTGCCTTGGGTGTCGTGGGACATGGTGGACTCCTGAGTGATCGGAGTCCGCCGCTTCGCTGCAAAACGAAGGTGGCGGACGGTACGCGGTTTGCAGACCGGACTCAGGGACCGGCAGGCCTTGCGGCCTCCGCGCACCGCCCGCCATAGAACTGGCTGGCATGCGCCCGACGCGGTGCCGGGCAACAAAAAAGCGCCGGCATCTGCGGATGGGCGCTGGTGCGCCTGAGTGTTCGGGCTGCAAAACCCGGTCGCCGATTGTGCGGCGACGGGATCAGCTTCGCTCCATCCGTGGATGCTTGTCAATGGCGAATTGCGGTTAACCGTGGCAATGCGACTAGAATCACATTGTCCGCACAGTCGCTGGGGAGCGGCCAATCGTTGGCTATCTACCGCTTCATGAAGAAGCGGCAAGGCATTGCGCGGATGGAACCCAAACAACCTACAGAGGGAAAAAACAGGATGTCCAATACCGCACCGGCTCAGGCCAAACCCGCACCCATCAAGGCCACGTGGATCACGTTGGTGATCGCTTGGGTTCTTTTCCTGCTGCCGATCCCGGGTGCAGGTCTGTTCGTTGGTTGGCCACTGAATCTGGTGGCGTTCATCCTGGCCATCGTGGTGATGACGCGCGGCCGCACCGCGGGCGGGCTGGTTCCGCTGGTGAGTTCCCTTGTCGTCTCGCCGATCATCTACTTCATCGGTCTGGCGATCTTCGGTGCCGCCGTGGGCGGCAGTGGTTACAAGGATTACGCCGAACGTGCCAAGGCGGCGGCAGCCCAAGCGCAGGCAGAAGTGGCGCAGGGCGAGGCCGCCCCGGCTGCGCTGGAAGTAACGGCAGAACAGCTGTTTGCGGACTACGAGGCAAACGAGGTATCTGCCGACAACCAATACAAGGGGAAAACCCTGGCGGTGTCGGGCAAGGTGGCCGGCATCAATAAGGATTTCAGCGATGAAATCTATGTCGAGCTGGCAGCCAACCCGTTCCAGTCCATTCAGGCTCGCGGCATTCCGCAGGATGCGGCCGCTGCCCTGAAGAAGGGCCAGAGCGTAACCGTTGAGTGTGTCGGCGACGGGCTGATGATGACGCTGCCCATGCTGAAGAATTGCTCGCTGCGCTGATGCAGCGCCTGTAGTGGTCATGCACGCCCCCGGCGCTTCGGCACGGCGGGCGTGCTGATGACCATGTAGGTGCCGCCGGCAGCCAGGTGCGCCTCCACCTCGGCGCGCAGCCGCTCGGCCTCGCTCGCCTTCTGCGAGGGGCAGACCGGCCGGTCTGCCAGCACCGGCCCATTGACCAGGCGCGGTGCCTGCGCGGATGACCAGCCATCGCGTTGCGGTTTGCAGCGGCTCATGCGCAGCCACCGGCCGGCAGGTCGTCGTCGCCATCATCATCGGCCACCGCGTCCAGGCCACCGGCCAGCGCCGTCTGGATGATGTCCTCGCTGATGCCTTCGTCGCGCATTTCCGCAGCGACGCGCTCCAGTTCGGCCTGGCGTTCCTGCTCGGCCACGAAATCGGTCTGATGGGCCCGCGGCGCGGTGTCGCGCTGCGCCAGCTTGATCAGCCTGCGTTGGTAGGCCTTGGTGGGCGGCAGCTCGGGCGCGGGCGCCGAAGGGTCGCCGCTGCGCGTGGCGATGCTGATCAACTCGTTGTTGCCCACGTAACAGGCGCCGCAGGCGTCGTTGTCGCAGCGCCACACGTCATGGCGCAGGTGTCGGTGCATGCGGTAGCTGGTGCGCTTGGTCAGCTTGCTGCCGCACGCATCGCAGGTGAAGACCAGCCGCTTTGGGTTTGCCAGTGCAGCCATGTTCATCGGCCCTTCGCGCTGGGCACTGCGCGTGCCGGTTCACCGGGCGCGGCCTTCATGCCCAGGGCAATGGCGGCCGTGTGGTGGTCGCCGCGCAGGCCGCGGCTGCGGCCGCGCAGGGTGTCCACCACCGCCATGCGTGGCAGGCCGTGGCTGCGCGCAAATTCGGCCTGGGAAATGCCGTTGGATTCCAGCCATGCCTTTGCTTCGGCGGCCGTGCGCAGGTGTGCGGAGGGCTTGGTCTGGCGCTTGTGCCGGGGGGCGGGCTTGCTTGCCATGCGTGGTAGGGTGTGGTGGATGGTGCTTTAGTGTGGTGAGAAATTTCACACCTTGCAAGGGGGGTTTTTGTGTCAACCGTTGGTGAGCGTGTCAAGGAAGAAAGGAAACGGCTCGGTCTGTCGCAGGCAGAGCTGGCCCAGGCGTGCGGGTTCAATACGCGGGCGGTGAAGGCCGCCGAAGGCAACGAAAACTGGCCCAGCGGCCCGTTGCTGGCGGGCATGCTCCGCATGGGAATGGATGTGGTTTACCTGTTGTCCGGGGACCGCAACACCGCATTGGGTCCGGCCGAGCTCACGCTGTTGACGGCATGGCGAAACGCGGAAGAGCCGGTGCGGCAGATGGTGATGGCGATGCTGGGCGGCATAGGCCTGCCGGCCGCGGCGCCGCCGGCGCAGCAGCAGACGGGTGGCGCCATCAAGGCGCGCCGGATCGGCCAGGCAAACAGCGGGCCGGTGGTGCAGACCGGCACCACGGTCAACATGGGCAACAAAGCAAAAAAATCGAAGGGCTAATTCAGTTCAACATCGGCCAGATCGTCATAGGCTGCGGCATGCTTGCCACTGAATTTGCGCCCTGAATTAGCCGCGCGCGCTACAGCGCCCTTTCCAGCTCCAGCGCGGTAGTGAATCCGCCGCTACCGCTGATGCTGTGGGTGGCCTTGACCACCAGCCATTGTTCCGAATCGATCACGGGCTTGAAGCCCTGCACACGCACCTTCTGCTCCGGTGAAATATCCGCCCGGCCCAGCGCCAGCGTGTACGAGAACTGCGCGGTGCCGCGTTGCAGGCGATTCCATTCCGCCTCGGCATGTTGCCTGGCCACCGCTTCGGTCGGGTAGGTTTCGCGCAGCTGCTTGGCGTTGTCGCCATCGCCTACCGTCACCGATTTCCGCCGCGCGCCGGCCTTGTCGGTCCAGTACGCCTTCACGCCGCTGTAGCTGTCGCGGTCGCAGGTGCTGAACCGGTGCTGGTCGCCACTGGCGCGCGTGATCAGCGCATCGGGCAGTGGCTTGCCGCTGGCGGTCATGCCGCTGCTGATGGGCGCGAAGATCAGTTTGCCGGCCTTCACCGTGGCCACCGCATCGAAGCGCTGGCCGAGGCGGGTCAGCAGGTTGATGTCCGATTCGTTGGCCTGGTCCAGGTGCTGGATGGCGACGCTGGCCAGCGCTGGGGCAATGCTGGCCTGCAGGCCGTGTTCGCCGGCGAGGCTGCGCACCACGTCGCCCAGGGTGACGCCGTGCCAGCTGCGTTCGCGCCGGCTGCGGATCTTGTGGGTCAGGTCGGTGCTGCGCGCGCGGATGGTGATGGTGTCCGGTGCGCCCTGGTGTTCCACCTCGTCCACGGTGAACGTGCCTTTCTCCACCAGGGCGGCATCGCGCCAGCCAATGGCCACCTGCAGCAGCACGCCGCGGCGGGGCAGATCCATGCGGCCGTCGTGGTCGTGGATCACCAGGTCCAGCGTGTCGGCCTGTCCGCCCCGATCCTCGGTCAGGGTCAGGTCGACCAGGCGCGGCGCCAGCCGCTCGGTGAGGTCGGCGCCGTCGAGCATGACGCGCCAGGCGGGGTGGTTGCCGGCGATCTTCATTCGCTCGCCGCCGCGGCCATGTCTTCGTCGGGCACGCGGCGCAGCTTCAGGTCGAACTCGATGCGCCGCGGCGTGCCATCGGAAAAGAACAGGCTGCCGGTTTCGGACAGGCTGGTGATGACGTATGCGCCGAACACGGTGCCGCTGCCGGATACCAGCGCGAGGGGTGCACCTTCGTCGGCCAGCTCGCGCAAGGTGCCCAGCTCGGCAGGGTCGCAGGCCAGCTCGGGCGCCAGCACGCCGCCAAGGGTGATGGATTCCTCGCCCGGCCCAAGGAACTGCGACGCGGCGCGCGCACCGATGCGCTCGGTGTTGGCATGGCGCCAGCTGCTGCTGCGTTCCAGTTGCTGGTACACCAGCGTGGGCATGGAGAAGATGAAGTTGCCCAAGGCCATCATCATGGCGTGATCCTCAATCGTCGGTCAGCGCGCTGCGCGCCCGGGCGGCCTTGGCGTGCTGGGCGCGTTCCAGCTCGATGCGCACGGCCTTGGCAATGGCTTCCGGGTCGGCACCCTGCACGTGGATGGTGATGGTGTCGCCGGCGATGGATACCGGCGCGGCAGTGCGTGGTGCTGCGGTTATCGGGCTGGCGGTCGCCTGCAGTGCCGTAGCCGCCCCCAGCGCCGCGGCACCACCGGCCGTGCGCATCCGCTCGCCCAGCAGCTGCATGGCGCCCAGCGGGCCGCGCTGGGCGGCCTGAAGGCCGTTGGCCAGGCCTTCCATCGTCCAGCCACCCAACTGAGCGAACACGCGCGACGGACTGTGGATGCCCAGCAGCGACTTGAAGCGGCCCAAGACCGCTTCACCAACGCCGGAAATGGCACCGCCCACCTTGCCCAGCATCGACTGCAGGCCGTTGATCAGCCCCTGCACCAGGTCCACGCCGAACTGCAGCATCCTGGCGGGCCAGCCGCCCAATACGCTGTTGATGGCGTTCCACATGGTTTCCAGCCCTTGGCGAATCTTGTCGCCATCGCCACTGAAAATGCCTGTGATCACCGCCCACGCCCCGCTCACGTATTGCTTGATCCTGGACCAGAGCATGGTCATGTAAGCCAGGATCCTGTCCCAGTTGGCAATCACCATGCCCAGCGGGGAGTAGGAGAACGCCAGCTTGATGAAGGCCCACAGCTCGCCGGCCTTGGCCTTGATTCCCTCCCAGGCGTTGCCGAAGGCGGCGGTGATCGCCCCCCAGTTGGAAACAACCATGCCCAGCGGGGTGAAGGCGAACACGCGCTTGATGGCGGTCCACAGCTCGCCGGCCTTGGTCTTGATCCATTCCCAGGCAACGGCCAGGGCATCGCATACGGTCTGCCACACGGCGGCCAGCAGCGGGCCGAACACGTCCCAACGCTTCCAGACCAGATAGACCAGCGTGCCGATCAGCAGCAGCAACGCGGTGATGGGATTGGACATCATGGCCGCGCTCACCATGCGGATGGCGGCCACGATGCCGGTGCCGAAGATCCGCGCCAGCCCGGCCACCAGGTTGAAGCCGGAGCCGATGGCCGGCAGCATCTTCAGCAGGCCGCCGAAGAACATCATGGTGCTGCCCACGCCAACGGCCAGTCCGCCCAGCAGGGTGACCAGCGCGGCACCTGCGATGGCGGCCTTGGCCAGTCCGGCGGTCAGCTGCGGATGCGTGCGGGTCCAGTCCACGACGCGTTTCACCACTTCGCCAGTGCGCTCGGCCAGTTGCTTGAACTCCGGCAGCAAGGTCTGGCCGATGCTGATGGCCAGTGCATTGCCGGTGTTCTTCAGCAGCTGCAGGGCGTTCTCGCTGGTGCCGACGCGGGCGATGTATTCGGCCTCCATGCTGCCGGCATACCTGGTTGCATCGCCCACCTTGTTGAAATTTTCCGCCAACAGCTCGGTGTTGTTCAGCAGCGGGGCCAGTGCGCCGATCGATTCGGTGCCGAATATCTGCTGCAGGATCGAAGTCTGCGCATCCTTGGGCAGCTTCTTGACCCGCTCCAGCAAGTCGAGGATCGTGCCCTTGGCATCCACCTGCATGGCCTTGGCCAGCTTCACCGAATCCAGCCCCAGCGCGGCAAATGCCTGCTGCTGTTTTTTCGTCGCCGCCGCACCTGCGTTCAGGCGCAGTAGCAGGTTCTTGATGCCGGTGGCGGCCACTTCCTCCTGAATGCCCATACCGGCCACGGTGGCGCCCAGCGCGGCCAGTGGGCCGGTGGAAATGCCGGCCACTTCGCCCAGCGCGCCGATGCGATTCACCACCGCCGAAATCTGGTTGACGTTGGCCGGCCCGGTGTTGCCCAGGTAGTTGATCTTGTCCGCCAGCTCCACCACGCCGTCCTGATTCAAGCGGAAGGCGGTACGCCATGTGGCCATTGCCTTGCCGGCGTCGTCGGCCGTGCTGTCGAAGGCCACGCCCATCTTGGCCGCATCCTCGGCGAAGCGCAGCAGCTCTTGCCGGGGGATGTTGGCCTGGCCGGCGGCAGCCACCAGCGTGGCGATCTCGCCGGCGGCCATCGGCAGGCGCATGGACAGGTCCTGCACGTCCTGGCTCATCTGCCGGAACTGCTCGGGCGTGTCGAAGTCCACGACCTTCTTGACGTCGGCCATAGAGGACTCGAACGTCATGGCCGCGGCCACCGGCATGGCCGCGCCGCGCAGGCCCTGCCGGCCGGCAAACATGGCACCGGCGCCATGCGCCGCCACGCCGATGCCGGCGCCGTGCAGCTTGCCGGCAGCGGCGGTGACCTTGTTCAGGCGGCGCACGGCGTCGGCTTGCCGATCGATCTGGCCGCGGGCGTTGGCCGCATCGCGTGCCAAACGGCGCTGGTGGTCGCCCAGGCGCGCCACGTTCACGCCCGCGGCCGCAAAGCGCTGGCGGCCGGCCTCCACGCTGGTGGCCAGGTGCTGGTTGCCGGCGGACAGCTTGGCAGTGGCCTTGCCTGCGGCTGCCAGCAGCGCCCGGTGGCGGCGCACCTCGCTGCTGTTGGCGGCGTAGCGCTGCTCCACCGCCAACAGCCGGTTGCGGGCTTTCTCCTGCGCCAGTGACTGCGCATCGGTCGCCTGGCCGGCCTTGGCCAGCTCGCGTTCCATGCGCTTCAGTTCTTCGCGCGCCACCTTGCGCTCGGCCGTCAGCGCATCTTGCGCCTGCCGGGCCTTCTGCAGGGCGGCGCCGTGGTTGATTTCGGCGGCCTTGGATGCGGCCAGGGCGCGTTCGTTGCCGCGCAGCTCGACGCGCTGGCGGCGGAATGCTTCCACGTCGCCGATCTGCTTTTGCAGGGCGCGTTCGGCGCTGCGTGAGGCGTCCAGAGCGGCTTTCAGTTTCCCGCTGCCGGCCACCAACTGCTTCATGCCGGCCGAAGCCTTGTCCACGAAGCTGAAGACCAGGGAAAGGCGGCGCGTGTCCATCACGCGCCACCGGCCGGGGTCAGTTGTCGGGCGACTCTGCCGGTGCGGCTTGGAATGCCGACTTGATGGAGGCGGCGGCGTTCAGCAGCAGGCCCAGCGGCAGCGTTACCGCGGCCACCAGCAGGCACAGGGCGGTGAGGGCCGCGCAGCCGATCAGGAACCAGACGAAAATGTCCATGTGCCACATTGTGCTTCATTCCGCACCGCTCCGCATCCGGGCGCGCTCGCGCCACTCGATCAGCTCCTGCAGGGACCAGCCCAGCATTTCGGACAGGGGCCAATGGAACACGGTGGCCACGTCCGCCATGAAGTCCTCTACGCGGGCATGCCAGCCGTTTCCGCCGCTGCCTTCGTCATGAAAAAACCGGACACCTCCGCGCCCAGCTGCATGATGTCGGCCGGTTCCAGCGCGGCCACGTCATGGGTGGTCAGCACGGGGCTGCTGATGCGCGGCAGCACCACGTGCAGCGCGGACGTGTCCATCTGCACCAGGTCCATCAGCTTCACGCCGCGCAGTTCGCCCGCGCGCGGCCGGCGCAGGGTGATGGCGGTGATGGTCTGTTCGCCGCGCTGGATCGGGTAGTCCAGGGTGACGGTGACGGTGGTGGGCTTGTTCTCGGCGGGAATGGCCTGTTCGTTCATGGTGGTGGCTCTCGCGTGCGCGTGTGAGTAGTCAGGATGAAACAAAGCCCGGCGTTGCGGCCGGGCCTTGCGGTGTTGCAGGGGGGATTACCTGCTTACGATGCGCCGATGGCACTGCGCTGCTCGGCCAGACGGTCCACGCCGCCCACGTTCTCGATCATGTTCATCAGATCGATTTCGATCAGCGTCTGGCCGTTGACCACGTACTTGAAGTAGCTGCAGGTGGTGGTGGCCACGAACTCGCCGTCTTCGCCGGCCTCGGCATCGCCCAGCTCGATTTCGCTGTGCCGGCCGCGCACGATCACCTCCACTGCATCCACCGCGCCGGTGTCGTCGCGCTGGTAGGCGCCGGCGAAGCGCAGGCCGAGGCCATCGTGCGTGGTCAGGCCGTACTGCTTCAGTACTTGTTGCATCAGGCCACCATAGGTGAACTTGATTTCCAGCCCTTCCTGGCCGAAATCGACCTTTACCGGGCCGGACATGCCGCCGCCGCGCCAGTCCTCCATCTTGCGGGTGAGCGTGGGCAGGGTCACGGATTTGATTTGACCGAGGAAACTTTCGCCATCGGAAAAGGCGTTGAAGTTCTTCAGCTTCTTGGGCATTGCCATGTTGGGGATCTCCGAGGGTCAGGAGCGGGATGGGGCGTGCGGATCCGCCGGCATCAGCCGGCGGCCACCCGCGCGGCGAAGTCGGCGAAGTAGCTGTCGGTGATGCGCTGCTGCAACTGCAGGTTCTCGATGGGCGGCACCGGGGTGTAGTCGTAGTCGATGCGCAGCGTGCCGGCGGCCAGCTGGTCGGGGGTGTTCGCCGTTTCGTCCAGCCAGCAATCGGCACCGATCAGGTAGCCCTGCGCCACCAGGCTGCGCAGCTTGGCGCGGATGCTCTCCACGATGTCCTTCACGATGCTGGGGTGCATCGGCTTGTCCACGAAGTCGGCCACGCCGTTGGCGATGGTGTCGCGCAGCACCTGCGCGGTGCGCACGGCAGACTCGAAGGCGAAGGTTTCGTCGGCGCTGCAGGTGCGGCTGCCCCAGAAGCGGAACCCGCCATTGAAGTTGACCAGGGTGGTGACGCCGGCTTCGTTCAGCAGGCCGGCGTCGGTGGCCGAACTCTGCAGGTCGAAGTGGACATCCTTGGCGATGCCGGTGACGCCGTTCACCGCGACGTTGGACAGCGTTTTGTGCCAGCCCGCGTCCTGGTCGATCTTCGCGCGCAGGCCGAGGGCACGGGCGACGGCCGCCACGGCCGCGGTGCTGGCGCTCACGGTATCGAAGGCGCTGAAATCCGGCCAGATCAGCATCAGTTCGCGGGCACTGAAACCTTCGCGGTAATCCAGCACCGCGGCCACGTCGTCGCAGCCCCAAGCGTAGGCATAGCCGAAGGCATTCAGCTTCTGCAGCACGGTGACCATTGCCGTTGCCACCGCCTGCGTGTCCAGCCCGGGGCAGCCGATGATGCGCGGGCGCACGCCCAGCTGCGCTTCGGCCACCAACAGAGCTTGCAGGCCGGTGTATACGCCGCCCTCGGTGTCGCCAATCACGTTGGCAGTGGTGGCCGCCGCATCCTCGCCTTCTTCGACGCGGACCACCACAACGATGGGGCTGCCCTGGTCGCTGATGGCCTTCAATGCATCGCGCAAGGTGCCGTCGGTGCCCGCCTTGCCCATTGCGGACAAGGCATCGGTGATCAGCGCCGGGCGGTTGAGCGGGAACACGCTGGTATCCGCGGTGGCGCCGGTTGCCACCAGGCCGATGATGGCGGTGGAAATGGAGCGGATGGCGCGCACGCCCGCCGCGATTTCGGTGATTTTTACGCCGTGGTGATATGCGTCGGGCATGGCGATTTCCTCAACTGGAAGACAAGGGGACGGTGAAGGTTTCCAGCTCGTTCGGCCGGGGCAGATCGGTGCGGCGGCCTTGGATGGAAACCGTGAAGGAGCCGGGCACGGTGCCGGCGTTGATGGACACGCTGGACAAGCGCAGGCGCGGCTCCCAGCGCATCAGTGCGGTGGCGGTAGCGCCGTACATGCGGGTGCGCGTGGCGGCATTGAAGGGCTGGTCGATCAGCGCCGGCAGCATGGAGCCGAACTCGCGGCGCATCACCCGTGAGCCCACCGGCGTGGTGAGGATCCGCGTGATGGATTGCGCCAGATGCCCGGCACCTTCCAGCGGCTTGCCGGTGGTGGCATCCATGCCGATCATTGCGGCGGCCCGGACACCGCGCTGCCGGACTGCACGCCGGTGTGCTTGTGGCCCTTCAGGCTCTTGCCGCCGCCCACGCAGTCGGTGGCGCCGGTCACGGTGGCGTTGCAGTTGATGTCACTGTCGGCGGTCACCGTGTCGGTGACATGCATGGTGCCGTTGATGGTCACGTCCGCATTGATGGTCAGTCCGCCGGGGGCGGACACCGCCGCGGTGCCGCCGGCGGGCAGCGTGGCGACAAGGGCATGCACGTCGTCGTCGTATTCAACGATGGCGCCATCCCTGAACTGCAGGTGGTGCTTGTTGGCCTGGTTGCCGGGTGCCGCGAACTGGTCGGAATACAAGCTGCCCACGGCCACGCCGCCGGACAGCTCGCCATCGACCGATACCAGCAGCACCTGTTCCCCGACGCTGGGGGTCGCCCACACGATGCGTCCCCCCGCGCACGGCACCAGCCACGGCAGCCAATCGGTGAGGATGTCGCCGCTTTGCACCCGCACGCGCGCCGTCGCCGGATCCACTTCGGCGATGACGCCGAAGCGGATCAGATTGGACGCGTTGCGTGCGGTGGTTTCGGACATGCGGCCAGCATGGGCCAGCTACGCATGGTGATGAATTGGTTCGGCTGGTAATGCAACGGATTACGTGGGCGCGTCACCCGTTCAATAGACACCGACATCCAGCTCAAAACGGAACGGCGAAGTAATTATTTCCGTACTGCCGATCTTGCGGACATCAATCTCGTAAGTGCCAGACAAACGGCCATTTGCATCCGAGTTTCCACCAACGTAGTTCCCCGTGTTCGCCTGAACCACAATGTCGGACGACACCGTAATCCACCCGCTTGGCCCATAATGCGTGTAAAGCGGAATATCCCCTAGCGCTTGTATGGTGTCCCGCAGCCTAATCTGATAGTCCGCACCGGCACCACCGGAATTCAGCCATGTTCCACTCAGTGGCGTCCCGCTGGTACCGCTTGCGCCACCCGCGCCGCCGGGGCTCGCCGCGACTACCGTAACGGCCCAAGTTCTGTTTGGACGGATGACCAGTTCGATTCTGGATTCGGTGTTGTGGCTGCCCCTGGAATAAGCTGTGTATTTCCCCGCGAACCCGAAATCCTTGGCTTTGCTGTAACTTGCCGTTCCCTTCTTCGCCCACAGCGTATTCAAGTCGGCGCCACCCGTGATCTTCATTCCAGTTGCAGCGGCTTGCGTTCCGTAAGCCAGTGGGGCGTATCGCTGATTCAGGTCGGTGCTGCCCACCTTGTAGCCAGTGGCGGCGGGTTTCGCGCCTTCCACATAGGGGTCGAAATAATCATCAAGATCAACCGTGCCCTTCTTGATCCCAGTTGCCATGATCAGCCGCCCCTCGCTTCGAGGGCGGCAATCCTCTGCGCCATATCGCGTTGCTTCGCCCTGTCGTGCTGCAGGATCAGCAGTAGCAGCGACACCAACTGGCCGTAGTCGATGCCTTCTTCCGTGACAGCCCACGGGAAAATCGCAGCCACGTCTTCGCGGATCAGGCCTGCCACTTCCCTATCCGGCGCCGCCTTGTAGCGGAAGGTGACTGGCTGGAACAGGTCAACGATGTCGGGTGGAACGTCCAAGGCACGGATGTCGAACTTCAGTTTGCGTGATGACGAAACTGTGAAACCGGTTGCGGTCTGCACGCCGGTGAAGGTATTCGCTCCTTTCCCGGCAGCGCCGATTTCCGCAAGCGTCCACGTTACATTCCCGCTGCCATCGAAGGTTTTGCCGGTCGAGCCGATTTTGAGCGTGCGAGCGGTTGCCAGTTTGGTGGCGGTGCCGGCATTGCCGGACACGGCAGTGGGTGCGGCTGGCAGGGTCAGGGTGTAGGTGGTTGCAGCTATTACCCGGCCTTTCGCATCCACGGTCAGCTTGGGCACCACAAAGGTGCCGCCGAAGGCGACGGTGGCGTTTGCGCTGGCGCCGTAGCTGCCGGCATCGACACCGCTGGCTGCCAGGGTATTCACGGTGCCACCGGCGGCGCTGGTCACGTCGCCGGTGTAGGCCGGCATGCGGTCGGCGGCAAACGTGCCGCTGGTGATGTCTCCGGCCGCGTGCTGATGGCCGGCTGCCGCGGCCCCGATTTCGCCCAGCGTCCAGCCGACGTTGGCGCTGCCGTCGAAGGTTTTTCCTGTCGAGCCGATGGTGAGCGTGCGGGCGGTTGCCAGCTTGGTGGCGGTGCCGGCATTGCCGGACACGGCGGTGGGTGCGGCTGGCAGGGTCAGGGTGTAGGTGGTCGCAGCTGTTACCCGGCCTTTCGCATCCACGGTCAGCTTGGGCACCACAAAGGTGCCGCCGAAGGCGACGGTGGCGTTTGCGCTGGCGCCGTAGCTGCCGGCATCGACACCGCTGGCTGCCAG
>Ga0182740_1000826_pt1 | contig 25281 bp, 23 predicted proteins | sample eDN5th37CKraftBY_FD_128872 | JGI IMG/M metagenome (GOLD analysis project Ga0182740, IMG submission 128872) | Enriched backyard soil microbial communities from Emeryville, California, USA - eDNA 5th pass 37_C Kraft BY (version 2) (version 2) | ecosystem: Environmental > Terrestrial > Soil >...
CTCAACCGGCTCCAGGGTGCGTTGCTGGCGGAGGCTTTCCGACTCGTTGGCGAGGGCGTGGTGAGCCCACAGGATTTGGACAAGACCCTTAAGAACGGTCTCGGCCTGCGCTGGTCGTTCATGGGCCCCTTCGAGACCATCGAACTCAATGCGCCCGGCGGCATCGCCGATTATTGTGACCGCTACACCGGCTTCTACCGCAGCCTCAGCCAGGATCCCGCAAAACCCGATGTCTGGGACAAGGACAATGTTGGCCGCATCCTGGACGCCTGGGGCGGCACGCCGAGCTCCGACGCCCTCACCCGCCGTTCCGCCTGGCGCGACAAGCGCTTGGCCGCCCTCAGAGCGCACAAGAACACCCAGCCCGAGACCTGACCTGACGAGAGAGAACGAAATCCATGGCCCGCAAAGTCATCATCACCTGCGCCGTCACGGGTGCCATCCATACCCCGACCATGTCACCGCACCTGCCGATTACCCCGGAGGAGATCGCGGAAGCCGCTATCGGGGCCGCCGATGCTGGAGCGGCCATCGTGCATCTGCATGCCCGCGATCCGCTGAACGGCAAGCCCGACCAGACGCCGGAAGCGTTTGCCCCCTTCCTGCAGGTCATCAAGCAGCGCTCCAACTGCGTCATCAACATCACGACCGGCGGTGCACCAACCATGTTGGTTCAGGAGCGCGTGAAGCCAGCGGCTCACTACAAGCCGGAGGTTGCGTCTCTCAACATGGGCTCAATGAATTTCGGCCTTTATCCGATGCTGAACCGTTTCAAGGAGTTCAAGTACGATTGGGAGAAACCGTATCTCGAAGGATCGTCCGACCGGATCTTCCGCAATACCTTCGACGACATCGCGTACATCCTGAACACCTGCGCCGAGAACGGAACACGGTTCGAAATCGAATGCTATGATATCGGCCATCTCTATACCCTGGCCCATTTCGTGGATCGCGGTCTCATCAAGCCGCCGCTTTTCGTACAGAGCGTCTTTGGCCTCCTCGGAGGAATAGGTCCTCATCCTGAAGATGTGATCCACATGAAGCGCACCGCCGACCGGCTGTTCGGCGACACCTACCAATGGTCGGTCCTTGGGGCAGGCAGAAACCAGCTCACCATCGCGGCCCAAGCGGCAGCGATGGGTGGTAACGTGCGGGTCGGCCTCGAGGACTCGCTCTGGATTGGCCCAGGCAAGCTCGCAGAGTCCAACGCCGAGCAGGTCCGCCGCGCCCGCCAGATCATCGAAGGCCTCGGCCTTGAGATCGCGACGCCGGACGATGCCCGCGAGATCCTGACGCTGAAGGGCGGCGATCGCGTCAACTTCTAGAGCATCGGACACTTTGTCGGACCTACCTGATTCGGTTGCGTCGCAAATTTGGAGCAGAGACGCGAAGGTGGCCTACGCTCCGTCACAGGTCAGGCGGCAAGCAGATCGAACTGCTCTGCCAGTGAAGGCTGCGAACTGCAGACCAGCGTTCCGAGAGCTAACGCGGACAGGACGGCTCTTGAGATTGCACGCATGGAACTTCCTTCCTTCGTTGATTGACTGCGACCTCTCGGGCGAGATGGCTCCCGCGGGCGAGGCACTTTCGCCTAGATAGATTAGGATCCTCATGAGGGTCATGGGAGCGGCGGTCTACCGAGACCGCCATCCGTCATGGCGTCGCTGCACGCCGGTGCGTCCGGCGCGCACTGGCTTTCACTTCTTCGGTTTCTCCAGCACCGGGAACTTGATGCCCAATTGGTCCAGATATGTCGCGTGCTTGGACGGATCGTAGTAGTACTTCTTCATCTCGGGCCGATACTGCGCCATGATGTCGGCGTTGATCTGCACCTGCGGCTTATCCTCGGCCGAGATCATGGGGACGTACCTCTGATTCTTCTGCTGCTCGGTGGCGAAGTACTCCTTGGCCTGAGCCAGCAGCTCCGGTTTCGAGAGCAGATCGATGGTCGTCATCGCGATCACCTTCGATCCCGCCACGACGCCCTTGTGCGCAATCGGCGTCGCCATCGACATCGCATTCACCCAGTGATGGCCGGGCAGGTTAGGGATGTTGGACGGATAGTTCAGCGTGATCGTCGGAACGGCCCAGGAGATGTTGCCGATGTCGTCGGAGCCGCCGCTCCCGGGCTTCTCCACGGGCGGCTCGAGCTTCTTCAACTCGGTCGCAAGCCCTTCCTCCTTTCCCTTAACCGTGCGCTGCACCGCCTTGGCAAAGGCCTGCTCATCATCCGTCCACTTGGGCAGCCCGACCTGCTGAATGTTGGCGTAGGCGGCCTCAGCGATCGGCTTGTTGAAGTGACGGGGTGCCGCCGTGCCGATGACTTGTCGGGTGACGGCGGTATCCGACATCTTCGCCGCCGCCTCCGAGATGGTGTTGGCGATCTCGAAGTTCTTGCGGATGTTTGCGAAGTCCTGCTCGCGGATGAAGTACCAGACGCTAGCGACGGACGGCACGACGTTGGGCTGGTCGCCTCCATCCGGAATGACGTAGTGCGAGCGTTGCTCAGGCCGCAGGTGCTCGCGACGCATGTTCCAGCCGATGTTCATCAGCTCGACACCGTCGAGCGCGCTGCGGCCACGCCACGAAGCCGAAGCGGAATGTGCGGACTCGCCGCTGAACGTGTACTCGACCGACACCAAACCCGTCCCGCGGGGCTGGCCCCAAGTGGTCTCGAGGTGGGAATGTCACATTAACTGAGTATAACCGTCTTACGGCCCGGCGGGGTCAGTTATTGCACACCCCAAGCCCTTGATCTTCCTCGGCCCAAGATTTTTTCCTTGACGGGTACAGGTAGTATTAGCCGCTAATGTGACATTCTTCGTTTTCACTGTGCTTTTCGAAGCAGATGGCAACGGCACGGAAGTGCTTGAGTTTGCTGAAGAAGCGTTCGAGGAGGCTGCGGTAGCGATAGGGGAAGGCGCTGAACGGCGAGCGGCGTATGCGGCCGGGCATCGGCTTGAGGTTGGCCCATGCGCAAAGCCGAAGACCGCAGAGCGGGGCACCGGATCCCGTGTCCGACACTCGTCCATGGGGCCGGAGCTGTCGCCGGAGGCGGCTCGGCAGCTTGCTCTGCGCCATCGCCTCGCCTGCGAGGCAGCGGAGGGTTACCTGGATGCGGGGTTTTCCGTCGTCTATCAGGATATCCTGATCGGCCCAGCTCTCGGGGAGGTTGCAGACCGCCTGCATCATCGTTCTCCGGCGATCATAGTCCTGGCTCCCAAACCCGAGGTTCTCGCCCAACGGGACCGGGATCGCGCCAAGAGAGGCTACGGCGAACACTTTCCGCCGTCAGTCCTTGCATCTGCGTTCGAGCACGAGACACCCCGGCTCGGCCTGTGGGTGGATACCTCAGACATGTCGGCAGACGAGGCCGTTGAACGTATTCTTGGCCAGTACGGACAAGGTTGAACATCCCGCCGTCTGCGAAGCGAATGCAGCCCGAATGCAGCCCTCGCCCGACCTGGCACATTCGATAGGTTAGATCTTTAACACGGCGGTGCAAGCTAACACTGCCAAGTTCCGCTCAACCGGCCTCTCGCCCGGTTTGCCCACAGTGCCCCAGGATGAGAGCCCAGCCGGTCATGAGCAACGCCACAAAGACGAGGAGAGCGGTGACGGCATGGCCATACTCCCATTGCCGCCGCAGGGCTTCCCAGTTTTCCGGGGTCTGGGTCCAATTCGCCGTAGCCTGATTGGCCGGGAACACACAGGATCCTGATGCGCATGGAAGCGCCCTGCGCGATCATCTCGGCGCCCCGGCGCGCGAAGGACGGCCCGTCTTCAACCATCCCGTCATCCTGCGTCGGGATCGGGTCGGCGCCCGGCGGGCGGCGATCCGGGCCGGCGCCACCTTGTTTCTTGTCGGTGTGATCTGGATCGTCACTGGCTGGACCATGGCGCCCTTCATGATACTGGGAGCCTCGATCATGCTCTCGGTCTTCTCGACCTTCGACAGCCCGGCCCGTACACTCTGGTTCGTGTTCCTGGGCCAGGTCGGCGGCGTGATCGCAGCCCTCCTCTGCCGCTGGCTCGTCTGGCCTTTTGGCGACAGCGAATTGGGCCTCATCCTTATGGCCATGCCGTTCGTCCTCTCGGGTGCCTTGCCGATGGCGCATAACCGCACCGCGCCGTGCGCCACCGATTACAACATGGCCATGTTCCTGATGCTGCAACCGGCCTACCCGCTGACCCTGGCCTTCTGGCCCTCGATGGCCATGTCAGTCGCCGTCGTCGCAGGACCACTGTCGGGATTGGTGGTCTACAAGGTGCTGTTCCCGATTGATGCGCGCCGCCGGATGCTGATGCTGGCCGCCATGATGGTGCGGGAAATCGAGGAGATGGCCGCCAGCCGCGATGCCACCGGTCACCGACGGGTCTGGCGCGCGCGGCTCTTTCACCTGATGCTGCGGCTGATCCGCTGGAAGGAGAAGGTGGGAGATAGGGATCTGGCAGCCGTCGACGGCAGCCTTGCCGTCCTGGCGCTTGGCGAGGCTGTACTGCGCCTACACGACCTTCGGCGCGCCCCGGACGCACCGTTCGGTGCCGCTCGGAGTGTTACCACCGCCCTCGCTCGCTTGGAGCGGGTTGGACACGATCCGGCTCGGGCCCAGCGAGCCCTTGAGAGAACCGCTATCCGCCTCAAGGCGATGGGACGGGCTGAGGCCGATGCCATTCGGGACGGGGCGCAGGCTCTCGCATCGAATCTACCTTTCTTTCGATGCGCTGTCGGAGGGACGAGCTTTCGCCCCAGGCGGGCCTGAACCGCATCTCGACGAATCCGGCCTATCATTATCGCTGCGTGAGCCGAGCCAATCCGTCACCCTCAGAGCGGCAGGAACCCGCGCGATGCCAGGGCCGACCTCCCGGATGGACAGCCGGCAAGGCTTCAAGGGCCTATCTGCATTTATGGAAATCGGGCAAGCGGACTCTTGTGTTCAGACAGAGGGATGCGTTGGGTCAACGATACGATCTTTGAGCGAAATACCGGGACGTCCGGATCGGGTCAGGCAGTAAAGCCCATTCACCTTTCGCGATATCCGGTTTCGCGAGGATTGCGGCCTTCAAGCCTTGGTCCCCGGAGTGCCGATTTCGTTGAAAAACTCCTCGTGATTGGCTGCGGATCGTGATTCCCTGACCGGGCGTTCTCAGCGGAGGATCGAGCCATGATGGGCGAGCGTCTGGTGATGCAGGAGAGCCTGTTCTACGAGTTCCGGCTCGAGGATCACGTTCCTTCCGATCACCTGCTGCGGCGCATCGACCACTTTGTCGAATGCCCCGGGCTGCGCCAACGTCTGGCTGGCTTCTACAGCACGACAGGCCGGCCCTCTGTCGATCCCGAGCTGATGATCCGCATGCTGCTGATCGGCTACTGCCTGGGCATCCGCTCCGAACGGCGGCTATGCGAGGAGGTGCATCTCAACCTGGCGTATCGCTGGTTCTGCCGCCTCGGCCTGGAGGGAAAGGTGCCGGACCACTCCACCTTCTCCAAGAGCCGGCATGGGCGCTTTCGCGAAAGTGACCTGTTCCGCCACCTGTTCGAGGCGGTGGTGCAACGCTGCCTGGACGAGGGGCTGGTGGGTGGTGAAGACTTTGCGGTCGATGCCAACAAGCAGCGCTCTCTGGCAGGCGCCGACTGGAGAGCCCAGGACCACACCGAGGAAACGCCACGAGCGGTGTGCGAGTATCTCGCCACCTTGGACAAGGCCGCTTGGGGCGCAGCGACTGAGGTTGAACCGAAGTTTGTCTCGCCCTCGGATCCAGCAGCCCAGTGGACCGGTGCGCTTCGTGGCCCGGCTTTCTTTGCTTATGCGGACAACTACCTCATCGACCTCAAGGCCGCCGTGATCGTCGACGTGGAAGTCTCCCGGGCGGTGCGCCAAGCTGAAGTGGGCGCTGCTCGAACGATGCTGGAGCGTACGGCCAAGCGCTTTGGCCTCAAGCCTGAGCGGCTGGCGGCTGACAGTGCCTATGGTTCGGCCGAGATGCTGCACTGGCTCGTGGACGAGCAGAAGATCACCCCGCATGTCCCCGTCATCGACAAATCCGAGCGCCAGGACGGAACCCTCTCACGGGCGGACTTCAGCTATGACAACGAGGCGGACATCTACACCTGCCCTGAGGGCAAGATCCTGACGACCAGCGGCACGGTTGTGAACGAGGGCACGACGCGCCTCTACCGGGGCAGCACGTTCGATTGTGGACCTTGTCACCTCAAGGAGCGGTGCTGTCCCAACACGCCGGCCCGCAAGATCCCGCGCAGCATCTACGAGCATGCCCGGGAGGTCGCCCGCTCTTTGGCTGGCTCCCCGGCCTATGCGCGGTCCCGTCAGGGCCGCAAGCGCGTCGAGATGCTGTTTGCGTATCTCAAGCGGATCCTGAAGATGGGACGTCTGCGGCTGCGCGGTCCGTGCGGGGCTCAGGACGAGTTCCTGCTGGCGGCAACGGCTCAGAACCTGAGAAAGCTCGCCAAACTGGTCACTTCACCAGGGCCTCAGATGACCCAAGCAGCCTGAGAAGGTCTGAAGGATACACCTCACCAAAGTCCTAACCTCAACAGGCAAGCTGCAACGCTGCCCTAGCCCGTTTGGATGCCGACTTTGTCAACGCAATCTGCCACTAACAACCATTCGATCGTAATGGAACGTCGCGGAATGATTATTGCGTCTCCCAATTCTCCCGATACCAACCCTCTTTGATGGCGTGAGGCAGGATACGGTTGAACATCTCACCGATCCGCCAGTAGCACTCACACGTCGCCTTTTCGAGACCGGCCCGATCTGCGACGATAATCCCACCCCTGACCTGCCGAATGAGCCCCCGATGCTGGAGCTTCTTCAGGATCGCGCTCATCGTGGAGCGTTGAACGCCGATGATCTCCGCGAGCTGTTCATGCGTCAGGGGAATGGTTTCCCGATCGATCCGGACGCAGGTACTCAGGATCCATCGGCAGGTGCGGGATTCCACGTCATGAATGGCGTTGCAGGCCACGCTTTGGAGAGTGCGCAGCGACAATGCCTCCAGATAGCGCCGAACAAGCTGTTGAATGCCCGGACGAGTGGAGGTGATTTTCTCCATCTTTCCGATCTCGATCCGTGACGCCGTGCCGTCAAACTGCACAAGGTAGCGCCCGAAAGCGTGGCGGTTGACGATGGAGTTCAGGAGCCCCGTCGCCCCCTCGCGGCCGTAGACAACCATCTCGGCCGAACGACCGTCCTGCATGAGCATACAAAGAGATATGATTGTATCATGAGGAAAATAGGTATGACGAAGGGACTCGCCCGCCTCATAGAGAACCTGCCCCTGGTGTAGTTCGACGATCTCCAGGAATGGATCCAAGCACCTGAAATCGTCAGGATCGAGAGACGCCAGAAGCCGATTGGCCCGATGATGTTTAGCCGACTGCACTGACCGCCTTCGATCTAGCCTCATCTCAGCGCTGAAAGAATGGCGCGAGAACCTCAGCCTGAGCCAGGGAATGAGATATGTAAATACTTGAAGACGCAAGCTGTTTCCATCAGGACGCAAGCCGGGCCGCAGAGTTCGCAGGCGTTGCCGGGAAATGCCCATCAATGCAATGATGATACAGAAACAAGATTGCGATGACATCGGGACGCAGCGTACGGCAAGCTTGCACCGGGTCATGGCAGCCAATAAGGCTATGAAGCACTACCCTCCGCCAGCAAGGACGAGCCGGATGCCTGTCAAAAGAGTCCATCGTGCCTCGCTCGCGTTCGAGTTGCTTGCCCTGATGGATCGAACGATCGCAGCTCCCCACTTCCGCCACGTCGGCAACGGCGGCCTCAGCGAATGGCGACGGCTGGCGCACCAGGATGATCGTACAATGTGCAACCGACCAGGACAGGCGCCGGGCGGCTCCGATGCCCGCTGACTTTCTTGTGTCCGGTCAGGATTTTCTGATCGGGGGCGGCACCATGGGTGCCCGCATTCACGCGCATGATTGGGCGACAACCCCGCTCGGTCCATTGGAGACATGGCCGCAAAGCTTACGCACGGCCTTGAGCATGGTGCTGAACGCACAGTTTCCTGCCTGCATCGCCTGGGGCGACGATCTCATACTGCTCTACAACGACGCCTATCAGCCAATCCTTGGCGGCAGGCCGGAGGCGCTCGGCCAACCCTTTCCCGAAGTTTGGTCGGAGCTATGGCCGATCCTCGGCCCGATCCTGCGCCGAGCCCTCGACGGCGAAGCCGGCTATCAGGAAAATATGCTGGTGACGATGCAGCGCTCGGGCGCTCCCGAGCACGCATGGTGGAGCTATAGCTGCTCCCCGATCCGCGATGAGGCCGGTGGCATCGGCGGCGTATTGTGCCTCCTGTATGAGACCACTGCCGAGGTGAAGGCGCGGGCGGTCCTCCAGTTAGAGAAGGAGCGCCTGCGCGGTATCTTCGAGCAGACGGCGGCTGGGATCGCCCAAGGCGATACGACCGGGCTCATCACAATGGTCAACCGACGCTTTTGCAACATTGTCGGCTACCCCGAGGCTGAACTGGTGGGTATGCGGATGCAGGACATCACCCATCCCGACGACCTGTCCGGCAATCTTCCGCTCTTCCGGCAGGCGGTAGAGGACGGCACGAGCTTTGTGATCGAAAAGCGCTATATCCGCAAAGACGGCTCGCACGTGTGGGTGAGCAATTCCGTCTCCCCGCTTCGCGACGCGGCAGGCCGGGTGCAACAAGTCGTCTCGATCACTGTCGACATCACGGAGCGCAAGCGGGCTGAGGAGGGCGAGCAGCGCCTCGCGGCCATCATCGAGTCCTCAGAGGATGCCATCCTGAGCATGGACCTCGCTGCCACGATCATGAGCTGGAACAAGGGCGCGGAACAGCTTTATGGCTACCGGGCCGAGGAGATGATCGGCCGATCTGTCACGATCCTGCTGCCCAAGGATCGGCAGGATGAGGAGATGGGCATTCTCGAACGAATCAGCCGGGGCGAGCACGTCCATCACTATGAAACCGTTCGCCAGCGCAAGGACGGGAGCCTGGTCGAGATTTCGCTGACGGTTTCGCCGATCAGAGATGCACAAGGCAAGGTCATCGGTGCGTCGAAGATTGCCCGTGACATCACCGAGCGCAGGCGGGCCGAGCGTCTGCAAGGCATCCTGATGCATGAGCTGAACCATCGCATCAAAAACACGCTTGCCATGGTGCAGGCCATCGCGCGCCAGACCTTTCGCGACGGCGAGGGTGACAGCTCGGCACGCCAGACGTTCGAGGCACGCCTGCTCGCCCTGTCCAACGCCCACGACCTGCTCACGCGCGAGAGCTGGGACGGAGCAGGCTTATGCGCGATCATTGATGACGTCCTTGCCCCTTACCCACGCGAGCGGTTTGAGATCAGTGGTCCGGACCTTCGGTTGACAACCAGGGTAGCCTTGGCTTTGACCTTGGCTCTGCACGAACTGGCAACCAATGCCGCCAAGTATGGCGCCCTCTCGGTTGCCGAAGGTCGGGTCGCGATTGCATGGACGGTCAGCCCCGGAGATCCGCCGCAGCTTACCTTCCGCTGGCAGGAGTGCGGTGGTCCGCGGGTTTCTCCACCGACCCGAACCGGGTTCGGATCGCGCCTGATCGAGCGCAGTTTGGCGGCCGATCTCGCCGGTGAGGTTAAGATCACCTACGATCCGGCGGGCGTCCGATGCGATGTGAGCGCGAATCTGACCGACGAGACCCGGATCGACGTGAACGATGGTTCGTAGAAATCCGGGCCACCAGTGATTGGGAGACGGGTGATGATACGCTCACCAGAGCCCGCCTTGGTGAGTGCCTGGAACTTGATAATGATGCAATGATGCGTCGGCATCAGCTTTGATGACCCGGCTGGAGCCACCGGCTGCGATGTTGCGGCGGCACCCCGATCTGCCGCGCTCTGTATTCGGGGCCGCCGACATCATCGGGCAGGTCCGGCATCGCGACCATCGATCCGCGCGGGATCGGGTCGTCGGTGAGTTCCGCCTCGACGTAGTTGGGCGGCTGGCGGCCCGCCGTGCCGGACACGCACCCGGCGACGAGGACCGACAGGATCAGGAAGAGCGGCAATCGGACGGGCATCGACTTTTCCTTTGCGGTTTCAGGACGGAACGTGTCACGGCGTGCCAAGACGATCGATGCCGGAAAGCGCAGGCCTGACGAAGCCGGCCATGAGCGCCGTCCCGCGACGGACATCATCGGTGGAGAGCCCGCGGAATGGAAGTAACTTACTGTAGGCGCAGGCTGGAACAGCCCTGCGGGGACGTGTTCCGGACAGCCCCGATCCGGGCGCCTGCCGAGATCGCCACTCCGTAAACTACACGATGCTACAGGCGGGTCATCGCGCCGGCCTGCTAAGGTCCCTCCCGCTCGGATCCGCACGTCCCAAGCCGCCGATGGCCTGCGGCAGTCCCCGATCCGAACGTCCTTGGGCCGCGATGCGAGGGAACAACCCCACGGCCTGCGCGCAGGAGAGATCACCAGGAGAAATCACCATGAAGAGAGCATTATCGACAGCCATTCGTGTCTCCGCCATCCTGACCCTCCTGAGTGTCGGTGCGCAAGCCCAGGACGCGATCCGACAACCGAGTCAGAAGCAGATCGGCAAGGTGAAGCCGGAGGTCGAGCCGGCGCTGATCGTCATGAATTCCGCAGGAGCGAAGCTCGAGGGCAGCAAGCTCGTCCTCACGGGCGTCGCTCCGAATACGATCATTTTCGCCGACCGCCCGGTGCGGGCGGCGGGCCACGCCTTGACGAGCCACCTCCTCGAGGAATGGGACGTTGGTTCCGACAGCTTCGCCAAGGACCCGCCGAACGCGACCATATCGGTGTTCGACAAGGCCGGATCCTCGGTGAAGGACGCTGTCGTCACCTTGAAGAATCCGAAGATGGAAGGAAGCCAACTCACCTTCGACGTGGTGGTGCTGGAAGGCGACCTTGGCAATGCCGACGGGCCTGCCTCGGTGTTCATCGACATCATCGGCATGCCGTTCACGCCGCTGTCCTACGCCGGCATGGCGCGCCGGACCGCCTATCGGGGCGCGTTCTACGCCGGAGCGGCCGCCGAGGCCGGTGCCTATGGCTATTACCATCCATACGCCCTGCCTCCCTACCCGCCCTATCCCTACCCCTACCGCCCCTATTGAGGGCGGCGAAGGCGTCATCCAACGACCTTCAGGCGGGCGGATGCCCGCCTTTTCGTGAATCCTACCTGCCGCGGTTCAGCTCGGCTTCGATCTCGGCCGCGAGCTCCCGCACCAGCTCGCGGTACTCGGCGCAGCGCGCTTCCCTCACGGATGAGGACGATCGTTCCCAATACACGAGAGCGGCCTGCGCCGCGGCGAAGTCTTCGCACAGCGCCTGGAAGCCTTCGTCCATCCCGGCCAGCGCCTGGATGGCATACCCCCGGTCCGGGAATCGGGCGATGGCGGCCTGGATGGCGTGCTGCATGGCGTAATCCCGGTGCCGGGCTCAAGCGGCGCGGATGCGCCGCCCCACGTAACCCCAGCATCGACCCATACCGCCCGCGCGGGGAGTATGTTACGGTAGGTTACGGGAAGAGGCGTCTCGTGCGCCCGCGGACAACGGACCGATCCATGCTCGGTGGAGGCGACGGCACTGTCGGTGCCTCGCCGCAGGCGCAGTCGCCGCCTACGGCAGAGGACGTGCGCGCCCAGCTCGACACCCTCCTCGCCAGTCCCGATCTCGACGCGCCCGCCCGGGCACGCCGGTTCCTGCGCTATGTCGTCGAAGAGACGCTCGCCGGGCGGGCTGACCGCATCAAGGCCTATGCCATCGGCACCGAGGTGTTCGAGCGCAGCGCGGACTTCGATGCCCAAAGCGACCCGGTCGTGCGCATCGAGGCCGGACGGCTGCGCCGGGCGCTCGAGCGCTATTATCTCTCCGATGGCGTGTCGGACCCGGTTGTCATCACCATTCCCAAGGGGGCCTATGTCCCGCACTTTGCCTGGCGCACGCCGCCAGCGGCGGAAGGCCATTCCGCCCCGTCCGCCATGTCATCCGGGCAGCCGGTCGCCTCACCGCCACGGCGCCGGATGCCCTGGCTCGTCGCAGGGCCCATCGCTATCGCGTTCCTTGCTCTCATTGGCGGGTTCTCCCTGTGGAGCGTGCTGCGCGACGGCCCCTCCCGCGCGCGCCAGGCGTCGTCGGCACTCCCTCCCGGCGGGCCGACCCTCGTCGTGCTGCCGTTCGCGGCCCTGGGCGAGCCTTCGGTGGCTAAGACCTATGCGGACGGCCTGACCGAGGAGGTCCTCAGCCAGTTCGCCCGTTTCAAGGAGATCTCCGTCCTCGGGAGGGAAACCTCGCGCAGCATCCCGCCGGGTGCGGATGCCGCCCGCATTCGCCGTGACCTCGGCGTCCGCTATGTGGTCGAGGGCAGCGTCCGGGCCGCAGCGCACCGCCTGCGCATCACCGGCAGGCTCCTCGATGCGCAGACCGGCGCCGTCCTGTGGTCGCAGACCTACGACGAGGACTTGGAGGTCCGCGATCTCTTCACGATCCAGGACGACGTCGCGCGCAGGGTCGCCACCGCGGTGGCGCAGCCCTACGGCATCATCCAGCGGGCCGACCAGACCCGCACCGGCGCCCGCCCGCCCGACGACCTCGAAGCGTACGGATGCACGCTTCGATTCTACGATTACCGGGCCTCGCTGACGGAGGAGAGCCATGCCGCGATCCGGGCTTGCCTGGAGCGTACCGTTGAGGGCCATCCGGATTATGCGACCGCCTGGGCGATGCTGTCCGTCCTGTATCTCGACGAGGACCGGTTCGGGTTCAATCCGAGGGCGGGTTCAAGCCCCCCGATCCAACGCTCGCTCGATGCGGCCCGCCGGGCCATTCGCCTCGATCCGGAGAACGTGCGGGCGCTCCAGGCCCTGATGATGGCCCTGTTCTTCGCCCAGCAGCCCGACGAGGCGCTGGAGGTCGGCGAGCGCGCGGTGGCGCTGAACCCGAACGACACCGAGCTGCTCGGCGAATTCGGAACCCGGCTGAGTCAGGCAGGAGCCTGGCAGCGCGGGGCTGAACTGCTGGAGCAGGCACTCGCCCGCAACCCAGGCCACTCCGGCTACTACAGCGGCACGCTGGCGGTTTACGCCTACATGCAGCACGACTACGCCCATGCCGAAAGCCTCATCCGGCAGGCAGCCCTGGAGAGATTCCCCCTCTACCATTTCGTCGCCGCCGTCATCTACGCCCAGCTCGGCAAGGCGGCGGAAGCCGCCGAAGCCCGTGACCAGTTCCTGCGCATGCGCCCGACCATCTTCGAGCACTGGGACGAGGAAATGGCCAAGCGGAACTACCTGCCGGAAGACGCGGCCCATTTCGCCGAAGGCGCCCGCAAGGCGGGCTTTCCGGTGCCGGCCCAGACGGCGGCGGAAACGGCCCTTCAGGCATCGTCCCCCCAACGCTGATCACCGCACCACCACGTAAACTACACGATGCTACAGGCGCGAACGCTCCGCCGTTGCTAGCGTCCGAGCAATGGGCATGGCGTTTCCGGGGCGTTCACTCGCGGGCACCGCCGGAGCGACGAGCCGCAGGGCGAGACTGTCAGCCGTGCCGGACAAGTATCGCGCAGTCCTCAGAACCCACCCGCAACGGGAGACTTGCCATGACGATGAAACTCACCCGCCGCCAGACGACGATCGGTGCCTTGAGCCTGCTTGCCGGAACCACGATGAGCACTGTCAGCGAGGCCCATCTGGGCGAGCTGTTGGGCATCGACGAAGGGCTTGAGGATTTCTGGCTGGCGACCGACGCCTACATCTACGGCTACCCGCTGGTCACCATGGAGATGACGCGCCGGGTCATCACCAACGTGGCCGCCCCTGAGGGCACCCGGGCCCCGATGGGCCACATCATCAAGCTCCGGCACTATCCGGATGCCACGTTCCGGGACGTGACCGCTCCCAATGCCGATACGCTCTACACGACTGCGTTCTTCGACGTCGGCAAGGAACCCTGGGTGCTGGGCCTGCCGGACATGAAGGACCGCTACTTCCTCATGCCGATGCTGGACGGATGGACGACGGTGTTCCAGGTTCCCGGCAAGCGAACCACGGGCACGGGCGCCCAGACCTATGCCATCACCGGACCCGGCTGGAGCGGCACGCTGCCCGCAGGCGTCAAGGAATACAAATCGCCGACCAACATCGTCTGGCTGCTCGGCCGCATCTACTGCACCGGCACGCCGGAGGATTACGCCGAGGTGCATGCCCTCCAGGACCAGGTCAAGCTGATGCCGCTCAGCGCTTACGGCAAGCCGTACACGCCGCCTGCCGGCAAGGTCGACCCGTCGATCGACATGAAGACCGCCGTGCGCGACCAGGTGAACCGCATGGACGCGGTGGCGTACTTCACCCTGCTGGCGGAGCTGCTGAAGACGAACCCGCCGTCGGCGGCGGATGCTCCCGCCCTCGCGAAGTTCGCCAGGATCGGGCTCGTGCCCGGCCAGGATTTCGACGCGAGCAAGCTGCGCGCCGATTTCGCCAAGCGCATCCCGGAGATCGCCAACGACCGGATCATGATTCAGTTCAAGATCAACAAGGACGTCCACGACATCAATGGCTGGGGCTTCACGACGAAGACCGGGATCTACGGCACCGACTACCTGATGCGGGCTCTCGTCACGGCGATTGGCCTCGGGGCCAACCGCCCGCAGGACGCGGTCTACCCGACCTCGCTCAAGGACGGCGAAGGCCAGGCCTATGACGGGGCGAACAAATACGTCATGCGCTTTGCCAAGGGCCAGTTGCCGCCGGTGGAGGGCTTCTGGTCGCTGACGATGTACGACAGCGCCTACTTCTTCGTGCCCAACCCGATCAACCGCTACTCGATCAGCGCGCGCCAGGACCTGAAGGCCAATCCGGACGGATCGGTCGACCTCTACATCCAAAAGGACTCGCCCGGAGCGGACAAGGAGTCGAACTGGCTCCCTGCCCCTGCCGGCAAGTTCATCCTGATGCTGCGAATGTACTGGCCGAACGAGGCCAACCCGTCGATCATCGATGGCACCTGGACGATTCCGCCGGTCAAGAAGGTGACCGATCGGGCGTAGCCCATCGTGCGGACCCAGAGGGCCGCGCCGAAGGATGCGCCGTTTAAAGAGTGGAGCATCGGATGGATCCCAACAGTGCAAATCCACTTTTGGGTCCGATGCTCTAGCCGCGCGACGATGCCGGATCTTCGAAACCACAGGAGGGATCGATGTTGAGAAGCGTGCTCGCAATCTCTGCTCTTGCCCTGACAGCAACCGCAGCCGCCGCTCAGGTCGGACCGCCGACGTCGCAGCGGACCTGCGGCGCCAACCGCCAACTCGTGCTGAAGGAAGGCGCGGTCGTCCTCGATACGGGCCCCTCCACCTACGCCCGCTTCGTCCGGAGCGGCTCGGAATGCATGGTCGACCAGTTTCCTGAGCCGGCATGGGTTCCAAGCTCCAACAACCCGCAGTGCTTCATCGGCTACCGGTGCAAGGATGGGTCAGACGATTTCTGATGACATCGGATCGAAGCATCCCCAGGATTACGAATGCCTCACACCGACGATCCTGGGGAGAGCGGCGGCCGCGGGATGGGCGTCCACGCAGCATATTCCCGAAAGTCGTCGAGGCATGATGCCGGGAACGCCTTGCATCGATGAGCGATCAGTGCTCCACGTCAATCCAAGCCGGCTCGGGCAAGTCCCTCGACCAAGCGCGCCCGATCTTCGGCGCGTACGAAGCAGGATGTTGCCCCGACCCAGTCCCGCGAGATGTCAGGGACGAGCGACTTGAGCCGCCCGAGCAAGTCCGTGGCAGTCTCCTGGTTGCCCAAAAGTCCGGCACAGGTCGTGCCGATGATCAGCGGATAGACATGGCCGGACCGCAGGCGATGCGCCTCTCGCGCATACCTTAATCCAAGCTCGTAATTCGCGCCCTGGAAGTAAGCCATGGCGTAGTAGAACTGAAAGTCGCCGAGAAAAGCCTCGCGCGGGCTCAGTCTGAGGGCGTAGTCGATGCAAGGAATGGCCTCCGCCCCGCGTCCCCCATTGGCATGTGCAAGTCCCAACTGGCCATGTGCAAACGCGGAGTTGGGGTTGATCGCGACAGCCTGGCTGACCGCTGCCATCGCCAGGGCATCGTCACGCGTCGCATAGGCCGTCATCGTCTGCGCAAGGTAAGCCCAGGGTTCCTTGTCGTCGGCGGCAATGGCCTGTTGAATGACACCCCTGGCAAGCGCCAGGGCGCATCCCATGTCCTCCCACCCCTGGAACGCGCGCCACATCGTAATCCACCCTTTCATGGCAAGCGCCTGGGCATAGTCGGGCGCCAGTCCGATGGCCCGATCGAGGAGCGGGAGCATCTTCTGGCTGCTCTCCTCAGACAACTGGGAACACAGAAACACCGCCCGCACGACACATTCCCAGGCATCGAGGCCATGGTGCGGCTTGGGACTTTCGCGGGCATGCTCCGCCGCCAGAAGTGCAGGCCCGATGCGGCCGACGACACTTGCGGTGATTTCGTCCTGGATGACGAAAATGTCCCCCAGATCCCCGTCGTACCTCTCGGCCCAGAGATGGGCCTCGGAGGCCGCATCGATGAGTTGCGCGGTCACCCTGACGCGGTTGCCGGACCTGCGGACGCTCCCCTCGAGAACATAGCGGATCCCGAGTTCGCGACCGATGGCGCGCACATCCACGGGCCTTCCCTTGTAGGTGAACATCGTGTTGCGGGCGATCACGAAGAAGCCCTTGAGCTTGGACAGCGCGGTGGTGATGTCCTCGGTGAGTCCATCGCTGAAGAAGTCCTGCTCTGGGTCGGCGCTCATGGCGCTAAACGGCAGCACGGCTATGGATGGTCGGTCCGGCAGTGCGGGCCTGGGCGATGCGGGTCGTGCGGCCATCCCTTCCGGAAGGGGACGGTACAACCGCACCGGCCGCTCCATGTTCTTGAGCGCGCGTTCGCCCAAATACTCGTAGTCGCAATCGAGCTTGCCCTGGAGGTGATCGTACGCTGTGCCGGAAATGCAAATGCCGCCTGGATCCGCCAAGCTCTGGAGGCGGGCCGCGATGTTGACGCCATCGCCGTAGAGGTCTCCGTCAATCTCGTGGATCACGTCACCGAGATTGATGCCGATCCGGAAGACGATGCGTCGCTCCGTTGGGATATCGGCCTGGTTCTCGGCGACGCCTTTCTGGATGGCGACCGCGCACGCGACGGCACCGACGACCGAGCCGAACTCCACGAGCGCACCGTCGCCCATCAGCTTGACAATGCGGCCCTGATGCTCGGCTAGCAGCGGGTCGATCACCTCCCGGCGCAGAACCTTCAGGGCCGACAACGTCCCGGCCTCGTCATGTTGGACGAGGCGGGAAAAGCCGACGACGTCAGCGGCCAGGATCGCGGCCAGCCGCCGCTCCGCTCGTGCAGTCGCCATGGCTGTCTCTCCCTTGGGAGATCCGCCGGATGAAGCCCGGGCGATCGACGCCACACGCACCATCCGGCTGCCCGACACCGCGACCGTGCGGGTTCATGATAGCACCGAGACGGTCATGGGGCGACGCTTCACGACGGAGCCGCCGGCGACCGAAACCGGATCTGCGAAGCGGCCACGGCCAAGCTCTGTTGCGATCCGATGGAAGGATGGTCGTTTTCGGGACTTCGAACCCACTGGCGCGCTGAGCCTGCCGAAGCGGCCTCTTCCGTCGTTCGCGGTGGGAACAATCGCTCCATCAGCCACGTGTCCCAATCCAGGATGGCCCGGTTTAGGTCACCCAAGGAAACGGCTGACCTTTCATGAATGTCCGGTGTGCCCGCCGGAGGCAGACATTCGGTCGACTTCGCAGATATGCCATGGAAGAGAAGTTCCTGGCTGTGTCTGCTGAGCCCTGCATCCCTGTGGCGCCCCGGCTCGGAACCTTTGGTCGGATCAAATGCACAGCCATTGGGTTGTCCTGCGAACAACCTGAACCGAAGGCACCGCACGATGGCCAACCCGGCTCCGGTACCACCCCCGCCAACTCTTCGGCCCGCGGGATCCCCGATCCTGACCGCCGGCGGCATCGTCCTGGCGATCGCAGGCCTCTACTTCGGCCGCGACCTGTTCGTTCCCTTCGCCTTGGCCATCCTCCTGAGCTTCGCCCTGGCGCCGCTGGTCAACTGGCTCAGGCGCTGGCGGCTGCCCCGCATCGCAGCGGTACTCGTGGCCGTGACCCTGGCCTTCATCCTGATCACGGGCATCGCCTTCGTGGTCGGGCGCCAGCTCGTTCAGCTCGCCAATAACCTCCCCGCCTACCAGACCACCATCACCGAGAAGATCCGCTCGTTGCAGGCCTCCGCTCCCGGTGGGGGAATCGTGGACAAGGTCACGACCACCATCCAGGACGTCGGCAAGGAGATCTCCGGCGAAAGGACGCCGAACAACGCTGCGGCGCAAACACTTGGTTCAGGACTCGGTGGCGCCCCCGCGCAGGAGCCGGTCACCGTGCGCCTCGAAGCCCCGCAGGCCAAGCCGCTTGAGATCATCCAAACCGTTGTCGGCCCCCTCCTTGCGCCGCTGGCGACGGCCGGCTTGGTGGTGATCTTCGTGATCTTCGTGCTGCTCGAGCGGGAGGACCTGCGTGACCGCTTCATCAAGCTGGCGGGCGCAGGCGACCTCCAGAAGAGCACTCAGGCCATCAACGACGCGGCCGCCCGGGTCAGCCGCTACCTGCTGATGCAGCTTGTCGTGAACCTGAGCTACGGCATCCCCATCGGCATTGCTCTCTACTTCATTGGCGTGCCGAATGCCCTGCTCTGGGGCCTGCTGGCGGCGGTGCTGCGCTTCATCCCCTATCTCGGTCCCTTTCTGGCCGCCCTCTTCCCGATTGCTCTGGCAATCGCGGTCGACCCTGGCTGGACCATGCTGTTCTGGGTGGTGGGCCTGTTCCTCGCCGCCGAACTCGTGAGCAACAACGTCGTCGAACCATGGCTGTACGGCTCGAGCACAGGTCTGTCGTCACTGGCCATCATCATGGCGGCGATCTTCTGGACCAGCCTGTGGGGCCCAGTCGGGCTATTTCTTGCAACACCCCTCACGGTCTGCCTCGTCGTGATCGGCCGCTACGTGCCGCAGCTCGAATTCCTCGGCGTTCTCCTCGGCAGCGACCCGGTGCTCGCCCCGGAAGAGCGGCTCTATCAACGTCTGCTGGCCGGTAATCTCGAGGAGGCGGTGGAGATGGCCGAGGACTATGTTGACGATCACTCCTCGCGCGAGTTCTACGACAACGTGGCCATCCCGTCTCTCCGCTTGGCCGAGAACGACCGCCAGCGCAGCACGACCGACACCAACTACCGGCGCCTGGTCGCCGACACCGCGATTTGTGTCGTGCGGGAGGTTGAGGACCATATCCGAGAGAAGGGTCTTTCCAGCGATGATGCGGAGGTGGGCGAAGGTCCCGAACCCTCGCCCCGGGAGGCGCGGTCGTCCGTCCTCTGCGTGGCGGGACGCACGGAACTCGATCGCGCGGCGGCTGAGATGATGGCGCAGGTGCTCGAAGAACAGGGCGTCGGTACCCAGGTTCTGCCGCCGATCGCGGTCAGCCAGGGAGCCTTGGGTCAGCTCGATCTGCAAGGTGTGGGCGTGGTGTGCCTGTCCTACCTTCACCCCCAGCCGCAGGTCTATGCGCGCTACATCTGCCGTCGCCTCCGCCGCCGGGCACCACACGTGAAGCTCGTCGTCTGCTGCTGGAACCTGGCACCCGGGACGGGGCAGACGGACGACCTCAAGAAGCAGATGGCGGCCGATGCGGTCTTCGTCTCGCTTGAGGCCTGTGTCGACCAGGTGAACGCATGGGTCCGCCTCCCGGCAATGCCCGGGGAAGCGCCGCCTGTCCATCCTGATACCGAACAGGCGCAGATTGCGGCGCTGCATGACCTCGGGTTGGCCTCGGCGAAGACTCGACAGTTCGATGAGGTATCCAAGAAAGTCGCGGAGGCATTCGACGTCCCGATTGCCCTCGTGTCCTTCGTGGACGAAGTGCGGCATCCCCAGCCGGATGCCGCAAGCCCGTCCCAGGAAACGCAGGTCTCCCAGCAGACGCCTCACGAGGAATCGCTCGACGCGCACGTGATCACTGCGAACGAGGTGCTGGTGTCCAGGGATGTTACGGAGGATCCGCGCTTTGCCGACGATCCACGCGTGCTGGAGAAGGGTATCCGGTTCTATGCCGGGGCTCCGCTGCGAACCTCGGCGGGGCTGGCCATCGGCACCCTGTGTCTCATCGACACCCAGCCGCGCGAGTTCCCGGAGGCGGACGGCCGACGCCTCCAGGATATGGCCGACGATTTGATGAACCAGCTCGAGCGCCGCTCTGCGAAGGACGCGGGGAAGGCTCAAGCCAACGTCGTCACGGCTGCTGGCGTAACATGAGACAGCCCTCTGATGCGGCTCAGAGGCAAACTTACCAGAGGGTGCAAGGTTCGGGATCGGGTCATCGTCAGATGTTTCCCTGCCTTTCCAGCAGGTCTGGGCGATCAGGCACTCCCGCTTGTTCGAAACGCCGCGCGCATGGCTATCCGGAAGGTTCACGGAGGGAACGCCTCAGCATGACGGGAATTCCCTTAGGGAGGCGGCGATGAAATCACCCCCTTTGAGGAGTTTGCCCGATGCCCAATCACAAGCAGGATGGTCAACAGCCCGAGGCTTTGCGCTCGCTGAAATCCGCCGCGAAGGCGGGGAGCCAGAAACCACAGGGCCAAGGTCTCGAAGCCCGTGGCGACACCGCGCCAATCGCCGCTCCTCTGGAGCAGGAGCAGAATGCCGCCGCGAAGGTGCTCCAGGAGGGTGTCAAGCATAACCCGCAAGGGATGGATAAGGCTGCCAAGAAGGCCCCTGAGCGCTAGTCTCCCCAAAACTGAGATCCTCCTTGGGACGATAAGGCGAGCGAAGAACGTCTATCTTGGTCATGTAATGGGCGTTGCAATCCGCGTTCTCTCAAGGGCGGGTAAACTGCGACTTGTGCGGAACGAACAAGAGGTCAGCTGACCACCCGCCTAAGGGCGTCCGGTCTACTTCTGCCTCGTTCCATAAAGTGCCCTTCGTCACAGGAGTGATCAACCTGAGATGGGCGAGCCTTTGCCCACGCATCCTCTCCCCACTCGGGCTCCTCCATATCAAATGAGAGGTCGTGAGTGGGGAGACCGAAGCGACTCTTAGAGCATCGGACGTGAATTCGAACGCACGTCCGATGCTCTAAGCTCTTGTTTTTCTCGTATCTTTGCACGCAAAACCGGTTCCCACTTTTGCGTTCGATGCTCTAGATCGAGCGCGTGGCACCGCCGTCAATACGGATTTTTGAGCCGGTCACGTAGGAAGCCCGCTCGCTGGCTAGGAAGGCCACCATATCCGCAAACTCCTGCGGGCGGCCGTAGCGGCCGGCGGGGATGCTTGCCATCGACGCCTTTGTCACATCTTCAATGGACAAGTTGCTGCGATCAGCGGCCGCCTTGTCGAGCTGATCGACACGCTCTGTGTGAATACGGCCCGGCAGGACCACATTGACCGTGATCCCATGTGCGGCGACTTCGGACGCGAGGGTCTTCGACCAGCCGATCACAGCGGACCGAATCCCATTGGACAACGCAAGACGCGGGATCGGCTGCTCAACGCCTGAGGATGCAATGGTAATGATCCGGCCCCACCCGCGTTCGGTCATCGGCGGCAGCAGGCGCTGCGTCATATGAAAGAGATTCGCGGCCATTGCCTCGAAATGGGTGAGCCAATCAGAGCGCTTGGCTTCGCGAGCTTCCGCTGGCGGTGGGCCACCAGAGTTCCCGACGAGAATGTCGACCCCGCCCGTCTCAAGGAGGCTGTCACACAGAGCATCGACCGATGCAACTTCTGACAAGTCAAGCTGCGCAGCCGTCACGCGGTCGCGGATCTCGGGCGGAAGTTCGGCAATCCAGCCATCGATCGCCTCCACGCGGCGTGCCGCGGCCACGACGGTTGCTCCTTCTGCAGCAAGAGTCCGTGCTATGGCTGCGCCGAGTCCGCGACTGGCACCAATGACGAGTGCCCGCTTTCCAGAAAGTCCGAGTTCCATTATCCGATCTCCGCAAGGCGACGGGTCTGACGCGCGATCAGGCGCTCGATATCTGCGATATCTTTGTTCGAGAGCTTAGGGCCGGGCTTGCGTACGGTTCCCGAGGCAATGGCTCCACGCTTTGCCAGCGTGTACTTGCGGAGCGCCAAGCCAAGGCCCGGCTGCTGCTCGTAACGCGCAAGGGGAAGGTAGGCATCGAAGAGATCGTGAGCCCGCTCGACGTTCCCTGCCGCGTAGGCCTTCCAGACATCGACCATCATTTCGGGATAGGCGAAGCCCGTCATGGCCCCATCCGCGCCGCGCCCCAATTCCTCCGGAAGGAACATGCCGCCATTGCCGACCAGGATCGAGATACGCCGCTCCCCCTTGTCGCTCGCCGCGCGCAGCGCCGAAATCTTGGAGAGGCCGGGCCAATCCTCATGTTTCAGCATCACGCAGGTCGGCAGCGCCCTCACGATGCGCAGGATCGTCGCAGGCGAGATCTGCACATTCGTCACCAGAGGAAAGTCTTGGAGCACGAACGGCGTGTTGCCGAGAGCCTCGGCAACCGTCTCATAGTAATTGTAGATCTGATCGTCTGTCCGGAGACTACCGGGCGGAGCCACCATGACGCCGGCAGCGCCCTCGGCCATCACGCTTTCGGACAATTCACGCATTGGGGCCAAGCCAGGAGCCGACACGCCCACGACCACCGGCACACGACCGTCGACCCGCGCCAGGACGCGCTTCACGAAGGTGGCCGACTCCGCGGCGGTCAGCTTCGGCGCTTCCCCCATCATGCCCAGAACGGTCAGGCCGGTGGCGCCCTTCTCAAGATAGAAATCGACCATGCGGTCGGTGCTCTCAAGGTCAAGAGCGCCGTCATCCGCGAAGGGTGTAACGGCGATGACATAAACGCCCCTGGCGCTTTCATCGAGCAATGCCATGAGATTTCGTTCCTTACTCGTTTGTGGTGAGAGGCAGAAGTTTGCCCGGATTGAGGAGCCCGGCGGGATCGAACAATCCTTTCAAGGCCGTCATGATTTCCAGTTCGAGAGGTGCCTTGTAGCGAGTCATGTCGCCGACGCGCAGTTGCCCGATCCCGTGCTCGGCACTGATGGAACCTCGGTAAGCCTTGGCCTCGTCATGTACGACGCGAGTCAGGCTCGGCGCCAGAACGGCGAAGTCGGATTCGCTCATGTCCCCGGCCCGCAAAAGGTTGTAGTGAAGGTTCCCGTCTCCGAGGTGGCCGAAAACCACATGCCGGACACCGTGAGAGACCGCTGCAACAGCCTGATCGGCCGCCATGATGAACTCGGCCATGCGGGCAACGGGGACCGAGATATCATGCTTGGCGGCCTTTCCCTCGCGCACGAGAGCTTCGGAAATTCCCTCGCGCAGGCGCCAAAAATTCTTCGCCTGGGCAAGGTCCCGGGCGATCGTGGCATCAAGAGCAAGCTCAACTTCGGATGCAGCGACCAGCGCATCTTCAAGGCGGGCGGTCAGCGCTGCGTCGTCATCCGTATCGGACAACTCCACAAGCACCACGGCCGGCGGCACCGCGCTAAAGGGAATACGGGCATTGGCAACGTGACGGAGCACGAGATCCATGCAGACATCGGTCATGAACTCGAAGGCTGTGAGACGATCGCCGCACTTATCCCGCACGAGAGACAACAGGGAGAGCGCCGCCTCCGCATTCTGCACGGCGACCAGCGCCGTCGCCTTGGCTCTCGGCTCTGGGAACAGCTTCAGCACCGCGCCGGTAATGACGCCGAGCGTGCCCTCGGAACCGATGAAGAGGTCGCGCAGGGCATAGCCTGTATTGTCCTTGCGCAGGGCGGTGAGGCCGTCCCAGGTGCGGCCATCCGGCAGGGCGACCTCGAGACCGAGGGTGAGTTCCCGCATCGTGCCGTAGCGCAGCACGGCAACGCCGCCTGCGTTCGTCGCGAGATTTCCGCCGACTGTGCAGCTTCCCTCGGCTCCGAGACTCAAGGGGAAGTGGCGCCCCACCTCCTTCGCGGCAGCATGAACGTGGGCCAGAACCACGCCGGCATCGACGGTGATCGTGTTTCCCACAGGGTCGATCTCGCGGATCCGGTTCATGCGAGTCAGCGACAGGACAACGGCGCTTCCTGTTGCATCCGGCGTCGCGCCGCCCGACATGCTCGTATTGCCACCCTGTGGAACGATCGGAGTTCCCGTATCGCCGCAAACGGCGAGAACTGCCGCCACCTCCGCTGCGGAGCCGGGCCGGACCACAGCCTGCGCCGAGCCATGGTACTTTCCAAGCCAGTCATTGAGGTATGGCGTCATCAATGCATCGTGGGTGAGGACGTTCTTCTCACCGACAATGGCTGCAAGCCTGTTGATCAGTTCCGTCATTGAGCGGAACCAACGGATGGCCGGCCGCCCCACCCCAGGCGCACGCGGCCGATTGCCATCGCGACGGCAGCCTGCGTCGGCTCCACGACCGGGATTCCGAGTTCACGCTCTAGCCTGTCGCGGAAACGGGCCATGCCCGCGCAGCCCATGACGAGCACATCGGCTCCGTGAGTGTCCCGAAGCGTCCGGCCCGCAGCGATCATACGCTCGAGCGTGCGGGACCCGTCCGACAGTTCGGCGACGCTCAGTCCGATAGATAGGTCGGCAGCGAAGCGATCGAGCACACCCATCGCGCCGATATAACGGAGATGGCGCGGGATCGAGGTTGGCAGGATGGCAATGACGCCGAACCGCTGGCCGAGCGTCAGAGCCGTCAGGATGCCACACTCGGCAATGCCCAGAACAGGCCGCGCACTCTGCTCACGCAGGGCGTACATGCCCGGATCGGAGAAGCAGGCCACTACGAAAGCCGCGGCTTCGTTCTCCAGCAATGCCGCTTGTTTCAGGAGCGGCCCGACGATCCCGTCCACATCCCGTTGGGACTGGATTCCGGGAGGGCCCTCGTGAAGGGTCACGCAAGCGATCGCAGGACCGTCGCTGGAACGCAGCGGCGCCACGGCAGCATCGATGCCGGCCGTAACGGCTTCGTTGGAGTTTGGATTGATGACGTAAATCGTGCCGCTCATGCTTCACCTTTGTCCTTGCTGACCCGCACTCCCTGCTGTTGCGCGCGCCAGGTGTCATAGTTCTGACGCGGAACCTGAAATCGATCTCGCGTCGTGACATACCAGTCGGCCCCGTGCAGGCGCCCAACAAGATCCAGCGCATCGATATCGACGTGGA
>Ga0182740_1000829_pt1 | contig 25225 bp, 12 predicted proteins | sample eDN5th37CKraftBY_FD_128872 | JGI IMG/M metagenome (GOLD analysis project Ga0182740, IMG submission 128872) | Enriched backyard soil microbial communities from Emeryville, California, USA - eDNA 5th pass 37_C Kraft BY (version 2) (version 2) | ecosystem: Environmental > Terrestrial > Soil >...
ACGACTGGCGCGAGAACGGGCTGTCCTCGAAGCCGGCGATGGACAGGTCGTAGGGCACGTTCAGGCCGACCGAATTGGCCGCGGCCAGCACGCCGGCGGCGATTTCGTCGTTGGAGCCGAAGATCGCGGTGGGCGGTTCGCGCAGCGCCAGCAGGCGCCGCGCGCCGCGGAAACCGTCGTCGAAGGTGTAGTCGCCCGGCACCACCAGGTGCTTGTCCAGCGGGATGCCGTAGTCCTTCAGCGCCGCCTCGTAACCGGCATGGCGCTCGCCGCTGGAGCGGTGCTCCGGCCCGCCCCACAGGAAGCCGATGCGCTGGTGGCCGAGCTGGATCAGGTGTTCGGTGATCTCGTAGGCCGCATCGCGGTCGTCGACGAACACGCAGGGGCCGTCGTCCGGGTCCTCGGTGGCGGCGATGATGCGCACGGTCTTGATGCCGCGCGCGGTGAGCGCGGCCACCAGTTCCGGGCGCTCGGACATCGGCGCGGTCAGCACCAGCCCGGCCAGCCGCGAGCGCTGCACCCAGTCGGCCAGCTCCTCGGCCAGCATCGGCGAGGTCGCGTCGCACGGATGGATCTGCAGGCCGAAGCCGGTTTCGCGGCAGGCCGACAGCACGCCGTTCTGCACGCCGATGATGTGGTACGGGTTGGGGTTGTCGTACACCAGCCCGATCACGAACGAGGTATTGCTGCGCAGGTTGCGCGCCGACGGGTCCGGCTCGTAGTCCAGCTCGGCCACCGCGCGCAGCACGCGCGCACGGGTGGCCTGCATCACCGAAGGCTCGTTGTTGATGACCCGCGATACCGTCTTGAGCGACACCTTGGCGCGCTCGGCGACGTCCTTGATGGTGGGTCTGCGCATACCTGTTTCCTGCCTGGCTGGGATGGCCGCCATGATGCTCGATTCAGCCACCGTGCGCGCGCCCCGCACGCTGCCCGGCCACGGCGAAGAACAGGATGTACAGGTAGCACGGCACCATCAGCGCGGCGAACACCAGCTGGAACTGCTCCGGGTACTGGTGCTTGAGCAGCGCGAACAGCTGCGGAATGATCGCGCCGCCGGCGATGCCCATCACCAGCAGCGCCGAGCCGGTCTGGGTGAAACGGCCCAGGCCGCGGATCGCCAGCGGGAAGATCGCCGGCCACATCATCGCGTTGGCGAAGCCCAGCGCGGCGACGAAGCCTACCGACACGTAATCGCGGGTGACGTAGGCACCCACGCAGAACAGCACGCCCAGCGCCGCCGACACCGCCAGCCAGCGTTCCTGCGAAACGAAGCGCGGGATCAGCACCAGCCCGACCAGGTAACCGACCAGCATCGCCGTCAGCGTGTAGGAGGTGAACAGCTTGGTGCTGTCCAGCGGCAGGCCGAAGCCGTTGCCGTAGGTGCCGATGGCGTCGCCGGCCATCACTTCCGCACCGACGTACAGGAACAGGCACAGCACGCCCAGCCACAGGTGCGGGAACTGGAAGATGCTGCGCTTGTCGGCGCTGCCGCCGGCGCCGCCGGCATTGGCCTCGGCCGCGCGCACTTCCGGCAGCGGCGAGAACAGCACGCCGACGGCCACCAACAGCAGCACGCCGGCGATGACCATGTACGGGGCATGGATCTTGGCGGCGAAGTCGTTGAGCAGCTGCGTCCGGGTCGCCGCATCGGCGGCCTGCACCTGCGCGTCGAGGTCGCCGATGCCGTGCAGCACCAGCGAGCCGATCACGATCGGCGCGAGGATGCCGGCGACCTTGTTGCAGATGCCCATCAGCGCGATGCGCTGGGCCGCGCCCTCGATCGGGCCGAGGATGGAGATGTACGGGTTCACCGCCGTCTGCAGCAGCGCCATGCCGCCGCCGATCACGAACAGGCCGCCGAGCGCGCCGGCGAACCAGCGCTGGGTGGCGAACTGGCCGAACAGCATCGCGCCCACCGCCATCACCGCCAGGCTCAGCGCCAGGCCCTTCTTCATGCCGGTGCGCTCGAGGATCCACGAGGCCGGCAGCGCAAGGAAGAAGTACGACAGGTAGAACACCATCAGCACCAAGAAGGCCGACACCTCGCTGACTTCGAAGGCCAGTTTGACGAAGGCGATCAGCGGCCCGTTGATCCAGGTACAGAAGCCCAGGATGAAGAACAACCCACCGACGATGGCGATGGACGAAGCCATGCCGGCGCGCGGCGTGGAAGCGGGAACAGCGGACATGGAAAAGCTCCTGCAGCGTGTGAGGGGCGGCTCGCGCCGGTCATGCAACTGGGAACAACGTTGTCACATTTATCCGTTGGCCTTGACAACTTTGTCAACCGGGCATCCCACCCGCGAGGCGCCGCGCGACGATGCAGAAAAGCGCAGGACGCCGCGCATCAATGCTCTTGCCGCGCAGGCACTTGATACATCAATTACATGGTGTCGAATGCAACGATCCCGGCACCGCCACAGCCTGCGCAAAATGTGACGCATTGCAACATCGAAAGTTGCAAAAATCCGTTGACATCGTTGTCAGAACGATTACAGACTCGGCCCCCGTAAGGCGCCTGACCGGCGCCCCATGCCACAGGGAAACCGAGTGATCGCTGCTGCCCCCACACTGCAGACCTCTTCACCCGAGCGCGCGCCACAGCCGTTCTATGCCGCCGACGTCGGCGGCACGCACGTCCGCGTCGGCCTGGTCCGCGCCGGCAGCGGCTCCGCCATCGAGGTGCTGTCCTACCGCAAGTACCGCAACGCCGACCATCCGGGCCTCGGCGCGATCCTGGCCGACTTCGCCAGCCACAACCCGCCGGTGTCCGACTGCGTCATCGCCACCGCCGGCTACGCGCTGGCCGACGGCACCGTCATTTCCGCCAACCTGCCGTGGCCGCTGTCGTCGGGCCGCATCCGCGACGAGCTCGGCTTCCGCAACGTGCACCTGGTCAACGACTTCGAGGCCGTCGCCCACGCCGCGGCCCACATCGGCGACAGCCAGGTGCTGCAGCTCACCGGCCCGGCCGACGCGCCGCGCGGCCCGACGCTGGTCGTCGGCCCCGGCACCGGCCTCGGCGCGGCGGTGTGGATCCCGGTCGGCGAGCGCTCGGTCGTGCTCGCCACCGAGGCCGGGCAGGCTTCGCTGGCCGCCACCACCGAACTGGAGCTGGCGGTGCTGCGGCAGATGCTGCATGACCGCCCGCACGTGTCGATCGAGCAGGCCCTGTCCGGCCCCGGCCTGCTCAACCTCTACAACGCCCTGTGCGCCGTGCGCGGCGCCGCGCCGGTGCATGCCACGCCCGACGCGGTCAGCGCCGCCGCCTGCGACGGCAGCGACCCGCTCGCGGTCGAAACCCTGCAGCTGTTCTGCGGCATCCTGGGTTCGACCATCGGCGACATGGCCCTGCTCTACGGCGTGCAGGGCGGCGTCTACCTGGCCGGCGGCATCCTGCCGAAGATCGGCCAGTTCCTTCTGAACAGCAGCTTCGTCGAACGCTTCCTCAACAAGGGGCCGATGACGAAGGCGCTGCAGCGCATCCCCGTGAAGCTGGTCGAGCACGGGCAACTGGGCGTCATCGGCGCGGCCAGTTGGTATCTGGAAAAGTCGGCCACCCAAGCCTTCGCAGCATAAGCAGCAGAACCACCAGCAAGACGCAGTAACGCGGCACCCCGGTGCCATTCACCCCGATGTTGAGGAGAGACAACATGCATCGCAAGACCCTGCTTTCGGCAGCCATCGTCAGCTGCCTTGCCTTCGGCGCCCATGCGCAGGAAGCGCAGCCCCAGGCCACCGACCTGGACACCGTTATCGTCACCGGCATCCGCGGCTCGATGGAAAAGTCGCTGGACACCAAGCGCGAGGCCAACAGCCGCGTTGAAGTGGTCACCGCCGAAGACGTCGGCAAGCTGCCGGCGCACAACGTCGCCGACACCCTGCAGCGCCTGCCGGGCGTGAACATCAGCTCGTCCTCGGCCGATGAAGGCGGCTTCGACGAAGCCGACCGCGTCAGCCTGCGCGGCACCAGCCCGAGCCTGACCCAGACCCTGATCAACGGCCACAGCGTCGGCTCGGCCGACTGGTTCGTGCTCAGCCAGGGCAACAACGTCGGCCGCAGCGTCAGCTACACCCTGCTGCCGTCCGAGCTGGTCAGCTCGGTGGAAGTGAACAAGTCCTCGCAGGCCAAGCTGCAGGACGGCGGCACCACCGGTACCGTCAACATCATCACCCGCAAGCCGCTGGAGTTCGCCAACCAGATCACCGCCGAGGCATCGGTCGGCCTGGTGCGCTCGGATCAGGCCGAGTCCAACGATCCGCAACTGTCGGGCCTGTTCAACTACAAGAACGACGATGGCACCTTCGGCGTGATGGTGCAGGCGTTCAGCCAGAAGCGCGAGCTGCGCCGCGAAGCCCAGGAAATCCCGGGCGGTTTCTTCCAGATCGGCGCCACCGATCCGGTGGCCGCCACCAACCCCGACCTGGTCGGCGTATGGGCACCGGGCCTGCTCGGCTCGACCCTGTTCGAACAGACCCGCGAGCGCAAGGGCGGCCTGCTGTCCCTGCAGTTCAAGCCGTCCGACACCCTCACCCTGGGCGTCGAAGGCTTCACCTCGAAGATGGACGCCAACAACTACAACCGCAACTTCATGATGTGGGGCGGCCATTTCGCCAACAGCCAGGCGCCGGATGCCGGCTACGTGATCAAGGACGGCGTGCTCACCGATGCCAAGTACACCGGTGTTGCGGGTACCGACTACGCGGTCTACGACATGATCTACCGCGAGGCCACCGCCAAGAGCAGCTACGTCACCCTCGACGCCGACTGGCAGGTCACCGACAACCTGAGCGCCAAGTTCCAGGCCGGCTCCACCAAGGGCGAAGGCTCGACCCCGCGCCAGTTCATCGCCGAGGTGACCCTGGCCAACGGCGGCGGCGCCAGCTGGAGCACCCACGGCAACGGTTCTCCGATCGACTGGAACGTCGGCGGCGACCTCACCCCGGCCGGCGTGACCAGCTTCGGTACCTGGGGCAACCAGCAGGTAACCGCGGAAGACAAGGAAAAGTGGTTCACCGCCGACTTCAGCCAGTACTTCAACGACGGCACCCTGAGCTCGATCGACTTCGGCGCCCGCTACGCCGACCACAAGCGCGAAGCCCTGTCCCCGGAAGGCGCCAGCCCCGGCGATATCTGGAGCGCGCTGCAGAACGGTGCCACCTCGCCGTATCCGGGTGGTTTCGCCAGCAACATCGGCGGCGATTTCCCGCGCAACCTGTGGTACTTCACCCCGGGCGCACTGAAGGACGCGGTGGTCAACAACTCCACCTGGCTGTCCGACGATGACGGCCCGAATGGCCGCCACAACTATGGTGCCGAGTGGAAGGTGCAGGAGAAGAACTTCTCCGCCTACGTGCAGGCCAACTTCATTGGTGACAGCTGGAGCGGCAACGTCGGCCTGCGCTACGTCAACATCGACCAGGACATCATGTCCTACCAGTCGGTCAGCGACGTCGCCAACGCCGATGTCACCAGCCTGTTCGCCCAGGGCCCGGGGCCCGATCCCTGCGGCTGGGGCTGCCCGGTGTGGGGTGGCTGGAAGATCGTGAACACCAGCAACAAGCACAGCCGCATCCTGCCGAGCGCGAACATCAAGTTCGACATGGCCGACAACCTGGTGTTCCGCTTCGCTGCGTCGCAGACCCAGACGCTGCCGGACTTCTCGGCACTGGGTGCTTCGTCCTGGGGTTCGGACCTGAACAAGACCGGCGGCGGCGGCAACCCGCACCTGAAGCCGATCCTGTCCACCAACTTCGATGCCAACCTCGAGTGGTACTTCATGCCGCGCGGCCTGCTGTCGATCGGCGCCTACTCGATGAACCTGAAGGACTACGTGGCCTTCGGCACCGAGACCCAGATGCTGTTCAGCGAACTGACCCACCAGCTGGAGCCGTACAACGTCTCGGTGCCGGTCAATTCCGACGGCAAGGTCACCGGCGTGGAGTTCGTGTACGAGCAGCCGCTCGGCGACAACTTCGGCATCACCACCAACTACACCTACGCCGATGGCAGCACCTCGCACACCTGGGCGGACGGCAGCAACAACCTGACCGGCACCTCGAAGAACACCTACAACGTGGGTGCCTACTTCGAGAACGACACCTTCGGTGCACGCGTGGGCTACACCTACCGCTCGAAGTTCCTGATCGGCCTGTCCGGTGCCAACCCGTACTACCAGGACGAATTCGGCACGCTGTCGGTGGCGCTGAGCTACAAGGTCAATGACCACCTGAGCTTCAGCCTGGATGCGCTGAACCTCAACGACCCGACCTACAAGTACTACCAGAGCGCCAGCATCCCGACCGCGTTCTACAGCAACGGTCGCCAGTACTACTTCAACGCTCGCGTGAAGTTCTGATCCACCCCGGCACGCAACATCGCCGGATAGCATGAGCGCCGGGCCTGGATCATTCCGGGCCCGGCGCTTTTTTGCGATATGCAAAACGGAGCTTGTCCCTCGCCTGTGGGCACTTTGCATTCCCTTTCCTTCTCCGGTCGGGAGAAGGTGCTCCACCGGAACCCGCCGCGCATCCCGGCCCACGTCGGTAGCGAAGGCGCTCCAAGGTCCGCGCGCCAACAACGCACTGGCCATGCCCGGGGACCCGTTCCACCATCGCTTCACTTCCATCCAAGGAGCCACGCCCATGACCACGCCCCGCCTCGCCGCTTTGCGAACCCGTTGGCTCGCGGCCGGCCTGCTGCTCGGCGCCTGCATGCCGCAGGCACAGGCCGCGGACACGCTGCCCCTGATCCCGCTGCCGGCCCACTACCAGGCAGCCGATGGCAAGGACTTCACGCTGAAGCCTTCCACCCGCGTCGCCGGCAGCGATGAAGCCGCGCGCCGCGTCGCCAACCAGTTCGTGCAGTTGCTGGCGCAGAACGGCGGGCCGACGCTGGCCGTTGCCGATGCCGGCGGCAGGGCGCAGGTCCGCTTCCACCTCGATGCCGCGGCCGCCACCGGCGCCGAAGGCTATGCGTTGAAGGTGTCCAACACCGGCATCGACGTCAGCGCGCGCGACGAGGCCGGGCTGTTCTACGGCGCGGTGACCGCCGCGCAGCTGCTCACCGGCAACGACGCCGGCCGCGTCGCCGCTGCCAGCATCGCCGATGCGCCGCGCTTCGCCTGGCGCGGGTTGATGCTGGATTCGGCGCGTCATTTCCAGAGCATGGACGAGATCAGGAAGCTGCTCGACGCGATGGCGCAGCACAAGCTCAACACCTTCCACTGGCATCTCACCGACGACCAGGGCTGGCGCATGGAGATCAAGCGCTACCCGAAGCTCACCGAAGTGGGCAGCTGCCGCGTACCGCTGGGCGATGCCGGCCGCGACCCGGCCACCGGGCAGCCGCGTACTTACTGCGGCTACTACACGCAGGAGCAGATCCGCGAGATCGTCGCCTATGCCGCGCAGCGGCACATCCAGGTGATCCCGGAAATCGACGTGCCCGGCCATGCCACCGCCGCCATCGTCGCCTACCCGGAGCTGGGCAGCATCGACCAGCCGCTCATCATCGACAACCAGTGGGGCGTGTTCCCCAACCTGTTCAACACCGAGGAAAGCACGCTGCAGTTCCTGGAGAACGTGCTGCTCGAAGTGATCGACATGTTCCCTGCCCGCTACGTGCACATCGGCGGCGACGAGGCGGTCAAGGACCAGTGGATCGCCTCCAGCCGCGTGCAGGAACACATGCGCGCGATCGGCGCCAGCGACGAGATGGCGATGCAGAGCCACATCGTCAGCCGGCTCGAACGATTCTTGGCGCAGCACGACCGCCGCCTGATCGGCTGGGACGAAATCCTCGAAGGCCCGCTGCCGGAAGAAGCCACGGTGATGTCCTGGCGCGGCACCGAGGGCGGGCTGAAGGCCGCCAGCGAGGGCCACGACGTGGTGATGGCCCCGGTCACCCACATGTACATGGACTACCTGCAGACCGGCTCGCCGAACGAACCGCCGGGCCGGCCGACGACGACCGAACTGCGCAAGGTCTACGACTTCGAACCAGTGCCGACGGAGCTGGCCGCGGACAAGCGCGCGCACATCCTCGGCCTGCAGGCCACACTGTTCACCGAGCACACCCGCAACGACGCATGGCTGGAACACCACCTGTTCCCGCGCCTGGCCGCGGTGGCCGAAACCGGCTGGAGCCCGCCGGAACAGCGCGGCTTCGACGGCTTCCTGCAACGCCTGCCGCGCCAGCTGCAGCGCTACCGGGCAATGGGCATCGGCTATGCGCAGACGCCGTTCCAGGTGGACATGCAGGACCAGGGCAACCGCGCCGCCGGCACCGCCGAGATCACGCTGGCCACCCCGCTCGGCTACGCCATCCACTACACGCTGGACGGCAGCGAGGTGAGCGCGGCATCGCCCGGTTACAGCCAGCCGCTGCAGGTGGCACTGCCGGCGCGGGTGAACGCCGCGGCGTTCTTCGACGGCCAGCCGCTGGCCGCCGCCAGCCGCTTCGAGGTCACCGCCGATTCGCTGCTGGTGCGCGAGGACACCCAGCTCGGCCTGTGCCCCGGGGACGGCAAGCTGCTGCTGCGGCTGGAAGACGACGGCCCGGCCGAGGGCCAGCGCGCCATCTTCAACGTCAACATCTTCAACCCGTGCTGGTTGTGGCAGGACGCCGACCTGGGCGGCGTGACCGGGGTGAAGCTGCGCGCCGGCCGCATTCCCTACAACTTCCAGCTGGCCCACGACGAGCCGAACCGCAAGTTCGCGCCGGCGCACAGCGCGCATGGCGAACTGGAAATCCTCGGCGACCAGTGCCAGGGCGAGCCGCTGGTATCGCTGCCGCTGCCGGCCGCGCCGGATGCCGATGGTTTCATCGAACTGGAAGCGCCCCTCGCGCCGGCCAAGGCCCGTGGCGACCTGTGCATCCGCTTCACTGGCGACACCCGCCCGGACATGTGGACGCTGGATTGGGTGCGGCTGCAAACCGGGAACTGAAAAGACGAGGAATCCCCCTCGCTACCGCGACAAGGATCCCCCAAGGCCACCGGAAACGGTGGCCTTGGCGTGTCCGGAGCCGACATTCCGCCCTGAAAATCATGCGAAAAAATTTCACAACAAGCCGAAAATTCTGATGCAGGACAGGCGTTCCGTTCTGATGGATTTCCACAGGAACGAATTTCCGCCCTTCTAATGCGGAAAACCCGCAATATTTCGCCTTGAAACCATTCTGAAAATTTTTTGCATAACAGCTTGACATCGTTGTCACGCACCCCCGACACTCCAGCCATCACGGCACTACGCAGCGCCGCGCATCCATCGGGGAAACCAGTGACCGCCAGCCTCATGCCAGCCCATGCCCCCTCCACCTCGGCCGCGCAGCTGATCGCCGCCGACGTGGGCGGCACGCATGTGCGCGTGGGCCTGATCCGGACAAGCAGCGACGGAAGCGACGCCATCGAGGTACTCGCCTACCGCAAGTACCGCTGCGCCGACCATTCCAGCCTCAGCGCCATCCTGGCCGACTTCGCCGGCCACCAGCCGCCCGTGGCCGAATGCGTCATCGCCACTGCCGGTTACGCCCGCGACGATGGCTCGGTCATCTCCATCAACCTGCCGTGGCCGCTGTCCACCCATCGCATCCGCGACGACCTCGGCTTCCGCGCCGTCCACGTCGTCAACGATTTCGAGGCCGTCGCCCATGCCGCCGCACACATGGACGCAAGCCAGGTGCTGCAGCTGGCCGGGCCGGCGCAGGCGGCCCACGGACCGGTCCTGATCGTCGGCCCCGGCACCGGCCTCGGCGCCGCCGTCTGGATCCCTGCCGGCAAGCGTACCGTCGTGCTCGCCACCGAGGCCGGCCAGGCATCGCTCGCCCCGACCACCGAGCTGGAGATCGCCGTACTGCGGCACCTGCTGCGCGAACGCTCCCACGTCTCCATAGAGCAGGTCCTGTCGGGCCCCGGCCTGCTCAGGCTCCATCACGCACTGTGCGCAGTACGCGGTGCCACGCCCACGCACACCACGCCCGATGCTGTCAGCGCCGCCGCCTGCGACGGCAGCGATGCGCTGGCCACCGAAACCCTGGAGCTGTTCTGCGCCTTCCTCGGCTCGGCCGTCGGCGACATGGCGCTGTTCTACGGCATCCAGGGCGGCATCTACCTGGCCGGCGGCATCCTGCCGCGCTTCGGTCCCTTCATCCAGAACAGCCGCTTCGTCGAGCGCTTCCTCAACAAGGGGCCGATGGGCGAGGCGCTGCAACGCATTCCCGTGAAGCTGGTCGAGCACGGGCAACTGGGCGTCATCGGTGCCACCCGCTGGTACCAGGCACGGAGGAGCCATTGACCCGGCACTCCGGCAAGCACCGCCGTGCAGGCAACTCCGATGCTCCGCACGGTCCCACCCCCGCAGCAGGCAAGGCAATCCCGGTTCACCCCGGACATTCCATCCAATGATGAGGAGAGACATCATGAGGTATCGCAAGTCCGTACTATCCGCCGCCATCGTCACCTGTCTGAGCTTCTCGGCGCACGCCCAGGAAGCCCCGCAGCAGGACGCGACCGAGCTTGACCGCGTCGTCGTCACCGGCATCCGCGCCAGCCTGCAGCAGGCGCTGGAATCCAAGCGCAACGCCGACGCCATCGTCGACGTCATCACCGCCGAGGACGTAGGCAAGTTCCCGGCCAGCAACGTCGCCGAGGCGATGACCATCATTCCCGGCGTGACCATCGACCGCGCCTACGGCCAGGGCGAGAAGGTGTCCATCCTCGGCACCGACCCGGCGTTGAACCGCACGCTGCTCAACGGCCAGTCCATCGCCTCGGGCGACTGGAACATGAGCGACTTCCCGACCCGCACGTTCAACTACTCGCTGCTGGCCCCGCAGCTGGTGGGCAAGGTGGAGGTGTTCAAGTCGCCGGAAGCGCGCCTGGAGGAAGGCTCGATCGGCGGCACCGTCATCATCTCCACCCGCAAGCCGCTGGACATGCCGGAGAAGGTTTCCATCACCGGCCAGGTCAGCTATGCGCGCAATGACCGCGTCAAGAAGACCGACCCGCAGGCGTCGGCCGCGTTCGGCTGGAAGAACGACGCCGAGACCTTCGGCGTGATGCTGTCGGCACAATCGCAGCACGAGAGCATCCGCCGCGACGGCATCGAGGCTTACGGCCACGTGACCGGCCGCGACTACTACCAAGGCCAGGGCGGCGGCGGTTCCGTCGTCGATCCGCCGATGGACTGGTCGATCGGCGCACCGAAGGATCCCACCTGCGTCGGCAGCTGCGCCGACACGCTGGCCAACAACCTCGACGCCGTCGGCCCCAACTCGATCAGCGCCCACTTCTTCGAGCAGGAGCGCAAGCGCAACACCTACTCGGCCACCCTGCAGTTCAAGCCGGTCGAGAAGCTCAACGTCGAGCTGAACGCACTGAAGATCGACGCCAACTTCGACCACATGTCGCAGGCCATGTTCGTGATGCCGGGCAATGCCTGGAACAGCCTGTTCACGATGACCGACCTGACCGTCAAGGACGGCCTGATCACCAGCGGCACCCACAAGAACGCGCTGGCCATCTTCGACCTGCAGAACCGCCGCGCCAAGGTCGAATCCGAAACCTACGACATCAAGGCAGACTGGAACGACGAGCGCTGGTTCGCTTCCACCCACATCGGCACCACCAAGGCCGAGGGCGGCCCGGAGCAGGTGTTCGGCGAATTCCTGGCGCGTACCGATTACACCTGGTCCATCGCCGGCGCGCCGAAGAACCCCGGCAGTGTGACCTTCAACGGCGCCAACCCGTTCACCAACCCGGACATGTTCCAGATGGACGGCGGCTGGGGTGCGGATCCCAACGACCCGTCGTGGAACACCGGTTGGGGCGGCAACCTGGTCGAGAAGCCGACCGTGGACAAGGAAACGTACGGCCAGGTGGACTTCGGCATCAAGCTGGATTCGCCGGTCTACCTGCTGCGCTTCGGCTACAAGCAACGCAGCCATGAAACCAGCCAGGTCCAGAAGGGCGTGGCGCTTGCTTCGGTTGCCGGGTATGGCGACGGCAATGCCGCCGACTTCGATCCGCGCCAACTGCCGGGCAACTACCTGAGCGGCTTCGGCGGTTATGGCGACCTCGGCAAGCGCTTCACCATCGACGGCTGGAAGCTGGCCGACTTCATCAGCAGCGGCGACTGGCTGGCACCGTGGCAGACCATGCCGGAAGTCTCGCCGTTCAACGCCGCCGAGTTCGTCCGCAACACCTGGACCATCGAGGAAGACACCAAGGCCGCCTACCTGCAGGCTGATTTCAGCTTCGATCGCCTGCGCGGCAATATCGGCGTGCGCTACGTGCAGACCGACGTCGGCTCCGGCGCCTGGGCCTGCACCGTCAACACCAGCGACTGCCCGGCGGGCAGCTATGAATGGCGCGTGCAGAAGAGCAAGTACAACAACACCCTGCCGAACCTGAACCTGGTCTACGACGCCACCGATTCGCTGGTGCTGCGCTTCTCGGCGGCCAAGACGATGGCCCGCCCGGGTTATGCCGACGTCTCCAGCTACCTGTGGCTGGCCGACCAGACCCTGACCGGCGGTGGCGGCAACCCGGACCTGAAGCCGTACCGCTCGACCAACCTGGATTTCTCGGCCGAATGGTATTTCTCGCAGGATGCCATCCTGGCGGCCTCGATGTTCTATCGTGACGTGGCCGACTACATCCTGATGGCCTCGCGTACCGAGACCCACTGGAACCAGAACCAGAACACGGACACCCAGTACCAGGTGGACCGCCCGCAGAACGCCGGCGACGCCAAGATCAAGGGGTATTCGCTGGCGTGGCAGCAGAACTTCGGTGCGGGCTTCGGCATCGTGGCCAACTACACCTACTCCGATGGCGAGGCCACCAATGGCCGTCCACTGCCGTTCAACTCGAAGAACCAGATCAACATCGCCCCGTTCTTCGAGAACGACAAGTTCGCCGCCCGCGTCACCTACAACTGGCGCGACAAGTACTTCACCAACGTCAGCGGTGGCCGCGACCTGTGGACGATGGACTACACCTCGGTGGACGCCTCGGTTTCCTACAAGATCACCGACAACCTGACCGTTGCGCTGGAAGGCATGAACCTGCTCGACGAGAAGTACCACTCCTACTCGGGCGTGGAACAGCTCACCCGCGGTGCCTACCTGAGCGGCCGTCGCTACATGGCCTCGCTGCGCTTCGCGTTCTGATCCAGCGCGGCAAACCGCGACACGTTGCATGAAGTAGTCTTTTCTCCTCCAACGGGCCTGGAATTTCCAGGCCCGCTTTTTTTGAAGATGCTGGCCTCAAAGTCCTTCTCACTCCGGCGACAGCAGGAAGTCCCTTTGGGGAGAGAGGGGTTGGAGTGAGGGGCAGGCTGAGCGGAACTGCAACGAACTCGCGTGTTGTTTCAACGTTGCACTGCTGCACCATCCCCATTACGCCATACCCCCTTCCGCCCTTCGGGCACCTTCCCCCGCAGGGGGAAACAAATTCACCACGAGGACCCACCATGCCCCGACACCGACGCCCCGCCACCGTCCTTGCCGCCACGATGCTCGCCTCGCTGGTGGCCTTGGGCGGCTGTTCCTCCGGCAATGACCAAACCGCCGCCACCGCGCAGGCGCAAACCGCGGAAGTCAGCGGCGCGCCATTGATACCGCGCCCGGTTTCGCTGCAACTCGGCGAAGGCCGCTACACCGTCGACAACGCCACCGGCATCCATGCGCAGGGCGAGGCCGCAGGCCACGTGGCGGCGCAGTTCATCGAACTGCTGGGCAGGACCACGCCGCTGCAGCTGAAAACCACCAATGGCGCCGCCGGCATCAGCTTCCGCCTCGTCGAAGCCGCCGACGGCGCATCGCCGGAAGCCTACGTGCTGGACATCGGCAACGACGGCATCAGCATCGAAGCCGGCGACGAGCGCGGCCTGTTCTACGGCGCAATGTCGCTGTGGCAGCTGCTGGCCGGGCAGCAGGCCGGTGCGGTGTCGTTGCCGGCCATGCACGTCGAGGATGCACCACGCTTCGGCTGGCGCGGGCTGATGCTGGATTCTGCGCGCCACTTCTGGAGCGTGGAGCAGGTCAAGTCGATGATCGACGCAATGGCCGTGCACAAGCTCAACACCTTCCACTGGCACCTCACCGACGACCAAGGCTGGCGCATCGAGATCAAGCGCTACCCCAAGCTCACCGAAATCGGCGGCTGCCGCGTGCCGCAGGGTGATGCAGGACGCAAGGCCGATGGCTCGCCGAACCTGTACTGCGGCCATTACACGCAGCAACAGATCCGCGACGTGGTGGCCTACGCCGCCGCGCGCCACATCACCATCGTCCCCGAGATCGACGTGCCCGGCCATGCGCAGGCGGCGGTGGCGGCGTATCCCGAGCATGGCGTGGTCGATGGCCCGACCGAGCCGTCGCACAACTGGGGCGTGAACCCCTACCTGTTCAACCCGAGCGAGGAAACGCTGCAATTCCTCGAAGGCATCCTCACCGAAGTGATCGACCTGTTCCCCGGTGCCTACATCCACATCGGCGGCGACGAGGCGGTGAAGTACCAGTGGCAGGCCTCGGCGCAAGTGCAGGCGCTGATTCGCGAACTAGGCCTGAAGGACGAGGAGGCGATGCAGTCGTACATGCTCAAGCGGCTGGAGACGTTCCTCGAAGCGCACGACCGCAAGCTGCTCGGCTGGGACGAGATCATCGAGGGCGGGTTGCCGCCGCAGGCCACGGTGATGTCCTGGCGCGGCACCGAGGGCGGCATCGAGGCGGCCACCCACGGGCATGACGTGGTGATGACGCCGGGCCACACGCTGTACCTGGACTTCCTGCAGACCGACCTGCCGGACGAACCGCCGGGCCGGCCGAAGTTCACATCGATGCAGAAGATCCACGCCTTCGACCCGGTGCCGGAACAGCTCACGCCCGAGCAGCGCAAGCACGTGCTCGGCGTGCAGGCCAACGTGTGGACCGAGCACATGCGTTTGTTCGAACGCGTGCAGCACAACGTGTTCCCGCGCATGGCGGCGCTGGCCGAAATCGCGTGGTCGCCGGTCGAGGGCAAGGATTACGACGAATTCCTCACCCGTCTGCCGGCGCAGTTGCAGCGCTACAAGGCACTGGGCATCCCATATGCGCAGACCGCGCTGTCGGTGGCGATGCAGCGCCGGGACGACCGCGCCAACGGCACGGTGACGGCCGAATTGTCCAACCCCATGGGCTATGCCGATATCCACTACACCACCGACGGCAGCGCGCCCACCGCGCAATCGCCGGCCTACGGCGACCCGTTGACCCTGCCGGTGCCGACCACGCTGAAGGCCGCCGCCTTCTTCGACGGCAGGCCGCTGGCCGACGCCGCCAGCAGCTGGACGCTGGACGCCGCCTCGCTGCTGACCCGCAACGACAAGACGCTGGCGCAATGCCCGCAAGGCGGCCGGCTGGTGCTGCGGCTGGAGGACGACAACCCGCTCGACGGCCCGCGCGAGAACTTCGACGTGAGCATCTTCAACCCGTGCTGGCTGTGGGAAGACGCGCAGTTGCAGGACGTGGCCAGCATCCACGTGCGTGCAGGCCGCCTGCCCTACAACTTCGGCCTGCTGCGCGACGAGGAAGCCAAGCGCGGCTTCCGCAAGCCGGTGGCCGCGCATGGCGAGTTCGAGGTGCGTGACGGCTGCGAAGGCCCGGTGCTGGCCTCGGTGCCGCTGCCGGAGGCGCCAGGTGCGGACGGCTTCATCGAACTGGATGCGCCGCTGCACGCACCGGCCAACAACGTCGCCAACCTGTGCATGACCTTCAGCGGCGACACCCGGCCGACGATGTGGGTGTTGAAGCAGGTGACGCTGCAATAACCCGTAGCAGCGGGGCTTGCCCCGCTGTGCTTCATCGGGAAAGCCCCTCTCCCTGCGGGGCGAGAGGGCACGGTTTGCGCGCCGCTGGCGTGGGCCGGGGCACGGAGCGGGGGTTGGAGTGAGGGGCAAACGGAGTACAGATGGTTAACCATCAGTGACCCCCGCTCGCCCCTCATCCGCCCTTCGGGCACCTGCATTCGGCGCATCCCTGCGCCTCACCCTTCGGGCGGCTTCGCCGTGCAACCCGGCAATCCTGCCGAGTTGTCTCCCGGAGGGAGAAGGAAACAGCTACCGGCGCGGCTGCAAGCGCAGCAACAGGTCGCGCAGCGGCGTGAACGCCGTCATCAGGCCAACCGACACACCCACCGTGTTGGCCAGCGCATCGAACGGATCGGCACTGCGGGTTTCAGTCAACGCGCCCTGCGCAAATTCGATGCACACGCCCATCGCCACCAGCGCCACGCCCACGGCCAGCAGCACGCAGCCGCGGCGGAACAGCTGCACCGCACCGGCGGCCAACAGGAAGTAGGCGGCGAAGTGTTCCAGCTTGTCGCTGTTTTCCGGCAGCGGCGGCAGTGGCGGCGGCGGAACCAAGCACACCACGATCACTGCCAGCACCGCCGACGCCCACAGCGTGGCCCAGAACCGATGGTGCCGCAGCGGCTTGAACATGCCGTTCACAAGCCCGCCGCTCACAGGCGCCAGGTCAAGTCGCCCATCGCGAACGCGGCCGACAGGTCCACGTCGCGGCTGAAGCCCATCACCTGGAAACGCTCGCCCATCTCGGTCGGCAGGGTCAGGCGCTTGAACTGCTCGCGCAGGCGCACGCGCCCGACTTCGTCGGTGTGCTCGTCGGCGGCTTCCAGCAACTCGGCAATGCCGTTGCCGAGCAGGAACCCGGCCTGGTGGCCATAACCGGCCAGCTCGAAGCCGGCGCCGGTGCCCGCCTCGGCCAGCGCGGTGAAATCCACCGAGGCGGTGATGTCCTGCAGGCCCGGCCACCGGTATACGTCGTTGTGCACGCGGTGACGGTAGAACGCGCGCACGGTGCCGTCGCTGCGGTCGTCCTGGTAGAACTCGTCGCGCACGTAGCCGTAATCGACGAACAGCATCGCGCCGCGGCGCAGGCCGCCGGCCACTGCCTGTATCCAGTACGGCAGCTGCGGCAGCAGTTCCGAACGATAGCCGTTGGCGAACGGGCGTTCGAGGTAACGCTCGACATGGCGCACCGCCGCGTGCAGCAGCATGTCCGCCGGCTGTGCGCCGCGCACGAAGCGGCCTTCGCCATCGAGTTCGACCGTTTCCTCGTACACCTCGCCTTCGTCGATGAAGAAGCGCGGCGTCGGCAGCGCGTCGATCACCTCGTTGGCGAACAGCACGCCGTCCCACTCGTCCTCGAACGGGCGGTCCAGCCATTCCACGCGGGCGAACAGCGCCGGTTCCAACGCTTCGCGCAGGCGATGGCGCTGGCGCTGGCGCAGGTCGGCGCTGGGTTCGAGGATCGCGTAGCGCGCCGGCGCCGCGTCCAGCTCGGCCAGCCGCTTCAGCGCGGCCTCGGCGAAGGCGCCGCTGCCGCCGCCCAGTTCCAGCACGCGCGCCTGCGCGCCGAGTTCGCGCAGTACCGGCGCCAGCGCGTTGGCGGTGGTCGCGGCGAACAGCGTGCCCAGCTCCGGCGCGGTGACGAAATCGCCGGCGGCACCGAACTTGCTGGCGCCGGCGCTGTAATAGCCCCAGCCCGGCGCGTACAGCACCAGTTCCATGAAGCGCGAGAACGGCATCGCGCCGCCCTGCGCCATGATCTCCGCGCGCAGGTGCGCGGCCAGCTGCTCGCTGTGGGCCAGCGCATCGGGTTCGGGCAGGGGCAGGTCGGAATGCATGGGACGGCGGTTTGCGGGGACAATGCACAGGATAGCCGAGCAAGGAAACCGCAGATGACCGACCCGCAACGTGTAGCCCTGGTGACCGGCAGCGCGCGCCGCATCGGCGCGGCCATCGCCCGCCACCTGCATGCGCACGGCTACCGGCTGGCGCTGCATGCGCACCACTCCGGCGAAGAGCTGCAGGCGCTGGCCTTCGACCTGGAAAGCGAGCGCCCCGGCAGCGTGCTGGCGGTGCAGGCCGACCTGCGCGAGCCGCAGGCGCTGCCGGACCTGGTCGAGCAGGTGGTGGCGCATTTCGGCCAGCTCGACGCACTGGTCAACAACGCCTCCAACTTCTTCCCCACGCCGTTCGGGCAGGTAACGGCGGCGCAATGGGACGAGCTGTTCGCGGTCAACGCGCGCGCGCCGTTCTTCCTCGCCCAGGCCGCCGCCCCGTACCTGCGCAGCCAGCGCGGGGCTATCGTCAACCTGACCGACGTGCATGCCACCCGGCCATTGCGCGAGCACCCAGCCTATTCGGCGGCGAAGGCGGCGCTGGAGATGACCACGCGCACGCTGGCGCTGGAACTGGCCCCGCACGTGCGGGTCAATGCCGTGGCGCCCGGCGCGATCCTGTGGCCGGAACAGGGCAAGAGCGAGCTGGACAAGCGCAGGCTGATGGAGCGCACCCCGCTGGCGCGCACCGGCACCCCGCACGAGATCGCCGCGGCGGTGCGCTGGCTGCTCGACGATGCAGGCTACGTCACCGGGCAGACGCTGTGGCTGGATGGCGGGCGGATGCTGACCTGAACCTGCCTCGCGGGAGCCTGCCTTCGCGCGCGCTGGGGCTATTCGTGGATGCCTCTGCGCCACGTAGGTACCGGGCTTGCCCGGTACGGGCTTTATCGGGAATGCCCCATGCGGGGCAAGCCCCACATCTACGGGCGCTCCCGCGCCTCACCCGGTGTTCTGCACACCCTGCGAGACACCATTGACGCAGGCCACCAGCGCGCGCAGCAGCGCCTCGTCCTCGCGGCCGCTCTGGCGCCAGCGGCGCAGCAGGTCCACCTGCAGGGTGCTGATCGGGTCGATGTAGGGGTTGCGCAGGCGGATCGACAGCGCCAGCCGCGGGTCGTGCTCCAGCAGTTCCTGCTGGCCGCTCAGGCGCTTGACCCAATGCGCGGTCAGCGCCAGTTCGTCGCGGATCAGCGGGAAGAAGCGCGCGTGCAGCGGCCCGGCCAGCGTCGAGAACTGTTCGGCGATGTCGATGTCGCCCTTGCTCAGCACCATCGCCATGTCGTCGAGGAAGGTGGCGAAGAATGGCCAGTCGTGCGCCATCTCCAGCAGCGTGTCCTCGTGGCCGGCGGCAGCGGCCGCCTGCAGGCCGCTGCCGACGCCGAACCAGCCGGGGATCACCGCGCGCGCCTGGCTCCACGCGAACACCCACGGGATCGCGCGCAGGTTGGACAGCGCGGCGTTCTGGCCGAGCCGGCGCGAGGGCCGCGAGCCCAGCGTCATCCGCTCGATCACGTCGATCGGCGTGGCCTGCCGGAAGTAGTCCATGAACTGCGGGTCGCCGACGAAGGCGCGGTAGGTACGCGAACTCTCGCTGGCGACGATGTCCATCACCGGCTTCCAGCGCGCCTCGCGCGGCTCCGGCGCGCGCGGGCGCAGGCTGGCGCGCAGCACCGCGCCGGCGGCCTGCTCCAGCGAGCGCAGCGCCAGCGCGCGGATGCCGTACTTGCGATGGATCACCTCGCCCTGCTCGGTCACCCTCAAGCGCCCGCCGATACTGCCGCGCGGCGAGGCATCGACCGCATGCGTGGTCTTGGTCCCGCCACGGCTGAGCGAGCCGCCGCGGCCGTGGAAGAAACTCAGCCGCACGCGCTGTTCGCTGGCGGCGTTGAGCAGTTCCACCTGCGCCTGCTGCAGGCCCCAGCGCGAGGCGGCGATGCCGCCGTCCTTGCCGCTGTCCGAATAGCCCAGCATCACCATCTGCACGTCGCCGCGCGCGCGCAGGTGGGCGCGGTAGACCGGGTCGGCCAGCAGGTCGCGCAGGGTGGCGGTGCCGCGGCGCAGGTCGTCCACGGTTTCGAACAGCGGCGCAATGTCCAGCGGCACCGCGCCCTGCGCGTCGACCAGGCCGCCGCGGCGCGCCAGCGCCAGCACCGCCAGCACGTCGCCGCGGTCGTGCGCCATCGAGATGATGTAGGTGCCCAGCGCATCGGTGCCGTGGCGGCGGCGCGCGTCGGCCAGCGCGGCGAACGCCTTGTCCAGGCGCTGGCCGGTTTCGTCGTTGCCGGGCGGCAGCGCGGCCTCGCCGGCCGCATACGGCGACAGCGTGCCGGCGCGCGCTTCGTCGTCGAGCGCATCGAATGCCTCCTGCCCGCCCAGCACCTCGGCCAGCGCGCGCGAATGCACGCTCGACTCCTGGCGCACGTCCAGCCGCGCCAGGTGGAAGCCGAAGGTGCGTACCCGCCACAGCAGCCGGCGCACCGAGAACCAGCCGGCATGCCTGCCCTTGTTCGCCTCCAGGCTGTCGAGGATCAGCTGGATGTCGCCGATGAACTCCTCCGGCGAGGCATACGCGCCCGGCGCGTCGTCCAGCGTGGCCTGCAAGCGCGCGCGCATGCGGTCGTTGAGCAGGCGGTAGGGCATGTCGGCGTGGCGCGGGCGCGACTGCACCTGCGGCAGCAGCTGCCGGTATTCCTCGACGCGCGCGCGCACCGCATCGCTGACGCCGATCAGCTCGGTGGACTGGCTGAGCAGGCTGGCGAGCTTGAGCAGGTCCTTCAGGTACAGCTCCAGCACCGCGTTGCGCTGCGCGTCCAGGGTGGCGGTGATGGTGCCGGCGTCGACGTTGGGATTGCCGTCCATGTCGCCGCCCACCCAGGTACCGAAGCGCACCAGCCGCGGCAGCGGCAGGGTGCGGCCCCAGGTGTCGAGCAGCGCCTGTTCCAGCGATTCGTAGAACACCGGCATCACCCGGTACAGCACCCGGGCGAGGTAGAAGCCGACGTGCTCGCGCTCGTCGTCCACCGTGGGGCGCACCGGCGAGGAGTCGGCGGTCTGCCACGAGGCGGTGAGCGCCATGCGGAAGCGCGCGGCATCGGCGGCCTGTTCGCCCGGCGTGCGCTGGCCGTCGAGGTTGTCCACCAGCGCGGCCACCATCAGCTGCTCTTTTTCCAGCAGCGCGCGGCGCACCGCTTCGGTCGGGTGCGCGGTGAACACCGGCTCGATGTCGATGCGCGGCAGCCACTGCGCCAGTTCTTCCAGCGTCACGCCCTGCGCCTTGAGCTGCTGCAGCGCGTCCTGCAGCCCTTCCGGCTGCGGGCGCTTGGTGCCGGCGCGCTGGTAGTCGCGGCGGCGGCGGATGCGGTGCACGCGCTCGGCGATGTTGACCACCTGGAAATAGGTGCTGAACGCGCGCACCAGCACTTCGGCCTGGCGCGGCGCACGCCCGGCCAACTGCTCGCTCAGCGTGGACAGCGGGCCCTGGCTTTCGCGGCGCGCGATGGCAGCGGTGCGCACGTCTTCCACTTCATCGAGGAAGGCCGGTGCGACCTGTTCGGAAATGAGCTCGCCGACCATCGTGCCGAGGCGACGCACATCGTCGCGCAGGGGCAGGTCGGGGGTGGCGAAGACGACGCTGCTGCGGTACTCGTTCATCCGGAATGCCGAACCTCGGGGGAGGAAGCATTCAAGCCTAACCGAAAAAAACATCGGTTTTTGCAGTGCATCAAACCTGAAACAGTTGCATCTGCATGTTGTCCGGCCGCTGTCCGGATGGACATGGAAACGGGACGCTAGCGCCCCGGGGTGGACATGCGATGACGTCATGACGCCGTAGATGCGGGGCTTGCCCCGCATGGAGCCTTGCCGGGAAATCCCCGTGCCGGGCAAGCCCGGCACCTACGGGTTGCATTGTGTGCGGCGGTGCGCCGCGCCGATGGGTTTCCCGCAACCGGATCGGTAGTGCCGACCAACGGTCGGCACCCACCCCGAGGGTGCAGCCCCGACCTGTCACCGGTAGTGCCGGCCACTGGCCGGCACCCCATCAACGGCGCTTGCTCTGCTCCGCCGGTGCGGCCAGCCAGCGGTCAAGCCAGTCCTCGCTTTCGGCAAGCATGGTCATGATCGATTCGCGCGCGCGGTAGCCGTGCGATTCGTTCGGCAACATCACCAGCCGTGCGGTGCCGCCCAGGCCCTTGACCGCGGCGAACATGCGTTCGCTCTGCATCGGGAAGGTGCCGGAGTTGTTGTCGTCCACGCCGTGGATGAACAGGATCGGGTCCTTGATGTCGCCGGCGTAATTGAACGGCGACATCTTCAGGTAGGTGTCCTGCGCCTGCCAGTAGTTGCGTTCCTCGGCCTGGAAGCCGAACGGGGTGAGCGTGCGGTTGTATGCGCCCGAACGCGCGATGCCAGCCTGGAACAGGCGCGTGTGCGCCAGCAGGTTGGCGGTCATGAACGCACCGTAGGAATGCCCGCCCACGGCGATGCGCCCGCGCTCGCCGACGCCACGCCGCACCACTTCGTCCACCGCTGCCTGCGCACTGGCGACCAGTTGTTCGATGTAGGTGTCGTTGGGCTCGACGTCGCCCTCGCCGATGATCGGCATGCTCGGGTTGTTGAGCACCACGTAGCCCTTGGCGAGGAACGCCTGCGGCCCCCAGTAGCTGATCGCGTTGAAGCGGTGCGGCGAGCCGGTGACCTGGCTGGCGTCGTCGGCCGACTTGAACTCGGCCGGGTAGGCCCACATCAACACCGGCCGCGGGCCGTCCTTCGCCGGGTCGTAGCCGGGCGGCAGCAGCAGGTCGGCGGTGAGCTCGACGCCGTCGTTGCGCGCGTAGCGGATCTGTTCCTTTTTCACCCCGCGCAGCTGCGGCAACGGATGCGCGAAGTGGGTCAGCTCCACCGGCGCGGCATCGCCGCCGAGCGCGTGCGCGAACAGGTTGGCCGGCACGTCGCTGGATTCGCGGTAGGTGAGGATGCGCGCGTGCTCGCCCTCGATGATCGACAGCGGCACCTCGTAGTACGGCGCCTGCGAATGGAACAGCCGTTCGCTGGCGCCGCTGGCCAGGTCGACGCGGTCGAGGAACGGGCGGTCGCCCTGCGGCGAGGCGCCGTCGCCGACGCGGTAGAAGCTGCGGCCATCGGCGCTGAGCTGCAGGCGGGTGCGGCCGGCGGCGTCGCGCCGCAGCAGCGGTTCGCCCGGGTCGCCGTAGCGGTCGTCCTCCGAGCGCGCGTACAGCAGCACCGGCGCCTGCTCCGGGTGGTCCGGCGCGATCTTCCACTGCTTCACCTGGCGGCTCTTCCACCAGTATTCGTCCAGCAGCGCCAGCCCGTCGTCCGCCCAGGTGATGCCCGCATAGCGCGAACCCAGCTGCGCCAGCGTGACCGGTGGCTTCTCGAACGGCGCGGCCTGCATCAGCACCGCGTCGCGGATGGCCGCCTCGCGCGAGGGATCGCCGCCGTCCTGCGCTTCGGCCCAGACCAGCGTGGCCGGCGCGTCGGCGCGCCAGCCGATCGCGCGCACGCCGGTCGGCACCGCGTCGTTGCCGGTCGGCAGGCCCTCGACCAGCGGCAGCTTCGCCACCGTGTGCGCCACGCGGCCCTGCGCATCGAGCACCTCGATGCGGCGCGGGAAACGGTTCACCGGCACCGCGTAGGAGAACGGCCGCTCCACGCGCTGGCCGAGCAGGTAGTTGCCATCGGGCGAGGCCGACAGGCCCAGGTACAGGCCGGGGGCGCCGATGGGCGCGCTCTGGCCGTTGATCGCCACCCGCAGCGGCTGCGCCTTCAGGTAATGCTCGAACAGGCGTGCGTCGTCCTCGTTCTTCAGCAGGTCCTGCCAGGTACGCACCGCACGCACGCCCTGCCCGGCCACGGTTTCCTGCACCGCCGGCCCGGTGGGCACGCCATCGCCCGCCGGCGCCTCGCCCTGCCCGGCCGGGCGCTGCATCACCAGCAGCGCGTCGCCGCCCGGCAGCCAGGCATAGCCGTCGGTGGCGACGCTGTTCAGCCGCTCGGCCAGCTTGCGCGCGCTGCCGGCGGCCACGTCCACCAGCCACAGCTCGTTGCGGCCGCTGGCCGGGTCGAGCTGGTTGAAGGCGAGGTAACGCTGGTCCGGCGACCATGCCAGCGACGCCACCGACAGCGGCTGCGGCAGGCCGCTGATCTGGCGCTCGACACCGTCGACGGTGGAGATCAGCCACAGCTTGCTGCCGAAGGAGAAGCGGCTGTCGGAATAGGTCTTCGGATTGATCCGCAATCCGGCCAACTTCAGCTCCGGCGCGGCGACCTGGGCGATGGACGGCAGCGGCGGGGTCTGCAGCATCGCCGCCATGTCGCGGCGGGGCGAGAGGTGCAGGCTGGGCGCGCGCGGCGCATCCACCACCGCCTGCAACGCCGCCGACGGCAGCCGGTAGCCCTGTCCGTCGCTGGCGGCGGGCTGGGCCGCGGGCGTGGCCGCCAGCAACGGCGGCACCGCCAGCAGCAGGCCCGCGCACAGCAGCAGCGCCGCGGAAGCCCGCCGTGGGCGGCGGGAAGCGAACATCGTCATGGCAATCCTCTCCAATGGAATCAGCGGGTCACGTTAACAAGCTGCGCCCGCCGGCTCCCCTGCCTTTGGTTGGGCCGGGCCACGATATAATCGCCGGCCCGTACCGAGGGGCGCTGCGACTGTCAGGCGGTTCATGCCGCCCAATACAGCCAGGCTCGGACGGCTACCCACAGAACGGCGCCCGGCGAACACGAGTCCCCTCGTACCCACCGGAGCACACCGCATGAACACCCGTACCTTCTCGCAGGAAGGCGACTACAAGATCGCCGACATCTCGCTGGCCGACTGGGGCCGCAAGGAAATCGACATCGCCGAGCACGAGATGCCGGGCCTGATGTCGATCCGCCGCAAGTACGCCGCCGCCAAGCCGCTGGCCGGCGTGCGCGTGACCGGCTCGCTGCACATGACCATCCAGACCGCGGTGCTGATCGAGACGCTGAAGGACATCGGCGGAGACGTGCGCTGGGCCTCGTGCAACATCTTCTCCACCCAGGACCAGGCCGCGGCCGCCATCGCCGCCACCGGCACTCCCGTGTTCGCGTGGAAGGGCGAGACGCTGGAGGAATACTGGGACTGCACGCTGGAAGCGCTGACCTTCAAGGCGGCCGATGGCACCCTGCTCGGCCCGGAACTGGTCGTCGACGACGGCGGCGACGTTACCCTGCTGATCCACAAGGGCTATGAGCTGGAGAATGGCAGCGACTGGGTGAACAGCGCCTCCGGCTCGCACGAAGAACAAGTCATCAAAAACCTGCTCAAGCGCGTGCATGCCGAGCGCCCCGGCTACTGGACCCGCGTGGTCAAGGACTGGAAGGGCGTCTCCGAAGAAACCACCACCGGCGTGCACCGCCTGTACCAGCTGGCCGAGGCCGGCACCCTGCTGGTGCCGGCGATCAACGTCAACGACTCGGTGACCAAGAGCAAGTTCGACAACCTGTACGGCTGCCGCGAATCGCTGGCCGACGGCCTCAAGCGCGCGATG